>Ga0307514_10001664_pt1 | contig 25852 bp, 20 predicted proteins | sample 16_EM_MG_FD_203088 | JGI IMG/M metagenome (GOLD analysis project Ga0307514, IMG submission 203088) | Populus trichocarpa ectomycorrhiza microbial communities from riparian zone in the Pacific Northwest, United States - 16_EM | ecosystem: Host-associated > Plants > Roots > Unclassified | place... | reverse complement strand
GTGTACTTTAGATAATAATCTGTTATAATCTAAACCTAGTATTTTAGGAGTTCAATAATATCATCCTGCAAAAAGTGCAAATACAGCACCCATTGATAATACATAATGGAAATGTGCCCAAAAATTTGTTTTTGAAAATCTGGTGGACTATGTCTTCATCCCGACCTTACTCTTTAAACAAGGAGACGAGGGAGTAGCACACTTAGTCTCTGAGGAACCTGCTCCATATAGTTTTATTTATATAAATAAAACGTAAAAAGATATATATTTTAGCGAAAGCTCGAAGGTTTCCGTATATCTAGTTTCCTGCTGATTATCCCTGTTATACTTAAGATTGTCACTTTAAAAGTACTTAAGGGTATAGGGAACTCCCAGCATATAGTGCTATTTTTTTTCAAGTTTCGCAAAATGAAAGTTGCGGCATTCTATCGTTTTTTTTTCATCTCCTCGGAGAGGGGGCAAAAAACGAAAAACACTAAAAGTAAGAAAAAATTAAATATTACTCATCATGATCAAATAAAGGAGTGTAACTAACCTTTAACCCATGGTAAAGCTCTTTATGCTCTATACGTAGTTCTAAAGAACTAGTGTTAGTGTTACGATTGCCATCTAATACTTTTACGCACTCTCTAAGACTAGAATAACGTTTAATAAAAGTATTACCATCCGCAGAATATGTATATACTGGAATACTTGTAGTTCGATTTCTCAATACAGGATTAAATTCCCCTGAATTAGCAAGTGAATTCTCAGCACTAGTTATTAAATCGTATGAAAGAAAGTATTCGCCCAATCAAAGAGTACCCGTTGTACAAAGTAACTTAACATTATAACCACTTTGTTTAGAAAATGACATAAATGCATTAACACTTGGAAATGTTTTAAGAAGTACAGACTTATCTTTATTATATACATGAACTACTTTAACGGCAGTACTTCTAGGTTTAACATTATTCTTGATAGTTTCAATATTTTCTTTGTCTAATTCAGACAACGATAAAATATATTTATTAGCATAAACACCTCCTGATTTAACCGCTCGTCTAGCAGTATTAACATGTACCCCTAATAACTTAGCTAATCTATCATAACCGTAAACAATAGTACTAAATCTTAAGGTAGTAGAATCGTAAACAAATATGGCTTTAATACGCCCCGGTGTATCTATGCCTACACTTATTGACTTATTTACATTCTCTCCGGCCGAACGAATTCTGCGAATTTTCATTTCAGATTTAATTTTACGGATCTTGTTTAAGCCTTCTTCCGTTAAGTGCGCTTCTTCTCTAATTAGTTCCACTACTTTACAGAAATCTTTATAGTCCAACATTTTTAATCCTTCTTTACATAAAGGGTACTTATCAAAGTAAGGAATAATTTTTTCAACAATTCCCCAGAAGTTAGTAACAACAAATTCTACTGCTGATTTTTTTGGATGTTCCTGTAGCCTTCCACAGCCTAAAGTATTAACAATATTACGCATTAATTCAGCATCACGAGAATGTTGACTAATAGAAAACCGTAATTGTACGCTAGCTCCTGCCTTGTATTTTTTAGACTCATAAATTCCGATGTAAAAACAACCCTCTCCATCGATAAAACCTGCTAGTCAATTAGGGTCGGGCTTTTCTGTTGCTTCAACTTTAGGTCTTGGCACAGGATCAAAATTTGGAAAGGCTGTTTTTAATACATCTGATAACCCTAAATTTTGAGAAGCTCTAATATTAACAATTTTCTGTAATCCCTCTATTGTTAAATGCTCCTTATTATTAATTAATTCAGCAACAGATTTAAATAATTCAAAATCTGCCTGTTTCTGTGTAATTAAAGGATATTTAAGGAAATGAGGTATTATTACCTCTCTTAAATCTTTTATATTACTAACATAATAGGAAAAGGTGTCATCATTTTTCCCATATTTAATTTTGCCTACGCCAAAAAAGCATTGGATTCGGTCTAATATCGCTTTGTCTGCTTTTTTTAAGCTTATACTGAAAACTAGTTGGGCTGTTCTAATTTTACTAGCTTTCACTTTAAAAATATTTGAGCAGAAGCAACCCTCTGCATCAGTAAAGCCCGTAATATACTTAGGGTTCAATTCGTTTGGGTTTAAGTCTCACCCCCCATCATCTTCATGTGAACCAGGGTAGATATACCCAAAGGGTACGTCGATAACTGTAGGAATTAAATTAGTCGGCACGGCGCCTGATTTATTGTTCATGAAACATATGTTTTTTTGACTCGAGTTAATAACAAGAAAACTATAAAAGTTACACACTTATTTCGCCTATTTATTAGCGTACAGATCAGCACGTGAGTAGATGCCGATTTGCCTTGATAGCTAGTGTAAACCTTATCCTAAAGACCCTATTTGAAATACTGTTTTTTAAACTCAAGCTTTCAATAGAGACTAAAGAACGGTTTGGAGGCTTTACGGAGAATTTATTCGTAGAGGCTGGTTTGATATAAACTCTAGTGGAATAAAACTTATTTGATAGTTTGTATGCCTGCATATTAAAATAATATTGCTACGTGACTATGTTTTGTTAACCTATTAAGTGATTGTATTTTGGATTCGAACCTATATTCAACCCATTCATTTCATCACACTAATCTGAATGAAACGGGCTCCTTCTTACTTAGAGGGGTTGTGTGTTACCGTTACACTAAATATTTCTCACTTTTATAGTATTACACAAAATAATTTTTATCACATTACTTATAGTAAAATTTATAACTGATTAATGAAAAAACACACTACGTCTATCTACAAAAGATACGAAACGAAACGAAACGAATTTTCTACTATGTTATACACTCTGTTCTTATGCAGTTTAATAACTTCGCCACGCCCGTCGGTCACCGGTGGGTACTTAAAGACCATAATGCTTTTTGTTCTGGAGAATGTAGACGGTCTCACGCCGCTCCCTCTGGTCCTTTTTTACCAAATTGTGTATTAGTATTACCTTTATTATGACTATAGTTAGGTTTTAAAACTGGTGCAGGACCAAGAGCTATTCGTCTTATGTTATATATAAGAATATATCTATCAAGGAAATATTGTTCTAATAAAATAAAATCAGAATTAACTGAAACAGTATCACGTGTAGGTGAAGGGGCTAACACAATTACTTGTAAGCTAAACGCGGATAACCCGTATTTTATAATAGCTGCCGATATAAGACTACCCCGAGTTGATTGATACTTAAGATCCTTATCTATGAAATCCCCTAAGGATATAAGTAGATTAAAAATAATTGTTTCTCCCTGTATTCATACGCGTTTTAATCTCATAAATTTTTTTTATCCCCTCACTAGTTAAATGACTTTTATCATTAACAATCTTCGCTACATTTTTAAATTCAATAAAATCTAACCTTTTAGTTCCCTCGATTGGGTATTTATCAAATAATGGTATAATTTTTTCCAAAAGATCAGTTAATTTTGTTACAGTTAAATAAACAGCAGAACGTCTACCATCATCACTCATAATTCCACATCTTAAGTATTTTATTATACTATCGAATAATAGACGGTCGCGAGAATGTTGACTCAATTTAAACCATAAATTCACTTTAAATCCTATTTTATTTGTTTTAGATTCTGTTACTGAAACATAAAAGCATCCTTCCCCAGTTGTAAAACCTGCTAACCAATTAGGGTTAAGGATTTCAGGAACTTCTACCGATGGTCTTGCCATTGGTGTGGTATTAAGTGCCGCAGATTTTAACACGCCGGATAGTCCTTTATTTAATGACGCTTTTATGTTAATAATCTTTTGTATTCCTTGGGGTGTAAGATGTTCTTTTTGATTTACTATTTCTACCGCAGATTTAAACAGAAGAAAATCAGCTAATTTTTGAGTAATTAAAGGATACTTCGTAAAGTGAGGAATTATTACACTATTTATATCCTTGATAGATTGTATTTGATAAGTAACACCCTGACTCTTTTTATCTATTGATATATTCCCTATTCCTCCAAAGAAAGATTTTATCTGCAATAAAACAGGCATATCTTTAACGTGTAATTTTATTTTAAAGTAATACCGGATATCTCATCCTGTATTATATTTAACATTCTTATAAACATGAATACCAAAAGATCCCTATCAATCAATTGCTGCATTTAAAGTTTTAATTTATATAACATACTAGGAGAGAAGTGAGGTTTTACAATGTGTCTTATCAAAGGCATAGATTCTTCTCGAATGTAAATTCGATATTGATTTTCTCTATGTACTCGTATAGTACATTCTACTCTATATTTTATTATAAGTACATTCATCAATTTGACTACATCTTCTACGCTATAAGAATCAGTACAAAGAATTAAACCATGAGGGCGTGCATTACCGTCTCCTGCTATTCAGTGGGCTAAAGCTACGGGTGTTAATAATTCGTAAATATTGTGAGGCACTAATTTGATCTTATTTGGATAAAATAGAGAATGTAATTCTGTCTTACATAGCATTAAGCGAGTCAAAAATTGTAAACCATAATATCGGTTTCCTGCTCTAATACCGCTTGTTAAACAAGGACTACTACTACAATAGTGAGACAATATATTAAATACAAATCAAACATAAGCAGAGTTAGATAATGCTTGTTTAAAGCCTAATCTTGCATTCTTACTGTTAGAAATAATAAGTCACCCGTCAGAAAGTAATAATCCAACTATTACACCCCTAGTATAAGGAGTAAGTATTACCATAGTTAATTCCTTACGAGTAAATTTCTCTCCAACTGTAGATTGTAAATTAGTTCCCCAAACCACTAAAGACTTACATTCCGAAGATTTCTGCAAAGAACTTTTATTTCGGCGGGAAGGGATCAGAGCAGCGGTAAACCCAGTAACAAAGAAAGGATTAAATTGACAATTAATAGACTTAGTCTCAGAATATTTTCGACACACTACTCTCGGTGAGGGTGGACATTTTCAATTATTTAACTCTTTATTTCTTTTCATATTTTTTCATATTAGTACAATTTTGCACATCTTTTGGTTTTTTTAATTATAAATTAAGATTTATAATTATAAACCATAACATTCTACAAAAAGAATGTTTTGTGAAAACAAATAAGACTTTTATTACAAGACTGGTTAGGGAGTTGTAATAAATTCATTTATATGTAGGCTTTAAATATATTCTCAAATATTTTACACTTGGATTTTGCATAGATTAGGTGTTCTATACTTATGTATTGAGAATATAGCATCGAAGATTTACCCCATGATGGGCCAGTTAAGACCTAAGCGGCCTTAAGCGTAGGATCACTCCAGTAACATCGACTATGCCCTTTAAATGAGAAAATATACTTGGATTCGAACCAATATTTAGCTTATCCAGAGCTACGTGTTACCTATTATCACTAGATCATCTCATCTAAAAATAATTATATTATTAATAGTAATAAGTTATAACTATTACTTATAGTAAAAGCTTTTCGACTTTAATAATTGACACTGACCGCCCTTCAGGCACAACAATCCGTGGAGTTTGTATAGTAATCTGACAATCTAGATGATAAATTCATAGCACTACCAACATACTGTTTACCATTAATTTTATTTGTTCATAAATAGACTCCTCTCTTTTTTACAAAAGAAGTTCTAACTATACCTTCAGATTCTTGAGGATTTAAATACTCAATATGCCCAGCAGGTAAAGTTGTAATAGGTAATAATATACCGATTTTTTCCTCTCAATGTGCCACAACGTAATAAGTGAACCTAACACAGTTAAATTGGACTATAAATTTATAATATTAATAAAAATCAATATTATACACTACGTCTAGTCTCTACATAATAGAAATATACAAAAAAATTGCATATAACTACGTACACGGTATTATCGTTTATACCCGTTGTAACGATTCCTTTCATAAACCAATATAAAGACTTCACCGTTAGCCCCAAGACTACTAAACATAGTTTTCATTATATACATAGACATATATATATTGAAAACGTGGCCGGAGCCCTCGAATTGGAACCGATATTTAAAAATATAAATATCTTTGTAGTGTTACCGCAAGACACTTTAGCACTTAAAATACAAGTTATACACCTTTGGTGTATATTCAGTTAAACATAAAACCCTAATGCTTATTAACTCATTCTTGATATTTAGTATTTTTATCCCCTAATAAAGGATAAGAGTTAAAATGAGAAGTCAATAAACTACGAACTTCTGGACCACCAAGATGTATTTTATAATAAGTAACACCTTTAGACAAAGTATAGCTTATTTTATTTTCTTTGTTAAAATAAATAAGAATACATTTTAAAAGGTATTTTTCATAATTTTGACCCATGATAAATTGAGAAACACGAATAGAACCGCTATCTCTTTTAACTATTCTAAAATGACCTTCAGCTTCTATAAAACCAGATAATCAAGCAGGGAAATAGCTAGGAACAACAAAGTTTTTATCCTTTCAATCTAACATTGCTTCTTGGTTTTTATATTTATTATCTCTTAATTTAAGAAACTCTTTTTCAGGTATATCCTGTCTAGAAATAATGGAATATTTAGCAAATTCTAATTGACATAGTTTTCTAGTAGACAGTAAAGGATATTTAGCGAGTACAGCAAAGACTTTAGCAGTATCTGTTTTACTTGTAGCATACCATGTAACATATTTATTGTTACGTTCGATTACAACTCTTCCACCGATATATTTTTCAATTAAATTTAGCATAAATTTATTATCTTCTAAATTTTTTAGGGCAATGATTATTCTAACACGTCTCTTACTACTACTAATAAAATCGACCGTTATCGTACCATCACCTTCGAGCAACCCTACAAAGAATTGTTCAATATAATCCTTTATATCTGTTTCACTTTTTTCATCTAAAAATTTATTAATATGTGTACATAATAAATTTCTTTCTTTTGTATTGACAGAATATAGTGAAAACAAAGAACGAGTAAATAAAATAAGATAAGTTAATAAGCCAGGAAAATAAAATAAAGGGTCTTTAACTAGTTTTATCAAGTATTTTAAAACGTAATACGTTAAATGTTAACTCCGCTTACGCGAAGAATCGGACTATATCTTTATAGGTTATAACAATTTGTGCGGAGCCGCCGTATTTATAACCCAATGCATTGCGTATAGTCTCTACAGATCCTACTCATCTATAAATAATAAGACAACTTAACACATCGAAAACTAAAAGCCGTAGTCGTGTTAAATATATCATTAATATATAAAGCGGTGCAAAGCTCTAATATATGCACCGCTAGCTATAGATTTTGGTTTCCACGGTATCGCTTCAAATAACTACGCTAAGATACTCGCTTTCGTAAGTATATTATTTGAAATTTCACCGTTCGCCTTCTATAAATATAACTCTTATGACATGGCATTTACTGCAACCACTAGTAGCTTTGCAGATAATTATATTTATATAAACGGATATTATTTATTTAAATAAATAATATCATAGCAATGTGACCGCATGACACGTGTTTGTACTACCTACCCTCTAGGCATATTTATGCCTAGCTAGGTGTCAGTAAATTAAGCCCCTGGGACTAAGACTAAATTCAATTTTTGTAACTTTCATATTTATGCCCGAGTAGAGGATAAGCAAGAAAATGGTTATGTATATTTTGTCTTGTTGCTGGTCCTCCATGCATACCACTAAATTTGTAAGAAAGCGTTTACCCTCTTGCCCGCCCTCGTTGTAAATTACAACTACTCTAAACTCTTACATATAAACCTTAGTTTAAATAAACAACAAGCCCCTTACCCCCCCCCCCCCCCAGGGGCCCCCCAACGACTGCCGACTGCATTTAATAAAGGTTGGGGTAGAAGAAAAGGAATAAGACTAACTAGATCTTCCTCGATTCATTCCCGCTTTAGTTAAACGAATCTCCTCTAATCCCGCCTCTATAATATGATCTTTGTTTTTCATTAGCTCAGCTACTTTACAAAAATCAGAGAAATCCTTTTCTTTCACACCTTCAATCCCATACTTTTTAAAGAAGGGAATGATCTTGTCAGAAATATCAGAAAATCTTGTAACGATAAAATTTCCATAATCTAGCCCATGCGAAAGCTGATAGCGCCCGCAATCTAAATAATTAATTAAACTTTTTAGTAGCTCAGTGTCACGAGTATGTTGAGTTATAGAAAATTTTAGATAAGCTACTACACCCAAGTTTGACCTTGGGGATTTATTAATTCCAATGATAAAACAACCTTCAGCTCAGACAAAACCAGCGACCCATCTTGGATCTTTAATGACTCCGCCCATAACTTTAGGTCTCTGAACTGGGATAGTATTTGGAAAGGCTGCTTTTAACTCTTCAGATAACCCATTATTCATTGATGCTTTTATTGCCACTTTTGTAGCCCTTCAGTTGTAAGATGTTCTTTACTTGAAATGAAATTAAGGGCGTGCTTGAAAAGAGTGTAATCGGCTCATTTATGAGTAATTAATGGGTATTTATCAAAATGAGCAATTATTACCCTTAAATCTTTTTGAGAACTGACTCGGTATCTTATTGCATTATTACTGTGTTTTGTAATACTACCAACTCCATTAAAATATGCTTTAATACTCTCTAAAAGTGCTCGATCCTTTTCATGTAAACTAATTTGAAACCTAGCAGTGCCATTAAAGCCAGTCTTAGTACGAGATTTTAGTGTAAAAAAGCCTCCCCAACCAGCAGGCTTTTATAAAGGTTTACCTAAAGACTTACATTATAAACCCAATTTGTAAAGCATAGAAGGATGGAAATAGGGCGTAACAATAGTACGCAATAGAGGCATAGAACTTTCTCTAATGTAAATAAGAAACTCAATTTTTTGGGCAGAACCTTGTCTTCTTTTTATACGAATTGTACATTCCAATCCATACCTGATTATTAGAACATTCATCAATCGTACAACATCTTGGACTGAAAAAGAATTAGTACAGAGAATTAAACCATGACGTTGTACACTTCCGTCTCCCATGATAAGATGCGCTAGAGCTACCGGTGTTAATATTTCGTAGATATTATCTGGAATTATTTTTACTTTATTAACGTAGAAGAGAGAATGTAATTTTGTAAAACAAGGAAGGGATCGAGTGAAAAATTCTAACTCAATAGTTTGTTTATCAAAACGAGTTCTATTTCTTATCGTCGGGCTAGACGAACAGTAATGAGCTAAGGAGAAAAACACAAACCATAAATACTTAGAATGATCCCCAGACTGTGCGGAATCCTAATCGAGCACTCTTGCTGTGAGGATTAGCTAAAATTAATCAGCCGTCAGATAAGAGTAATCCTATTACAACACCACGTAGATAAGATGGTAATTTAATCATCTCTCTTACTTGTTTTGTAAGTCGACCACTACCTACACTTGATGAAAGGTTTGTTCCTCAAATTACTAAGGCCTGCTTATTACTTATTGGTAAAATGGCAACGAAAACCACTTGGTCCAAGCTCAAAGGCACAGGAACATAGACAGGTACATAAAACAGAAAAAGGTACATAAGCGCGGATATACCAGCAGCTCTGTAAGAATCCCATAAAATTAAGGACATACAGGCTGCTACACCTAAAATCCAAAGACCCGCCCCTAGTGACCCATATAAACTTAAGTTAGTCATTAAAAATTTGAATCTTATTGTTTTTGAAGGATTACTTCTTAATTTGATTACAATACAAAGGTAGTTAAACTACCGTTACTTTTCGAAAATATTAGATTATATCTATAAATTGCGAAGCGGCGGGGGGAGAACCCGATGGGCGTCTTTACTAAATCCAGTTACACTGTAAGGGTTTAGCTTAGCCTCAGAATATTTTCGGCTTACAGATGGTGAGGGTGGGCATTTCCCCCCATAAGTGTTTAACCCTCTATATTGATTTTTCATGGTAGTTTTGTGGATTTTTCATCTTAACCTTTCCTTCAAGACCGTATAAGGTCTTGAATGAAAGCGCGGTTTTTTAATTATTCAAATTATATAACCCATTCTTCATTCTACAATCTCCTACTATATAGCCTCCTCTTTATTTCATTGGAGCCCTGTATACGGTCTCCAATGAAATTAAAGGGTAACATGGAAGACAAGAAAGATAGAAACCTTAAGATAACAAATAAGACTTCAACTATAAGACCGGTTAGGGAGTTATAATTGATTCATTTATATTGGCTTTAAGTATTTCCTCAATTTTTTTATACATTCGGATTATTCATAGATCATGTGTATGATCTATGAATATGTATTAAGGAGATAGCATCGGGAATTTACCCCCTAGGGGACCCTTTTAGATCTAAGCGACCTTACAGGGAGAGGATCTCTCTTGTAAATACCGACTGTGGCTACGATAGAGTACCATTTTGTGAAATTGTACGCTAAAGGAGAAAATATGCATGGGTTCGAACCAAATTTTAGCTTATCCAGAGCTACGTGTTACCTATTATCACTAAATTTTTCTCATTTAAAATAAAAAAAAATAATTAAGATTAAAAATTTTGTATTTTACTTCCCTTTTAGACAAAAAATTGGTCCAGTCTCATCAATATATAGGTGGGGGGTTGCAGGTGGGAGGCTTTTATGTGATTCCTGATTTATCTAAAGAGATTCATTCTGTATATAAACGCTTTTTATCCCCTAGGAGAGGATAAGAAAGAAAATGGTGATACAATAACTGTCGAACCCTTATTCCATACATATCTAGACGATACCCCCCGTGGGCGCGGTGCGCCCCCGGGGAAATTTTTTGTTTACTTAATTTAACAATTTTATGGTGAGAATTAAAATAACTTTTAATTGCTTCTAGTATATATCAATCATTATTTTGCCCTATTGAGAAGGCTTTAGGTTTTATGATATCACCAACTTTGTATAGAGAAAAATTACCTTCAGCCTCAAGAAATCCACTTAACCAAGCTGGAAAATACCCAGGGAGGACAAAATTTTCGTTAAATAGAGCAATCATTTTTTGTTGACTCTCATATTTAGAATCTCTTTTTTCTAAATAAAAATTAACGTCTCTATTCTTCATACATTCCTTCATAAATAATAATTGACATTTTTTTCTAGTCGTCAATAAGGGATATTTATCTAAAATAGATATAGCTCTAAGAACATCTTTATTAGATACAGCCGACCATGTTACATACTTATTTTCTCTTTCGATACGAACTCTTCCTCCTATCTCTTTTTGTATTAGATATAACATTGTTCTGTTTTTTTCTAAATTCTTTAGAGAAATAAATATACGAGAGCGTGAACAAGATCATGGTTTATTTTGATCCACAGTAATTGAGCCATCTCCTTCTAACAAACCTACCCAAAATTGTTCAATATATGAACGGGAAAAGTTTTGAGTCCCGGTGGTTATAGAGCGGTCAAATTTTCTTTTATTACTTGATCCATGTGCCACGCTGTTACATTGAATTTGCATTAATTTACTTTCAAGAACTTGACTTAAAATATATCAAACAAAGTAAGTATCATGGAAAGCGATATCTAGGGATGCATTAGCTAAAACTGTTTGGATAGGTAGATCTTCTCAGATTTTCCCCCCATCAGAACGGTGCGTGAACCTTTAAGCTCACACCGCTCAAGCAGGATACCTCGGATGATTGTATTTGCTTTAATAATGCTAAATCTTTTTTCATGTAATGCTACTTCAGAAGATGGATATCCATCCTGTTTTACGTCTAGGGTCTTTATAAATATTAATTGTAAATTGAAAACAAAGTTCAACTCTTCACCCGTCCCCCCCTACCCCTCTCATCGGAGAAATATATATATTTATACGTTTTATATATTTTATATATAAAACTATGATGGAGGGGTTACAGGGGGGAAGGGACTATTGAATAATTTTTAGTTTTGCTAACTCGAACATAAAAGCATCCTCAGCTATGCAAACCCTGTGAGAGGGATAAAGGTTTAATTGATTAATCCCAATTTTCCTTTTTGTGCGAAGCGCTAATGTTGAATAGAAAGGAGGTTTACTTATAAACCCAGTTTGTAGTACATAGACGGGTGGAAATAGGGAGTAACAATTGTACGTAAAAGAGGCATAGAACGTTGTCGTATATAAATCATATATTCAATTTTTTGATTTTGTTTTTTTAAACGTAAGTTACATTCAAAACGCGTAGCGTTTACTATGACATTCATCAATCGTACCACATCTTCAATTGAATAGCTATTAGTACAGATTATTAAGCCATGACGTTCAACAGAACCGTCTCCCATGATCATATGCGCTAATGCTACCGGTGTTAATAATTCGTAAATGTTATGTGGAATTATTTTAACGTTATTGACGTAGAATAGAGAATGAAGTGCAGTTAAGCAAGACATTGTTCGAGTAAAACTAGACCATATCATCTAACACCAGCTCTTGTACCAGTAACTGAATAAGGAAAACTAGAACAATACGTGGGATAAAATAGTAAATACAAATCAGACATATTGAGAATGAGCTAAAGATTCTCTAAATCCTAAATGAGTATTCTTACTCCGAGAATTAGAAAAACGTAACCAAGCGTCGGATAAAACTAACCCGACAATAACACCTCGTTCATAAAAAGGCAAATTGACAATAGCTAGTTGAGCACGAGTATATTTAACTCCAACAGTGGAAGGTAAGTTAACTCCCCAAATAACTAAAGCCCTAGACTCCCCTGTCCCTGTCCCTGCCCCCCCTGCAAGCACAGTTCCTATAATTTTTGAATCTTTATTCATGTTAAATTTATATTTATTTTTTTTTTGAAGGATTACTTCTTAATTTGATTACATTACAAAGGTAGTTATACTACCGTTACTTCTATAAAAAAGCAAGCACAGTAAAATACAAGCAGCATTCTAGATCGTTTCGCCTAGTCCTCTGCATATCCTAGCCTTCTCGTACTTACATTTCAACTCCGTGTTCGGTGCTCTCTTTCAACCCGTGTTCGGTGGTCTTTGATTTGTACCCGGCACTTTCTTTATTTTCTTTCCATTTTCTCGTTCGTAAATTTGCGAATACTACCGGTTACCCGGTTTTACGAATCCCCCCCCCCCCCCGTGCGTACGCCTTGAGATATGAAAGCTCTATTGTCGATTGTTCCATTTTAGTCATGATTTCCAGGTCGCCAAGTTAGGCCCCCAAACATCACGCTCCAACCTCCCGTAGGTGGTAACTGCCTACACTGACGCTTGGGCAACATAAAATGCACTTTACGGCGCTTGCGCGCATTTTTATTATTATAAAAATTAAGCGGCAACAGGACTCAGCCCGTTTCCGGACTCGTCCTGACAGATGATAGTCTTATCAACTTCATCAGCTGGGATGACCTTCTGGATTATTCACTTTCATTTGGTCGCACAATTCGGAAAGAATTAGGAATAGGGTCCCACCATATGTCTAAGTCTGCAGCTTTTCAGCTTGGTCCATGTTGAGTTTCCTCAGAACCTATCAGGACTATTACGATCCTGCATTCGCTTTTTAGACTTTCCTCTGCCCCCCTTTCATGTACAACAATTTCAATATATATGTTGCTACCTTTTCAGGAGAAAACGGGGTTTACCGAGTTTAATACATAATGCCTTTATCTTTGTCCTTAGGAGGAGCACTATACGCCGGGAGACCTTATTTTTTCGCGGTGTTTATAACCTACTCATGGAGCACAAATAGGTTCAATCTCCATCCGGACTCTGTAAGCCCGTCCATCTTATTACGACGCTGCATCTTCTCTTCACTTTCGTTCTCCATAGACTTGATATTTTCACCCTGGCGTCACATGATTTGCATCAGGTTCACCATCTAAGGTAGACTACTTTTGTCCCTTTGGCTTAGCACTTTCAGTTCACCCTAATCGGTTTCCATTCAGCACCCAAAGGTAGGGTCGGATCACAAACACTTGATCGTCGGAATCTCACCGAATCATCATGTATCACTTCTCGTCGCACACTCCACTTACAAGAAAATAGCTATTATTAGCATTATCATTATAAGAATTTTTTTTTTTGCAATGTAGCAAGTTTTTTTTGTTTTTTTAGTCCCCCCCCCGGGCCTCTCATCTATGATGGTGGGTTGCAGGGCGGGGGCCGGAGTAAAAAAAATTCTTATAATTTTGTTATTTACATGTTCCTTATGTTTTACACAACTCTATATTTTAGTATCAATATAAAAAATTACGTCTTCCCGGGCCGAGGCCAGGTTGGGGGGCCTCGAGGGCCCAACTTTAAAACTTTAAGCAGGCTCCCGCAAAAACTGCTACGTACTTAAAGAAATAAATAATAATTAAGTTAATTATGATCTCTCCCGCTGTTCATCTGAGATTTAATTACTCGAATCTGCTCTAACCCTTCGTTTGTTAAATGAGCCTTTTCTTTCATTAAATCGGCAACTTTACAAAAAGCATAGTCCAATCCTTTAGAGCCTTGAAGGCGATATTTCTCAAAAAAAGATATAATATTATTATTTATATCGACGAATTTAGTTACAGAAAAATTAACCGCGGGGCTATGATTATCTACCCTTGTCGCACCACAGCCTAAGTACTTAACTAAACCCATCATTAAGTTATAGTCCCTAGAATGTTGAGCTATTTTAAATCTTAATCTTACAGCATATCCTCCTTTGGATGCTTTAGATTTAAAAGTTTCCCCCCACATGAAAACAACCCTCTCCGTATACGAAGCCTACTAGCCAAAATGGATCTGAGATTTCTGTAAATTCAACTAAGGGTCTTTCTACCGGAGTAATACCCGGAAAAGATTCTATCAAAGTGGCAGATATACCTTTATTCATTGCGGCTTTAATACTCACGATTTTATTTAAACCCTCCATAGTTAAATGTTTACCTATATTCATTAAATCCACGATAGCCTTAAATAGTAGAAAATCGGCTCGTTTTTTAGATAATAATGGGTACTTCAAGAAATGGGGAATTATCACATTCGTTAAATCTTTGATAGATTGTACAGTATAAAATACAGAACCATCTTTTTTACGTATTGTTATATTACCTACTCCAAAAAATGATTGTATTTCTTTTAACAATGCTATATCTTTATGGTGCAATACTATCGCAAAATTTCATTTTATACCCCACCCTGTTTTCCCTTTATTTGTTTTGCAAAGACTAATTGAGAATGTTGATTCTGCATCACAAAAGCCGGTTACTCAGTTTGGAGAAAGTACACGCGAACCAGCACCCGATGAAAATTTTAAAGGTTTATTGTTCTTATTTGGAATACTATATGTAACATAAAACCGTGTAAAAAGGAACATGAAAACGTCACTTACTTAAAAATTAGCTTATACAACACTAAGCTAACAATAAGTAGTTCTCGAAGTGAGCGTTTACTAACAAAAAAAAAAAATGGACTATCTCTTATCGTTTGACTTAGTCCCATCAATCGAAGATTGAAGGGACCCCGGCGGTAAAAACCAAGGACGATGACGGCTATACGTAGTCTCTGAGGACCCCCTCAATATAAATACTGATTGTATAAACGATTTTGGGTTTCCTGCTGATTGCTCAAAACTAAGCTTTATTACTTAAATTATATAGGCGGAGCCCTCTATATTTTTAGTATCTTCTTTCCTCTCACACTTGTTGTTTCTCTATCCAGCCCCCCCCCACACTTTCGTGGGGGGGGGGAGTGAGAGGAAAGCTGCTGCGCAGAGTTATTAGAGGTTTCCAGCATATACTAGCCTTTTCAAGAGGGCTAAGTGGTGGTTTTTAACCCTCCAATAGTAAACATAAATACGAATCCTAATGAGAATAACATAGGTGTTGAAAATTGTAATGAACCTCCATAACAAGTCGCTCAGGGTAAGGCCTTCGATCATTTCAGATCTAGTTAGCTTTATATTTCATAAAAACAGTGACACATCTGTATATTTTTACTTAAATACTTGTTTAAGGTACTGTCTATTACTAGTAACCTGGACCATTCCTTCATATTTCATATAATATACTCTTACTATATTACTTAGAAATAGTATGGCGTCTGGCCTCTAAACTTTTAGATATAATAAATAATTATATTTATTATACTCAATAAACCTTTTATTTATTGAATTACACTTTCGTGTAACCACTTAGCTTGACGATAATCCCTAATAATTACTATTCTTATCCCGGGATGTCCCTCAAATTTGCCATATTAACAATAGAAAATTAATTTTTTATTTATACTTTTTACCTAATACTTTATACTTCATAGAATCATGCATGTACGGTAAAAGATTATGTAAATTTCTTTTTATAGATTTACTTTTTATATAAAGAATAGGGTTACCTCTTTGATAGTGTAAAGAACATTCTAGGTTAAATTTTATAATTAATATATTCATAATAAAAACCACTTCTTTTACTGTAAACGAATCTGTTTGAATTCTTACACCTGAATTATAAGTTCCATCCCCCATGATTCAATGAGCTAAAGCTTCTCATGATAATAAATCATATAAATTAGAAGGTACTATTTTTTTATTATTAACATAAAATATATTATATAGTTCAGTTATACAAGATAAACTTCGTGTTGTAAAACCTAATCCTATATGTTCTTTTTTATGTACAATTGTTCTAGTTGTATAAGGAGCTTTAGAACAATAATGACTTAATTTGAAACAAATAAAATAAAAATATCCAATATGATTAATTGTTTGTTTAAATTGTAATCTAGCGCCAGCTTTATAGGATTTACTAACATAAGCATCTGAAAGAATAATTCCTACAAAAACAGGTAAAAGATTCTTAGGTATTAGAACAGATTTTCTTTCTAAAGCCGTATATCTAGGAGAACCTACAGTAGAAGAAAGATTAGTACCATAGGGTACGAGTGCTTTAGAAGAAGAAGTATAAATAGTATTTAAATTTTCATTCCTATTGTATCTGGTCGTATAAGTCTTTCTAAGGGACTTAGACAACCAACTAAATATTTTAATACCTGTAGGCCTATATCTACGAATTATTACGTTTTCGAACTGTATCTAGTTCATGACCTAAATCAAAAAAATGTTGCATATAACGAGTAAGAGATATACCTGAGCTTCTATGTTGTAATCTCTCCAGATCATTTACAATCTTGGCTCAAACCTTAAATTCATCTTGCTTACAAGACAGCAGAGGATATGAGTCGAATAGATTAACAATCTCAATGATACGGTTCAACCCATAAATATTAACATCGGCACGTAGGCCGTCAAACCGTAGCCCGTCAGAGTGCTTATTTATTATTTTTAATACTAGACTATTGTAAAAACCTTCCTTTATATGCTTTTTTTTGACCCCTACTTAAGTATTGAGAAATACTAGTTTGTCTAATATTTAGAGCTAGAGCTGCTTCATTTATAGAGTTGTAATGACTGATTTCATTTGTTTTTTTATCTAATACTTCTATAGCTTTAGCGAGGTTTCCTGACCCTACTGGTTTTGGTATTCCAAACATTGGGTTTTTTTCCCCTTTACGAGCAGCTGACATCTTAATCTTAGTTTCTTTTGAATGGTTTTTACCTAAAGTACTTCCAGGTTCTTCACATAAGTTGTACTCTGGTTTTAATAATTCAAAGTAATATTTTTCCCTTGTTAGTAATTCAGTTTGATCACAATATTCTAAAATTTCTAAGCAAAAATTAGAATAACCATACTTCAGAAGGGCTTTGCAAATTCTCATGGTGGTATTTTTATTTAAATAATTAATATTAAAATATTGTTGTAATCTTCTTTTTAAATCTGTAGAACTTCCTACGTATCGCTTACCGTTAATTAAATTTTGTCAGCAATAAATGCCTGATTTACCTTTGTTCTCAGAAATAATCACGGATTTTAATAAATCCGCATTATTATAAACAATTGGCGGAAAGATATAACACAAGTAAGGGTTGAAGTAAAAGCTGTCGAATAAATACGCTAAAATTAAAATTTGGAATAGACCCAGTGAAATAACTGTAAAATAGGGTAGGATAAAGCTGAAAAAAAGCCATTACTTTGCGTCTGTAGGAATCCTATAGCTGCTTCTCACTGTATTTGAGATAATTTAACTAAAGATTCTATATAACTCTTCAATTTTTTATTACTGGGACTTAGCCCCTTTAATTCATTTTTGTTCATGTGCATTTTTGTAAAAATATAAAAATTTCCATCTTAACCGGCTAATTGTAGCCTCTAGTTATTTGTCACTCCAAACCTATCGGTAATGGAAAATAAAGGCGTATGTAAAAAAAAAATAAAGATATGCCTGCTCGCTTACGCGGTAGGCTTCACCGACCGCCCTGTAACCCCCTGCGAAGCAGGGGGACGAGGGGGTATGATGATGACTTTTCTGCAGGGAGAAGTATCAGGATAAAGCGGGAACTCAAAAAGTTCACTCGCTACACCTTCACTCACCCCCCTGCTTTGCCCCCATCCTGTAGAGGAAGGGGGGAAGGGGAAATAAAATAATACAGCTACTAAAAACGTTACTTCAAAATATGAAGCTAGCAGAGTTATAATAGGTAGTTCAGCTATACTCCGTGAAAAGTTAAAACTAGGAACAACTCGGTCATAATAAGAATTTTTCAACCCACCCCCCCCCCACACTACACGTGGGGGGGGGGGGGTGAGGTTTAATGTCGACCCCTAAGTTACAATATATAGTAAAGTAACCTGCAATTCATCGATAATTCCTCTGGTGAAAGAGTTAATGAATAAGAAGGTAATAATGCAGGCTTCAAATCAGGAAAATGAGTCTTAACAGCAGCCGAAGGACCCCTATTAATTCCAGCATGGATAGCTAAAATTTCCCGAAAACCTGCATCTGTCTTATGTGAACCTGAATGCATTAGATGAATAGCCTGAGATCATAAAGTAAATGTACAGGACTTAGTACTCAAGAGAGGATATTTAATAAAATGTGGAATAATAACAGATATAAGTTCCTTAACAGAACCTACTCGATATCCAGCATTTTTACCACTATGAAAAATAGTTCCTACTCCAAAATAGCCCCTGGTCATTTATTTTGGTTTTTTTCAATAAAAAAAACAAAAGAATAAATAGCCTTTTATTACTTCAAGAACCTTTTTATGACGAGCCTAGGATTAAAAATTCCGGACGAATATCCCAGCGACCAGTAGCACGAAGAGCTAGCGTGATACTAAAACAAGCGGAACGGTCGCAAAACCCAGTAATTCACTGGGGATCAATCTTGTTCCCATCACAGGCATTATTATGCGAACTAACAGGATCGCAAATGAGCCCTGTATAGAAACTACGAACAACTCTCTTCAGATATTATGGTGAAAATATATCTTCCCCCCAGGAGCAGCCCAAGCCGCATTATTCCATCCCCCCCCCTCCCCCTCTCATCTATGATGGAGGGGTTGCAGGGGGGGGGATGGTATTCTCCCGGGCGCCCGAAGGGAGACAGGGCTAGTCCCTAGGGGCCTGGAGATACGGTTTTTTCTTTTTTTTTTTTGATTTATAGTATACCTCATAGCGGCATCACTACAATTTAAAGCTTTTGCTGCTGAACGAATAGAATTGTAAATAGCTGTACTCTTTGTTTCTAAATCCAATACTTCTATTTTAATACAGTTAGGTTGAGGATTTAAAACTCGAGAAGCTGAGATCTTAACTTTAGTTTCTTTTGAATGTTTTCTACCTAAAGTATTTCCGGGTTCTTCACATAAATTATACTCCGGTTTTAATAATTCAAAGTAATACTTTTCCCTTGTTAATAATTCAGCATGATCACAATATTCTAAAATTTCTAAGCAAAAATTGGAATAACCATACTTCAGTACGGCCCCTACAAATTCTCATACAGGTATTTTTATTTAAATAATTAATATTAAAATATTGTTGTAATCTTCTTTTTAAATCTGAAGAACTTCCTACGTATCGCTTACCGTTAATTAAATTTTGTCAGCAATAAATGCCTGATTTACCTTTGTTCTCAGAAATAATCACGGATTTTAATAAATCCGCATTATTATAAACAATTGGCGGAAAGATATAACACAAGTAAGGATCGAAGTAAAAGCTGTAAAATAAATACGCTATAATGCAAATTTGAAATAGGTCCAGTGAAATAGCTGTTAAATAGAGTGAAATAAATCTATAGATAAAAGGTCTGACATAATAGTAGACGGGGATTATATCATAGACTAGTTAAAGTCAACTCACGTGTAATCTCTGAGGATCCGTAACTCCTACAAATAGACGTCCCCCTTGGCCCTTGGGGATGTCTGCTCTCACGAACGGGAAAAACCCGTTCGAGAGGCATACAAGAATATTTTGTAGTAAACTTTTGGGTTTCCTGCTGATTGCCCCAATCTCTTAAGTTGTCACTGTATAGTACATTAATCCCAGTATTAAGAGCATTGGCCGAAAAGAGCGATGCAGCGTGCTGCGCGCGCCGCTATAAGGGTTTCCAGCATATAGTGAGTTTTTTAACATCCCATAGGGAAGTGCCGCACCTAACTTTACGGCAATAATTAATGTAGCCGCAGTGAAATCGTCCACAACTTTGTCCTAATTATTAATTTTTACATTATAGAAGAATGATGTGGATTAATAACTTTACGGTCAGGCTATTGTGGTATCTTTAATCTTGAGTTACTTCAGAAACGGATTAGCCCGTTCACTTAATTTCTCCCAAGAGCCGGTTTCCCGGTGACTAGAGTACACCTTACAGCGTCCCTGCAGGGGATGCTGAAGAACCATCTACTCGTTGCTCTTTTACAGACCCTGTCTGATTTAGATCCGCGGTCACCCATTTAATTTCTGTCATCTCTCTCTCCCCACACTTGTTGTTTCTCTATAAACAAGTGTGGGAGAGCTCTACGCAGAATAGAGAGTGATGTTACCTTACCCTGAGTCATTAATCAGGCCGGTCACCTTGTTTCCTTGGTGACTTTGGTTACTAGAGCTTTAGGGCTTTCCCGGAATTTGGTTCTTAAGCACATGTATGAGTAGCCAACACTCATGTTTTATGCTCTTGTCTTGCAAAATGCTATCCCATATTTTTTTTTTTGTTACATAGCACCGTTCTATTAACTATCAAAATAGTTACATCAACGGGAATAAGTCACATTTTTATGCCCCAATAAAGGGTATTTGTTAAAATGAGCAAGAATCGCGGTTCTCACATCTTTTGTGCCCATCTCAACATAATAATGTTTAACTACACCTAAGAGTTCCCTTTTATTAGAAAACTATTTTTTAGAGATAATAACTTGAATTTGATTAGTCCCCCCAAAATAATCTCGGATGGCTTTAATGATAAAATGTTCAAAATTCTGTCCGATATTAAATCTATTATGAACTTGCATATTCCTACGCTTGTCAAAATATGTCCTAAAATGTCATTCAGCCTCAATAAAACCAGATACCCAAGATGCAAAATAAGAGGGAATAACAAAATTATTATCATTATAGTTTAGCATATTATGTTGATCAACATACATAAAACCTCTGTTTTCTACTACAAAACTTCTTGTGTTATTTTCTATACATTTTTTAGCAAACTTAAGCTGACATTGTTTACGAGTAGTCAATAATGGATATTTTTCTAATAATTTCATTAAAGATTGTATTAAATCTTTTCTAATGGCAATCCAAGAAACATATTGGGCTTTACGTTCAATTCTTACAGTTCCACCTAATACTTCTTGAACTAACAATAACATAATAACATTTGCTCTTAGATTTTTTATAGATATAACAAACCGGACCTTTACATGATTAGGTCCCGGACTACTTACAGTAATAGTACCGTCTCCTTCCAATAATCCTACCCAAAACTGTTGAACATAAGTTTCATAGTCTGTATCTGTAAGTTTAGATTTTAGATTATTTTGGAAAGATTCTATCTCTTCCTTACTAATTTCATCTATAGAATCACATGCAGAATCTAGATCCATTTCATCCGGGAATTCCATTGGGACTTCCTCTGCATCCACCTTTGTGATATTTGTGTAAGAATATGAAACAAGTAAGTTTATTGCCTTAAAAGCCATTAGCCAAAAGAAAACAATACCAATATTAGAAATATTCAAACCAATTGATGCTCTTGTCCACAATCTCGCTTCTAATGTAACGCATTATTTTTTAGTCCTTCGAAGGGATAAATGAAATTTATCCCTACGTTTTGAGGATGTCCGAGTCATTCTCGGACACCGCACAAAACTGTTTTTCCTCCTCATTATTTACTTACCCTACGGGGGGGAGGTGTCAAAAACAGCGCTTCTAATATTTCTATACCTTTGGGTATTTAATCTAGTATGCTTACCATTATTTATTAATAAGATAATTATACCACAAAAGTCATCACCTTTATTAAGATGAAAAAAAATGGGAGCCGGCGAGACGTTAAAAAACCTTTTTTTGTTTTGTGACTGAGCCAAAGATATACTTAATTATTAATTGTTAAAGTAACTATACCAACGGGAATAAGTCACCTTTTTATGACCGAGTAAAGGACGCGGCGCCTGCGCCAGCGTCCGTCGGCCTCGCCGCCGGATATTTCTTAAAATGAGTAAAAAATAGCATTTTTCTCACCCCTGCATATTTTTTTTTGTTTTGTTTACAAAAAAAATGCCCCACTCCCCAGAGTGAGGGGGGAGGGGGGGGTTTACTTCCCATTTCAACATAAAAATGTTTAATTTCTCCGTCTGCGTCCCTTCGCTCCTGTTATTCCTCCTGGGGGAAGTGCCTTCCTTCGGGCGGGAGTTCCCCCCTTCGGGGCATGTCCCTGGGGAAATTCGACGGGACGCCGTCGAGGCCGCAAGCTCTCCTTTTTGGCTACTATGGCTCTAACCTCTGTAGTTCCTCCAAAATAGTCTCTGATGGATTTAATGATAAATTGGTCATAATTCTGTCCGATATTAAATCTGCCAGACACTTGCATATTTCTTCGTTTATCTTTCGTTTTTTTTGTGCTTACATATAGTCTTCCCTTGGTGAGAGAAATCTCACCACGTGAAGACCAAAGGCAAAAAAAATCTAAAGTTCCCTTCAGATTCTATAAAGCCAGATAATCAAGGTCCATAATAAAAAGGAACGGCTTTCTCATTATAATTAATCATCTCTTCTTGTCTATTGTACATAAAAGCTCTATTTTCTACTACAAAACTTCTTGTGTTATGTTCATTAGACGAAGTCTAAAGCAAACGGATTCTTAAGTTGGCATTGTTTAGTGTAGTTAATAATGGATATTTTTCTAATAACTTAATAAGATCTTGTAGCAAATTTTTACTAACGGCAACCCAAGCAACCGTCCCCCGGAGGGGGAAGAAATATATATAATATTTATACGCCCCCCCCGGCTCCCCCCCCCCTGTTATTTGAACAACCCTCCATCAATTTTGTTTTTTTAATTGATGGTGGGCTTTGGGGGGGGGGGGGGTGATGGGGGGATTCATTAGAAATTTCCTCACCTGATTCTGGGGATTATTATTTCGTCTTCAAGGCAGTCTGTGGCCCTATGGGCCACGGGGTTAAGAATATAATACCAGTATTAGAAATAATAAAATTGTATACTTTGGCATGTGTCAACAATAAAAGATTTAACTAATATTTGTGTGGACTCTATCTTCATCCAACAATTTTCTGTTGGAGTTGGGCGTATTAGTCTCTGAGGTTCCCTTGTATGAGCGTCCCCCCTTCGGCGGGGCTGGGATGCAGCCCTCCTTATTCAGTAAAATGTTCCTTTCTTTGAACAATTATATAAGCTTGTCTCCATATCGTCCCCCGAAGGACGATTTGAAGCTAAGCTAAGTTATAGTAAAACACTTGTTCAGTCCCCGGAGGGGCTCTAAAAAAGAAATATTTCCACCTAGCCAACGCATAATTTTGGTTTGCTGCAGAACCGGATAGAAAAGATCGGTACTGCTGGGACTAAACTAAGCACTATTTTCCTAGGCTTGGCTGTGGTGCTAAACCTTCAGAATGTCTTAGGACATATTTAACGGAATTTTGACCATTTTGTTTTTTTTGTTTTTTATATACAAAAATAAACTGAACCATAACCAATTTGTATTTTAAGTCCCGTGGGCCCTTGGCCCACGTTATTTTTTTGTGCTTACATATAGTCTTCCCTTGGTGAGAGAAATCTCACCACGTGAAGACCAAAGGCAAAAACAAAATTACCCGACGAATACCAAAATAAGCTCCGGAACCGGATAAAGGTTTATGTTGTATAAACCTCCTCCGAGCTTCGAACGATAAATTAAGAGAGATAAACAAAAGCAAAATTAAAATTTATAAACCTAGCTTGTAATACATAGAAGAGTGCATATACGGAATAACGATAGAACATAAAAGGGGCATAGAACGTCGTCTAATGTAAATTCTAGGCTGAGTAGGACTATGGAATTGTAATGTACATTCTAATCTATATTTAATCATTAGTACATTCATCAAATGAACAACTTCTGGTATTGTAAACGAGTCAGTACATAGAACTAAACCACTACCGTTATTTAGTTTTCCGTCTCCCATGATTATATGAGCTAACGCTACCGGTGTCAATAAATAGTAAATATTACCTGGGATGTGTTTTTTCCCGTCAAGATAGAAAATAGGATAAAGTTCAGTAAAACATGGCAATGATCGAGTGAAAATTTTTAAAGTAAAGCACTGAGTCCCGTTTCTTATGCTTTTACTGATAAGAGGTAAACTAGAACAATAGTGAGATAAAATACTAAATACAAATCATAAATACTCAGCACGAGCTATTGATTGCCCGAATCCTAATCGGGCATTTTTATTACAGGAACTAGCAAAATTTAATCAACCATCAGAAAGAAGTATCCCTATTATAACACCTAGTTGATAAGGCGGAAATTTAACCATCTTGCTTTCTTGTTTTGTAAATCGACCTAAACCAACTGAAGATCCTAAATTAGTACCTCAGACTACTAAAGCTTTTTCATCGGAGGCCTTAGCTCTCCTTGTCAAAGATTTAGAGGAAAGTTTATTATTATTTTTATTAGTAGTAGCCATAAATAAAAGTTAAAACATTTCATACTTTACACTATATACATAAATAAACCTTATATAATATTACTATCATATAGTCTAGAATACTATGATAATAGAGCACCCTTTAGGTGCTTGTAACTTGATTAATAAAGTAAAAAGGCACTAATTGTAGCATTTAATCCGATTGATGCTTAATTTATATCTGATAAAAAAAATTATATAAAGGTTTTCTTAATTGTGAATAACAACTGCAACAACCTGATTATGGTGGAGCCGGTTCACTATTGTTACCTTTCCAGTATTGAAGGAAAGAAACACAATATTACTTATAGAAGCCTCCAGACTAACTTTATAAATATATAATACGAATCGGAAAAAGATTTGACAAAAAAAACAGCTAGCCCGAGGGCTCGTCCCCTTCGGCTAAGGCCCTCGGGGACTAGATTTATACACATTTTTACTTATAAATAATATTTAAACTATTGACTGGTTTATTTTTATTAAACCTTACTATGTTTCTCTAACACTAAGATCAAATCCTAGTGAGACATCTCCCATAATTCAGTGAACTAAGCGAAGGGCTAATAAAGCATCTTCTTCATTAAAAGCAAGTATTATTCAAAGATATGATCAGCGAAATAACCATCTCCTTAGATTAATCGGGTAAATAATAACCAAACTCTTCATCTGTTTTAGGTCTGCCCCCCCCCCCCCCCCACACTGCAACCCCCCCCATCCTGTTTTATTAAAACAAGGATGAGGGGGGGGTTTATAAAAAACAATCGAGTGAGGGGGGGACGGGGCAAGACCGTCCGCGCGCAGCGCGCGGCCGGTCTCGCATGCTTAATCATATGATCTGAAGTATGCTTTCCCCAGGCGTCCCCCCCGGGGATGCCTTATCCCAGTTTAGG
>Ga0307514_10001662_pt1 | contig 25859 bp, 27 predicted proteins | sample 16_EM_MG_FD_203088 | JGI IMG/M metagenome (GOLD analysis project Ga0307514, IMG submission 203088) | Populus trichocarpa ectomycorrhiza microbial communities from riparian zone in the Pacific Northwest, United States - 16_EM | ecosystem: Host-associated > Plants > Roots > Unclassified | place... | reverse complement strand
ATCCGGAAGTTGTCGCCGGACATCTTCACCAACGCCCACTGCTGCGTCTGACTCTCCCACCGTTCCCTCTGGTTTTCCAACTCTCACTTTCCGCCGTAGGCCCGTGTGTGTGTGTAATCCTGTTACACCCTGCTTACAAAATTATTTATACCCTATTAATCAACTACAGTCCAAGTGTCCTCGCAGGTCGGCTCACGACCCAATGTCCGCACTCGCTATTCCTCGAACGACTTCCCCAATCCTCGATTCTCAACGGACGAGCGTAATCTCTACCTCTGGCTCTTCTTTCCAGACCGCCCAGTCCCACAGTCAAACTCCGTCCTCTCCTTCCTCATCCACCTCGACTCTGCCCGCACCCATCCAGCATGAGCGCGCAACTTCCTCCTTGCCTATCCTCCATCAGTCCCAGGAGGTCCATCTCTTGACCATTACCGATGAAGCCGTAAAACTAGGTTCGAGTCCTTCCCCAGATTCACTCCTTCAAAAAGTCGGTCGATCACTCCTGTCAACACCCCTCGCATCTGGTACTGCTCCCAAACAGGACCTTCCACAGCCCGCTTTGTTTAACCAGTCAGATGGCGCTTCGAACAAGGTCGGCCCTCCACCTCCATCCCCACCAGCGAGCGACGAGCAGGCTGTCGACGAGGAAATTTCGCCCAAGCCCACGCCCAAAGTCGAGCAAAAGCTACCAGCTGTCACATTCGGAACTTCGTTACGTGAGCGTCAGCCCTCATCAACCTCAGCATCATCCTATGATGTCTCCAAGAAACCTGCTCCTATACTGCATCGCTCCTCGACAGAGACTAAAGCATCCACATCCTCTCGCCTTGGGTTTTCGACAATGTCAGCTCCCACTAGGTTTATCCCCGTACAAGCAGCGGATTCTTCGATATCCGATTCCTTTCAGATGGCGGAGGCTTCGACGTCTTCCCAACCCGTGAGAACAAAGGTCTCGAATGATGCTTTCCTTCGGCCTCCCCAAGTCCGACCCAAGCGCCGCAACACCATCGGAACCGCAACCCCAATGAACCCATTCCCTTACGATGACATCCACGCTGAGGGCGAGCTTGCAAATGAGATTCAGCAACAACAGGAGCAACTCATCCGAGAACGGCAGACTAAGCGTGCTAAAGCCCAACAACAAGAAGCTGCGTCGAAGGATCCTGAGAAGCCTTTGGTCGGGAGCTGGGTGAAGGAAGGTCACCAGAACTACGTGCTTATGTACAACATGTTGACTGGAATACGAATCGCGGTACGTCCGAGCCTGATCGCTAACTCTCTCTACTTTGTGATCCTCATCCTCTGAATCAGGTGTCTCGATGTCAAGCAAAAGTGGACCGAGAAATAACCCCAGAAGACTACACAGCCGCCCATAAATACTCATTTGACATGTGAGCCTACTTATCTTGTGTGCTGTGTGTCATTCTCAGCCCCGATGCGTTTCAGCCTCGGGAATGAACTTACACCATCAGTCAAGTACGATTTCAAGTTCAAGGACTATGCACCCTGGGTTTTCCGAAATCTGCGGGAGCAGAGCTTCCACCTAGACCCGGCTGATTATCTCCTGTCGTTAACGGAGAAGTACATTCTCTCAGAGCTCGGTTCCCCTGGGAAATCTGGCTCGTTCTTCTATTTCTCCCGCGACTACCGGTTCATTATCAAAACGATACACCACAGAGAACACAAATTCATTCGCAAGATTCTCAAAGACTATCATGGGCACGTTCGCAAGAACCCGCATACGCTTCTATCACGATTTTATGGCCTTCATCGTGTGAAGCTGCCTCGAGGAAGGAAGATCCACTTTGTCATCATGAACAACCTTTTCCCACCGCATAAAGACATTCACGAGACATACGACCTCAAAGGTAGTACGGTCGGTCGACTCTACCCGGAGGATGTGGCTGCAAAAAAACAGAACAAGGTCACGCTCAAGGATCTCAACTGGATCAACAGAGGAAAACAACTAGAGTTGGGGCCGGAGAAGCGGGCCTTCCTGACGGAACAACTCAAACGAGATGCCGAGTTCTTGAAAAATGTCTACGTCATGGATTACAGTCTCCTGGTCGGCGTGCATAATATGGTGCGGGGTAATCGAGACAACTTGAGGCGAAACACCCTCAAAGTGGTCACCGTGGTGAGTTATTACCCCACATCTCGGCTCAAAGCACAGTGTAATTTAGTTCCCCACGTATAGCCCGATATCTCACGTGGATCATCATCACAATCGAAACCAATCCGTTCACCAGATGCAATGAGACGAGCCATGCGTGAAACAGGTCCTGAGCGATTAGACTCTGATCCAGTCCACCTCCCGGATTCTGAGACTGGCGATGAACGACAGCACTTCATCTTCTACCAGGACGATGGCGGTCTAAGGGCCACCGATGAAGCCAACGCACCAGTGGACACCATCTACTACCTTGGTATTATCGACATTTGTACGCCGTATACCACACTCAAACGGGCAGAACACGTATGGAAGGGTCTCCATGCGGATCGGGTACGTGTGAACATCACGCTTTCCCTGGCCGGTCCCTCGTTTCCTGACAGCCCATTGGCCCCTTTCAGCATAAGATAAGCCCCGTGGAGCCCGGCGAGTACTCCGAACGCTTCATCTCTTTCCTCAAGGCAGTAATGCGAGACGGGGAGGGCGGCGAGCGCTTTAAGGCCGAGTGAATGAGACGCATCGGTTGTGGATTCCCGGTGCATAATTTGTTTCATCATTCCTTCTCGCGAAAGCGAGGACATGTAGAGCTTGCTCTCAAGGTTTCAGGTCTCCTCAGGGTTTCTGGTTTACCTGGCTCATGAATGCTCATTTTTCGTCTATCCTCTAAAGCGGACCTCAGCTCTTCTGTTCTATATATTGGAGACACCCACGCAAAATGGACTCTGTCGATACCTTCATTTCCTTTCACTCCTCTCCATGCATTACCTCCTCATTTTAGTATCCTTTCTATTGGCAGGAGCCTGTCTCTTATGCCTCCCACTCTCATTGCTCTTGGGGTCGGTTTCGTCTTTCGTTATATACATTCCACTGTCGCGGTACACTTTTTTCCTTGGTAGTACTTTCGACGTGCACACTCCTTGCACTCTGTCCATTATCCCTCCCGTCCACTTCCAGATCCGTAGATTGTCACTGATTCAATGCTTTTTCATAGCTCATCCTCGTCCTTCAACTATTGTTTTAATTACCGTTAGCTTTAGACTACATACTTGACATGGTGATGTATCGCTATCCCAAACATGCACTAGGCCCTCCCCCATCTACAAGCGATCCATAATCTACATTACAGTTGTACTGCTTCTCCGGGAGTGGCTGGAGACATCACTCCGAAGCATAGAGTGATTCCTCGTCGTCGTCTCCGCGCCGTTGAGCAGGCGCTGGTTCTGGTGTGGCTTGTTTCCTCCTTCGCGGTGCTTGTGCTAATGGGCCAGTGAGAAATCGATAAGGGGCCAGGAGTGATTCACTCACTTCGTTTTGAGGCTCGTTTCTTCGCCGAAGCCTTCTTCTTTCCGACACGTGCTTGCAGAGCGATATCATCTTCACCCTGTGTCTTGTGTTGTTCAAGGAGCTACACGCATATCCATATATCAATTCCCCTAGATGCCCAGAACCAACCAAATGCATAGCAACGAATAACTCACCGCCTCAAATTCGTTCAACTCAGCATCAGGTTTGTTTGCCGATTTATTCGCGCGAGCTTTCCCGAGGATTTCCTGGAATTTCGCGAACACTGCGGGTTCGTGCAGCTTGTCGCGATAAAACTGCAATCCTTCTATGAGTTTCTTCACAGACCTTTCCGATTTAAAAGGCAGGAGGGATAGGCAGAACGCGATGTCTCGCCATTGACGAGCGTCATCTGTAAGATGGAACCGCTGGCAGAGTTTCTCGACGATATTCTCGGCTTGCTTTTCCTATGTGTACAGGTGAACATCCAGCTGTGGACTGAGGGAGAATGTGACGTACCTTCTCGATGAACGTGAATATGTACTTCATCGTACTCTGGAAGTTCTCCTCGTCCACTGCATGGTCGCCGCTGGACAGGTGACTGATAACTAGAAGGTCGTTAGGATATGTATTCTGTGGCTCTGGAGGCGCACTCACCGTCCGGAAGGTTGTTGTAGATGGCGTTGTCTTTCGTCGAGAGTTCAGTAAAGAACAATTTTGCCAGGTCCGAAATCCTGGGATCGGGATCCTCCAGGCACTTCGCCATCTCACCCAATTGTCCCTTGACCTTGATCATCCCGTTAAGAATCAAATGGGTCAGGACCATAAGCGTATTTTTCTTCACAGCGAGACTGGCATCGGAAAGGCCCTTGTACAATTCACTGCTGTTGTCGTCGAAAATGCTGCTGAAGCATACGGCAACATCTCCGAGTGCGATGACGATGTTGCTGCGTATGTTGGGGTCCTTGGACGTCTTCAGCAGGTTGAATAGCATTGGATGCCATTGGTCGCAATACTGGGAACTGACACAAAGGAATTTGCTGAATGAGAGGACCGCTGCCCCACGAAGAGTTCGATTCTGTTCGTGAAAGAGCAAATGAGTTATACCGTAAGAACGTTGACCGGCTGTTCTCACCTTAAACCGCCCGGGGTTTCGACATATGAACGCGAGCATGGGGCCATACACAGTCAACAACGAGTTCTCCCCATATAGCAGTTCCGACTCCCGAATGGCTGCGAGCCGATCACCGATGTCGTCTTCGGCATTCCCAACAACCTGCTCGAGTTCCTCGCCGTCTTTGGACGACTGCGTGGGGCTCACGTGCCTGGCCTTCTTTTCCTCTATACGCAGGTTACTCAGAGCGAGGCCCGGCGATCAGGGGAAAAATTCCCACCCACCAGCTTCAAGAACACCCTTCTGCCTCTTCAGCTCTCGTTCAACAAGTTCGAGGTAGGCGATATGTTTGATGGCGACATGCCCCACCACGAACAAGAGCTGGCTCAGTTCAAATGTATCGCCTTGGTCACCCCCGGTACCACCGCTTTGTGTACCCTCTTGTGTGTTTTCCAATTCCGGTTGAGGGGCGGGCCCCTCGTCCTCATCCATTTGATCCAGATCCGGTTCATCTGTGCTGGGGTTTGGAGGGTTAGTGGCAGTAGCGTCCTTCTTCCCGAAGGCCCGCTTGGTGAGGTTTCTGATGATGGCGTCACAGAGCTGATCAGGTTTCTCTGCCAGGGCGTAGACCGTATTGATTGCCTGTTCAGCCATTCCAAACCAATCGGTTGAACGGGAGGGGTGTTCGATCGCTTGCTGCAGCCGGCGGAAGATCACATCGTTCATCGGAAAGCGCTTGTTCTGATCAACAAGTGAACCTGAGGGGTGTTCTCAGTCCAATGCGGATTTTATGACGGGCCCACTGACCTTTGACCTTCTTCGCGCTTCCGTTTAGCCTTCCCAGGGCGATGCATGTATACTTGGCTAATGTCATATCCGCCTACCATCCTCTTCTCGGTCAGAGTTTGACACGGTTAATGCCAATAAATTCACCTTTCCACGGACACCGAGGCCGATCTTTATGAGATCCTCACGGCGCGTTTCAACTATCTTTGGGCTGGCAACTGCCAACATGCCGAGAACAATGACCGCGCCTCGTCTCTGTTGCTTCGGTAATTCTCTGGCAGGGTTGGAATACGCTAAGGTGGATATGAGACTCAGAGTTCTAGCGCTTTTGACACCGTACTTACTGTAGACTTGCCACAGCTTGTTGATAACGTCCACGTGAACTTGTCTCGATTCCACGAGAATCCGCATCATCTCTTCAAGGCTTGTTAACTCGGCGAGGGTGGCGCCATATGTAAGCCTGGAAGTCGTTGAACTGTGGTCACAAACGGGGTCACCGAGATGCTTACTGTATCATGTTTTTCGCGATGCGATTGACATTCTCTTGAGGCCCGAGATCCGCGATAGGATCGAAGTACAGGTTTTTGTAACATTCAAGCAGCCTGGAACGGATGCCTTTCAGCTCCTTTCCATCCTCGGACATGGAACTATTGTCTTTGGCCCAGATGAGGTGGAGCATTTTCTTGATTCCTTCCTAGAAGACGATTAGTTTAATCCAAAGGCCTCGGCAAAGAATAGGTAATCTTTACCTCAGCACCCTCGAACTTGTACTCATGTATTATCCTGAAGAATTCCATGGCTTCCAAGACCTCGGATTTGTGGGTAGAACCAAGGAGTTGACTGGCGATTGGGATAGCATTTTCGATTTGTTGGATGAAGTTCAACGCCTCAGAATAGTACTTCTTGCGAAGCTTGAGGGATAGCATTTCATTACCGTCCAAAGCGGCAAGAGCAGCTTGTTCGTTCGTCAAGGCAGCCATATCCAACTCGGACTTGCGGCGTTTCGTTGACCTGTCTCGCTTTGATTTCGGTTTGGGGGTTGTATCTCCGTCCTCCATAACAACATTCTCGTCGGCGTCTTGCTCATCTTCTGTGGGACCCTCATCGTCGACGTCCATATCATCCTCATTCCTTGCAAGGGTCAACTTCATGGGAGCGACCACGAACAATTCACTCACTTTTTCTTTGGTTTAGTCTTGCACCTTTTCTTTGGCGTCTGGGACTCGCCCTGGTCATCCTCTTCACCTTCTTCTGCGTTCTCTTCATCTATGCCATCTTCAGCCGCAGATTTTTCAGCCTCAGCTTCTTCTGCATTCTCCACAGCCTTCCCCACAATATCCTCCATCTTCTTCAACTCCTTCGAAACCTTATCGTAATGTTCCTCCCAGTCTTTCCGTGCCATCAATCCTCCGTGCATTAAGCCGTAGGGATGGGTGACGACCAGTTGGGAGAGGAGGGTGAGAGCGTTTTTCCTCACCGTCGCAACTTTGTCTTCGAGCATACCAACGGCGAGCTTGGACATGTCCAACCGCTGTTTAGGGAATTTTGCGGGAAGATCACAGAGTTTGGTGAGCACGGAGAGGTCCTTCGTTCGGACGTATGATGAAAGATCCCGGGTGCGCTCGTTGAGGATATCGAAAAAAACGTCGACTTGCTTCTGTACAGACTGGTCGTCGTTCCCAAGGTCAGTTGAATTGATTAAGTCACGAATAAGGTATCCGATGACATCGACGATTGCAATTCGCATGGGGTAAGACTGTGTGTGACGTTGGTTGGCTGAAACGGAGGTATGAACGAAAACCTCACCTCCGAGTCTAGGTGCACTTGCAGGACGGCCATTTGTCTGAGCACTGTCCGTGGAATGGTCTCGGCAAGCTTGACCAAAAACTTCGAGATCACTCGAGACTCCTTGTTCTCCTGCGCCTTGAAGGTCATTTTCGCGATCTCGCGAAGGATTTCATCAGTGAGTTGAACGTGGTCGAACTCCTTAGCAAGGACATTGAGAAGCTCGGCCATAGGTTCTGCGAGGTGTTCGCAGTACTGGAGTGCCTGGATGATTCGAGTCTGTGCAGCAAGGACGTGCCCGTGGTGCTTCACCGCGAGGCATAGCGCCTTGTAAACACCCATGCGGATCGCTTCAGACTTCATGTGTTGTTCGGACTCCATAACATGGTAGACCGGTCGAGTGACACACCTATGCGCGAGTGAGAATCTGCAACGAGATACATTCAACAGAACGTACGTTATAAATGCATCCAAATCACTCGTCGATGTCCACACACGTTTCGTTTTGAGCCTAAGTGTCCGAGAGATAAGAGCGAGGATCGCAGGTATTTGATCAGTCCAAGACCACTGTTCCGCTACTTTCTTGCTCTGACCTCTCCCCGCGGTCGCTTTTCCGGCCCCTGCCTTCCCTCCCCTACCACGCCGGCCTTTGGTCGGAGGAGGGACTGAGATTGGGTCATCGCCCTCTGCCGGCTTCCCTTCGTCGGCAACAGAAACAAACCATTGTAACAAGAAGCAGTACATTTCGAGGGGTAAACGGTGAGACATGGCGGTTTGTTGGTCCTCCGATTCGATGTCATGTATAGCTGCATCGACTTGAGCAGCGAGCCCAGAGGAGATAGAATCCAGCATCTTGTTCATGACAGGGCCCTTAAGGTGTGAATGGTATTTGAGCAAACTCCGATATGCGTCGAACGTAGCGTTATTTGCGATGTTCTCAGAGGACTCCGCGACTGCCTCGACCGCTCCTACAAGATCGTTGAAATGGAATTGGACAACGAAACGAGCACCACCCACCATCCAACAAATCGTGAATCCCTCCCTCATCCATTGCCTCGACATCATGTTCCTGTCCGATTTCGTAAGTTCCATCCTGCAGTGCCTGGACTTCTTCGCGAAGTTCAAAAGAACTCATGGCTGTGCCTCCTGATGTAAGCTCCCAACAACCAAACCCGCTCTGCGATAGAGCGCTATCAGGAGATCGTCGATGTCGAAGTTGAGAGACGCGTCGAGATGAAAGGTAAACTGGTCACGTGAATGTGCCACCGACGCGTCTGCATTGAGGTTTCGATCTGAAACCTTTATCCCAATTTCTATCGACACCCTACATGCCGCCGAAGGCTTCGACCTCAAAACGGCCGGTCAGCACCCGCGCGGCTAAAGCAGCGAAGAAGGCGGAAGATGTTGAGGATCTGACCCGCCAGCTTGCCTCCAAGCTCACCATCTCGAAACCGAAGGAGAAACAAAGGGCGACATCGGACTCTCTGCCGCAGGACGACCCTAATGCCAACATGCGGATGGTGAATGGTGCTTCTCAGAGGCTCTCGGCACTCACGCAGACTGGCTGGAGTGCAACCAAGGATAGCGGAGTCAGCAAACAACGGCAGGAGGCGGTGACTTGCACGATGAATATCAAGAAGAACCTCAACGTCCTACGGAAAGTTGCGGCCTCTTCTCCATTAGACCTTGAACGTGCCGCATTGAGTGCTGTTGGGAAACTCCTGGCACTCCAACTGGTGCGTTCTCATTCACCCGCATCTACGTGCCGATCCACTCATCGAGGAGCAGTTCGAACAAGCTCTGGATATATTGCTTGACATGTACCACTCCCTACTCTCGTGTTACATGCACAATTCCGATACCCCGCATACGACGATACCACCGATACCTACCACAAGGGGACTGCTCTCCAGCAGACACCTATTCCATCTCCCCCTCCCCACCTCCCCTCCTGACGAAGTCACCATGAAACTCGTATCAACATACCTTCTCTACTCGATGATTACACTGTCGACCATGTTCTCGTCTTGCGTCCCGGAGCTAGAGGAAACTTCCGTTTACTTAGCGGAATGCGGAAACTTTAACATTTGGATTCAGAAGTGCTCAGATCTACCTTACGAGTACCGGGACTCTCTCTGTACACGAGCATACTCAGCACTCAGCAAGTCTCTTGGAGCCGGTGCTTCTCCCTCTCCCTCTCTTACCATCAAATTCTATTCACTCCGTTGTTTGTTGCCTACTTCTTCAAGCGTAATCAAACCGGATACCTTTTGGGACCAAGCAAGAAAGTTTTGTATGGTGTGTATGAAGGCTGCACGCGACAACGAAGCGGAAACTGTCAAGAAGATCTTGTCTGAATCCTCACGGTTGATCATCGAAGTGAAGGGGAGGCCGGACGAAGACAGCTTTCTGACCGGGAGTTCCTTCCTCAAATTTTGTGACTATCTGTCCAAGATAGCCGTCCAGGTATTTGCGTTGGCTCCGAACTATATGCGGTATCGTTGAGTTTGTAGACAGGGAACGCGACCGCTCTTGAAACAATCTCCGCCTTCATGCCTTCGTTCCGTGTTGGCTTAACGAGACCAGAGCAATCCGAGACGACAGGCCGAGACAACGTCGATGCCACTCAGCTCTACACGGACCTTACACACCAAATCACACTACTAGAGAAACAACTCGGGGGCGACCAAGCCAATGTCTTTGGTACGTTCTCTACTGTGTGGTCGACCTGGGTTTCTCAACCTGGTTCAGATATTGCAACCGTGCAAACGGCCTTGAGACAGTCCGTCCCCTGGCTTGTCTCTGCGACGCAAGAGACGGGTGGTGAAATGAAGCAAGCTGGTATCAAAGTTGCGCAAGCAGTGGAAGAGTTTCGGCGACTTGTAATCCGAACGAAAGGTTTACGCCTCAATGCCACCATCAAAGGACCGCTCACACAGCTGCTACATGATGTCGCTGCATGCTTCAACTCCGCCTTTGAGCAGGTAGGGACCGATCTACCTCCCTCTATTCCGAGATCTGACCGGGGTCTGCAGTCCGGGGATGAAGAACTCCGCTCTGCCGTCCTAGACACGTTATTGGTGTTATCGAAAAGCAGGCTAACCGCGGATGACCCAGCGACATACACCCACGCATATGAAAGCCTGGAATGGGCGCGCAGAACTGCTACTGCGTCGCCAGTACCTCCTCCGGATCTCAAGCAGGAGTATCTTCGTTGTATCTCTGGGGCGTACCACACAATTGGTGCAACGCTCTGTCAAGCAGAGCGATTTGGTGGAGCTGCACGATTCCTTCAACAAGCATCCGAGCTCGGAGTCGCCGCTGTTTCTGGAACACGTCTTCAGAATGGCGGGCGGGACAAACAGCGTACCACTCTCCTTCAGAATTTGTACAGAAGGTGGGAGATGTTGGGAGTGTGTTATGTTAGGATAGGGGATCGAAAGGTTCGTTACTTGTATTACTGTTGCTGATCCTTTGTCTGAACCAGTTCAGAATGCACATCAAGCCTTCGTGAAGAGTTTGCAAGTTTTTCCCTTTGAAACAGAGGAGTTTCATACCTCAATTTCGAGCAAATTACCACAGTTGCTTTTCGATGACGAGAGGTATAAACCACTCGGGGGTCTCGTCGACCGTATAACATGCATTGCAGCGTACGAACTCCTCAGATCACCAGAAGAGATCTCCCTCAAGGGACAAATGGAGCGTATGGACCTCAATCCGCAGCTTTCCCAGGCAATCGTTGGTGTAATTCTGGAAAGACAGCTAGATGCGCTTGGAAGGAATATCTGGAAGGACAGTGCCCGGTCTTTAGCCAAGCATCTGTTGGACCAACTTTCATCGTTGTATGAAGACGCGTGGCCTATAAGGAAAATGAGGGTTCTCGTCCGGCGCCTGGAATTTTCATATTTTTCTGTCATTACCGATCCGGGATGGGCCGCTACCGAAACACTCGCAGAAGTGGATAGACTGTCCAAGATTAAGGTTTTCCCGCATTTCCTCCATTGCTAGGAACCTTACTCAAGATGTTTATATTAAAGGAGTTTGGTGGCGATTCTGGGCTATCCCGTTTCTCAAGGCAGTACCTTATAGCAGGGCACCTTTGGGCTGCCCTCCATATCCATCGCAACCACGATGGTAAGCTAGGTGAAACAATCCAGCAGCATACAGACCATGCGTACAAGATCCTGAGGGCTCTGCTTGCCGTACCGGGGGGTGAGACCACAGAATTGTTGCCCTCCAAACCGGATGCCACCAAGACCACGCGTACCGTGTCCTCGAAGGCACGCGCTGCCCCAAGATCCCGTAAACCACCGGCCACTCCAAAAGCTCGGAAAGGTCGGTAACCTTTGACAATGTCGAGCACTATTGTATTGACATGAGAAAGTACCCAGTGACAAAGTCTGTCGCGGAAGCCCCGATATCGACGAGGCTGTCGGTGGAGCCATCGACCAAGTCCGCCATACCTTATGATCGACAGCAGCAATTAATTGACGTCCTTTGTTCGTGCGTCCCTTCTGGTCTCGATTGCTGAGCTTACTTTGTTCGGAAGATATGGCAAGCCACTTGCTGGGATTACTCGGGCATGTCATTTCCAAGGTCCAACTCCTAACTGTTACGCGGAGATTGATGGAGCGAGTGGGCGAATTGGATGAAGGTGATTAACCCTATGCACGCTTTTCGCTTCTTCTGGCTAACCAAATTAGTTTACATATGGGTCTGCGTCGATCTCGCACACGAATATGTCAAACTTGGGCGGCTGGAGAAAGCGAGTTCGGTTTACAATAACACTCTACCAATGGTGCAAAATACCAACATCCCCATATCCGAAGAAGCTAGAGTGTTTTTCTACCTTCGGTTTGCCGAATCGCTCGCCATGGCTGGTAGCATTCTTCAAGGGTAAATTTTGAAATTTTCGTGGCGTTCGCTCGTATGCCCAACGTATTTCATTCAGGTCAACAATTTACTGCGAAGCCCGTAAACTGTCGGAGGGAATGTCGTCTGAAGATAAGACCTTACCCACCTCCCAACGAATTCGCCATCGGCTTGGGAGGTTAGAGCGGGCAGCTATGGCTGCGAACGCGTTTGCAATGATACAGTACTACAATGTTAGGATCTCTCCTCTCGTGCGCTTATCGATCTTGACCTTCAGACCAGGATGAACCAGGTCTGTCATTGGCTGCTCTTCTTCAATCGCTACGATTGTACAACCGGGCAATTGAGACGACGGCTCGCCTTCACCCGCAACAGCTTACCAAACCAGATTCGGATGAAGACAACCCGTTCGGGGAGCCTTCCGCAAACAACCAATCGGTTGCAAAACCAAAACCTTCATACTCACGACGGAACGCAATGGAAGGGCTCGAATGGAGAATCTGCGATGGGTTGCTCGGTACCCTGTTCGCTCTCGCCCAGGCTTATTTTGCCCGTGGCTCCGCTCGAGAGGCAGAGTACTTCGCGCAGCAGGCTCAAGATCTCGCGGACGCGATCAACACACCAACGATGGTTAGCCGCGCTCTGGCCAGGAAGGGTGAAATCTACCTACACACAAATCGCCTAGACGAGGGGAGAGAATGTCTCATGCAAGCGATGGAATTCGTAGACAACGGAGCCATCGCTGGCGTCGCCGATCTCCAACGCCTGCGCGCCGATTATGATATGCGCAATGCCAATCCCGAAGCCGCGCAAGAACTGTATGAACAGAGTATCGGGATGCTCAACGAGCTGCAAACGCTTTTCGCGGCGATGGATGGGTCGTCTACAAGGTCGGCTGTTGGGCCTGATCCTGATAGTCACTCTCTTACACAGAATCTTGATAGTCAACGGAAATCGGACGTCTCTACGCGTAGGATTTCCAAGGCTATCGAAGGTGGAGATGCCGTTCTTCCATTTCTTTTGGCGTCGGTACTGAGACAGCAAAGTGAGTTTGATTTGGGTTTGGCCTCGTTATATACGCTGAGGTCCTCGTGTAGTTCTTTTGTCGAAGGACGAAAGGTCGACAGAAGAGTCGAAGGCTTTGCTGGGGAAGTATATGGCTCTCCGGTCTTCGAGTGACCCCCAAGTCGCCGAGAACGGTCTGCTCGCCAAACTGACCCTCAGTGACGCGTATTCTCGATTCACGGCCGATATGTTCCTCTCATCGTTAGCGGAGTCCGGTGCGTCACTTATCGGAGGTTCGGAATTACCCGATTCTTACCGGTCCATCCAAAGTTCTCTCTCTACCCTTGGGGATGGTCGGGGAAGCCTCTCCTCTGCTGAGTCCCAGCGTGTTGGAGGTACTCGGCCTGCTTCGGAACGCGGAAAAACTGTTTTGGTCGGACTTGGCGTTAATCGCGAGACGTGGACATGTTTTCCAGGTCCGAGAAGCGGCTTTTTCGTTGGCCCTCATCAGAACGTTCCAAGGGTCACTAGGGAAAGGCGAGATCGATGGCCCAGTTTTGGCTTCCCGTCTGCTCGGTATGTTCGAGATTCGTGATATCGATCGGAGTTGCTTACGATAATGTAGATGCTTCTTCCGCTGTCACGTTGGGGAGGGAGATGTTAGAAGCGATAGGATCAAAGTTCCCGGACGCTTCCCACGACGACTTGGTATGGCCGATCCTGAGTCCGAACGGTTCCGCCCTGCCCCCGCAGATCCCTGGGAAATTCCAGAAGAATAATGACGAGCCAGATTTTGACAAAGAGCATCGAGAATACTGGAAAGCAGTGAGAGATCATCATTCCGCTGCCAAGTTCGACCCAGAACTGCTTTCTCGGAGCCTGGCGGAACATCTGCCATACAATTGGACTGTTGTCAACATCAACGTCTCCGAGGACTGCAGGACGATTTTCATTTCGAGACAGCGACCGCACCGCCAACCGCTGCTGTTCAGCATACCCCTCGAGGGACGGAGGGAAGGAGAAGAAGAAGGTGTGACTTTCCAAGGCGCACTAGATGAGTTCGAGGAAATCATCCGGCTCAGTGATGAGACGACGAGGTCGGCGGAACATGTCACAAAGACCGATCGACAGCAACGATGCAATTGGTGGGCTGAGCGGACCAAGTTGGACACTCGGCTCCGCGAATTACTGGAGAACATCGAATTCTGTTGGCTTGGCGCGTTTAAGGTACCTTCTAGAGTCTTTGGCCCATCGGATCCCTATCTTACATGTTATTAGACCATCCTCTCCCCAGCGGCGGATATCCCGAAAGAGATCCTATCGAACTTCCGAGTACGTTTAGAAGGGGTATTCCAACGCGCGTTTGTATCGATGGATAAGAAGCAACTAAGCGCCGTTCAACTTGACGATTCTCTGGTCGAGTGCTTCATCGCGCTCTCTCCCAAATGTCGGACCGAGGAGTTGGAAGATCTCGTCTACTTCGTACTGGATCTGTGCCAGTTCAGCGGGGTGTCCATTGAAATCGCAGAAGTGGATATCGACCAAGCAACGATCGACCTTCGGACTGTACTGGAGGAACTGGCAGCGTCTTCCCAAGACTTGATCAAGCCCATACCGGACAACCACATGTTCTTGATCTTGGATAAGAACATTCAAGGGTTACCTTGGGAATCTATACCGGTCCTGCGAGGAGAGAGCGTCAGCAGAATTCCAGACATGAGGTTTTTGTTGGACCGGCTCAATTCAGCAGACCACCAGGGAGCTAGAAAACCTCGGGGCAGGAGCGTCGGCCGTGCTCGTGTAGATCCGCGAAAGACGTTCTATGTTCTGAACCCCAGCGGTGATCTAAAAGGTACAGAAGGTAGATTCAACGGTTGGCTGAAGGGGATGAAGGGAGTGGGGTGGAAGGGTTTGACTTGTCAAGCGCCGAGCGAGCAACAATTTCTCGACGCCCTCCAAACTCAGGATCTAGTATTGTGAGTCGTTTTTGTTTCTCGCCGTCTGATCAGACAAGGCTGACGATCGCCAACTAGATATTTTGGACATGGTGGCGGCGAACAGTACATTCGTTCACACAAGATCAGAAACTTACCTCGTTGTGCTGCTACTATGCTCTGGGGGTGTTCTTCTGGTGCCATGAAGGACATGGGAGACTTTGAACGTGTCGGAACGCCGTACAATTACATGGTGGCTGGCTGGTAAGGGCATTTTTTGTGTTGGATTCTGATGGAGAGATATCTGATGGATGGTATAGTCCTACGCTAATTGCCAACATCTGGGATGTGACCGACCGCGATATCGACAAGTTTGCACAATCTGTCTTTGACAAGTTGCGGATGACGAAAGTGGATGTTGATCGCTGGAACGATGAGAGTGGAAAATCGGTTGTGGAAGCGGTCGCACAATCAAGAGATTCGTGTAAACTGAAGTATCTCACGGGGGCGGCGCCAGTTGTATATGGCATCCCATTCTACCTCTAGTGTTGACTTTATGGATGGATATCACGAGTCGCATTTTGTATACGCGTAAGAACGGTTTCCCAGTCAGGGGGTGTATTACCTCGGATGTATGGATTTACCATATAGGGATCTTCCGCGCCAGGTACCTCGAACGCGAGGAGGTGAAGCTTGAAGCTTGAAGGACCACTCGTATCAACGAAACGAAATTAGTACAAGCTAACGGACGCTGAGTTGGTCACCGACGTAGACATGTAGTCCGATGATGGTGAAAATCTTGCTCTGTAGGCCCGGGAACCTTCAAACGGGATTTGGAGTGCCTTTATTTCTTGGTGGCATGATTACACGTACACAATGGTACCTCCTACTTTCATCCGCATCAAGGCTCCGCATTGTGCGGTGGATCAACGGGAAGCCCAGTCCTTCAAGTTACCACTCGTGGATTAAAGGGAATTGCCATTTGGACGACATACACGGCCCACGACGTGCGCAACACCCATCGGGAAGACGTGTATCAGAACCCAGGACGACTCACGACCGACGTGCAGACTAGCGTGAGGTCTGGGGTTGACCATGGATTATGTAGTCTGGTGACTTCTAGAGCCCACTTTAGCCAAACCTGGGTGCACGGGTTGCTTCCGTGCGACCGTCTCTGACGTTGATCGCCTGCCCAGTCGACAGACAGGTTCCCACGATGGGTCAGATACACGGCGCCTTGAATAGAAGGAATATCCGGTGTGCTTCGCACTGCCGAAATATCAACGGAGTGTACAGCACGGACATACTCGCGGGATCTTTGGAGATATGGTATCACAAATACAAAGAGACGACCTCATAAAGCGGTCGCTTGTTCGGGAGACGAAGCTTCGAGTTGCCTGATTTGGAACAAGATACGATCCCAAAGAGGGAAAAGAATCCTTGTGCTCGAACGGGAAATGATCGAGTGAAGACGACTCCCCCTCCCCACAAGGGTACCCACAAATTCACTTTATTTGGCAATTGGCACGGGAGAATTACCTGTTATGGCACATTTCTACATCCACCCTTCTCATACGGAACCAACATCAACGTTCGAGATCCCATAACGGCGCTGGCGGCCAATTTTAAACTGATGGGCGACTACAAATACCTGCCCCATCTCCCATTGTCTTCCTCGGTCCCTTCATTCTCGACACCCACCACCACTGAATTTTACCTATCTCTTCCCGTCCCCAACTTTCATCGCACCCTTTGACTCAGATATCATGGAAATGGATCTCAGCCTCATCCTCGGCCCCATCGTTCTGGCCGTCGTCTTCAACGTACGCTCCCTCCATTTCGTTCATCTCTCCCCTCCGGCTCACCTCTTATCGCCAGGGTGCTGTGTATGGAACGTGTATTATTCAGTGGTACAACTACTATACCTCTGGGTTTAAGGACCCCTGGTATACCCGGTACGTCCGTCCATCGTCATGCTGAGAGTGGAGGACGTGCTCACAACATCGCCCAGGCTTCTTGTCGTATGGTGCTTTTTCTTGGACACCTTTCACACGGCTGCGGCAACGTATATGCTATGGGAATTCGTGGTACCAAACTTCGGCAATCCCGAGATCTTTCTTCATCTGCCCTGGTGAGTCCGCTGAACCCTCATCGAGTTAGCCCTCGTACGATTGAATCCATATTGTAGGCCGTACCCGACCACTCCCATCTTCAGTACGTAACATCCTCCCCAACGCCGTATTTGTGAATTCTTGCTCATCTCGTCCCCCACAGTTGTAAGTGATCGGCCGTAACGCCGACCACAACTCCCCTACTGACCGTTTCCCTCCTCGGTTCCTTGTTTTCCACAGTGCCTGTAAGTTACAAATTATTCTCTGATCTCCGCTCCGCCCCCATCTAAACGTGTCTTCAGTGCCTCCGTTCCTGTCCAAATCTTCCTAGCATACCGGATCAAGGGTTTATCCCACTCCTGGCTTCTGTTCTTTGGCCTTGCAACATTCTCACTGGCGCAGGGCGCCTGTGGCTTTGCTGGAGGTATTCTCGCCACGATCAACCCAGAGTAAGTAATTCGGCTCCCATCGGACCGCCATCTATACTCAATCGCCTACCAGTCCTGCCAATTTCTCTGTCCTCATACCAGTCGCCACCTCTTGGATCTCAATTGCTGTCTTTGTCGATGTTTCCATCACGTATGTGGTCAAACTAATACCACATACCATCCACGTTTACGCCCCTCCCCAGTTTGTCGCTCTTCTATTTCCTCCGTCGGAGCAAGACTGGTTTCAGAAGTAAGTATTTTCCAGTTATCCATCAGACAGACATTTGACCGTTCACATTCTTAGGGACCGACAGCATAATCGAACGTCTGATCCGAACTGCCATCGAGACTGCCGCCATCGGTGCCATCTTCTGTGTACGTGGTTCTCTGCGTTCCATACGATCATGGATTAACGACTTGCGCGAATAGATCATCGATGTCATCGTCTTCACCACCCGGATAAACACAAACCTTCACTTCTTCTTCGCTTTGCCCCAAGGCCGCATCTATACGTGAGTACCAAGCACGATCGTACTGTCTTCCTGCTCACGTTGCCCCTCTTCGTCACTCAGTAACACGCTCATGATGGTGCGCACACTTCCGAGACAGTAACCTGGAAAAGTTTGCTAATCCAATATCCTTCACTAGACGCTTAACTCACGTACAAACTTGCGCGAAGAGATGAACTCAACTAACGTCCACAGTTTCAATGTGACCGTAAGTTCCTTTCACTAACGCCGTCGCACGACCCAGCTGATCGCGATGGTATGGACACAGGGTAGCGGTTCGGGGAACGGTAGACGAAAGACAGAAGTTAGCATTGGCATTACTCAGTCTATCCAGATGGACAAGATTCAATCTGTCCACGGCCAGGACCAAGAATCCTACGATGAGCGAAAGATCGCCACCGTTGCTTAACGTTACGTAGGACTCTCCTCTTCTCGTCGCATGCATCCATGTTATGTCACCATTTTGCTGTCTCGTGCTTTCGTTGTATCCATTGTCTTTCTGGTGTAGGGGTTCAGGTTAGATTCCCTGAAGTTGTGCATCTGGATATAGGATGTTCGTTATCGTTGTTCGCATAGTCTTTTGCTAAAACGGCCGTCGTCGTCGTCGTCGTCGTCGTCTTTTGGTTTATCCCCCCTTCGTTCACGTTTTGTATACTCTTATGGCCATCTTGGATCTGATATATTACGAATGTCATACACGAACGCCGAATCCGCTGCAGCTAGGGATCCGAAGAAACGGCGTGGATTCAGTGCTCAATGGTTGTGGTTGTAAACCGGAGCGTCCCCCCGCCACGATCGAGGACGACTCAGGTCGGCGATCTCCGATACGTCCTCTATTGTCCTGTAATGGACGTCTTACCGTCCTACGACTGCTTTGACTACCGCCTCATGCGTGCCGGAGGACCAGACCCTCCGAGGCTGCCCACGAGAGCATCGCCCTTCGCAAGCCACTGATGTGCGCCCCATTGTGTTCTCCGAGCCGCCACCACACCTCTCCTGCGGGAAGCCTCACAGCTACTGGTTTGTGTTACTGGTCTTCTTATTTCCTCGGTTGTCGTCCACTCGACGTTCATTGCAGGCTCGTGTATATAATCTGAGGGTGGTTCTATGCGTTCTGACCACCCGCACTTTCCTTCCGCTCCTACCTACCTGTTTAGCCCTCCGCTCTCAACCAGGATACAATGACCTGCTATACTGTCATGAACGGGGTTTGTCACTTCCATGGCCCCCTTGATTCCCCACACCCGATGTGTACGATCGGCTACCTTGTCGATCCAAGACTTTCGCCAACTTTTACCGCCGTGACAACACGCACCCGTCGTTCGCCTCTCCTCACCGTTTCACCACTTCTCGGAGTCTCCCAGCTCCCTGTCTCCTTTGAGGTCCTCGGCGTCAGCCACGTTCCTCCCAGCCCAGTGATTCCGACTGTGGTGTTCACTACGCCATCAGTTAATCCCCTCGTCGCGCTCGACCCGGGCTTGTATCATCACAAGATTCATTACGACGTCTCAAAGGGCTCGAACGACGTCCGTATCTCTAGGCCGTACGGCCCCAGCATCCCCATCACCGAAGAACAAAAGCGTTCTCTGGTCGTCGAAGGAACACTACACAGGAGGTTCCGCGTCGTGGTCGATCATCCCGGTTTGACAAGTACCATCGACATCGAGGGGTCCCTGACGGTCGAAGATTTGTTCGAGGAGCTACACTCGCATTTCCACCAGCGGGTTAGGCCTGGAGAGATGTCCAACCTCAAGAAGGATATGAACCTTTTCCAAGTGGCGGTCGACACCCAAGTCAAGAGGTGCGCGGCTGCGCTCGATGGTCATGCGGAGTGGGATCGAGGAATGAAACGAGTCGACATTTTGGGGAAGGAATGCAAATTCCGCGGGATTTACTTGGATACCTCGTATATCAGCGACCGCCTCACATTTTATGTAGTGTTCGGAAGGTGATCCGTAATCCGTTGTTCCTTTCCTCCCTCCCCTCGACCTCACTTTTTCGCATAAGTTTCCCGTTTGTCGATACCCTTTATTTCCGATGATGTTTATGTTGGTTGTGATTTCGTTCTATTCTCCATTAGGATACGGACATACGATACTATTGAACAATGGTGTATTGGTTAGGCTTAGATGATGATCGATGAAACACGAAGCAGCTTCAAACGAAAATCACGAGTGGATTCAAGGAGAGGGTCAGAGATAAATATCAAGTCCATCGCCGCGAAAGAGCTGATATCCTTTAAGCGACGACAACATCCCAGTTCTCCACTCCCACATATCCAAACCTACCGTCGGCGGGGCTGGTACGGTAGGCTCGCAATTTGATGACCTTTCTGCCCCCGTGCTCGCTAGCCTTCAGTACTTTTTTCGCAGCGGAAATGTGATGGGGTAGGGGGCTTTCGTCCACAGAGAGTGTGAGTTGAAATTCGATGGTCGCTAACCTCTTGAAAATTCCCAACTGCGGAATATCCGGATATCCAGTACCATACTAAAGGGTGGGAAATTAGTTTGCCGTAGGTCAGTGCAGAACTGAGCACGATGTGCGTACCACGACCAAAGACAGCTCTCGCATGTTGGGGTTGTTCTTTGCCAACCCTGAGAGGTGGGTGGTAAGTAACGGGGGTTCAAGGAAGAGCCGAGGGTCTGACTGACTTTTGAGCATCGCCGGCGAAGGCATCATACCCGATATCCTCTCCACCTTGGGACACTTTGACGCGATGGTACCAAATATTTGGCTACCATCTCCGACGTTACAGGTGACATCCTCGACATTTGGGCACGACCGCAGAATGTGATGGGCGATCGTGGGCAAAACAACAGTCCGGATGGAAGGTATCGCTACCCCTTCGAACGCGCGCTTGACCTTCGTTGTCATCCCTTGATGGACATGGCATAGTTCCAACGTGTGGAGGTTCGGAAGGGACTGGAGACAGTCTGCGAAGGCTGGGATGATCGTATCCATCCGGTAGCGTGTGATGGTTACAGACATCACACTGTCGATTAGTATTACACATGAGACAAGGTAGAACACAGGAAATGGTCATTTGCTGACCGAACGTGAGTCGCCAGTGTCGGATTCTTTAGCAAGATGTGGCACTTGCTTTCCAACGAGTTCCCAAGGTGGATGTACCAGGCGGAGTAATCAGGTACGACACATGCTTCCACTTTCTCCCACAACCAAGACAAGAACTTCCGACGAAGCGTACGACACGTTTGGGTTACCGCTCGAAGCGCGTTCGTCCTTTCTGCGTGTTCACCAGAGAGATAGGGAGAGCCCCAGACTGGTTGCAGGTTGGAGACTCTATAACGGAAGCTGATTGTCGGGAAGTGAGAAAGGATCTCCAAAAAGGTTTCATCTGGAAGTTTAAAGACTATACATTCACGCATTAGCGCCAACACCAAATCCACGTGAACGAATCCGAAACTCACTCGCGCTCGTCTGGGCGATTTCTGGCAGAGATGCCTCCACGACGGGAGCCGTCTCGGTGGTATGAATCTTCTTCGAAATCCGTCGTCGAGACATTGGAAAGAAATGGTAAACGGAGTGTGTGGGTAACGAGTGTGGTGTGTATAGTTGGGGTCACGGATACATATAGGTGTGAGGATGACAGGCGCGAGTCATTCCAGGATCGTCCCGCCTGTCCGGGTGCAGAGGCTCAGAATCGAGTTTCATGGACTGTATGTAGGAGTGACTCGAGTATCAGTAGAAGTCGTGGTCGAATGGTACTGAAACAAAGGGTTAGAGAGTGGCGGTGTGATTTGTTCACGAAGACAGGATCACTTGCAGGCAAATGAGGCACTGGTCACTCTTACTCAACCCTCTCTCGATAGGACGTGCGGTACCAGGCAGATCGGATCCATACCTTTGCCAAGCGCTTTCTTTTTCCCAGGAAATGGGAGTGCCGGCCTAGGTTGAGGGACCGACAAACCACCCCCACCAGCTTCAGTGAGTCTGCTGGGGAGGGTAACTCGTGGATGGTGGGACTCCCAACTACTCTTGCTACAATCTGTCCAAACGCCTCTGGCCGTTCGCCGGTAATATGTTCGGAAAGATTCGCTATCACATCGAAATAAGTGGGGAAGGTCCAGGTCAGCATCTCTAACACCCACGCATAGTTGTAACCGAGTGGACGCTACTAATATTTCCAAGTGCGTTTTTAGTAGGTATGACCCCCGAAATGGCATTTCGTGCCCTACGTTCTCCAATGCGTGCGCCAACAAGTCTAGGTTTTCCACGGCCACCAGAGTGTCAACTTGGTTTCATTACACCGATCCAGATGAATATTGGATGGCAACGCTGCCAACCTCATCGTTATTATCATAAACCACTGGCCCCTGCAACCCAACACCTCGCATCCAACCCAAGGTAGTGTTTGGTGTACTACCACTGTTTATTCACGTCTTCCTTTTTTTTGCTCTAACATCTTGCCTTGTCGGTAGAGCGTACCCTAGGCCGAATCGGATATGCCACTGAGGGATATCCCGTGCCCTGGGATCACTGCGCGGAGGTACAGGGCGGCGGTCCCGCTCTGGTCCCTACCATCCGCCACTGGGGAAATGAGTGATCGTAAGGTAGGGCTCAGTCAGTTTCGATGAATTCCACGTGGCGAGTTTCATGTAAAATCTCTGTTTGTATAACAGTTATGAACAATCCGGCTTGGAGGGACATTCGAGACAACCCTCCGAACAAGTCTCCAAGGCAACTTTCTTCCAGTGAGCAAAAACAAAGATTTTGATTTTTTTGTGAAAACGGAATTTATCGAATCTGATTACCTTAACACCGGTGCACTAGAACCTCGCAGCACCCGTGGGAATCGTGTCCAAAGGCCACGCTCGCCGCCCGCACGCATTGTCTCCCGTCATCGGGCAGAGAGCTCGGAGGCAGATCATTCTTACCTTCAAACTTTCGAAACACCCACTTGAGTCAGACCTGTCTCCGGTGTGCCTCAGTAAATCTGCTGATTGGCCACGCTCCCTGGCCTCCGCGCTACACGAGAGGTGGACTGTTCGACACATTTTTGGACTTGCGACTTGTGTTGCCGTGAAATGTTACTGCGATGCATGAGCGTTTGAACCTCAGGGTGAATGCTTCGACGGCCAATTCGTGCGGGACCGCGTCTCCTTACTGACCTTCCCTACTAGACCCACCGCCATGTTTGTATGGGGCCCAAGGTAGGGAACTGCCAGAACGCGCCACTCTTGTACCAAATACACAAATCAAGCTTCTAGCTTTGCCTGTGTATACGTAGTCGACGCAGCTTCCCCTCTCAGATCAACTCTGTAGAATAAGGCAAGAAATAAATCGAAAATATTATTTAGTCCATGAAACCGGGAGTTCCACAACAGGCTATATGTTTTTTAGCGCGAAAAATTTCAGTCGCTTTTGTCCAAGCTCGTACATGGCTCGGTGATGATCGTGTCTAGCTAGATTCCATCCAGAGAAGATAGAGGTCTCCATCGTAAACAGATTCTGGCTTTGTACAAGGTACAAGACTCAGCGCTCTGCTTCTGGCGTGAAGCTTGTCACCAAGTACAATGATCAGCGTGTGCTGACGAGCCCGTAATAAAGCGCACTGCGGAAACTTCCGGGACAAGCGCCGTCATCCGTTCCTCACGACACGGAGATCGCCTTCCCTGTCGTGGCATGTAGCAAGTCACTCCAATCACTCGAACCCGCTGTGCTTCACGTTCTGGGTTGGTAATTCCTGTCCAAGAAGCACCACCTTCGATCTGACACGCATCTGGTGGATCTCGAGCTTGATCTTTTTGTAGAAGTCCCACACATCGAACGATGGAAGGTTTAGTGAATCTCGAGGGAATGGAATGCCACGCTCGATTGCCTCCGTTACCGTTGGACACTTGTATTCACACTTGGTCCCCTTTCTTACCTGAATAGAACATTTCTCCCTCCGCGGCGTTTGCTAAATCTTCTCCATACGACGTTAGCACACACGTGGTCCCTTGAACGTAACGAGGGCTTCGGTGATGTCGATGAGCCCGAGCCAAAGGGCCCCTATTTATGTCACCCCTGCATCATCAAACCAGTGTTTCGTATGTGTTGGTATTCCCTCATGCAGGATCTTTTGCTTTGGGTTGCACAACTCGGATTGTGGGGGTTTCTTAAAAGATTGACCGAGTCTCGCGGCTGGACCCCTGCCTGAGTCCTGAATCAGAGGACGACATCCTTATAAGAAGCGATGAATTTCTCTCACTCGCAAATTTATCTTTCTCACGCAGGCTCGGCACACATCAATTTAGTCTGGGAAAAACCGCCACACAGTACTGTGGGTGCCCTCACCTCGTGTTCAAGTTCACTCCCCCACAAGGAGGTCGTTATCCGTGGTTCCACCTTGAACAGCTAGCTCTCCTTGCAGAAGGTTCTCATCGCCGCGTAGATGCAGGGATACTCCCACGATCCCACACTGACCGTTCTCGTCCTTTTGTCATCAAACCTGTCGGCTCGCACGCGAGTCTGGGGGTTGCTTTCTGAATGCGAGTCTAGCGCGTTTCTCTAAGCGGAGCCATTGAATGGGACGACGCGAGGCCATAAACGAACGGTGGTGCCCTTTCAGCTTCCTGTTTAGTGAGTTTTAGGATGATCTGTACTCGTTCTTCCCAGTCACAGGATAACTTGGCGTACGCGAGGACTCGTGGTAGACCAAACGCCTCACCTTGAGGATTGCATTACAGTCGTGGTGCATTGAATGGAGCAGTGATCGGATGAAATGATCTGGTTGAGGTTTTCTCATTCGTTCGGTTGGAATGTATAGCTATATATAACAAATCACATGATAAGTACACATGACTCGTTTGTGATGATGTGCCACTGTAATACATGTGCATGAATATTTGAATCCTTTGCATTCCTGGCGAACTTGGAGGGTTTCGAGTTGGTAGATGAAATCGGACCGGTTGTCCGATCCGGCCAGTACATTCCAACAGATTCCAACTTCCAGAACCCCAGACGGACGCAGTGCCTGGTATGCCAAACAGTGTGGCTGGCTATGGATCATGCGTCACGCGTCATGTCTGGCTGTACGCAATTCTAGAATTACTGTTGACCAGTGTTCCCATCTGGGAGATTATGTACATAGGACAAACGTTGAACGTTCCTCCTACGTATTTACTCAGTCGTCAAATGCTATTGGACGTCGACCGTGTAGGGTTTAGGCTGCGGTTTTCGGCCCGCCTATCCCTTTGACATGGCGACATGGAACTCCCACATATAGCCGGCAATCGACGATCACTACCCTGATAAAAATGGGCGACGAGGTACATAGCGCAGTATCAGAGGAGAGCGTATGAGGGATGTTCGGACCGGTTTTTCAGTAGGAGAGCGGAATCAAATCAAACAACATCGGCCTTTTGGGAACCGATGTTTTATTTCACAAAGCCCAGAGGAAGGGCACCGGTCACTCTAATACTGTGTTTCACTCCTTCACAGGGAAAGTGAAGGTCCGGTCACTCCACCGTCAAAAAATTTCCAAAGATGACATCCTTCAACGCGTGCCAGACCCTTTTCGTAAGTCACACGTCAGTTGGACTCGGGACCCATTTCTGATGGGAGAAATTGTCCGGTATTTTATACTTTTTGGGGTAGTTGTTGTTTGCAACTAAGGTATCACTTCTTCAGAGAATCACTCTACCGTGCACTGGGGGGTTCTATCACAGATTCAAATCTCGTGACACACTGGCAAAAAGTTCGTGCATCTCGAAATTAGCGACCCGTTCGAGCCCCTCGGATACAGTTGTCGCGTACGATGAGGTCACGGCTTCTTTATCTAGACTTCGGCTTCTATTTCCCCTGGCTCGGTTATCAACCACCTGCTTCCCCATCAGTCACTTACACGCTCGGTCACCCAACT
>Ga0307514_10001661_pt1 | contig 25873 bp, 38 predicted proteins | sample 16_EM_MG_FD_203088 | JGI IMG/M metagenome (GOLD analysis project Ga0307514, IMG submission 203088) | Populus trichocarpa ectomycorrhiza microbial communities from riparian zone in the Pacific Northwest, United States - 16_EM | ecosystem: Host-associated > Plants > Roots > Unclassified | place... | reverse complement strand
TGGCCCTTCGTCTGCCTGAAGATCTGAGCTCAGGGATACTACATAATATTTTAGGACTAGTTTAATATGCAAGCACAGGTACAATGCCTCGTGAGCCATTGTTTACCATGGCTTATCTCCCTTGTTTCCTGTGAGAAAGAGGTCACCTGATGCGTGCAAATAAATTTTGGTTTTCACAGAATTATGCAAACGGCAGTAATATTTGCATATTTTATCTGTTTTTTCCATTGAAAACTTTATTTTTGAGTTCTTTAAAGGTGTATTACACAGGATCAGAGGGCTGTTAACATACTTTATCATTTGAAAAAAAAGAAATTATGTGTTAAAGTCAAATTTAAAGTCAATTACATGAATACCCTCCAATCAATGGCAATCATAGGGCAAACCCTTACCCAAACCCACAAAAACCCTCACCCTTGATGAGGGTAAGGGTTTTCAGTCGGTAGGGTAAAGGTACAGATAAAATACCCCAGGGTTACCCCTGATAATCCCTAACAGGGGTTGACTTAGGCTAAGCCCAATTTTGCTTAGTAGGCTTTGGCTTAACAGTGCTTAGAGACATTCTTAAGTAGCAATAAGCATGTTTAAGTGTCACTAAGAAAAAATCAGATTTTCCTGATGTCGTGATCAGACGTATAACTTGTGGAGACCAAACCAAAAAAAAATACAGGAAGAGAGCAGCAGTTTTACCAACCAATACATCTGATGAGGAATGTCTCTCATAACCCCCTTGAATCAACTGGTTTCACCAGGGTCATCCTCAATTTCCCCCTCTGTGTATTTTTATCTTTTTCAACTTCAATCCGAACCAAAACTTTGTCAAATACGGCAATTGTCGTGCCGCTAACGGTGATTGTATAGTTTTCCTCGTCGAATTGCAGGTCTCGTTTGAACGTGACGATCCCTTCGATGCCCAGCCTTGTGTATATTTATGAGCGCCACTTAAAATGTAAGAAGACCAGCTCTTACTTTGAAACATACACACCAACTCCATTCTTGAACGTTCTTATCACAAAAGCATCTTCGAAAACTTGTTGACTGCTTTCCCTCTGCTCTCTCGCTTTCAGAGCAAGTCCGACATAAAATTCGACGCTCGCCCGTCCTGCCATCTGAGCCATGCGGTGCCGACGGTTGACCACTTCCAGAACATGCTCAACATGTGGCTTTGAATGAAGTGAAGGGTGGAGCGTTTCAATATTGATAGCAGCTGCCAGTTGACGATGTGCAAGAACGTCTGTAAGAGAGGGATTATCAATTTTGATTATGCAAAGGCAATTGCGGACCATACCTGCGTAACGTCGAATAGGACTTGTGAAATGCGTGTATATATCACTTGCAAGTCCGTAGTGACCAAACGTATCTTTCGACACGCTTCCTGAACAAAAGTACTCTGCCGAGAGCATGCATCGCGTGGCCATTATACGAACAAGAGTATTGAACGCAGGTTCTTGAGGGTCCTGAAACCCAACGATGTGCATCAATGATAATGAAGAAATCAAAAGAGGGAGATGGTTTACAATGCATTGATCTAATGAATTTGCTAGTGACTTGGAAGTCTGCACATCCAGTTTCATGTGCTTTCTTTTCCGTAAAATTGCCTCTAACTTGTCAAAATTTGTCTTCGGGGGAGGTAGGTGCCGTCTTAGAAACATTTCCATTATCATGTTTCGAAACTTTTTAAAGAAACTTACCTCAACACTGCTGTCTGCGGAAATGCCTCCTCGATCCTCTTCGCAACACTAATGTTCGCCAATAACATAAACTCCTCAACGAGACTGTTTGTCTCCCTCATTTCCTTCTGCTCCACATCAATGGGATCCGAAGACTCGGAAGAGTCCAACTGGATCTTAACTTCTGGTGATGCGAGATTCAAAGCACCAGCCTCCATACGTCTGGCCCTGAGCTTTTGAGACAGAATGTTCAATAGGCGAATGCTTTCTGTGAGTGCATCATGGCGATGTCTAATGAGACGAGGTTTAAACGGATCCATGGGATATACAGGATGTAGGACTAACGGGTCATCCTTGTGGATCTGGGCTTCTTCATATGTGAATGCCGCCTTAGATGAAATAACACTCTTAGTGAATCGTACATTCACGATATCAGCCTCGGAAGTGAGTTCCTAAACACAAAACTCAAGTATGTGAGTATGAGCGAGCTAGAACACGAACCCAGATAACCGAAAAAGCCAGCCTCTCCACATAAGGTCGTAAGGAGCACAAATTTGTCCCCAACAGTGCGGGCAACATATCAATACGTTTGTCGACAAGGTAAACGGTAGTTCCTCGGGCTGCAGCCTCATTATCCATAGGAGTGTCAGGATGTACGAAGTGAGAGACGTCAGCGATATCTGGAACGAGAAGATTTCGCTGTTAGGAGATTGAACGAGGTGATAACAAAAAATTGACGTACGAACACCAGTCTCAATATTCCCGTTAGGTAGTAATCTGGCGTGTAGTGCATCGTCGATATCTTGACATCCTGGAACAGGATAATCAGAACCAAATCCTTTATGAGATAAAGAAAAATGCCCACCGGGTGGATCAATACTACAAATTACCAATTCTCGCAAGTCCTCCCTTCCTTTCCACTCCTTGACGTCGTCTCCCTTGACTGGTACAACCCAGGCATCTCCATCTCCGGGCAAACAGTCCAGGATTGCCTTCCCAAAGGGTCTGTAGGGGACTTCGAATTCCAATAACAAACTCTCTTGCTCTGCCTCTTTGCTCTCCACCCTCCCAAGCGCTCTGACAAAATGGCCCTCAGGGTACCGTGAGCTCGGGTCCCAACGGTCGATCGTAACAAGAATCTTCTGGTTTAGGAGAGATGGCGCTTGGCGGGTCCGCAAACGGATACGGGGAAGAAGGCGAGACACAGGAGTAGCAAAGACGGTTTGGAGGGAAAGAGAGGTTGAATTTGAAGTGGTAAGAGAGGTACTGTCGATATGGCATACGTACGCCCTCCAATTGCGCTTGATAATTCCCACTATTCTACCAGTCGGTTGCTTATCCGAACTCCTCTGTTCTTCGTGAACGACTCTCGACTCGCGCAGCGCCACTTCATCCGTCTCGCCTTCCACTTTGCTGTCCATACCTTCTGCATCATCGTTCCTGAGCGTCGTGTCTTGATCGACAACTTCGTTCGCTGAAGCCTTCCATTGCGTTTTGTCAAAAACCTCGACCACAACAACGTCCCCATGAACAGCGCGATTCATGTTCTCTCGACCAATGAGCAAAATTGGTTTGCCGAATGCTGGGACTGGTACGCTGCCTTCGAGGTAGTTGTATGGGTTGGCATTGAAATGACCTTGGTGCAACGAGCCACTTTTGACGCCTACGGATAATTGAGCATTTGAGGAATACTACATCAGAACTGTAAATTGCAGTAGAGCTTGCCAAGTTTGAAGAAACGTGCCTCAGGGTACAAAACCTTTCTTGTATTCGGTGGTTCAGCTGCATCTGGCCCTTCCGCCGCTAATAAATCCAAAAGCTGCGTTCCATCTCTCATACCATGGACATACTCCCGTAATGACATCGCGGGTATGCCATCCTTTTGCGCCTTCTGCCTGTTCGCAACATCTTCTGTCAACAGTAGTACAATCGGATGGCGAGAATAGCCTTGTCCGTGATTTGATATGTGTTGGGAATACCACTCCGCCGCTTTCCGAATACCTAGAGGGAATTTTGTTGATTCAAAATTAACTCGACAAGGAAAGTGGCATCGCACCTCTATCATTACGATCGTTCGGTGTTTCGTTTTCTTCTCTAATGATGGCTGTTTCTCTGGCGTAATAAATAAGCTTCAACCCACACCAAGGCTTGCATCATAACAGGGTTGTACGCAAGGAAAGCGACTCACGATCTAAATTCATTATAGAACACCCAGATTTTCTTATCATCTGTCCTCGATAAAGCTTTCAAACGATTATACAGTGGCAATGAACGGTGTCGAACTTCCTCAAGTACCGTCTGTAATAATATTATTGGTGGCGCAAAAAGTGGCGACTCGATGAGGTCCATCTACAAGGCGTGTTTATGAGAAATCGTAGAAAAGTGTGAATGAGATATACCTGAGAGAGAAAGACATTCGTGTCCGGCAAAATAAAATGGCCTTGGGAGAATGCTGGATGACTTTTGTCTCCTGTCCAAGGGAGCACAGTGCCTTGGCAGTCTTTACAACCATTTATACCGCAGGCGACATCGTTGCGTAGATATCTTTCTCGCAGAACTGTTATCGGGCAAAAAGCATTAATGGGCCTGTCTCACCACAAAGACCAATTTCAGACCTTTTACTACTTTCCCTCTGGCTGTTTTCTTGAAAAACTTGCGTTGTGTCAAGGCACCTTCTGTTCTTGACCGTTTGAGAACTTTTATCTCTGCCATCGACATTTGGATGAGAGTGGGCGTCACGGATGTCACGCAAATTATATGGCTTCCTGAGATGCACAACGTTGGGGACAAAAAAAAACATCGTCTAGAATTATACACTATTACAAGTGGTCATCGTAGTCTGGTTTCAGAATATCATGGATGAAACCTTTTGAGTCCTTCAACAACTTTCGAACTAATTCATCACGGTCCCATTCCTTGCGGAATTGCCAGACAGTTCCCAGGGATGTCGCACGCAATTGTTCCAGCTGCTCAACCGTCAGTTCTGCAGTTTGCTCTTTCAACACAAAACGGAGTTCATCCACCAACGTTGACGACACGTGGAAGTCAGGAAGGGGTGTCGGACTGCGTTCAACTACCATTGGCATCAGTTCCGATTGCTCTGAAGTGACGGCTGGACCAGGTAATGGACTCGGTTGTCTTGATGTACGGGCAGACGGAGGGATAGAAGATAACTGCATGGGAGTGGACGCCGTGCCCAGCGTCCGAATAAAAGAACTTGATTGCATCCGTTGGGGCACATCTGCCAAACAATCGTGCCGATGGTGTGGCTGGCAAACGAAGGGGTCGGAAGGATCCACACTCATGGATGGAAGGTTCAAACTCGTGTCAGAATGCTTTGGAAGCAAAAAGGAGGGAACTTCTGTTGGGTGAATCGGGTTCAACAAACTTGGGTCAAAACCGGATTGTCGTTGTGGTGATGGATCGACGGTCATGTCCTCGACAATGGCATGCACGTAGTTTACCTCGTTCTGGGAGGAAGGTGATCCGGGAGGTAATGTTGATGGCCGTTCGTCATGTCCAGCAATCGTGATGAGCGGTGCCATAGGTTCAATTGGGTGGGTTGCAAATCGAACGACGTGAGATCGAAACTCAGAACCAGGCGTTTGATTTAGAGTATCTAGCGGATCACAATCATCGTCGCCCTCATCAATGATTCTTGACCGTTTTGCATTGCGGCCGTCCTCGATTTCGAGTGTAGGTGCAGCTTCACCCTCCGATGTATGCGAATCACCACCATTGGCATCTCCTTCGCCTCGTTGCCTTTTCAACCTTCGTTCAAGCTTGACAGGGTCTGTGATAGGAAGTTCAGGTTGTTGACCATTCGCCCTTGCGCTCCTTCTGATCATAACAGGAGGCAGTTGATCTTTTTCCTTCCCTTTTTCCTTCTTTCTCTCTTCTCTCCGCTGTCTTTCCCTGGTTGCCATCCTCTCGCACTCTAACCGAAAATGAGGATCAAATTCTTGGATGCTGACTTGTGTTGCCGTGAGCATGGCGTGCGCTTTGTACAACCGATCCATGTCCTCATTGGCTCTGATGTTGGCATTATGCACGATCTTGGCGATATCATCCATGAAGTCTTGGGTTGTTAGGTATCGGCCCTTGAAAAGTTCGGAATGCATCCTCTCCAAATCCATATCAAAAAGAGGTGGGTATTGTTGGACAATTTGTTGTTGCTCTACGACCATGCCGTTCGTAACGCCTTCGCCGTTTACGGGTTGCGTTGAATTATTGTCGGTAAGGTCAACGATGCCATTAACAATCCCATGTACCCCGATGACAGCAGAAGTGACTATATCGGGATTTGGATCTTGGAGGTCAAACCCATACTCTTCCTGTGTGATAGTTTAACATTGTCACATATGAAAACCCAACTAACTCACTGTGGCTCGTTTTGTAAATCGCTTAAACTTCCTTTTCAACTCCGTCAAAATCGGTCCCAGTCTGTATTTTAACAGTGTAATAATCTTCTGGTCATTGTCGTCTTGCAAAGCCAGCTCAGCTACAGTTGGTTTGCGGGGTTCAAGCGGAGGAGCAACGGGCAGCACCTCAAGAACTCTTTTCTTCCGTTGCACACCATCCGAGAATTTGTTTGGCATACGTTGAACATCTGCAAGAAGACCCATAAAGAAAGCGTCACGTTGTAATGCAGTAGGGCGAACAAGAACGACGCGATTGTCTTTCGTGGGACCAAACCAAGCCCTCACATCACCAGGCAGATCAGCAAACTGACCGTCCACCATGGCGAGCAGAAGAATGGGATCGGTAGGAGCAAGCGTATCCAGCATTGCTCGTACAGTGGAGCGCGAAGTTTCCGAGACGGCTGCGCACCAGCCAATCAGTGATGGTATATAAATCACAGAGGGTTGATGTCGCTTGGCTTCTACAAACAACTGTACGATGGCAGCCTCCACAGTCTAAATGAATGTCGTCAACAACCATTGCAAAACAAGGATTTGGAACGCACTCGAGTAGAGTCACCCATGAGAGTACCTAATTCCAAGCTTTGGATGTGAAATCCTTCCAAATCATGCAGCGCAGCAGCGCCTACATATGGTTGACCCATTCCTATAGGTCCGCATATGGCCACGCGGGGCCTGTATACTCGAAGGGTTTGCATCGCTGTAAGAAATTCCATAAGTATTACAAATAACGGAACAGAAAACCAAGGAACCTTGAGACAACATCTCCCTCTCCAAGGCGCCTTCCTCGCCACCCTCATCCTCAAATTCAGCTTCCTCCAACGCCGAGAGTTTCTTGTCCAGAGGCATGACACGCCGAATAACTTCTCTCACTTTCTCCACAGTATCTCCAAGTAGGGGAGTAAACTGTGATGGCAGTGGTGAAGCTGCCGTCGACGACGAACGAGTAGACGAAGGGACAATTCCTAAAAGGCACACTAGTCAGCGCGAGCCGAGAGCCGGTTGAAGAATAATCTTACTTTTGATCGAAATCATAAAATCGCGTAGGCCAACTCCAATCGTCTCGGGCTTAAGGAGGAGGCGGTCATTACTCTTGTATACCTGGGGATAGCGTCGCTGAATTGCATTTAACGCAGCTTCGGTACAGAGAGCCTAGAAATATTAGTTAGTATCACCAGGACTCCACTTGACCTATGGAATTACCCTCAAGTCTGCACCGCCATATCCCTTCGTCATCTTCGCTAACCCCTGTATCATCTCCTTCACTTTTTTCACCTTGTCCTCGGTCGAATCCTCCTCAGCACCACCCCACCCATGCCACTTTCTCGTCATAATACTCAGAATCCTCTCTCTGGCCTCGAAACCAGGAAGCGCAAAGTAAAATTCCCGGTCGAACCGTCCAGGCCGTCTCAAAGCAGGATCCACAGCATCCGGTCGATTCGTCGCACCAATGACGACAACTTGTCCACGACCATCCATACCATCCATAAGGGCAAGTAAAGTGCTAACGATTGAAGCATGGATTTGATCTTGCTTCGAGGAACGAACGGGTGCAAGGCCGTCAATCTCATCAAAAAAAATGATGGACGGCTGGCAGTTGCGAGCTTCTTCGAAGAGAAGACGAAGTTGACGCTCTGCCTCACCCACCCATTTTGATAGACAGTCGGCACCTTTTCGCATGAAAAATGCTGGTAGAAAGTCGTTGATAAATTTTCTGACTGAAAAAAGTAAAGCAGTCGGCGTCACTCACATATCTGTCGACCCCCTGATCTACAACTTGCAGCAAGCGCTCTTGCAAGGAGTGTTTTACCCGTTCCCGGAGGTCCATGGAACAAGACTCCTCTAGGAGGGGTGACATTGAAGCGTTGAAATACTTCTGGATATAGCAGAGGGAGAAGCGTCATTTCCTTCAAGGCATGGATGTCTATACTAAAATGAATTGTGTCTTTAACGCGTAAAATGGAGAACGTACGATCGTCAAGACCGCCCACTTCGTCAAAGGTAACATTCTGGTTTACACCCAGAGGATCAGCGTCAGCAAGAGCTGGGCAAATTTCAACAACAAATTAACTTTCAAGGGGCTAGGTACTAACCCACATCACCAATCTTGCCGAGGTTCGACGGCGTACCAGCTGCAAGCTCGCCAGGAAGCATCCCCCCTGCGGCAACGGCTCCCGCTCCGAAAGGGCCTAAACCACCAAATCGCTTCCGAGGGGTTCGCGTTGGGTAGTCCGAGTCCTAAGCAAAAGAGAAATTAAAATGACGGAAACGTTGAAACATGAGTATTCACTGAATCGTCTGCAGGCATGCCCATCCATCTTCCGAGCTCAGCACCATTTGCGCTCCATCCCAAACCTCGTTTTTTCGAGATGCCACCATGAGCACTTCGCGTATTTTTTCCTGTGATTTTCCTTGGGGGCGGTAAATCTTCGAGAGGCGGAGGGATAACGTAATTGACTGGTTGGCGTTGTCTGAGAGAATATGGTCTGCCGTCGTCTGGTTCTTCATCCTCGGGTTCTGGTTGTGGTTCCGGCTCGTGTTGGATATCGAGATCCGAAGAACCTGGTGCGTCGTCAATAGAACCATCGGCATCTGCAGTGGCAGGAGACGATGTTGGGGGCCTGAAGTCTTCTTCGGTGTCCTGTGTAACTTGAGCTGAGCGACGAGTAATCCGGGAAGTCCGTGGCCGAGGCGGGGGTTTGCTCTGCTTCTTGTTGTTGGTGTAAGTCGAGGGACCATTTGCTTTGATAGCACCCTTCCGCGGACGCAGGCCATACGGTTGTTCCCCATCGTCGTCTTCTTCTTCATCGGGAGCAATGAAGCCTCCGAGATGGTTGGCTGTTGTGCGTCTCGTTATCCGTCGAGGTGGTCCTTCGTCTTCATCTTCAACAGAATACTGACGAAGTCGTTTCGAAGGAGCCCTAGTGACCCGACGGTCATTAGCGGGGCTGAAGAGATGTGCTGCGGAATCATTTTCTCCTTCACTACTTTCATGATAAATCTTCTTCATAACCTTCCTGCCGAATCGTGTCTGACTGTATTCCACTGTGGGTTCTTCGAGCTTAAGGGCGTCTTCGGGCTGTTGGTCCATGTCGACAGACTTTTCACTGGCATGATATTCTGATCCCGAAGCAGCACTAGACGCATGGCGAGATGATCTTCTGAGGTTCATGCCAGATGTTGAAGGAATCTTGATGCGTATATGGTGACTTTGGTGCTGAGAGGTGGAAGAATCGGCTATATTTGTCAAGCCAGGTCCTTGCATTAAACAATGGGACTCTCTTCAACCGTTTGTGGCGTCTGAAGTGTTAGCTAGGCGTCCTGTACGAGGAAAGTGGTCGTCCGTTGTCTTTGTCGACTTGCACAATGGTGAGTTAGGTCAAAACCCAGAGTGGCGGTGCTTGTTTGTCGTTGTTTATTGCAAAGCTGTTCTGCCTTTGCCTCCGCCTCGCCTCCCAATCTGCTACGAAATTGTCCTCCTCTTCTTTTTGAATCCATGACTGGACAATATTTTGTCGAGAGTTGTAGAACCGGGAACTCGGGTATAAGAAATTTACAAGGGAAGCGCCCAGAAAATCGTCAGAGGCACAGACTTCATCATACTATGTCCAAAATCGCAATTTGAGATGAGAGTTGAGGGGAAAGGAAGCTTGAAAAATCGGATTCAACTGTTCATATTGAGCATCTTCGCCTGATGCTCGTGACAACCGCGGTTTGTGACATTCGTGACAGTGTTACACAGAAGAACACTACTGAACAGTGAATTGTAATCATTGTGTTCAGTGAAGACTTTGCAACTCGTGGATTTGTATGATATATCGCCGAATTTTTTTGCGATTTATTAAGATACTCTCGCTATAAGATACTGTACTGTAACCCAAGAATTTAAGATTCCGCTTTAGACATGTCAAAAACGGAATGTCACTCAACAACCACACCTAGACTAGAATGACCGCCAACTACGTTGTTCCGCCCTTGGTCAGCCTACCTCGAATCACAACTCTTCTTGCTTCTCTTCTTGTCGCGTTAAGTTCTGGCACCAATTATGTATGTTACACAACAAACCATTTCTTCACACTCACTTTGTTCAGGTATATTCAGGTGAATAGAAGTTCAAGACGCACAACATATCTAACGCGTTATCAGCATACTCACCTCAACTCGGGTCAAAGCTAGGAATCTCCCATACGCAGCTGAATATTGTCGCTTTAGCCGGAAATGGTCTGTTTTCATCCATCATACTCCTATAGAACCAACCTTTCTTTCGTTAGTTGGAGTTTACATCACCGGTCCAGTCTGGGGCAAGATTGTCGATTCACGCGGCCCTCGCATCTTGCTTGCATATGCTTTCATCTTCCTGTTGACCGGATACATGGGCATGCGTTATCTCTACAACACAGGTCTTCCCGGCGGAGAGGCCCATCTCTCCATTTCTGCATTTTTGTTGCTCGCAACGTGCAGCTTTTTGACGGGTGCTGGCGGTAATGGAGGCTTGACTGGTTCAGTCAATTCTACGGCCAAAACTTTCCCGGATAAAGCGGTTAGTCTCATTTCTACGGGCGTCCTCATCTCTAATGACGATGCAGAGGGCATCTACAACAGGCCTCGTCATCTCAGGCTTCGGCCTATCTGCCTTCTTCTTTTCAAGCATCGCACATCTATTCTTCCCAGGTGATACGTCGTCCTTCTTCCTCGTCTTAGCTCTCGGTACATCCATCCCAATGATCATTGGATTCTTCCTTGTTCAGCCTATCCCTTTACCACCACAAGAAGGTTATGACATTGTCGAAAACGACATGCCAGATGAAGAAGCAGTCACTACAGCATTACTTCCGCGCAGCTCAACCGAAAGCCATCTACTTGACCACGATTTTGTTGAACCACGACACCCACACTATGTCCATCATGTACACGATGCTGCCCGTCAAGACTGTGAGACAACTACTCTATCTGAAGACATTCCAATACAAGACTTAGAAGCACCTGTAGAATCTAGACGCCTCAGTCGACGCACAACTTCCCAACCAGATACCCTTTCGAATATATACGGCAAGAAACTCTTTCAAAATGCTGATTTCTGGTTACTCTGCAGCATCCTCTCGACGCGTGAGTTACACTAAATGTTCGTCCGACTTCTTTCTAAAATTCTCTCAAAGTCAGCGGCACAGGCCTAATGTGTAGGTCAACACATACTATGTACTTGCCAATTCAATTCAACATTTAAACTAGATATAAACAACGTTGGTTCCATGTCGCAAGTGCTCTATGCTCACGAGGCCCAGCACTATGATGATGCCAAAGCTGCCGGTTGGCAAGCCGCACAAGTATCAACCATCAGCCTCACAAATTTCCTTGGAAGAATTTTCATTGGTATGTAAGCCCTTTTTTTACTCGAGCACGTCCTCAATTGGCTTCACAACAATAGGTTTGGTATCCGATTTCGCCAAAAATAAATATGACATGCCACGCTCATACTGTCTAATCCTTGTCTCGTCTCTCTTTTTCATATCACAACTAGTGATAGTTTCCGTCAACACCATTGACCATCTCTGGCTTGCCAGCTCAATAATGGGTCTCGCATACGGCAGCGTATTTTCCCTCTTCCCTACTGTTTGCCTCGAATGGTTCGGCATGCGTAAGTCTACTACCTCCTCAGCACAATTTCACTGAAAGGCATAATCTTTCACGCCCCTTTAGCCCACTTCTCTGAAAACTGGGGATACATGTGCATGTCCCCCGTAATTGCGGGCAACCTTTTTTCACTTGTGTTTGGTAGGAACCTTGACGCCCACGAACGTCCTACGAGTCCCTCTTTCGACCCACACGAACTGCGTCGAACTGTCTCGGGACCCCAGTGTCTTGAAGGGAGAAAATGCTATGTTGACACAATCTACTTGACCGCCTTTTGTACTTTCCTCGCAGTTCTACTCAGTATGTGGGCTGGCTATCGGGACAGACAGAAGATCGTGGCATCACAGAGGCGAACACGTTCGGGTGCGGGGACTTTAGATGTCATTTGGGAAGATAGAGAGTCAAGTTGAGGTTGGACTTGTACGATGGCGCTATATGTACATTCCATTGTCTAATATATTTCTTTGCTTGAATTAGGCCGTCGTCGCCAAAATTTTAGTTGATTGACATGCCTCAAATTTCGTCGCAATCTGCGTGAACCACGTATAAAAGGTCTTATCCGTGTATCCATATCCATTGGTATCCTATGTTACATATTGAAAATGCTAGTAAAAAGAAGCAACATGTGGAAGATAGCAGAGACAGCATGACGTTGTACAATAAACCTGCAGATCATAGACTGATGGGGCCACTAATTACCCATACGGTTTCTTGAAGAATCGAAAACTATGCGCGATATGATATAACGCCTGTTCCCTTGAAGGCGGACTTACCATTCATTTGAACTGGATTAGGGTTTGACGGACCAGAAACTTGTCAGAAAATTTCAATATGAAATAAAACTCGAACGAAAAAGACAAACCCCGGTTTTGCAGTGGGCTCATCACACCTTCCTGTCCATGAACATCTTCATCGTCCCCACCGCTCTGGTACTCCAAAGTCGCAGTTGGCGAAGGACTCATCATCGAGTCCGAAACCGACCCACTCTTTCCAGGGGGACGTCCCTCGACGCGCCTAACAAATTCACCCCAGCCTCCACGCTCATCCGAGCCCAGTGCCTCAAATTGTTCCTTTAGAGGCTGGTTGGCCTTGCGCCATACCGCCCGATGCCGACAGACAGTGGATTTGACATATCTGCAACCAAAGACGCGTTCAAAAGCCTGGCGTTGGGTCATCCCGCCTGTAGAAGAGGCATGAGAAATAAGAAGATCCATGACATGGAATCCCGAGGCGATCTCAGAGACGGTGTAATCATTGGGCCAACGCTTAAGAGGTGGGTGAGGATGATAGGGAATCGGAGCAGCGGATGCTGGCGGAGTTAAGAGATATTGCGGAAGGCCATTGTCGTTGGATTGTTGTTGATGCGGCTGCTGTGAGTAGTACATGTTTTGATAAATAAACATGTCCCCATCGTTGTTCGGGCGACCACTTGTGGCGTTGGATGAAGGAGGCTGAGTGGAAGTCGGGTCTTCTGAACTGGTGACAATGCTGGAATTCGGATGGGCCATGTAATAGCCGTTCACTAACTGAAGCTTTGGGCTATTTCCGGAATCGGGGGTATCCGGGGATGGTGTTGATGCCAATGTTCTGCTATTCTGACCGTCGCGGCTACTAGACTCATTCAACGACAGTCGCCGAGGCTTCGGTGGCAAATGCCCCAGTTCTATTAAAGATGACGTCCCGTGATTCAAATTGCCTCCTTGTTGGAGTCGTAGTTCCTCATGAAGAGATAAACATTCAGGATCAAGAAGCGGCTCCGTTAACCTGCGTCGAATTTTGTAAAGCAGTCGCTGCTGTGTTTCGACGATGCGGACAACGGAAATGGTCTGCTGCTCCCATCGGCATAAGGAGGGAATCCAAGTGTCAAGGTAAGACGACGTTGTCAAGCCTAAATCATTGATAAGATCTCCACACAGCGAAAGCTGGAAGTACGGGAATGTGGGAAGCATCTGATGAAGTCGGATAGGCTCTGTATTTGCCTGATGAAAGATAGATCAGCTTTGATCCATGAGTTGGAAAAGATGCGATATTGTCATAGATCGCTGAGCGGTCAAAATGTAAAGTGAATAACATACTTGATACCAAATAACTATAGTGACAGAACGATTAAATTCTTCCATCTGCCTTCTCATTTCCTATCAATAGAGTAAGAGGTGCAGTGCTCCGCCAAACACGTAAAGGCGCACCTCTTGGGGTGATATAACCTGTTGATGTTCATTTCTAGGTATGGCCGCATTATGGAGAGTATTCACAAAGTGATGGTCCATGATCTGCTTATATCTCAAGTACCCTCGAAATGCAGATTTCGACAGAAAATGCAGTTAAATTCCAAAAAACTAAAAGGGACAACATAAAATGAAGATCAATGATCAACAAGATGTTCTGGAGTTAATTAGGGGCTATGGCGCTTACTGGCACTATAAACGGTCTCTGATTCTGGGGCGATGTACCGTGGCACTGAGAAAGTGGGGAAGAAGGGACCTCGGGTAGTCACGGAAGGTCCTTCCTATATGTGGACCATCCATTACAAACAGGAGACAACAAGTTTCTTGGTCTCAAAGTTTTCCGAAAAGAGCGGTCTGAAGCTGCCTGTATTTCCCACAAGTGGTCATAACTTGAACTATCGTCAAGCAGCCATGTCCACGTCGGAGCCTGCGATGGTCGGCGATGGTTCTCATTCAGAAGATAGAACGCATCCTGCAGCAGATATTCTGAACGCATTGTCCACTTTGAACAGTCCGATCAAAACTGAAGTGCCCCAGCTGCCACCGGGTGAATATGATTTGCTACATGCGCAACTTGCAGACAATCCGCACAATCCAGAAGCCTGGCGAAGACTCATAGACGTCGCAGAATCAAGTGGCGACATCGAGAAAATTTCTGCAACTTACGATGCGCTTTTGAAGCAATACCCGAATACCGTATGTTTGCCACCATTAACGCCGTTCACTTTTTCCTCAGCACAAACCGTAGGCTCAGGCGCAAATTAACTATATCAGTCATTTCACCAATGATGAGACCACTTTTGAGAAGGCGGAAACCTTGTTCATGAAATTTCTTAAGGGTTCACCCTGTGTCGACTTATGGAGTTTCTATCTGACGTATGTCCGGTATGACAATCCCACACTCTCTCTTAAAGTTATTTTTTCCCTTATTGCAACGCAGACGTTTGAATTCCGCAAATTCACAGAGAGATATTGTAAGAAAATCGTATGAATTTGCGTTGAATCACATTGGCCAGGACAAGGACAGTGGCCCAATCTGGCACGACTATATTCAACTCATCAAGTCGGGAGAGGTGAGCAAGTTTGCATTCTTTCATGCACATCTCCTTAACGATCCCTAGACTTCAACAACATGGGAAGAACAACAGAAAATGGACGCACTCCGCAAAATTTACCACCGTGCCGTTCAAATCCCTCTAGATAATGTTGAACGCCTGTGGCAAGATCTCGAAACCTTCGAAACCAATCTGAACAAAATCACGGCAAAGAAATTCATGGCCGACCTTTCCCCTGCCCATATGCAAGCTCGCACAGTCCTCCGCCAGCTCTCAAATCACCTCACATCGCTCTACCTCCCTAATCCTCAAAACGACATGTATCTCCCTTCCACACCAAAGTTCGACGCTGTTGAACGGCTGTTAGTGGGGAAATGGAAATCTTATCTGAAATGGGAAGAAGTCAACCCTTTAGAAATCGAGGAAAAGGAGAAAGCAACGTTGATTGGTCGTATAATGGGAGTCTATCGCAAGTCCGTTATCCGAATGCGATACTACAGCGAGATTTGGTATTTTGTTTATTTCGTGGTCGTTGAAATGATTTAATACCCCTTAGGTTTATGGCCTATACCTGGGCCAACAGTGTCGCAAAGTATGACGAGGCTCTGTCATTCTTGAAAGGGGGATTGGAAGCAAACCCTTCAAGGTGCTTGGACATCTGGTTCTGCTTGTGCCTTTTCTCAACCCGCCTCTAGCTTCTTGCTTAACTTTGCTTACACCGAAGCCCTCGAAGTCAAGAAAGATTTTACAGAGGTTCATGCAACATACGACAAGTTTCTTGGCGTCCTCCGCTCAAATCTTGAGAACCTAGAAAAACAAGCCCCCTCCGCAGACACGTCTCTTGCTAGCAACGGTACTGCACCACCCGCTGCAAACGGCAATAACAACGCAGCCGAGCAAAACTCGTCTTTCGGCAGTCAGGGCTCTGACGAGAAGCCTCCTCACGTTACCGAATTACAAAAGCAGAGGACTGAATATGGCCTTGTATGGATCATGTACATGAGGTTTGTAAGACGCGCTGAGGGTGTCAAATCTTCCCGGATAGTGTTCTCGAAAGCAAGGAGGGATCGATGGACCCCATGGGAAGTTTATGAAGCAGACGGTACGTCTGGTGCCATTTTGGTCTTCCATGTGACTGACCCACACCGGATCCAGCTTTGATGGAGTACCATGCGTCGGACGACAAGGCGGTTGCCTGTCGTATCTTTGAGAAAGGCGTTGAAATTTTTGGAGATGAGATCGATTACGTCCAACGGTATCTGGGCTTCCTTATTTCCATTAATGATTCCAATAGTATGTAAATATCTTATGTCTGGTTCAGAACTCGATATTTTTCTCCTTTCATAGATGCTCGCGCGCTGTTCGAACGTGTCATTTCGAATTTCTCTCCTGAACGTGCACGGCCCCTTTGGGAGCGCTGGGCTCGTTATGAGTATCAGTATGGCGATTTGGAGGCGGCGCTCAAGTTGGAAAAAAGGATGGCAGAGGTTTATCCAAGTGGTTGGATTTTTTTTTTTTTTTCCTTTTTCTTTCTCGTTAGATTAAGATTTTTATGCCATTAGATCCCCCCATCAAGCGTCTGGCTCAAAGACATATGTACCTCGGAACCGATGCAATTGCAGATCGTGATCTGGGTTTTGCTGTCGCTCGACGTACAACGGGAAGCAGCGTCGGTCGAACTGAAACCACACAATCCGGTCCTGCCTCACAAAATGCTCAATCTGCTCCCCAAAAGCGTGCGGCATCGCCAGATCATAGAAAGCGCGACGACGGGCGTATGGGCGAGTATGGTGCACATAAGCGTTTGCGGGCATTATCTCCTGTCAGAGGAGCTGATAGAGATCGTGATGGAAGGTGGGATGCGCCTCCTAGGAGAAGGTTCTCCCCTGCTCCACCACCTCCTTCCCGTGGTGGACGAGAACCCCCGAGAGGTCTTGATAGAGAAGACGAAAAACCAAGACCGACACTTCCCGCAATCCTTTCTTGGTTCATTGGAGAGCTTCCTTCTCCAGGCTCTTTCGACGGTGCGTCTATATCCACTTCTTCTTGTTGATTTTAGGTGATTTCATATGTTGTTTGTTCATATGCAGGTCCCGTATTCCGCACAGATGACCTCATGAACTTATTTCGAAATGCAGTAATTCCAAGTTCTAACAGAGCAAAATCGCCTCCCCCACCACCTCCTCGAGGTAGTTCGCATATATATTCCTGTCTTCGCTTGCAATTTATGCTGATTTTGCCTATAGGTCGTCCGCCTCCGGATTATGGCCCATATCAGGGACCTAACAGTGGTCCGCGACGTCGATACTAGGTGTCTGCAAAAACCTGTTTCTGTTCGATCGTATTTTGCGAATAGTAGTAGACTGATGACTTTGTCATTGTTCCGTGACTGTTGGAGAGGCTTTGTAGTACAATTATGTAGCCGCGACCGTCGACGGTATACGAGAACGTCTCCTTGCCAGTAGATACGAAATTCTGGGTTTCTCCTTGAAATGATTACAAGAGAGGTTCATTGAACTCCAATGCGACTAATTCTGAGGCAGATACTAATATAAGAGGCAAAACACCATCTTATCACCAAACCAGTTTTTATCGGAGGTACATATTTGTTTTAAGGCCCCAAATGGCGTCGTTGTAAGAACAGTGGAAAATCGAATTCATTCACCACGCTGAGGGTTTACCCGGGTAACTGGGCGTTTTCGTGACCTGAATGTGCAGGTACGGAAACCTCAATGAATACTCATAAAGGGTGAAAAAGAGATAAGAAAGGCAGAAGAGACGACATAACCATTGTCAGACAAGCAATGCATACAGATTGATTAATTCTAAATCACTTCCTACCCGGTATTCGTGTATTCGGTCTTCAATTGTACCGTCGTCTGGGATCGCCGGCAAACACCTGCTCTGGTGATCCTGGGGCAAATGGAGGTGACTGGACGGGCGGCGGGGTAGGTTGCCGAGCAGGTTGAGCAGGTTGTTGGGCAGGTCGCTGAACAGGTTGCTGGGCAGGTAGCGGGCGCCCGAACGTTTGAAGTGGAAACATCCCTCTAGGGCTATTGGAATCGCTCGGGAAAGGGGCCTCGGGGGGCCAGGGGCCGTAGCTTTGGCTGCTCCTTCTCCTTCCCTATCCCCTTCCCCTTTAGCTGCGCCTGCTCCTTCCCCTTCCCCTTCTTATCGTCTTGACGTACAAAGAGCTCCACGTCACCAGATTCACAATCGAACCTGGCAAAGCTGGATTAAGAGTCAAATTATCTGGCCTATAAAACGAGACAAATATAGAACATTACATCTCTGGTGCTAACTCTGGTAGTGGTAACGCATATGTTGTGGTCCAAGCGGAGAAGGCGAGAAACTGAACAAGTAGTATGGTAAGACGGCCTGAGCCTTGGTATGTAGCAGTGATTAGTGGGAGAAGACCAGCTTGAAGTAATTCCACTTCTCAAAGTCAGCTTTTATGCAACCTGGTATGGACCCGGGTTAGTAGTTAAGCCCGAGTGACTATTTTAGAACCATTCATTTCTTCCTGCATTCTTTGGCCTTCTCGGACTTCCTTCCTACGGCGAAAGTGTGGTGTTTCAATAACAGTCTAAGGTCAACCAACAGAGACCTTACTTGTTAAAATCGTCTAGTCTCTTCTGCGTGTCGTGCGATGAAGCCTTCCCAAATGCTTCGCTTGTAGCCTTGGTCGGGTCGCTGAGCTGTGTCATGAGAACATCATCGTTTCATTGTCATCAGAGACAGCCTAAATGGAAATGTCAGCAAGGGCCTCGGAGGGCCAACATACCTCCGCTAGACGTTGATGGCAGTGACAGGAGCTTTGAATGGGGTACCGTCTAAACATGATTGGGCCTTGCTCAAGAACAACTTGAAACCGTTCCCAACCAAAGAAAATATTCCTTTGTTTTCGAGGTTTCTATAGACCGTCAAAAGTTGAAAGGATAAAATCATAAGTGGGGGCACACGTACACTGTTCATTCGAAGGGTGTTGATTGTCTAGGAGCGAGCTGTAAGAATCCGCTGGCATGAGTTTTTTGGGACCCGTTAGGTGGCATTAACAAAAGAGTAAACAAACACACCGGTTGGACCCAGGGGAGATACAACATCACCCTGTCCATGATTTGCAGGACTTGGTACTAGCGACGTAGAGTTCGTAGTGCCTCGAATCAGCTTGTTAAGTAATGTCCATCTATGCACCAGAAGGAAGCCGCGCACTAATCAATTGAGTAGGACGCACATCGTCTGTTATGTCCGAGAGATGGGTTCTCGATGGCGGACGAGAGGGTTCTGGTGTCCTTGAGATGAACTCGCGAACTCTTCGCAAGATTTTGGGTGTCTTGGGCATGAAGATGAGTAGCGAAAGCGCTTATCGATTTGCCCAACTTTGGCGGACACAGTTACGGAATCCCAGAGTTTATAGGAAAGTTGGCCACTGGTGATTCTCAGACTCAGGACCAGGATCTGACGCCTCTTGTAATGTACCGCGAGTCGCTGTAATGCAAAATGATATTGATGGAAGAAAATGAGATATAATATAAATTTGTTTACCGTTCCAAAAAAAGGGTGAAAGTCAACTCGCCTTTGGCTAGCTGGCAAATAGATATGTCTGTCAGTGACCTTGGCCATTTCTCCATCATCTTGCCAGCATTGTTGTGTTGCAACATACCACTATTAACCTTCAAGTTCAAAGCGTCAACTTCTTTGCATGATTGGTGGTACCGATATGACAAATGAAATGTTCACATTTGCGTTGATGGTGCGTTGATGGTTCTGAATCGAAAGAGAAGCTTTCCAGGAGACAATAAATTAACTGATGAAAAGAGTACAGATTGACAATAACATGAAAAGTGATATCTCATTCCCATGCACAAATGAGAGACGCATAAAATAGGAAGTGACGGACGACTCAGATGATACCATTGTAGGGGCCACCTCTATTGTCTAAAGACAATCAACGACATTAGGAATTGGTCAACAACGTAATTACTTCGATCCACGCAAATGCAAAGTAAGCAAATCCGACAGGGCCGCGTAACCATCGTGGTAAAGGGCGTCAAACATGCATCGTTTAGATAGGACGCTATCCTCCGTTCTTATGGCAAAGAGGGCACCCACGACTGATCCGTAATTTAAGCATAGATTCACTACAAAAAGAACCATGAGCAAACAGAAGTGCCTAAGAACGATAATAAAACTTACGACGTAATGCTTCCACTAATGCCCCTCGAAGCAGTGAACCCATCTCCAGTCCTCTCGACATAGTCAGAGGTGAGCATGGACAAGCTGTCAGGGTCAACAACACAAGTAGCGTGCATAATATGCCGACAGAGGAATAACAACATCAATGTTCGTGGTATGTCTTGCGGCACTTTACCACAGACATCACAAGGAGTCGCAACTGAAAAAATCGCTCAGCCCTCTTGTCCATGTGATAGCTCTTGAAAGACAAATAATAAAACAATTTACCAGAGAGAAAGAATCCGCTCGACTGATTTCGCAGCAGTTTTTTCGACAACTCAGAGATATCGCCATTCAAGATATCCTGGCACCCCTCGAGTAATGATATTTGAAGATGAAAATCTTGAAGAATTTTGATTAGCGCTTCTTTAAGCCCTGGAATCTCAAGCCCGTTCTTGATTCTCCGAATAAGTCGTATGGGGCTTATCTCAACACCAACGTTCTCTAAAAGACCTCTAATAAAAGCTTACAAACGACATCAGTTGAATATATGCAAGAAAAAACAAGAGATCTTCTCACCAGGCCGAGTTTCAGAATACATCAACAGGTCCTCCCATAGATCGTCATCACTCTGCTCCTTCGCAAAATCAATAGCCCGATGTACGTCTCCCAATCGCTCAATGATGAGGGTCAGCGCCTTTTTATTATTTCCCATCCTGCCCAGCAAGAAAACCATCTCGGGTACCAGATCTCTTTCCTGGCATATTTTGTATGCCATTTCTAAATCATACGAGCTGCTGGCGCGAAGGAATCCAATGAGACGGTCTGTTGCGAATTCTGCGTACATTTTGACCTTCAAAAAAATTAGTTTTTCGTTTTGTGATTGGTAGGATACAAGGTACCTGCATGTTTGCGAAGCCAGTAACCAAGTGCGAATCCTTTTTCAACAGTGCATCGAGATACAAAAATAGATAATACGGTCGCTGTTGTAGCTGTTGGACAACTCTTGTTATCTAGGAACACCAGGGTCAGGCGTTGAGCGTAGTCCATACGGACTCATAACACACAGGAATAGAATGGATATTATCCACAAGAAGATTAATTGCCTCACTCTTCACCTCCGCTGCCGTGGTCTTGCTTTCTGATTTTGCCTTTTCCATAAGTTCATGATCAAATTCGACGAGCAACAATACTTGATCCTGCACGTCAGTGAAAAGGTTGTTCTCTCGGATGAGCTCGAACACGTTGGGGCGGCGGAGGCGGAGATAATATGGTAGTGCCTTGCCGGGTTGTCGATTTCCAGTGTACCTTCCTATGCGTGAGCATGATAACCGTCAACCAAAGCACCGACTTACAGTTCAGCCAGACATTCCATCAGAGTGACCGATTTCTCTGTTGATGTTATTGGCGTGTCAGAAACCACCTTGTCAAGCTCGGCGCGAACGGCGACGATGACAGTCGTGATATCATAAATTTCGCGAGGCCATTCTTTGATGATTTGGAGGAGAGCCTAGGGGATGCGGAATGAGTCATGAGTAAGCACGAGAGTAAAGTCAAACCTTGCGATCATGCGCCAGGAAGTGAGCAAGCACCATCTCATAAACCAGGTGATCTAGTCTAGGATTGTCTGTGGGTACGTAGGGTATGATAGCCTCGGAGATACAATTTATAAGCTAGGGTGCAAGACTTAGGGAATGGAACCGAACTCTACCTGTAATTGTCTTCGCTCTGCAAATGCAAATATTAAATCTTCCCAACGTTTGGGATCATGCGCGCAAATTTTCGGGCATAGTTGTGCTGCTCTGACAAAATTGCCTAATCGTTGAAAATAAGGAAATCGAACTGATGTTATAATTGATAGCGAGACACACCTTCCGCTACAAGATGGTCAATGTACTTCTGCCCGATTTTTTGAACACTCAAATGTACCTTCGACTTCTCATCGACTTCCGCTTTGTCTTCGGCCTTGACAACTGCCATACGTTCTTCGGTCTCGATTTTCTCGGCCTCTTTCAATGCCTCTTCGTATCTTCTCCTCTCGACAAGCCACTCGACATGGTCCTTCCTATCCCTGGGCATGACCTTCACCAAATCCTTCGGACTCAAAACCACATAGCTCCGATGAGTGATTGATATTGCATTGTCGTCTAACCCCACAGCCTCAACAACCGCGTAGTCATTGCAACCCCAGTGCTGATAATCGGTTATGCTCAGAGCATCAACGGCGACTTCCTCCCCTGCCCGTGATATAATCCGTATTTCGGGTCGTTCAGCAGCTTTCCGTGCCTGCCGTGCACGGTCATCGGTCATTTCATCGGTATCGTTGAATGTTTCCGGTGGGGTGTAAGCGACGATGAGAAACGAGGTAAGAATCTGCGGTTGTTGAGGTTTTCCTGGTTCAGGTTTGAGGGAATCGGGTAATTCGTCAATTAGGGAAGAAACTGCTGGTATTGGGTGTGGGGCGAGTCCAGCAATCATACAATCTAGCTTAAAACTGGCTGTGGTTTCGACCAGAACTGGAGGGTAATTCGTGGAAGGTGCATCGTTTGTTCGTGGTCGGGGACGTATTCTGGCTACTCTGATGAGATCTGCCCAACCTATGAGAAGCGTAGATTCGTCTTGCCAATGGAGATTACATTTGAATAAATCTGCACGAGGACTGTCTGCCAATCGGTCTATGCACGCTACCTGTGTTTTGGAAAGGTAGTCGTAAAGCCTAACGCGCTTGAATGCGAGCATTAATCCGAGAATACGTGCTCAGTATGATGCAAACTTACATTGTCATTTGCCCAGGCGATAAATCGCCCTCTCCATCTGATCTGCCAGATAGCTCCTTCTCCTTGGTGTATTACAGTCTCCTTGTGCCCGAGCCACCCTTTCTCCCGCAGAACTAGAGCCCCGGAGAGACCCCCAGAAACGAATGCCCTTGTACCCTTCTTGGCAAAATTTGGCTCCATTGCAACGGTTCGCATTGGTCGTTTCATATCGAAAGAGTAATTCTCAGTTGACGAGAGCGAACGCACAACGACCTGTCCTAAACAAACGCGTTAGCACGAAGTTGCCGGGTCAGAAACAGAAAGACCATCTATAGATGCCGTCGCGACGAAATCCGCCGTCGAATCGAGTGAGATGTCAACTATCGATGCCATATGTGGCTTGTACGATTTTATTCGTGTTCCTGTTAAATCCAATATATGGATAATGCCAGCATGCGTACCCATTGCCTGTGACAAAGGCATGATCAAGAATAAGAAAAGCGTGTAGGCACCAAAAAATATACCATGACTTTATTAGATATTGCAAGTGCGGATGCAGAATCTTTTTTCAACAAGTCTGGAATCGCACCTATTATTCGTTGGTATTTTAACGAAGGTTCCTCATCGTCTTCCTCAGAATTGTCTGATTCTAAGCCGTCCTCAGCGCGTGCACAGAGATCATCCTCCTCCTCTTGAACAGATTGCTCTCTATTGCCCTGCCCTTCCACCGTAGGCTCATCCTCGTCATCCGATTCAGTCATAGGTACAGGACTTCCACTAATGGGTTGTTGGGTTTCCATTTCTTCAGACGTAGTATGATAGTATCATTTCGACCCAGACGTCACGCGTCACGGGTCTGATTTCTTGAGGAAGCATTAACGGTTCAAACGTTCACTCGTAACCTTTCAGTCTTTGTTCAGTCTCGAACAAAATGTCACCAATGAAAATGAGCGAAGAAAACGACTTTCAATCGAACCGCTCCTTCACACTGTTTTATTACCCATCCCTCCGACTCCCTCCACGCGCAATGTCTCAGGATAAACTCTACCGTTTTTGGTGCCTGCTTGACGGTGAAGGGGCATTTAGTGCAGAGGCTGGCCTCGAGTGGGAAGTGGAACAATTAGCGAAGGCGATCCTGCAGGAAAGAGGTGATCTTCGTAAACTTGACACCTCGAATATAGTCCTTCTGAAAGTGAGGTCGTCTTGTTTACCAGCGTTAGACTGTACTCATGACTTATCTTCGCAGCTCAACGAACCCATTCCAGTTGACCCCGAGGAGACCCTTCTCCAACGTATTCCTAAACTAATCACCAATCACTCTGTCAAGTTGAGGCGTACGGAACAAGTTTCAGATGCCTTTCCAATTCGGTGTAAGAAACATATTCAAATCATTGTAATGTTACGTGGTAAGCGATTAGATTACTTATTTGAGTAGCACTGACGTTGTCTGCTTTATATCGTAACTATATCGGGCTCAGACACTATCAACTTGAAACGCCGGCATCCAGACTCTCCCTTTAAACCAGATGGTGACAACAAGAGGCGACAGAAGGAGACTTTCATATGGTGAGTTTTCAATTATTTGTGTGTGCAGTTTCCTCAATTAGGATACAGAAGAGCTTCAGTCGATGAAGGAACTATATGAAAGGATTCATGTACTCTCAGAAGAACCTTCAAAATATTCATCCCCAAATGAGGTTATCGACCTTCCTTTTCCTTCTGTGAATCAAATTCCACCATGTTTTTCCCTTTTGAATGAACGCAAGGTTGCTTACATGGGACGAGAGTGTTTCCACCGGATCTGGGAGATCTTTCAGATTGTAGAGAACAACCCGCATCAATGTCAAGCGATTTTTTTATTTGGGGGCAAAGGTTTTGGCAAGTCTTATATCTTGGCCGCTTTGGCGTGTCTCCTTGTATGCAGAGGCACACAAGTTGTCTACCTTCCTGATTGTCACGCATGGCTTTTCGATCCTTTCAGATATCTCAAAAATGCTCTCATCTTCGCTTTCGTAAAATCTGAACCCTCCTTCCGTGAAGACATTCTTGATTGCAAGAATATCGAATCCCTGGCAAACTTTTGCGTGCAGTACCGGAATATGGGTCAGCTGTGTTTCATCATTGATCAGCTGCTGTCGACACCCACGACAACGGCTGCCAACGACAACAACACCAACAACGGCTGCGGCTGCAGCTGTTGATGTGGACGACGAGTCGACGACAACCACTGTCAACGCCTATGACGACAACAGCTGCCGCAAATCCTGAGCACACTAAGCACAAAAACACACACACTGGTGTGTTTTCAGGGCCCCATCCGAATACACAAAACACGTCCAGTCTGGGCGTGTTTTCTGTGTTCGGTTAGGTTCTTTTACACTCTCCTTAGTCCCTACACCTTCTACCAATCAAATGTGGTCAAAACGGCCATATTTTATAGTTAAATAATTATATTATTTCAATTTAATTTAATTTAAAAACCCGCCGTACCCGCGCCTTGGGTGTGGGTTTTCAGCGGGTGACTTTAAGTCAACCCGTACCTGTACCCGCCCCACCCGTACCCGGTACCCGCACGGGTTCGTAAACCCATGTCATGCCCTATTTGTCAACAACCACCCTTCGTTACCAGCCCACCACCACCTCTCGTACGCTGAGCGCTTGAACACCATCACCACCCCCATTGTAAGGGCACTGTCGAGTCGGAAGTGGGTGATCTGTCGGAACCGGCGGTTCGTCGGAAATCACACAAGCTAGAGACAAACTGACAGGAAGTCCAAAAGGTGAATATTAAACAGTAAGCTAAACAGAAAGGGGCTTACCTGACAGGAAGTCCAAAAAGAATAAGATGGGAACTTTCCTGTCAGATAAGGTACTTATATATACCACAATCGGACAATGAAATAAATAAATAAATAAAATGAAAGTGGTACGATGGGAAAT
>Ga0307514_10001660_pt1 | contig 25889 bp, 21 predicted proteins | sample 16_EM_MG_FD_203088 | JGI IMG/M metagenome (GOLD analysis project Ga0307514, IMG submission 203088) | Populus trichocarpa ectomycorrhiza microbial communities from riparian zone in the Pacific Northwest, United States - 16_EM | ecosystem: Host-associated > Plants > Roots > Unclassified | place... | reverse complement strand
CGCCCACCCCCTCGGCAACTTCACCGTCAACCACTACGACGGACTCGTCGCCGCCCCCGGCGAACTGCGCGTCCAGCACGTCGAGGACCTCGCCGAGATCCCGGCCACCCAGGCCAAGCCGGACCTGAAGAAGCTCGGCACGACCGAGTGGGCCCGGCAGCGGTGTGCGAAGGCCGCCCGGGACAGCGAGGTCACCGTCGACGGCCGTACGGTCGAACTCACCGCGCACGGCAGCCACGTGCGGGTGCGTCCCGGGCAGGCCGGGCTCGACACCCTCCGCGTGGAGTGCGGGCTGACCGCGCCGCTGCCCGAGGACAAGAGCGTGACCCTCGGCTTCCACAGCGCGGCCACCTCCGCCGGCCCCGGCTGGCGGGAGATCACCGCGCGCGGCGACCGGATGACGCTCACCGGCTCGGACGTACCGAAGAAGTCGCTGTCGGGCGAACTGACCAAGTATCCGGAGGAGTTGCTGTCCTCCCCCGCCGACACCACGACCGCGTCGTTCCGGGTTCGCTCCGGCGGCGCGGCCCTGGCCGAGACCGACCGGGACGCTCCGGCCGCCTCCGTCCTCCCGCGCGGCGCCGACCGCTGGACGCGGGCCCTGGACTCCCTGGTCGCCCGCGACGACCTCACCCTCGGCTTCGCCGCGCTGGCGATCCTGATCGCCATCGCCCTGGGCGCGCTGCACGCGCTCGCACCGGGCCACGGCAAGACGCTGATGGCCGCGGTGGCGGCAGCCCGGGGCGGCGACGCCCGGATGAAGGACGTCCTCCCGCTGGCCGCCTCGGTGACCGTCACCCACACCCTGGGCGTGGTCGCCCTCGGCATCCTGGTGACGGCCGGCTCGGCGGCGGCGCCCTCGGTGATCGCCTGGCTGGGCATCGCCAGCGGCGCGATGGTGACCGCCGCGGGGCTCACCCTCCTCCGACGGGCCTGGCACAACCGGGCCCACGCGCACGGGCAGGCACCGGGGCACGACCACGGGCACGACCACCCGCATGACGACGGTCAAGGGCACCACCACGACCACGGGCCAGGGCACGGACACAGCCACGACCACGGTCACGACCACCCGCACGATCACGACCACCCGCACGAGACGGCCGACGCGCACGAGCGCCCGCTGGTCCTGGCCGCCGCACACAGCCACACCACCTCCGCCACCTCCCCCGCCCCGACCCCGACCCCGACCCCGACGCACGACCACCCCCACCCCCACACGCACGATCACGATCACGATCACGGCAAGGGCCGCTCCGTCACGCACTCGCACGGCGGCTTCAGCCACACCCACGCCACCGCCCCCACCCTGCGCGGCACGATCCTCCTCGGCTTCGCCGGCGGGCTCGTCCCCAGTCCGTCCGCGGTCGTGGTACTCGTGGGCGCCGCGGCGCTCGGACAGGCCTGGTTCGGGCTCCTGCTCGTCGTCGCCTACGGCGTCGGACTCGCCCTCACCCTGACCGCGGCAGGCTTCGCCGTCGTCAAACTGGGTACCGGTGTCACCCGGGTGTTGGACAAGCGTCCACGGTGGACCGCCAGTCCGCTGACGGCGCTGGTGCGCAGGACCGCACCCCTGGGATCCGCGCTCGTCGTCGTGACCCTTGGGGTCGGATTGGTGCTCAAGGGGGCGGCATCCGCACTCGGCTGAGCTACTTTTGTGGAGAAAACACGCGGATGCGAATGGGGGACGCCCGTGTCCGAAGAACCGGGCAGTGAACGTCTGATCGCGGGCCGCTACCGCCTCCTGTCCGCGCTCGGCGAGGGCGGCATGGGAACCGTGTGGCGTGCCCGCGACGAGGTGCTGCACCGCGAGGTCGCGGTCAAGGAGGTACGGGCACCCGCCGGGCTGCAGGGCTCCGAGATCGAGCGGATGTACGCCCGGCTGGAGCGGGAGGCGTGGGCGGCGGCCAGGGTCGCCAACCGCAACGTGGTGACCGTGTACGACGTGGCGACCCAGGACGGCCGCCCCTGGATCGTCATGGAGATCGTGCGGGGCATCTCCCTGGCCGAACTGCTGGAGGCGGAGGGGCCGCTCGCCCCCCAGCGGGCCGCCCACATCGGCGCCGAGGTGCTGTCCGCGCTGCGGGCCGCGCACGAGGCCGGGGTGCTGCACCGGGACGTGAAACCGGCCAACGTGCTGATGTCGAACGACGGCCGGGTCGTGCTCACCGACTTCGGCATCGCCATGGTCGAGGGCAGCTCCGCGCTGACCATGACCGGTGAGGTCATCGGCTCGCCCGAGTTCCTGGCGCCGGAGCGGGCGCTGGGCCGCACGCCCGGCCCCGAGTCCGACCTGTGGGCGCTGGGCGTCCTGCTGTACGCGGCGGTCGAGGGCCACTCCCCGTTCCGGCAGAACACCCCGCTCAGCACCCTGCGGGCGATCGTCGACGAGGAGCTGCCGCCACCACTGCGGGCCGGTCCGCTGACCCCGGTGATCGAGGGGCTGCTGCGCAAGGACCCGGCCGAGCGGCTGTCGGCCGAGCGGGCCGAAGAGGATCTGCGGGTCATCGGCGCGGGCGGCACACCCCGCGCGGAACCCGGGCCGGCGTCCTCGTTCGCGTACCCGCCGACCGTCGCGGCCCATCAGCAGCCGCCGCCGACCTCGCCGGGTCCGTCCCAGTGGACGCAGCCCGCCGCGGCCGGCGGCCCCACGGCACCCACGAGCTCCCCCGGCGGTCCCACCGGACCGCGCCGCAACCGTCGCGCGGCCGTCATGCTGGTCGCGGGCATCGCCGCCCTGGCACTGGCGATCGCGGGGCTGACGTACGCGCTGCTGAACAGCGGCGACGACAACAAGGCCGACGGCGGAGGGACCAAGACCGAGAAGTCCGCGCCGGTCTCGCCCTCGGTGAGCGACACCGCGCCGCAGGAGACCAACAGCTCCGAGCCCACACCGAGCGAGAGTCGCGAGTCCACGTCCGCCGCCCCGCCGCAGTCGGTGAGGGTCTCCCTGGCCGGCTCGCACACGGAGTACTCCGGCAGCTGCCCGCCCGCGCGGAACGACGCGCCCGCCTTCACGGCGACGTTCACGGTGGGCACACTGCCGGCCGAAGTCAGCTACCGCTGGGTGTCGCGGGACGGCGAGGTCATGGACGCGGGGTGGAAGACCCTCTCGTTCCCCGACGGCGGCGGCAAGACCAAGCAGGACACGGCGTTCGTGACGACGAAGGCCGACAACGGCAGCTTCGAGAACGAGATCAGTGTCGAGGTCCGCGATCCCGTGCGGACCACGTCCAACTCGGTGCCGTTCTCGGTGACCTGTGAGTCGGAGGCCCCGTCGGACGAGGCCTCCCCCTCCACTTCGGCGACGCCGTGACGGCGCCGGCACTTCCCTGACGGTCAGGCCAGGCCGTTGAACACCGGCAGATAGCCGCCGGACTGGCCGGCCGCCGTCGGGTGGTACGACTCCCCGATGTTGAGCAGCTCGAGGCTGTGCAGCCAAGCGCTGCCCGAGCAGAGCTCGTGGCCGGTAAAGGTGCCGCGGATGTCGCCGAAGGCGAAGCCGTGGTCCGCGGCCCTCTTGGCGACCGCGGTGTTCAGGTAGTCGGCCGCGTCGTTGATGGCCTTCCGCTTGGTCTCGGAGAGGCCGACGCAGGTGGCGCCGAGCTTGTAGAAGCGGGGGTAACCGAGCACGACCACCCGGGCGGCCGGTGCCTTGGCGCGGATCGCCGAGTAGACGCTGTCGAGCCTGCCGGGGAGCGTCGAGTCGACGTACGCCCTCGCGGTGTCGATCCGGGACAGGCAGGAGCTGTCGGACTGGAGCACACAGGTCGTCATGACGTCGGAGAAGCCCGCGTCGTTGCCGCCGACGCTGATCGAGACGAGGGCGGTGGCGGAGTTGAGCGGGGTCAGTTGACTCGCCAGAACATCACTCGTTCGGGCGCCCGAGCAGGCGGTGAAGTCGAAGGACGAGGGTGAATGGGCGGCCGCCCAGAGGTAGGGGTACGCCTTGGCGCTGCGCTTGCAGTCGCCGCTCGCGGAGAGGTAGCTGCCCGTGCCCACCCCGGAGGAGTAGGAGTCACCGAGCGCCACATAGCCGCCGGTTGCGGCGAGTTGGGACGCCTGGGCCGTGGCTGCCCCGGTGAGGGCGGTGCCGACGGCGAGGAGGAGTGAGCTGACGAGTACGGCGAGTCGGGAACGTCTCATGGAACCTCCCTTAGCAGGATTTCTGCCACAACTGTCGTAGCAACTACGCGCGTGGACGGGAAGTGTCCATGCCAAGACTTTTCGGCCGTTCACGGGAGCACCCCACCCCGTTCCCCACCTTTTCAATTACGCGTGCATGACAAACGTATGACAGAGCCTCAAGTCCCTTGATCTACACCCGTAGACCACTGATTCTTTACTCAGTCATGGGGAGGAACGCAGCGCTCCGTGGCCGTGCGCGCGACGACACGCGCACCCCCCACAGACGCGCGCCCCACCCACGGCGCGCGCCGCCTAGAGGAGGAATCCTTCGTAATGGCACACCTGCGTAGCAACAAGGTCCGGCTCGCCACGATCACCAGCCTGGCGACCGCCGCCCTCGTGGGCGGGCTCACCACCCTCCCCGCCCAGGCCGCCCCCGCCGAGGGCAAGGTCCTGGCGGCCGGATCCCCCACCGCCATCAAGGACAGCTACATCGTCACGCTGAAGAAGGGCGTGGACTTCAAGGCCTCCTCCGCCGAGGGCAGGAGCCTGGTGAAGGAGTACGGCGGTGCGGTGAACAAGACGTTCGGCGCCGCGCTGAACGGCTACACGGCGACCCTGTCCGCGACCGAGGCCAGGAGACTCGCCGCCGACCCGTCGGTGGCCACGGTCGAGCAGAACCAGACGGTGCACGTCACCGACACCACCCAGTCCAGCGCCCCCTGGGGCCTGGACCGTTCCGACCAGACGTCGCTCCCGCTCTCCGGCACCTACACCTACCCGGACACGGCGGGCAGCGGGGTGACGGCGTACGTCATCGACACCGGTGTCCGCATCACGCACTCCCAGATCAGCGGCCGGGCGGGCTACGGCTACGACGCCGTGGACGGCGACACCAGCGCCGACGACGGCAACGGCCACGGCACCCACGTCGCCACGACGATCGCCGGCACCACCTACGGCATCGCCAAGAAGGCGAAGATCGTGGCGGTCCGCGTGCTCGACAACGCCGGCTCCGGCACCACCGCGGGCGTCATAGCGGGCATCAACTGGGTGACCGCGAACCACAGCGGTCCCTCGGTCGCCAACATGTCGCTCGGCGGCGGCGCCTCCAGCACCCTGGACACGGCGGTCTCCAACTCCATCGCGAGCGGCGTGACCTACGCGGTCGCGGCCGGCAACAGCAGCGCCGACGCCTCCTCGTACTCCCCGGCCCGCGTCGCCGCGGCGATCACGGTCGGCGCCACCACCAGCACCGACGCCAAGGCCAGCTACTCGAACTACGGCTCGATCCTGGACATCTTCGCCCCCGGTTCCTCGATCACGGCCGGCTGGAACACCAGCGACACCGCGACGAGCACCATCTCCGGTACGTCGATGGCGACCCCGCACGTGGCGGGCGCGGCGGCGGTCTACCTGGCCAACCACACCTCGGCCACCCCGGCGCAGGTCGCCACGGCCCTGGTGAACGGGGCCACCACCGGCAAGGTCACCAGCGCGGGCACGGGCTCCCCGAACCGTCTGCTGAAGATCGTGCCGTGAGTTCCGTGGCTTCCGTGAGTTCCGTGAGTTCCGCGGCACCAACTCGTATGACCTGAACCAGCGTTCCCCGGAGGCTGCGCGCGCCTCCGGGGAACGTTCGCGTCTTGACGGTCCCCGCACGGCTGAGCGACATTGAAGCCCGACATCCGGCGCTTCGGGGGGCAAAGTCGCCAATGCGGACCATACGCGTCAAGGCATCGTCAGGAGATCTGTCGCCGCTGCTCGCCGGCGCCGCGACGGCCGTCGCGGGATGCGGCGCGCTGCTCGCGCTCACCGACTCGGACTCACCGCTGCGCGGCCCGTTCACCCTGTTCTTCCTGCTCGCCGCGCCCGCGGCCGCCATCGCCGCCGCGCTGCGCGGGCTGGAGCCGTTCGCCCGGCTGCTGACCGCGGTCGCGGGCTCGGTCGTCGTCAACATGCTGGTGGCCCAGGGCATGCTGGCCGTGCACCACTGGTCGGTGCGCGGCGGAATCGTGACCGTGGCCGCCATCAGCGCCCTCGCGCTGCTGCTGGTCATGGCGCGGCGACCGCGCGGCCGTCCGGCGCACGAAGCCGACGACTCGCCTGTCCCGGCGGACCGGTAACGGTCGATCAGTACCTGACGCCGAGACTCGGGCAGGAGCCGCCGATCGGCATCTGTCGATCGGTAACGGTCAAACCAACAAAAACGTGAGGCCTCGTTTCAGGTCTTGCCATACAGGCTCAATCGTCAATACCGTCGTACATCTCACCCGCATCGGTCCGTCATCAAGCGGCTCAGGGGAGGGCTCAGGACCGCGATGGATTCCGGCGCGGGGCGCGGTAGGGGGGTGCCGTGCTCGGTGACCGCACTTGTGACCGAGCCGTGCCGCGCGACCGGCTTCCATTTTCCTTGGCCGGCCAGCTTTGCCAGCTCACCCGGCACGCACGGAGATCACTTCCGGCATGCCCTGGGTGAGAACCCCCCTTTCGAACCGGACAAAATACCGGGCTGCCCAGGGGCGGGCGGTCCACCGGACGAGAGGGACCAGACTCATGAGCTCAGTTCTGCGCCCGGCCAGTACGGGCAAGGATCCGTCAACGGCCGGTCAATACCGTCCGATCTCCTCTCACCTGGCGATCACGCCACCGGTGAGCGTGGTGATTCCCGCCATGAACGAGGCGGAGAATCTCCCCTATGTCTTCAAGACGCTTCCGGGCTGGATACACGAAGTGGTCCTTGTGGACGGCAACTCCACCGACGACACCGTCGAAGTGGCCCGCTCCCTGTGGCCGGACGTCAGGGTCGTCGAACAGCGCGGAAGGGGCAAAGGCGACGCGCTGACCACCGGGTTCCAGGCCGCCACCGGCGACATCATCGTGATGGTCGACGCGGACGGCTCGGCCGACGGCAACGAGATAGTCAGCTACGTCTCCGCCCTCGTCTCGGGCGCGGACTTCGCCAAGGGGTCCCGGTTCGCCAACGGCGGCGGCACCGACGACATGACCTTCATCCGCAAGCTCGGCAACTGGGCGCTGTGCACGGCGGTCAACCGCAAGTTCGGCGCCCGCTACACGGATCTGTGCTACGGCTACAACGCGTTCTGGCGGCACTGCCTCGACAAGATCGAGCTGGACTGCACCGGCTTCGAGGTCGAGACCCTGATGAACATCCGGGTGGTGAAGGCCGGCCTCAAGGTGCAGGAGATACCGAGCCACGAGTACCTCCGCATCCACGGCACCAGCAATCTGCGGGCCGTGCGGGACGGGCTCAGGGTGCTCAAGGTGATCCTGCGGGAGCGCTCCAACCGGCGGGCCCTGCGCCGTCGGCCGCAGCACTCCCCGCTGCTCGACTCGGTCCGGGGAGAGGTGTCTTGAGCGGTCCCGACATCTCCGTCGTGATCTGCGTCTACACCGAGGACCGCTGGGAGGACATCCTCGCGGCGGTCTCCTCGGTGCGGGCGCAGTCGCACCCCGCACTGGAGACGCTCCTCGTCGTCGACCACAACGCGGCGCTCCTGGACCGACTGTCCAAGGAGTACAAGGAGCCCGCGGCGGTGCGGGTGCTCGCCAACGCGGGCCCCCGCGGTCTGTCCGCCGGCCGCAACACCGGGATCGCCGCGGCGCACGGCGACGTCGTGGCGTTCCTGGACGACGACGCCGTGGCCGAGCGGGACTGGCTGCGGCACTTCGCCGCGGGCTACGCCGATCCACGGGTGCTGGCCGTCGGCGGCCGTACGGTCCCGATCTGGGCGTCGGGCCGCCGACCGGCCTGGTTTCCGGAGGAGTTCGACTGGGTGGTCGGCTGCACCTACCGGGGACTGCCCCCGGGCCGGGTGCGGGTACGCAACGTCCTCGGCGGCAACGCCTCCTTCCGTCGCGGCGCCTTCGACGCGGCGGGCGGCTTCGCCACCGGTATCGGACGCGACGGCGACAAGCGGCCGCTGGGCTGCGAGGAGACCGAGCTGTGCATCCGGCTCACCCGGGCCAGACCGGAGGCGATCCTGCTGATCGACGACCGTGCGGTGATCCATCACCGGGTGCCCGAGGCGCGTGAGCACTTCGGGTACTTCCGTACGCGGGCGTACGCCGAGGGTCTTTCGAAGGCGCTGGTGGCCCGAAGTGTGGGGACGGACAAGGGACTTGAGTCGGAGCGCCGGTACGCGACCCGGGTGCTGCCGGCCGGGGTGGCGCGCGGTCTGCGGGACGCCCTGCTGGCCCGTCCGGGCGGCGCGGGCCGCGCGGGCGCGATCGTCGCCGGGGTGCTGACGGCGGCGGGCGGGTATGTCGTGGGCAGTGTCCGGGCGCGCCGCGCCACCACCACCTTCTCGGTGGTCGCGATCGAGGGGGAAGCCGATGGCTGAGGCGCCGGTGCCGATCCTGATGTACCACGCGATCGCGGCCGAACCGAACGAGGCCACCCGGGAGTTGTCGGTGACCCCGGATGCCTTCGCCGAGCAGCTGGCCATGATCGGCGAGCTGGGGTTCACCCCCGTCGGCACCGCCGCTCTCGCCGCCCGTTGGCGCTCCGGACGCCCGCTGCCCGCACGGCCCGTCCTGATCACCTTCGACGACGGCTACGAGGGAGTGCACCGGCACGCCCTGCCCGTGCTCGCGGGGCACGGCTTCGCGGCCACCCTGTTCGTCTCCACCGGCTGGATCCGGGGCGCGTACGACACCGGGCGCGGCCTCGACACCATGCTGGACTGGGACCAGATCCGCGAACTCGCCGCGGCCCGGGTGGAGATCGGCGGACACAGCCACACCCACCCGCAGCTCGACCAGCTCGACGACGCCACGCTGCACCACGAGCTGATCCACAGCAAGGAGATCGTCACCGACGAACTCGGCACGGTCCCGGCCTCGTTCGCCTACCCCTACGGCTACTCCAGCCGCCGGGTACGACAGGCGGTACGGGAGACGGGGTACCAGCAGGCGCTCGCCGTCGGCAACGGGCTCGCCCGCCGCCGGCAGGGGCCGTACGCCCTGCAACGCGTCACCGTGCGCCGCAGCACCGGCATCGAGGAGTTCGAGCGGCTCGTCCAGGGCCGCGCGATCGCCCGGAACTTCGCCGGGGACCGTGCCCTCACCAAGGGGTACGCACTGGTCCGCAGAGCACGCCAGGTCCGCCGGAAGGCCATCCGTTCCCGTGTCTGACACGACCACGACCACGCCCGAGGACACCACGCCCGAGGACACCTCGCCCGCGACCGGGGCGCCCGAGCGGTCGGGGCGCCGGCTCCGGCTGCCCGGCCTCGGCCGGTCGCCGGGGGGCAACCAGCTGTTCCGCAACGCCTACGCGCTGATGCTGAACACCGGCATCTCCGCGGTGCTCGGCCTCGGCTACTGGCTGGCCGCCGCCCGCTACTACTCCGAGTCGGCGGTCGGCCAGGGCTCCGCCGCGATCGCCGCGATGAAGCTGCTCGCGGGGCTGACCGCGGTGACCCTGACCGGCGCGCTGGCCCGCTTCATCCCGGTCGCGGGCCGGGCCACCGGGCGGCTCATCCTCCGGACGTACGCGGGCAGTTCGGTGATCGTGACGGTGGCCGCGCTGGTCTTCCTGCTCACCCTGGACCTGTGGGGACCGTCGTACCGCTTTCTGCACGGGCCCCTCAACGGGCTCGGCTTCGTGGTGGCCGTCGTCGCCTGGTCGCTGCTGACACTTCAGGACGGGGTACTGACGGGGCTGCGCAGCGCGCTGTGGGTGCCGGTCGGCAACACCGTGTTCTCCGCGGTGAAACTGGGACTGCTGGTCGCGTTCGCGGTGGCCCTGCCGACCTCGGGCGTGTTCGCGTCGTGGGTCGCCGCGATCGCCTTCTCCGTACTGCCGCTGGGCTGGCTGGTGTTCCGGCGGCTGGCGCCCCGGCACATCGAGGCCACCGACGCACACGCGCGGCCGCCGACGGTGAAGGAGATCGGGCGGTTCCTGGCGGGCGACTACACCGGCTCCCTGTTCTCCCTCGCCGTGGTCTACCTGGTCCCCGTGATCATCGCCTCGCAGGTCAGCTCCGAGGACAACGCGTACTTCTACATCACCACCACGATCGGCGGCACGATCAACCTGCTCGCCATCAACATGGGCGCCTCACTGACCGTGGAGGGCTCGCACGACCCGCGCCGGCTGGCCGCCAACACCCGTGCCGCGCTCAGGCGGATGGCCCGGATCATGCTGCCGGTGGCCGGGGTCCTGTTCGTCGGGGCGCCCTGGATCCTCGGCGTGTTCGGCGCGGGCTACGCGGACGCGGCCACACCGCTGCTGCGCTGGTTCGCGGTCGGCGCGGTGCTGCGGGTCGTCATGGAGACGTACTTCGCGGTGCTGCGGGCGCAGAGCCGCACCGGCCCACTCGCCTGGATGCAGGGCCTGTTGTGCGTTCTGGTGCTGGGTCTGACGCTGTTGCTGCTGCCCCGCATGGGCCTGACCGGCGCGGGCGTCGCGGAGATCTCCTCGCTCGCGGTGATCGTGGCGATCGCCGCGCCCAAGCTGTACAAGACCGTCCGGGCCGGGTCGGGCGACCTGCCCGAGGACGCGGCGCCGGACGGGGACCTCGCCGACCTGGGGGCGCGCGAGGTCCCCGCTCCGGGCGGCCCGCACCGGCTCGGGCCCGGCTGGGCGCTCGACAAGGACACCCTGGCCCTTGGTATCCACGTCGACTTCGACCACCTGGAACGCCGGCCGGACGTCCGCCCGGGCCCCGGCACACCGCCCACCGGCACGCCCGTGGAACCCGAGGACCGACGGCCGGCCTGGGTGCGGGAGCCCGAGCTGGGGCTGCCCGTCGAGGCGAGGGAGCCGGGCTCCGAGGCATCGCTCGGGCCGGCGGAGGCCGAGGCCGAGGTGGACGCCCCGTTCGAGCCGCGGGAGAGAATCGAGGGGGACGCCGAGGCGGTCGTACGGGAAGAGCCGCCCCTGGCCGCGGAGGCACCGGATCCCGCAGCGGCACCGGAGCCCGCGCGTGGGCCCACCCGGGTCGGCGTGATCCTGGGCTGTCTGCTGACCGCCGCGCTGCTCCTCTACTGGGTGCCCGCGCTGCGGCTCGGCGAGGCCGACCTGGACGAGATGGGCGGGCTCGGGCTGATCTCCGTGCTGCCCCTGCCCACCCTGGTCGGGGCCGCGCTGCTCGTGGTGGTGTTCGCGTCGCTGCTGTGGCTCGGGCGTGAACACCGGGCGCTGCTGCTGGTGACACTGCTGGCGACCGTCGTCTCCCTGCACGCGCTGCCCGCCGTGATCGAGACGGAACCGCGGTTCGCGACGGCCTGGCAGCACCTCGGGTTCATCGACTACATCGACCGGACCGGGTCGGCCGTACCCGACCTGGACGCGCGCTGGAGCTGGCCGGGCTTCTTCGCGGCGGCCGCGTTCGTCGCCAGGGCCTGCGGGGTCAGCGACCTCACCGAGGTCATCCGCTGGTGGCCGACCGCCGTCCAACTCCTCTATCTGGCCCCGATGTTCCTGCTGGTGCGCTCGATGCGGGCGAGCTGGCGGGCGAAGTGGACCGGTATCTGGGTCTTCGTGCTCAGCGGCTGGGTCGGGCAGGACTACTTCTCCCCGCAGGGCTTCACGTATCTGCTGTATCTGGTGTTCGTGGCGATCCTGCTCGTCTGGTTCCGGGCACCAGGCGTCATCTGGACGAAGCGGCGCCCCGGCGAGATCGAGGTCGAGCCGACGGACCGGCGGCAGCGGGCCGTGCTGCTGGTGATCGTGATCGGCCTGTTCGCGGCGAGCGTCCCGGCCCACCAGCTCACCCCGTTCGTGATGCTGGGCGTGCTGGCGGTGCTCGTCCTGGTCGGCCGCAGCGAACTGCGCGGCCTGCCCATCCTGTTCGGGGTGCTGGTGGCCGCCTGGGTGGGCTTCATGGCCGAGCCGTACTGGTCCGGGCACTTCGACGACCTGTTCGGCGGGGTGGGCGGGGTCGGCGGCAATGTGTCGTCGTCGGTGTCCGGCCGGATCCAGGGCGGCAGTTCGACGCACAAGCTCGTGCTGTACGTGCGGGTGCTGCTGGCCGGCGGGGTGATGGCCTTCGCCTGCTGGGGCTGGTGGCGCCGCCGCTGGCACCACTACCGCGAACGCTCGCTGCTGGTCCTGACCTTCGTGCCGTTCCTGGGCTTCGGAATGCAGTCGTACGGCGGTGAGATGGCGCTGCGCGTCTTCATGTTCGCCCTGCCCGGCTCGGCGCTGCTCGCAGCCCTCGCCCTGTTCCCGCGCACCGGTGTCACCGTCGAGGAACGCGACAAGGACCGGGTGAGCCTCGCCCCGCTGGCCGCGCTGATGGCGGGGCTGGTCCTCATGGGCGGTTTCCTGGTGGCGCGTTGGGGCAACGAGCCGTTCGAGCGGATCCGGCCCGGCGAGGTCGCCGCCATGGACTACGTGTACGCCCACGACGATCCGACGGTACGGCTGTTGTGGCTGAGCAACGACACGGTGGACAACGTGACGCCGGCGATGCCGTGGGGCGCCAAGGACATGGAGATGGTCCAGTACGTGCCGACGCTCGCGCCGGCCGACCCGGTGCTGGTGTCGGGCCTGGTCAAGGCGTTGAAGGACGCGGGCCCGAACTCGTATCTGATGATCAACCGCAGTCAGGTCGTCTATCTCCGGCTGGACGTGGGCTATTCGGACAGCTGGGAGCCGCGGCTGGTCAGGCATCTGGACGAGCGGCCGGAGCTGCGGAAGGTCCTCGTCAACGACGACGTGACGATGTACACGCTGCGCGAGCAGCCCGAGGGCAAGGTCCCGGCCGCGGACCCGGGCCCGATCGGGCCGCAGGTGACGTGGACGCCGTGGACGGTCGTCGGGGCGCTGGCGGCGCTCGCGCTGATCGTGCTGCTGACGGCGCGGGAGGTCGTCCGGGTCGCGGTGCGGCCGAGTGTGCGGCAGCTGCGGTGGCTGCAGAGCAGCTTCTGGTTCTCGCTTCCGCTGCTGGCGGTGCTGTTCGCCGCGCTGGTCCAGCGGTTCCTGACGATGAAGTAGGGCTCGTCGCCGGTGACTCGTTGCCGGTGAAGCGGGGGGCCTCCGACGGCGGAGGGCTCGCGGCCGGTGAAGCAGAGCTTGCCCTCTGTGCGGCGGGGCTCGCCTCAACGCGGCGAGGGGAAGTGGCTCAGTCGGTCCGCCGGTCGAGCCACTTCACCTCGTACGCCTGCATCTCGAACCGCCTTCCGTCGACCTGGGCGCTGATCGACCGGTCGAGGGTGTTGACGACCAGGGCCACCGTGTCGGTCGCCAGGACCCGCACGTTGGGTACGTCGTCCTTGGCCACGGACACCGTCCGGTAGGCGGTGCCCGGCGGGAACTCGGTACCGAAGCGGGAGACCAGGTCGTACAGGGGAAGCTTCGCGCCGCCACTGCCCCTGTCCGTCGGGGTCCACAGACAGCCGGGGCAGTCGGTGCCCTTCTTCTTCTCCGGGTTCCAGTAGAAGCCGGAGGAGGCACCGCCCTTGACCATGGCGATCATCCCGGTGGCCTGGACGGCGACCCTGCGGGTCTCGGACCAGCCCTTGCGTTCGTCATTGGCGTCGCCGGGCTCGACGTAGTACTCGGCCCACCACAGCGGCAGGTCACCGGTGCGGGCCCGCACCCATTTCCCGACCGCCGTGAACTTGTCGGTGGCCGCGAACTCGTCGGGCAGCGACTCGTCGTCGTTGGTGTAGCTGGAGCCGTCGACGACCACGAAGTCGGCGCCGGACTTGTGCCGGTTCCAGTAGGCGAAGGCGTCGAGGATCCGCTGGTCCATCGCACCCCAGGGCCCCTTGAAGGTGGCCGAGGCGTCCGCCGAGCGCGGATCGACGCTGTCCATCACCAGGTACGGCCCGCCGACCATGATGTCCTTGTCGACAGCCTTGAGCGCCTTGCGGACCAGGTTGTAGAGCTTGGTGTAGCCCTCGTAGTCCCAGCGGGCCTCGGCGTCGTTCCAGAAACCCTTGAACTCGTTCCAGACGACGAAGTGGCGTACGTCGGGATAGCGCTTGGCGACGGTCGCGGCCAGGTCGGCGAAGTCCTGGTAGTGGTCGGGCGTCGGCGCGGTCTCCAGGGCGGCCTGACTCCAGTTCGTGTTGTCGACGCCCGCCTTGCCGCCCTTCATCCAGTCCGGGGAGCAGCACAGGGTGATCACCGGGGTGGCATCGGAGGCGCGCATGAAGTCGACCCGGCGGTCCAGGGCCCCGAAGTCGTAACGGCCCTTCACCGGCTCGGGGTTGTCGGCGCCCCAGCCCATGATGTGCTGGTTCTGCGGCAGGTCCCCGGCCTTCGACAGCAGGTCCTCGACGCGCCGGGTGGCGGCGCCGGCCCCCTCGTCGGCGCTGAACTGGGTGTGCGTGAAGCCCCAGCCCACCTCGGGCTTCGACGCACCGGCGGGAGCCCTCGGCGTGCCGTGCACCTTGTCGCCGTCGCGTGAGGTGCCCTCGCTGCCGCCGCCGTTGCCGGGAAGCGTGTTGAGCAGGGTCACGACCAGGGCCAGCGCGGCCAGGCCCACCCCCAGCAGCGCGGTGAGCCGCCACCGCCCGGCCCCCGAATTCCACCCATGACGTCCCATCGAGGGCAACGGTAACCGCCCGGACACCCGGCGGGGCAGATGTCGTAGCCGCACAGCTCTGTAACAGGGCGGGCGGGACGGAGGGAACACAATGGTGCGCCGTGAACACGACCGGTGCGGTGACGACGTGACGGTGCACTCCGGTGCACTACGGAAAGAGGGTGCACGAGGCCCGAACGTGCCGGATCATGGCGGGCATGTCTGCGAACCCACACGACGCTCTGCCGATCCGGCTCAACGTCGACGACAGCGACTCGCCGTCCGACGTCGTCGACGCGCTGTTCCTCGGTCGCTTCGCGACGGGCGAGCAGCCGTACTCGCACGCGGCCAACATCGACCGGGTGCGGTCCGGGGCGACGCTGCTGCCGCCGGGCGCCCGCCTGCTGCGGGCGGCCCGCGACGACGACCGCAGCGCGACCCTGGCCGAGGGCGACGGCTGGACCCTGCTGATCTCCCGCTGGAACCGGGGCGCGGACGTCACGGTCACGGCGACCACCGCCGAGCTCGCGGAGAAGGTCCTCGAGCAGGCCACCGACGGCGCGGCGGACGAGCCCGAACCGCAGCCGGAGAACGTGACGATGGGCTTCTGGTACGTCTCCCCGAGGCGCGGCCCGCACCGCACCACCCGGCAGATCTCCGCGGGCACCTGGGACGATGTACGGACCAACTACACCGCGCCGGTCGCGGACGCGATGGACACCCTGATGAAGACCACCCCGGAGAACATCGCAGGCCGGCTGCTGCTCCTGCACGGCCCGCCGGGCACCGGCAAGACCTCGGCGCTGCGGACGCTGGCGCGGTCCTGGCGGGACTGGTGCCAGGTGGACTGCGTGCTGGACCCGGAGCGGCTGTTCAGCGACGTCGGCTATCTGATGGACATCGCGATCGGCGAGGACGACAGCACCGGCAAGGGACGCTGGCGGCTGCTGCTGCTTGAGGACTGCGACGAGCTGATCCGCGGCGAGGCCAAGCACACCGCCGGCCAGGCGCTGTCCCGGCTCCTCAACCTCACCGACGGCCTGCTGGGCCAGGGCCGCAACGTCCTGGTCGGCGTGACGACCAACGAGGACCTGGAGCGCCTCCACCCGGCCGTGGTCCGCCCCGGCCGCTGTCTGGCCCGTATCGAGGTGGGGCCGCTGACCCGCCGGGAGGCCGTGAGCTGGCTCGGCGACGAGGAGGGCGTGGGCCGCGAGGGCGCGACCCTGGCGGAGCTGTACGCGCTGCGCCGGGGCACCTCACCGACGTCGCTGCCGGAACCCCGGCCGGGGACGGACGCGGGGCTGTACCTGTAGAGCCCGTGCTTTGATGGGGATATGACCCTGTTCGTCGGCACGTCGGGGTGGCAGTACAAGGACTGGCGGGGCGTGCTCTACCCGGCCGGGTGTCCCACGCGGCTGTGGCTGGAGGAGTACGCCGCACGCTTCGCGACCGTCGAGATCAACAACGCCTTCTACCGGCTGCCGTCCCGGGAGACCTTCGAGTCCTGGCGGGAGCGCACCCCGCCGGACTTCGTCGTCGCGGTGAAGGCCAGCCGCTATCTGACCCACATCAAACGGCTGCGGGACCCCGAGGAGCCGGTGCGCCGTCTGATGAGCCACGCGGCGGGTCTCGGCGACCGGCTGGGTCCGGTCCTGCTCCAGCTGCCACCGACACTGCGTGCGGACCCGGAGCTGCTGGACACCTGTCTGTCCTGCTTCCCGGCCGGCACGAGGGTCGCGGTCGAGCCGCGCCACGACTCGTGGTGGACGCCCGAGGTGCGCGAGGTGCTGGAATCCCGCGGCGCCGCCCTGTGCTGGGCCGACATCCGCTCCCGCCCGGCGACCCCGCTGTGGCGCACCATCGACTGGGGCTACGTCCGCTTCCACGTCGGCCGTGCCCGGCCCTGGCCCCACTACGGCCGGCGGTCCCTGAGGAGCTGGGTCGAGCGGATCGCGGACACCTGGTCCGCGGGTGAGGACGTGTTCGCGTTCTTCAACAACGACCCGAACGCGGCGGCGGTGAGGGACGCGGTGGTGTTCGCGAGGGCGGCCGAGAGAGCGGGACTGCCCGCTACGCGCACGCCGTGAACGACGGCGGGCTTCGGCGGGGCGCTTCGGGGGCGGGCTTCGGCGATGAGCTTCGGCCGGCGGGCTCGGCGGCGGCTTCGGCGGTGCCGCATTCCGCCTCGGCCGTCACCGCCCCGCTCGGCCCACGACCACCTGACCCTTCACCCGCACCCACCTCACCCCGCCCGGTAAGCCGCCCGCAGGGCATCCCGTACCGCGACAAGCGCCGCCTTCTCGTCCAGCCCCAGACGGCGGACGCGCTCGACGTACGCCTGGGCGGCCGACGCCGCTTCGCGTTCCGCCGCCGAGCCCGCGGCGGCGACATACGTTCCGTTGCGCCCCCGCGTCTCGATCACCCCGTCCGCCTCCAGCGCCCGGTACGCCTTGGCGACCGTGTTCGCGGCCAGGCCGAGCGACTCGGCCAGCCCTCGGACGGTGGGCAGCCGGTAGCCCACCGGCAGCACTCCCGAGCGCGCCTGCTCGGAGACCTGCGCCCGTACCTGCTCGTACGGCGGGGCGCTCTCATCAATGTGGATCTTCAAGGTCACGCAGGCGATTGTCCCGCACCCGGGCGAAAATGAGAGGCACCGGTACGCATCTCCCCCGTAGCGTGCGCCCATATGACCATGACTGTGCGCGACCTCCGTCCAGGGGTCCAGGCCGACTTCGAGGGCTTCGCCCGCGTCCGCCGCCTCGCCCTCCCGTTCTATCTCGTCACCCCGGCCTCCCTCACGTACGACCTCGCCCACGCCCATCCCGACTCCCACTACCGGCCCCTGGTCGCCGAGGAGGACGGGGAGGTGATCGGCACGGCCCAGGTCGGGCTCGTGCACGACAGCCCGGAACCGGGTCAGGGCTACGTCAACGTGTACGTGCACCCGGAGCGCACCGGCCGCGGCGCCGGCTCCCGACTGGTGCGTGCCGCCGAGGAGTATCTGGCCGGCCTGGGGGCGACGAAGCTGTTCGCCTGGGTCCTGGACGAGCCGGACAGCCGTGCCTTCGCCGAACGGCACGGCTATCGCGGCAGCCGCTCCGCCCACTTCCTGCGCCTGGACCTGGCACACGGCACCCTGCCCCCGCTCCGGGACCTGCCGCCGGGCGTGGAGCTGCGTACTGGTGCCGACTTCGCGGCCGATCCCCGCCCGTTGTTCGAGGTGGACGCGGAGGCGACATCGGACGAGCCGAGCGACGTCGACTACGAGTTCACCGACTACGAGGGCTGGCTCGAGAGCACCTGGAACCACCCGCTCTTCAGCCCCGAGCTGACCTCGGTCGCCGTGGTCGACGGCCGCCCGGTGGCCTTCAGCGCGGCCCGCACGGACGGCGGCACCCGCTACGGCACCGTCATGACCGGCACCGCCCGCGCCTTCCGGGGCCGCGGCCTGGCCAAGCTCGCCAAGACCGACGCCCTGCACCGCGCCCGTGCCGCCGGTCTCACCGAGGCGTTCACGGGCAACGACACCGGCAACGAACCCATGATCGCGATCAACAAGTGGTTCGGCTACGAGATCTGTGCGACGGAGATGCGCCATGTCCGCGAACTCGGCTGAACCGACGCGCCTCCTGGAGGTGGTCCTCGTCAAGGCGGGCCGCACGAAGATCCGTTACGGGGCGGAACTCCTCGGCGACGACGGCACCCGGATCGCGGTCCGCGCCCCCTGGGCCGGTGCGGACGTCCGCGACTTCGGATTCGTCCGCTTCGAGCCGGGCGATGTCTTCACTGAGTACTACTGGCGGGACCGCTGGTACGCCGTGAAGGAGGTCCGCGACGGGGCCGGCGCGCTGAAGGGCTGGTACTGCGACATCACCCGCCCGGCCACGCTCTCCGGCGGGGAGCTCGTGGTCGAGGACCTCGACCTGGACCTGTGGGTCTCCGGCGACGGCACGGACGTACGCCGGCTGGACGAGGACGAGTTCGCCGAGAGCGGTCTGGCGGACCGGGACCCGAGGGCCGCGTCCGCCGCCGTGGCCGCGCTCGACGAGCTGGAGGCGCTGGCCCGCGAGAGCGGCCTCGCCGCGCTGCTCGGCCAGCACCGGTCCCCCGCCCCCGTCCCACCACGTCCCGCCCCCGCCGCTCAGCCCACCGTCGCCACCGCCACGTACCGCTCGTCGTGCACGTCCTTCCCCCACAGCCGTGCGTCGTCCGAGAGGCGGTCCACGCGCACCTGACCGCCGAGCGGGGTGAGCAGGGCGGTGAGCCGGTCGGCGGGTATGCCGACCGGGTGGGCCGTGCCCCACACGCCCTCGACCAGCACCAGCCGCCCTCCGGGGCGCAGCAGCTCCCGCCAGTGCCGCAGGGCCCGGCCCGGGGCGGGCAGCGCCCACAGCACATGCCGGACGAGCACCACGTCGAAGCGTTCCTCCCCCACCGGCGGCTCCGCCGCGTCGCCGACGAGGAACACGGCGTCACGCCCGGCGAGCTTGGCGCGCGCGAGGGCCACCATGTTCGGGGACCCGTCCACCCCGGTGACGTGGTGTCCCCGCTCGGACGCGAGGAGCGACAGACTGCCGGTGCCGCAGCCCAGATCGAGGATGTCGGCGGGCGGCCCGGGCAGCCAGTCACGCAGCCGCTCGGCCCAGGCGCGGCGCACCTTCGGGTCGCGCAGACCGTGGTCCGGCTCGTCGTCGAAGGACTCGGCCCTCCTGTCCCAGTCGACATCCGTCGAGGTCATGGCAGGGTTCGCGGCATCACTCTCGTTCGTCATGCGCCCCAGAGTGACACCCGCCACTGACACTCCAATCGTGACAGCGGCCACTGACAGACCGGCAACCGATGAGCAACTCTCCCTCCACAGGTCTACCTCCGTGAAAACACGGAACCCGGTAGCCCCTGGAGGAGGCAGCCATGCGCCGTATGACCGTGCAGAAGCCCCTGAAGAAGACGGACTCCCGGGTTCGTGAGGAGGGCGACGAGCGCCCTGCGGGACGCCCGGAAGTCCGCAAGGACATCGCACGCACCTGGTGGCCGGACGCCTGAGGGCCAAGGCCCCTCAGTCCAGTCGCCTCGCAGTGAGCTCGGTCGTACGGCCCGTCGACGTGCCTCCCCACGACCTCACAGCCGAACTGCGGGTAGATCCTCCGGCTCTCCCATATCCTCACGTGGACGCAGAGCCCGGCCTCGGACAGGCCGAGCTCACGCGCGCCCGCCGTCTACCTGATCCCAGTCCGAACGCTGTCTTAAGGCAGCCATAAAGATCACCCCGGGCCGCCCACAGGGGGCGATTCCGGGGTTTCTTTGATCCGGCAGCCATCAGCCCACGCTGGGGCCTGACCGGCGGCTCAGGCCGGACAGGCCCCGCGGCGGTCACCGGTTCAGCTGAACGCCGACGCGCAGGTGGTGGGCTTGGCGTGGGCCGGGTCCAGTGCGTTGGCCACCTCGTGGAAGGCGATCCGGTCGAACAGTCCGATCGCCACGTGCTCGGACAGGTCGACCGGGCACAGGTCCTGGAGCAGCACGTTGTGCACGCCGGATCCGCTCAGGAACTGGCTCCGGTACGGCGTGACCACCTCGTCGTACTTGCTGGCGAGGACCGTGTAGCGGACGCCGGGCACGGTGTCGCCGCCCTCGTTGAGCCTGGCGAGGAAGGCGGAGCCGGTCACCTGGTCGGCGAGGGCGGGGGTGTCGGTGGTGAGCAGGTCCGCGATGCCCGGGAAGTACGGCAGCAGTTCGGTGAGCCCGGAGAGTGTGGTGCCGTGGTTGCTGGGTGCGATGCCGACGAGGGCGTTCACCTTGGCGGCTCCGCCGAGGAACTTGAGGTAGTGGCGGGGCATCATGCCGCCCTGCGAGTGGCCGACGAGGTCGGTCTCGTCGGCGCCGGTCGCCGCGAGCACTCTGTCGACGTATGCCTTCAACTGCTCGGCCGACTTGTCGATGGGGGCGAGGCCGTAGAAGAGCGGGACGCCGGAGAGCCCGCCGTAGTCGAACGAGAAGACGCAGTAGCCGCGGTTCTCCAGGTACGGCGCGAGGGCCAGCCAGTTGTCGACGGAGTTCGCGAAGGTGCCGTGCACGAGGACGACGGGCCGGGGGTGGGCGGCGGACGGCTTGCAGGAGTAGTCGTTCCAGCCGCTGCTGGGGGCGTCGGCCGCCTGTGCGGTGGCGGGGACGACGGCTATCGCGGCGGTCAGCAGCAGCGCGGTCAGGGGTCTGAGCACTCGTTTCCAGGGCAGCATCGGGTGATCTCCTTGCGGCTCACGGGAGTTGCGACGGCTCTACGCCCTGTGATCCGGATCACAAGAATGCTGTTCACTCGTCAAGTTACGGTCGAGTAGGGACCTTGTGAAGTTACGCGTCAGTAAAAACTTCCAGTGGTAACCATCGACGACAGTTACCGCTGATGCACCGTCACCAGGTGGGTCTGATGGGGCCATGGGGAGCAATGCGCCCCAATCGGTCACGCAGCGCGCGCACTTCACCCTCCCCGAGCAGCCCGACCCACGCCCCGATGGCCTCCGCCGCCGCCTCCTCCGCCGCACGAGTACAGGCCCACCCCTGTTCGGTCAGCACGATCAGCCGGGCCCGCGCGTCCCCGGGATGCGGCCGACGCTCGGCGTACCCCTTGCGCACGATCTCGTCGACCAGCTGACTGGCGGCCTGCTTGGTCACTCCCAGGTGGGCCGCCAGGTCGGTCACGGTCGCCCCGTCCGGGGCGAGCCGGGCGAACGCGAAGCCGTGCGCGGGCCTGATCCCCTCGAAACCGCGGGCGACGACACCCTCGTTGATGCGCTGCGTGAGCTCACCGGCGATGGCGAGCAGGGCGGCGGACAGGGCCAGGGCGTCGGAGTTCTGCACGGATGCATTGAAACACCCTTGACGAATTGGTCAAGTGGCTTGACCATAAACCCATGCAGTCAAGCAGCTTGACCAATTGCGATCCATCCGCGTCCATCAGCATCTGTCCGCGTCCGTCCGCGTCCGTCCGCGTCCATCAGCAGGAGACAGCCATGCCCGTCATCCGCCCGTCCGAAGCCGTCACCCATGAGCTCCACGGCGCCCGCTTCATCTCGTACGCCACTCCCCTCACCGGCAGCAAGGAGCTGTGCGCCTGGCGGGGCGAGATCCCGGCCGGGACCAGAGCCCCCGCCCACACGGTCAACCGGGAGGAGATCTTCCATCTGCTCATCGGCGAACTGCTGATCACCCTCGACGGCCGCACCGACCGGCTCACCGCTGGTGACACGGCGATCATCGGCCGCGGAACGACCGTCGGCATCGAGAACCCGACCGACCACACCGCGATCTCCTGGGTCACCACGTCCGTCGGCCTGGAGGCGGAACTGGCCGACGGCACACGCGTCACCCCACCGTGGGCCAACTGAGTCCCAGGCCCCGGAAAGGCAGGCCCCGCGCCGTCGGCACCCCCGGCATCACCGTACGTGGCCCACCGAGCCGTCGAGCGTGTCGTCTCCCACGTCCTCGACTGGGAACAGCTCCCCGAGGCCCTGCCCGAGAAGTACCTCAAACCCGTCTTCGTACGCGACACCATCCCGTCACCCGCCGCGGGCCGGCCCACCACCGCCGACGCCGGGAACCAGGTGGTGCTCGCCCAAGGCGGTCAGTCAGCCCCCGCTGCTCTCCCGGACGATGATGCGGTGGCCGACCACCTCGTCCCGGTAGGGGGCGGCCGAGTCCGGGGTGTCGATGCGGTCCAGCAGCAGGGAGACCGCCGCGCGGGCGATCTCCCGTTTGTCGGGGGAGACCGTGGTCAGGCTGGGCACGCTGAAGCGGGATGCCTCGATGTCGTCGAAGCCGACCACGTCCACCTCGCCGGGCACCCGCACGCCGGTCTCGTGCAGGGCCCGCAGGGCACCGAGCGCCATGTTGTCGTTCAGGCACAGCAGGGCGTCAGGTGAGGATCCGTCCCGCATCAGCCGGGCGGCCGCCTCGGCGCCGTCCCGCCAGTGGTAGGCCTCCACCGGCACCACCAGGTCGGTCTCGAAGGGCAGGCCCGCCGCCGCCAGGGCCTTGCGGTAGCCGTGGGTGCGCAGCCGGTCGGTGCCCTGCTGGCCGCGTACCGCGCCGCCGACCACCGCGATCCGGCGCCGCCCGCGGGACAGCAGATGCTCGGTGGCGTCGCGCGCGGCGCGCACGTTGTCGATGCCGACGTGGTCGGTGTGCCCTTCGGCGGAGCGCTCGCCGAGCAGCACCACGGGCAGTCGGCGGTCGCGGGTGGCGAGGTCGCGGGGCAGCAGGGACAGCGGGCTGAGGATCACTCCGTCGCAGAACTGCGTGTCGAAACCGTGCAGCGCGGCCAGTTCACGGTCGCGTTCCTTGCCGGTCTGGTGGATCAGCACGGTCCGGCCGCTGCGCCCGGCGGCCTCCATGACGTGCCTGGCCAGCTCGGAGAAGTAGGCCACGTCGAGCTCGGGCACGGCGAGGGTGATCATGCCGGTGCGGCCCTGGCGCAACTGGCGGCCGGCGATGTTGACGCGGTAGCCGAGGGCGTCGATCGCCTCGCGGACAGCCGTGCGGGTCTGCTCCGAGACATGCTCGTAGTCGTTGATCACGTTGGAGACGGTCTTGGGCGAGACGCCGGCGTAGTCCGCCACGTCCTTGATCCTCGGTCTGGCCGCCACGCTGCCCTTCCTTCCGAACTCTCTTGATCGTACCGACCGTTGTGAATCGTTTTCCGGCCAGCCGCTCTCACACAAACTGCGTCCGAGCTATTTACATCGATGTAATCGGCATGGTGCCATGAGCCCGCACGAGCTACACCACGCACCGACCTGCACTTTCGCGACGAGGAGCACCATGCCCGACCCGTATCTCCCGGACGAGCCGCCGCGTCCCGAGTACCCCAGGCCCCAGTTCGTGCGGGACGCCTGGCTGAATCTCAACGGCGTGTGGCAGTTCGAGACCGACCGGTCCGACACCGGTCTGGAGCGCGGCCTGACCGACCGCGAACTGGCCGACCGCATCCTCGTCCCGTTCTGCCCGGAGTCGGAGCTGTCCGGCATCGCGGAGACGGACTTCCTGGAGGCCGTCTGGTACCGGCGCACGGTGACCGTGCCCGCCGAGTGGGGCGACGCCCGGGTGCTGCTGCACTTCGGGGCGGTCGACCACGACACCACGGTGTGGGCGGGCGGCCAGGAGGTCGCCCGGCACCGCGGCGGCTTCACGCCGTTCACCGCCGATCTCGGCGAGCTCGCGGCGGCCGGCGAGGAACTGACCATCGTGGTGCGCGCCCGGGACAGCCGGCACACCGTGCAGGCCCGCGGCAAGCAGGCCACCTGGTACGCCAACTCGCACTGCCACTACACCCGGACCACCGGCATCTGGCAGACCGTGTGGCTGGAGCCGGTCCCCCGCACCGTCGCCCTGCGCCGCCCCCGTGTCACACCCCAGCTGGCCACCAGTTCCTTCCTGGTCGAGCTGCCGCTGTCGGCGAACCTCGCGGGGCACCGGGTGCGCGCCACGCTGAGCGACGCCGACGGCACCGTCGCCACCGCCGAAGGACGCGCCGACCTCGATCTGTGCCCGCGACTGGTGCTGCCCGTCCCCGACGACCGGCGGCGCACCTGGTCACCGGCCGACCCCCATCTGTACGACCTCGCCCTGGAGGTCCTCGGCCCGGACGGGGCAGTCGTCGACGCCGCCCGTTCCTACGCCGGGCTGCGGTCGGTGTCCGTGCGCGGCAAGGAACTGCTGCTCAACGGGGAGCGTGTCTTCCAGCGGCTGGTGCTGGACCAGGGCTACTACCCGGACGGGCTGATGACCGCGCCCAGCGACGCCGCGCTGCGACGGGACATCGAGCTGGGCATCGCGGCCGGGTTCAACGGAGCCCGCCTGCACCAGAAGGTCTTCGAGGAGCGCTTCCTCCACCATGCCGACCGGCTCGGCTACCTGGTGTGGGGCGAGTTCGGCGACTGGGGCTGCGAGGCCGGCGTCCGCGACGACAACCAGCGGCCCGACGCCTCGTACATCACGCAGTGGCTGGAGGCGCTGGAGCGGGACCATTCGCACCCCTCGATCGTCGGCTGGTGCCCGCTGAACGAGACGTACCAGAACCTGCACGACCGCATCACCGTGCTGGACGACGTCACCCGGGGCATGTTCCTCGCCACCAAGCAGGCCGACCCGACCCGGCCGGTCGTCGACGCCTCCGGCTACGCGCACCGGGTGCCGGAGACGGACGTCTACGACTCGCACTGCTACGAGCAGGACCCGGTGGCGTTCGCCAAGATCATGGACGGTCTGGCCGAGGGCCGGCCGTTCGTCAACACCGGCCCCGAGGGCCGCGCGTGGTCGGTGCCGTACCGGGGGCAGCCGTACTTCTGCAGTGAGTTCGGCGGCATCTGGTGGGACCCGGAGACCGCCGCCGCGGTCGGCGACGACGCCGGAAGCTCCTGGGGATACGGCGAACGGCCGCGGACCGAGGAGGAGTTCGTGGAACGGTTCCGCGGTCTGACCGGCGTGCTGCTCGGCGACCCCGGGATGTTCGGCTACTGCTACACACAGCTCACCGATGTCTTCCAGGAGCGCAACGGCGTCTACCGCTTCGACCGTTCCGAGAAGGCCGACACCGCGCTGCTGCGCGCGGCCCAGCTGCGCCCGGCGGCGTACGAGGACACGCCGTAGCACCCGTTCCCCGCTCGCAGAGGTGAGCGGGCGCGCCGACCCCTGCCCGAGATTTACATCGATGTAAGACGCCGTGGTGGGCAGCGGCGGCGCGCGGACCTGAGTCCCCGCGCCGCCGCCCACCGGGAAGGAACCCCATGACCGGCACACCCGCCCAGGTCGGTCGCCATGGACCGACCAGACGCCGTGTCCTGACGACAGCACTCACCGCCGGCGCCGCGGCCCTCGGCGCCGGGACGCTCAGCGGCTGCGGCTCGGCGCTCGCGGCCGACGACGGGTCGACCGTCCGTCTGTGGGACCCGTTCAGCGGGGCCGACGGCGGCCTCTTCAACGAGATGGTGGCCAAGGCGCAGCCCGACATGCCGGGCACGCACGTCGAGCGCACCGTCCTTGAGTGGGGCACCCCGTACTACACCAAGCTCGCCATGGCCTCCGCCGGCGGCCGCGGACCCGACGTGGCCGTCTCGCACATGTCCCGTCTCGCCGGGTACGCGCCCACCGGGCTGCTGGACCCGTGGGACATGGAGGTGCTGGCCGAGTACGGCATCACCCCGGACGACTTCGCGGACGCGGTGTGGTCGCGCACCCAGCTCCACGGCCGGACCTACGCCGTCC
>Ga0307514_10001659_pt1 | contig 25889 bp, 21 predicted proteins | sample 16_EM_MG_FD_203088 | JGI IMG/M metagenome (GOLD analysis project Ga0307514, IMG submission 203088) | Populus trichocarpa ectomycorrhiza microbial communities from riparian zone in the Pacific Northwest, United States - 16_EM | ecosystem: Host-associated > Plants > Roots > Unclassified | place... | reverse complement strand
TTCTGTCTCTAGCTTTTCGAGCTTGTCTTCTTCATTGCCGGAACAATGTGATCTTTTTATATCGGGTGCCCTACTACCTTCGGCACTCGTCCTTGACACCACGCCATGATTAAATCCCTCAATGATAGTCACTTATCTGTGGGTCTTATTGGCGATGCCCGGTAGATATCCTCGCGGCTTATTTGTTGGCGCCTAGCGGAAGTACTCGCGCATCCCCATATGGGACACGTATCATATCGCTCATTAATCAAACCATAACTTCAACTTTGACATCTCGCCTTCGATGAGTTTATTCGGTAGTTAAAACAGGCTTATCGGGTTACCACTCCCATGCTGTCAACATAGAGTATTTATGACACCATAGTTGCGAGCAAACACATGCAAACCAATGCAAGGTAATCGCTTCTGGTTTTCACCAATGCCATAATCCCTCAGTTACGTCATGCTTAGGTGGAGACCATTCTCACATTACACCGGGGTGTGCCGCACTGGGTATCCTGCCATTACGGTCAGGCAGTGAAGAGCCCTCTTACTCGCATTAACTAACAACTGCCGTGCTTGCTCACAAGCATGTCCCGCATAGTATCTGGAAGATGAAAGAAGACTCTCACGTGCCTGGCCTTCCTCGCCACTGGACGATTCTTTTGAGTACTTCTCGTGACTGGTATAAACCCCCGCTAAAGGGTACCCCACTAGCCGCCTTGAACGCCTCGGCATGGTATTGCTATCTCTGGCTTAATTCAAGTACTATCGTCACTGCTAAGGGGGAACCCCTAACACTGAGAGATAAGGTGCGACGATCCCTCGTACTCGCATTTTGCTTATCGCGTGCTGCGCATCAATATAGATGCATTGTCCCGCTATCAAGTTATAGTAAATGTAATGTATAATCATGTGCACCGCTGATGGTTTTTCACATCCCGGTTATGGCGACATAATTGCATCATCTTGAGAATCCGCTTGATAAGACTGCTCTTATCAAATCATTACATACGGCTCAGATGTAACCCCGCTAAAGGCCGTCTGAGTAATATCTTGTTTCGCTCTGCAAGAAGGTGTTTTGCTTCGTGACTAATAAGCCCACTTCCGAATGGTAGTCACGTGTACTTGCTGTCCGATCAACATGTATTATTACCGCTGTATAGGAGAGAACCCCTAACACAACATACCAATCTACGATTGGAAGACCTTTTTATTATTATGCTTTATTTTCCCTTCTGAGGATGACCGGAAGGTCGAAACTGCTGGCCAGTAAGGGGATATGATTCTAACAAATATTATTCAATAAGAAATCGAAAAATATACCTCGTCTCACCCGTTGCGGTGACGCTATTGTCGAAAGGATAGCGATGTCTAAACGCAATGCAACAGATCAGCTCAGTTCTCAAACCAAACGCCTTAATACTTCAGATGATTTTGTGTACTATTTACCTGCCAGGAAAACACATAAAATCACGAAAGTATCACCTACCAAAATTGGTAAACGACCAATATATAAATTATTCATTGATTACGATGATCGATAGTATCCCTTACGATGTATGCTGGATCTGGGAAGTACTAGCTTCGTTATATCCCCAAATGCAGCAAAAGCCTTCAAAATACCGGTGGTTAAGAGGACAAAACGACTTATATCTCAGGATGTTACCGGAAGAGAAATTATTACTGAAGGCCTTTATACGGTTCCATTAGGATTGTACTTTGGAAATCATCGTTCCTATGATGAGGAGGATCATGCCGTTGAAGTAATGAAGACTTCTTCCGATTACGATTGCCTTATACCAGCGTGGTATTGAGAAAAACACAAAGCACGTGGAACCACAACATCACATCTGCATTTTCCTCATTCCGGTTCGCAATATTATGGGCATGAAAAAATACATCCCAAATACAGCATTACATACGATAAGAGGGTAGCATTGAACAAGACGCTATACATATTGGCTCTTTCGTTCAGTCTACACCTTCTATGTTGGATTGGTTACCAAAACAGTATCATAAGTTTTTACTGTTATTCGATCCAGAACATGCGGAGAAGTTACCGGATCATCAAGGATGCTATCATTCTATTGAACTTATTACATCCAAAGTTAAGTTAAGAATGGGGCCAATTTATCAACTATCACAGGAAGAAGAGAAAATACTTGTCAAATACGTTGATAAAATGATTGAGGAAAAGAAAATTCGACCTTCGAGCAGTTCGGTCGAAAGCCCAATACTCTTTGTACCAAAACCTAACCGAAAGGGCCTTTGATTATGCGTTGATTATCATCATCTTAATGATCATATTAAGAAAGATAAAACTCCGTTACCAATTATGGACGAATTATCTACAAAATTGAGGGACTGCTACTTCATTACAAAGATTGATATGAAGGCAGGATTTCATTTAATGAGGATGGCCATGGGACATGAGAAGTTTACGGCGTTTGGAACCAAGTTTGGGTTATACGAATATATGGTTATGCCCTTTGGTTTAACACATGCCCCTGCATCGTTTCAGAGAGAAATAAACCGCATATTACGACCATTGTTAGGAATGGAGTTGGTGATGGATACGAAACTTGCTATTGATGAAGATGGAGGAATGGTCGTTGTGGCATATATTGATGATATTCCCATAGCCACCAAGGGATCTTTCGAAAAACATCATCATCAGGTATGCAAAGTATTCCAGTTACTTATGGATAATCACATGTGTGTCCAGATCGATAAGTGCATTTTTGATGCTACAGAAGTACCATTTTCAGGATTCATCATTAGCAGTTCAGGCTTGAAAATGGATCCCGAAACAGCAAAGGCCGTTGTTGATTGGCCACGCCCTACTAATGTTAAAGAAGTTCAACAATTATTGGGCTTATGGAACTTCTACCGCAGATTCGTTCCTTCGTATGCAGCCATTGTGGCGCCTATTACCGATTTACTTCGAGGAAAAACTAAGGATATACACTGGCAAGAGGCTCAAGAGGCAGCATTTCTGAAAATTACTATCCTTTTTACGTCAGGAAAAACTCCCATTTTACAACATTATGATCCTAATTGTCCAGCTTTGGTCGAAACGGACGCTTCTGATTTTGCGATAGCAGCAATACTTTCACAAAAATTTGAAGATGGAAAACTGCATCCAGTTAGTTTTATTTCTCGGAAATTAAGTCAAGCGGAGCTCAATTACGACGTAAATGATGAAGAAATGCTTGCGATTGTATTCTCATTACGCAAATGGAGGTACCTTTTGCAGGGAGCCGAATATAAGACGATAATTTATTCCGATCATCAGAATCTTACTTATTTCAAGACAGCTGTTTCCTTGAACAGAAGGCAAGCAAGATGGGCAGAAGAACTTCAGTCATATTTGTTTGACTTGTTTTATCGCAAAGGATCTTCTATTCAGAAAGCCGATGCGTTGTCAAGGTGTCTGGTGTTCACCTCTAAAGAAGGGGGTACAACAGCGGCTGGGCAGCAGACACTGTTAAGAAAAGAACAATGGGTTGGGATAAGTGCAATGCAGTTGGATGATGACGATTGAGAAGAAATTAATATCGGAGCAATAACAATTGAACAACTGTTACCGGAAGCTAAGGAAAGGATTAAGGAGAAGGCACTACTTGATGAGGAGTATGTTGCAATTTGCAGACAGATTAGTTCCGGTGGAAAGATCGATGAACATTATATGATCAAGGATGATCTATTGTGTTGGAAAAATAGATTGTATGCACCAAGGGGATTGAGGAAGCGAATTGTGGTGACCGAACACAATTCGAAGGTTGCAGGACATTTTGGACGAGAGCGAACTATGGAGTTACTTACTCGGAATTTCTACTGGCCTAACGTGGAGGCAGATGTTGGAAAGTAGTGTAACGAATGCGATAACTGCCAAAGAACGAAGGCCCCTCGTCATGCTAAGCATGGGTCTTTGCACCCATTGGAGTTAGCATGTAAGCCATGGACGCATATCAGTACGGATTATATAACGGACCTGCCGGAGTCTGAAGGAGCTACAATGATACTGGTAGTGGTGAATCGATTTACGAAGATGGCTCATTTCATCCCGATAGCAAAACAGGATAGCCCGACGGTAGCTCGGGCCTATTTGGAAAACGTCTGGAAATATCATGGATTCCCGGAAGACATAGTATCAGATTGAGACGGAACTTTTACCGAACAATTCTTTAAAGATTTTTACGACTTCTGGGGGATTAAGAGAAGTATGAGTACTGCTTATCATCCACAGTCCGATGGACAGACGGAGTGAATAAATCAAGTAATTGAAAGCTATCTACGTTCGTATTGCAATTACGAACAAAACAACTGGGCATCAATGCTAGCCATGGCGGAATACGCATACAATAATTCTAAGCATACCCCCACGAAGATATCACCATTTTATGTCAACTACGGATTCAAAGCAAGGACGAATTAGCCAACGGAAGTTCAGTTTAAAAATCCAGCGTTAGAATTATTCGGCCATTATATGAAGTCAGTGCATTCGAAGCTCTCTAAGCAATTGGAACAATCAATGCAAGCAATGTGAAAGTATTATGATAAGAAACGGATATCAATTGAACCTTTTACAATACGAGAGTTGGTAATGCTTAATGGAAAGAATATTTGACCCAAAAATCGTTATAAGAAACTTGAGGATATAATGTATGGACCGTTCAAAGTTATCAGTACTGGAAAGAATGGAAGATACTGCAAGTTGAAGTTATCGGATTCATGGAAGATCCACCCGACGTTCAACATTGCTCTATTGGAGCAATATCGAGGAACCGACCCGAAAAAACAGGTTGTCGAGATCGGGGCCAGCGATGCCGGTGGGAACATGGAATCTATTATCGCTAGCGGCCCCTCCGACGACGACCCAAAGAAGCAAGTATATTTGGTTAAGTGGGAAGGTTATTCGCATGATGAAAATACGTGGGAAACGTATGAAAATGTGTTGGAATGTTCGTCAGATTTGCTTAAAGATTATTACGGTAAGAATCCCATGATTCAAAGAGATGGCAGATTTGGAAGGAAGAAAAGATGAATGATATTGGAATTTTTTTTGTTTTCTTTTATATGTTGCATGGAATCTTTTGCTTTTACTTGTTATGACGGAGCACCATTGAGGTCATTGGTCCTAGAGAAGGGGGCGATGTTAGGGGTTCTCCCCGAACAGCAATAATGGTACTTAAATGGTATTAATAAACACATGTCACGGAGTTACTCTCGGTATAGTCACGTGATGTGCATAACACCTGTTCATGACTTGCAAGTAACCAGTCTTATGTCCTTTAGCGGGGATACATAAGAATTGCATGTTGATTGAATAAGTGACCAAGTACACTTAGCAGATTCACTTAAGATGATGCAATCGTGTCGCCATCGCGGGAAAGCTTGCTTTAACCGTGAGCATGATTTTCAACCACATTCACTATAGCTGAAACTAGCGGGATTTGTCTTATCAGACACAACAGTTATTAATCAATATACGAGTACGAGGGATCGTCAACTTATTGCTTAAGGCGATAAAAGTTATTGGCGCACTCCCCGGCCAAAGAGAAAGGTTTCAGCCTAAGCATGACGTGACTGAGGGAATTATGACGTCGGCTGATGATATGAGGCCGGAAGCAACCCTGCTCATTGGTTTGAGTTAGTATGCATTGCAACGTTGGACTCGTATTCTATATAACTGACGCGTCAGGTTCTATGTTGGCATAGTATCGGTTGGTCGCCGGTTAAATCTATGATGCAAGCCAAATAGCCGTAAGGGTGAGGGATTAATTTGCGAAAAGCATTTCCCAACCAAGATCGAATGATGTTCCAACTATTGATGCAAACGGATAGCGAGATGTCTAAGTTCAAGTTCCATCTGACACACTGCATGACGCATGATTTGCGCAATGGATGGCCTGATATTAATCAGGAGCGCTAAAGCTGTAATATCTCATTGTCGAAATACTTGTTTGTTATCAGTGGAGTCATAGCGTCGAAGCATGGGGGTACAAACCCTCGAAGACGACTATAAAGAGATGGCATGACTCCGGCCATGAGAAGGAGTTGAGAGAACAACCCACAGTCAACAATCAGAACACCGAAGACGATCTTAAAATATTATTAAGAATTCTATCTATTAAAAATCTTTTAAAAACAAAACCATTTCTACCCTCATACATCTACGTGATCAGGCAATGTATGTCTGGTCGACATTTGACACAATCCGAATACGCTCGTTAACAGGTAGTCGAGTTATTCGGAAATGTTCTTTATCAATTGGAAGAAGCAAATTTAACTCACACCTACCGAGTGGTTTTTCGTTTCTGCAAACTCAAGAATATCGATTACGTGGTGTTGAGATAGATGAACACCGGCGCATTACCATTCGAGGAGTGCGCCGAGGAGTGGTTGCACGTCGGGGAGATCTAGTCTTCCTATATATCGGCGACGGCAATTGGAGGAGATTTAACCTGGGACACTCTTGGACAAGTGACACAACAGGTTGAGTCTTTGGATAAGACGAGGAAAGAAAGAGAAATAGATAGGCGGTTGTACTTAATCTAATTAATATTGTATTAGGTATTGGGATTAAGAACCCCAGTAACAACTACTTATTGTTCAACGATTTTTAAAACTCATGTATTCAGTTTGTATTCTCATCTATGTATCTATGTATCTACTCATCTACACACGCTATATCTGGACTGGCTGCGGGCAGTGCTTGTGAGCAATTTGAGGTGCGCCTGAAGATAATGATCGAGTGAACTCAGAGATACACCTGGAGGCGGTTATTGTCTGCACTTGGAAATGCACTTGGAGGCCGTGATCGAGCGAGTTTGAAGATGCACTGGGAGGCCGTGACTGAGTGAACTCAGAGATGCACTTGGAGGCCGTAATTGAGCGAGTTTGGTGATGCACTTGGAGGCCATGATCGAGCGAGTTTGGAGATACACTTGGAGGCCATGACTGTGCGAGCTTGGAGGCTGTGATCGAGTGAGTTTGGAGATGCACTGGGAGGCCGTGATCGAGTGAACACAGAGATGCATTTGGAGGCCGTGATCGAGCGAGTTTGGAGATGCACATGGAGGCCAATCGAGCAAGATTGGAGGAGTACTTGGAGGCGCGCCAGGTGCTGAGACTCTATTCATCAGTTAGTTAACTCGCAACCACGGGAATGTGACGAGGTGCCTTCAACTTTGAGCTCTCATGGAGGGCTGGCTGGTGGCGGTTGATCTTGTAGGGAGGCATGCCAGAAGCTGAAGCTACATTCAGGAGTCAACTTGTAATTATGAGAATGAAGGGAAGACCGACAATCATGGGTGAATGCTGTTCTCTCGGTGTATGCTGTACTCGGTGTTAACTGATGATCATGACATGGAGAGATAGAGAGGGTTGACTTAACTTTGTGTTCTGCAATGATGGTGGAGTTGAGGACGATCAAGAGAGAAGCGGGATGATGATGGGAACAATATGGAGGATACGAGCGGATATGAGAAATCAGGGGTACAACTTGCCTGATTGGGTTTGGAAGACCTCGTATCGGTGTTCTTACCCGCCGGATCGGGTGTAGTACCTGCCGGATCGGGAATGGTAAAATGACTCGCGCACGAATTTCTTTTATGTCCCAGTTTCTCATGATGATTTCCCCCACATCCTCTCATATCTCTCTTTCTCTTCCTCAACTCTACCATCACCTATGAACACGAGGTTAAGTCATCCCTCTCTATGTATCCATGCCATGATCATGAGTTAACACTGAGTACAGCATACACCGAGTACTGCATCATCCCATGATCGACTTTCTCCGGCTCCAAGCCAGTCTCATCTCTCATCGATCGGCGGACCTTGTTGTACTCAACTCTCTACATTTCGACGATCTTGAGTTTGAGCAATGAATAGAGTCTCAGCTTCCGTCCGCGCCTTTCTCCCGATATACCGCCTCCAGATCCACCGCCTCCAAGTGCATCTCCAAGCTCGCTTGATTACGTCCTCCAAGTGCATCTCCAAACTCACTCGATCATGGCCCACAAGTTCGAATGATCATGGTCTCCAAGTGCATCTCCAAACTCGCTTGATCATAGCCTCAAAGTTCGCACAATCAATGGCCTCCAAACTCCTTCGATTACGGTTTCCAAGTGCATCTCTCAGTTCACTCGATCTCGGGCTCTAAGGGCATCACCAAACTTGCTCTATCACGGCCTCCAAGTGCATCTCTCAGTTCACTCGATCTCGGCCTCCAATTGCATCTCCAAACTCTCTCGATCTCGGCCTCCAAGTGCATCTCTCAGTTCACTCGATCTCGGCATCCAAGTACATCTCTAAGTTCACACGATCACAGCCTCCCAGTGCATCTCTAAGTTCTCTCAACGGGCATCTCCAGGTGCTCCTCTGATTACACTCGAGAACCCGTCGGCAGCCAGATTGGCCGTATGTATATATATAGAGAGATTTAGATATATAATACATGCCATATCATGATGTAGCAAATCTTGTGACTGTAACAAAGACGTATATGATAGATTAAATGGCTTGTGGTTATGGAACCATAAGAACCGCTGGTGTCAGAATATGGCACCAAGTCTCCCGCTGAGGTCTCTGCTGCTCCAAAATTTGACTATTCTACAAGTCAATTCTTGTGGCATCCTGAATGCACCTGTTAGGGGTTCTCTCCTGATAGCGGTAATGATACATGTTTGACTGAAGCAAGTACATGTGACTATCATTCGGAAGTGGACACTATTAGTCACAAAGCAAAACACCTTCTTGCGCATCAGCTCATGTGATCAGTCAGATGGTCCTTAGCGGGATTACATCTGAGCCGCATGTGATGATTTGATAAGAGCAGTCTTATCAAGCGGATTCGCAAGATGACGCAATTATGTTGCCTTTACTGGGATGTGAAAAACCATCAGCAGTGCGCATAATTATACATCACACCTACTCAACCTTCGATAGCGGGACAACACATGTATTTGCTTATTGCAAGTATGTGTGCAGCACGCGTCATACAATGAGCGATTAAGAGGGATCGTCGCCCCTTATCTCTCAGAGATAGGGAACAATGCGCGCACTCCCCGGATCACGGAAGTCCGGATCCTAAGCTCATAGTGCGTGAGGGATTTTAGACATTGGCTGAAGATAAGAGGCCAGAAGCGACCCTGCTCATTGGTTTGAGTTAGTATGCATCGCAACCCGAAGAGGGTGTCATATTCTACGTTGACAGAGTATCGGTTGGTCGCCGACGTAAATCTCTGACGCAATGCCGAATAGCCAAATTGGTATGGTGAGGCATTAATAACTTCAAGTTATTATTAAATTGCGATAAAGCGCTGATCAGTCTATATGACGTCAGACGTTTCAACTACTGAACGAATGGAAAGCAAGATGTCATATCTGAAGTTATGAGTTGTCACAAGCTGCGTTTGATATCTTGAATGACGATGGCCTCGTATGAGGAGCGCAAAGCTTCGAAACCAGTCATGCATGAACACGATAACCTTGAGGGAATTCGTGGCGGATGTCGGGACAGAATCCCGCAGACGCTATCAAGCAAAAAACTGTTGACATAGTCAAGGAAGTAGCGGCCAAACTTGAGCCAGCGAAAGACTATAAAAGACTCGCATTGTCTCCCCGACAATGAGAAGAACCAAGCTCTAGCAGCAATCCACAGTCAGACAATTACCAGCGAAGAACACCTTAAAATATTATTAAGATTTCTACCTAAACAAACATTCACAATTACTTCTATACTCCCCCTCAGTGAATATCAAATATATGTTTACCTTGAGTCAATTGAAGAATCGTACGGCCCACGATCATCTCGTCCAACAATTCGGAGAGTTGTTTCTTTGGTACGAGGAATCCAGGAATACCTCTGGTCAGCATTGGGTCTTGTTCTCGGCCGAGTATCTTGGCATCACGTACGACGTCTGCAGATTTGTTTTGACGGGCAAGTTACCTTTCGAGGAACTTATCGATACGAGCCACTATCACGATCAGGAAGAAAACGGGGACTGTTTTTAGAGGGAGCTCTTGTAGGAGGACAAGAGGTTGAGTCTTAGGATGAGACGAGGAAAGAAAAAGAAGTTTAGTTAGGCGGCTGTATTTAAAGTTAATAAAGTATTTATTGAAACCTGGCTTAATACCCCCGTAACAGCACCTCCATCACTGCAGGTGCTTTTAGGAGCACCTGAGAATGCTCTTCCAGAGTCCGAGAGCACTTTACTTAGCTCCAGGGAGGCCTGGGAGTATCTGGAAGTCCTTAGAAGCACTGGTGAGGTCGACTGGAATGTCTGGGAGGTTTGCGTGTGGCTTCCAGGCCGATTTATATTTTGCTGATGAAGGGTATCTCTCAACTCGCTCCATTACGGCCTCCAAACTCGCTCCATCATGGCCTTTACGTTTGCACAATCACGGCCTCCATGTGCATCTGCAAACACGCTCAATCACGATCTTGGAGGGCATCTCTAAGTTCACTCGATCACATTGTCCCAGTGTATCCCCAAATACCCTCGATCACCACCTCCAAGTTCATCTCCGAACTCGCAAGAGCATGCCCTCGGAGTATATCTATGAGTTCACTTGATCGTCATTTTCAGGCGCACCTCAAATTGCTCCCAAACACTGCCCTGCAGCCAGTCCAGATATACCGTGTGTAGATGGGTCGCTATATAGAAAATTTTGGAGTTCAGAGGCAGGCTGTTTAATGAGGCCGAATGAAAAGCCATGGCATCAGAACGAGGATTCTTGGCGATGGCTAACGAGGCAAGTGACTGCCGGTACTGGACTTTACACGGGAAGAAGGTGATGTTTCACGTGGGTCATAGAGCCTTGTTAGCATACACGAATAAGAGCTAAGTCACGCCCAAGCTATGGAGAAGAAGCGATATGGTCCTATCAGAGATGAGCATTGAAATACAGTACAGGCCAGGCAAGGAAATGCTGGCAGACGAATTCACCAGGCTCACGACGGACCAAAGCGACAACAGATACCATGGGGTACTGCTACGGAAAGAACACTTCTCCAGTCAAGCATGGGAGGACATTGAGAAGCTAGGAGGAGGAAACGGGATGGGCCCGGGAGATATATAACAGTCCGTAACGACAGGGTAACCGAGGAGCATCACCAAAAGAGGAAAGGGAGGTACCATCAGGGATAGGCCTTATGGAAGCGCTCGGAGATAGCGGTGAGGATATAAGGATGACGCGGCATGATCGGCGACCTCGTATTGCGAGGCAGGGCATATGCACGCACGGACATGTGGCATTTGCATCATTGGCCGTAGATACGGGGCAAAGGAAGCCAACCAATGTTAAGTAGCAATGAGTCAAGGGATAACGGAGCTATGCTTAAAAGCAAGCTGGCCATCCCGCGACTGTGCAAGCCTTAAGCTGAATTGTTCTCTGTTACTCAATACTATTGTTATTCTTGTTTCGTCGCTGTGCATTGCATGCTTCGCTGCGAGTTGTGGAATACTACATGAGATCAAATTCAGCTATTGATCGCCTGACGTTATCGACACTTGGTTTTCCCAACCAAGTCCGACGCAGCATAGATGAGAATACAAACCGAATACATGCGTGTTAATAATCATTGAACGACAAGTAGTAGCTGTAATTTACAGGCGCACCAGCAGAGTTCCCAAACATGATGTTGCTTTCCCTGACTGCTCTACTGTGATTCGAGGTGCTCCCAGACTTGTCGCCGGCACTCCCAGCTGCTCCCAGGCTTGTTGTCGGCGCTCCCAATGTTCTCTCTGGCACTCCGAGATGTTCCCAAACCTATCACAACCACTCCCATTGTACTCCTATACCAGTCATCAGAGATCCCAGGTACTCTGAAGGCCGTCAGGAATGCCCTCCAAGGGTCTGATACTCTCCTGAAATCGATGCATCTAATTTTAAACTCCACATTCTCACAGACACTCCAGGAGGCTTCCAGTGACTAAAATTCATTTTGCTGATGTGGGGGACGAACTCGAATATTATATGTCCTCTGAATCAGAAGAATCGGCCGTCATCCAGTCGAAAGTGATGATGATAGTGCACCTGAAAGCATTTCTGAACCAGAAAATTGAATAAACTGGAATGCTGACTTGGATAATCCAGATGACAGTGAAGACGATTGCGCCGCAGATATTCAATCTAATATAGGGCAAGACAGAAGCATTGAGTATCCAGAAAGCCCAGAGCAGTGGAATGTAAGTGCTGCATAGTGTTAGCAACGGGTCCAAATTCCCGGGTCGGTTTCGGGTACGGTTCCGCCCGAAACCGGACTGTGGCAACGGGTCTTACCACACGAAAAACCCGGACCATTGGACATGGGCCGGTTGTACCACCAAAAACCCGGCATTTCAAGTTCACAATTTTGGCTCCAATTAAGTATTTAAGTTCTGATCGTATCATGACATGATCGGTACGTAGATTGTTTAGTTTTAGCCGCTCTTTCACCTCCCGCTGTCAGATTTGAGATCGGACCAATACTCATTGTGTCGCTATCGAAAACCCGCCAATTTGGCGTAAAATATCACCTTATTTCACAGCGAATCAACGAATATTGGTCCGATCGCAAATCTGACAGCGGGAGGTAAAAGAGCAGCTAGAACTGCACAATCTACGTACTGATCATGTCATGATACGATCAGAACTCAAATACTTAATTGGAGCCAAAAATGTAGGAACCGCGAAATGGACCCACAGTCCGGTTCCTACCAGGCCAAAAAACACAGGGTTTCGGTCCGGTCCGGGTAACAAAACCGCCAAGACATAGCGGTTCGGGTTTTTGGCCGGGTAACGACCCGAACCAAACCGAACCGCTGGCCAAAAACCGGACCGCTGGCGGGTTACCCGGACCCGTTGCTAACACTAGTGCTGCACCAAATGTTCCCGGATTGATTCGGCCAACACGGAAGTCAAAGAGACCGGCCAACATGGTGTTGGTGCCGGTCAATGCAATGAGAACTCTGAGCAATAATGGAAATAAGAAAACATAAGCGGAATACATCAATGTTTCACCAGCCTCTTTATCCAGCTTGACGAAGAGTTTCAGTTAGAGACATATTATAGGCGAATGATGAGCAGTCGCTTGTGAATATCGGTTGATAAACAGATGTATAGTGGCTGCATTGAATATTTTGGCAACATATATACATTATCATAGTATGAGAGTGAACAGCGCAAGAATGTTACTGCGCTCCACTTTGCCACAGGGCCACTTCTCAATCTGTCACAACAACAACCAATATGATCAAATCATTACCAAAACAATTATCGAAGGCAGCAGATGTTAAATGGACAATAAATTAAAATGAGTGTCAACGTAGCATCAGTGGAGCAAGAACAATTTTTGGACATTTCCGTGCGGGAATTGACTAGTGATTTGGTCTCTATTATGCATAACCGATGTATTGGCAGCTATTATTGCCAAAAGTGACGGCAACACTGTGACTGCCCCATTCTGAGAATGAGCCTCAACAGAGCGTCAACAATCTTTAGCTTTGTATCTTGGGTAATGTAAGTTCCTATTGGTTGCAGACATCCATTGATGAGATTTTGGCAGCCTTTAGGGTCAAAAACAGAAGTGACACACTCTCTGCCGCATGCTGGAAATGAGAGTCAACAGAGCATCAACAGTTATTGGTTTTGCATATTGGGTAATGAAGGCATTGCACGGATACATAAGCTTATCACACAACTATTGACCACCTTTCTAGGCAAAAATACAAAAGATAAATGGAAAAACACAGATTCCACAATAATTGATATCGCACACTGCAACACATGTAAGAAGAGATTATTTGCTGCTGAATACGTGATGTTGATAAGATACTATTATCTAACTTCAAAAACTAGAGTCTTATAAAAATCTATAGATGGACCCGGTGACAACTCGCGCAATTCAGATAGGTTGGGAGATTGCCATCCAACTGTACCCATGTTGATGGTTTAGGTTTATTGACACCCCGAACTGTGCATTTGGCAGTAGTTCGGTATGGACATGGGCCCGGACCCGAAGAGACGATCCGGAACTATTGCTAACACATAGTGTAAATGGTAACTTGCGTAAACATCCTGTTCAATTGCATTTCCAATGTTGCTGGATCACACCCTGTAAATTCATTTCTGAGTTCACATGATCTTGGCCTCCAAGTTCATCTCCATTCCTGCTTGATTATAGCCTACAACTGCATCTTGACATTTGCTCATTTATGGTTTCGAATTGCATCTGCAAACTCTTACCATCACAACCTCGAAGTGTATCTCCGAGTTCACTTGTTCCCAGCCTCCAAGTCCTTCCGCATACTCGCTGAATCACCGTCTGAACGTGCACATTCAAACTCACTCAATCATGACTTCCATTTGCATTCCAAATTCTGTTGGATCGCAGCCTACAAATGTATCTCTAAATTTACTGAATCTCAGCCTCCAAGTCGCTATCCATACTTGCTAGATCTCAGCTTCGAAGGGCATTTACAAACTTGATTGATTAAAACCTCCAATTGAATCTCCAAAATCACACAATCACAACTGTTAAGTGGATCTGTGAATTCATCTAATCTTTGCTTCCAAAGGTATCTTCAAACTCACTTCCATCACAGCCTCCAAGTACATCTCCAAGTTCATTCGATCGTCATCTTCCGGTGAACCACTAATATCTCACACACATGCTCTTAGCAGTCCAGAAACACCATATACAGATGGATTGCTATATAGATGCACAGATACATATATAAGAATACAAACTGAATACCTGAGGATTAAAAATAATATTATGATAAATAGAGACTATGATTTCCAGGTGTGCACCTGCAGTGTTCCCAAAGAATGTATCATCATTCCTAGAATGCTCTACAGCTATTCAACGTGCTGCCAGGCTTCTTTCATGCATCATCAGCAAACAGCGAAATTGGTTTCCAAATGCGGACCCCATCTGTGGATCCTTCTGCACATTCTCCACAAATAATGTGGGCGACCTATTTATACTCGTCCACCATCCTTCGAAGTGTTGAATGATGTGATTGCGTTGTTGTCACATTTCCAAATCTTGTTTAGCCATAATATTAAGCTAATTTACTACACTTGTTTCTTTCACATTATTACTCTAGATTTTAATTATTTCAATCATTTTTTGAACTGTTCCATTGGTTTGGACAATATTCTTAACTATTTAATCCCTTGAGACATCGATTATACACAGGCTTGCACAGCTCCCATAACACAAATTAAGAAACCCAGATTAATCACAATTGATTTCTATATATTGCTGCAACGATTAGTGTAAGCATTGAATTGAACAATCTACATGTAAAACACATTGAATGCATTCAAGCCAATCGTGTTACTCAGGTACCACCACATGCGATCTGGCTGCAGCTACAGCGGAAGAAGGAGGACAGCCCCTTGGATGGCACTGATCCAGACAATGTAGGTGGTTTCGACAGCGAAAAGAGGGTTACAATGGTAACTTGCATTGTACACGGGTTGCATTGGAGGTTGATGTCTCTCCTCGACAATCACTATCCTAGCAGTCTGACCTATCAGCCCTGTTGCAAACGTCTGAACAAAGCCAATAAGCCTTGTGATGCTCAATTCAGGATCCTTGATGACAAAAAGGCACTTCTACTATTCGGGAATGTGTCCAGCAGTCGACTTCAAGTGCCTATCAGGACTCATCCCCATCCAGAGAAGCACCATATTATTTCTTGGGGGTGTAAACTTTGTCCACCTTGTGGACCCAGTGCAACAGACCATACGAACTGCCTGCTCGTCGCATTGGAAAGATGACACCAGAATTGGTACTGTGATGTACTGAAGGTATATTGCATCATTGAGACATCTGAAGTACTGTTACTGATCGACGTAGTCTGTGAAGTTGGCAAATATCTTGAAACACCGGCCAATGTGATTCTGTAGCTCCCATTTTGGAATTGCAAACTGCTCAGCCAAGTCTTCAAGGGTCGTGATTTCTGGTTGGCGGTTATTCATCATTTGCTTCATAGGTGCTATTGTTAGAGGCATTTCATTGTCGCAAAATTGTTTTTGCAGCATTTCCATACAGCTCTAGATACTGAAATAGCTTCTTTCGGGCCTTGGTTCCCAAAATCTGCAAGGGGCTCTGATGAAAATTTGATTGTTATTATGCTTGTTCAAGAGCTATCATCTCTCTTTCTGGGAGTTCAGAGGGTCTATTTACAAGGTGGCCAAGTTGGCGGATATGGTTAGAGTCATGGTTCAGGAGATGCATCTTCACAAAGTTGAAATCCGATTTGTCAAAAACATGATATGCAATTTCTGACTCGATCTGCTTTATGTCTTCGTCAACGTGATGACGCTTTGCAACCGCAGAAAGCTAGTTTCAAATGAGGTCACTCTCCCATTCCTCCTGGTTGTATAATGTAAGCTGCTTTTCCAAGGCTTTCAAGACCATCTGTGTAGATTCACTTGCACGGAATCAACTTAAAACAACCATGTGAGAATGAATCTCCACCAGATTATTGAATATGTACACGATTGTTGCTTCAGAATGGTACCGGTACTGTACCCCAATGTGAATATACACTATATTCTTGACACAGAACAGAGCTTCTGTGAAAGGAATGATTTGGTTTGGCACACAGTTCAAAAGAGTTGCTGCAAAAACTGGAACAATCACCTATTTGAGTACTTTCATCTCCTTCCTACTTGATTGCATTATCTGGTGATAAGGCTTCTTGAATCCAGTGAAGCTAGGACATGGTGGCATCAGCTCCCAGTGCTGGATGAATTTGTTGATCCTGCAATGTTGTTTGAGGAAGAATGTAACCCAGTCCATCAAATGCATAACCATACCAAGGGAGAGAGTATAAAGGATATCGGGTACAATAATAGCCATCGGCAAGATGCAATTCATATTCCCGAAGACGCCCTCCGATATTTCAACCACTTGATCTTCCAGATATTATGTTGATTTCCGTCCCTCAGTCTCATCTCCCTGAGTCCCGAGTTCCGTCTTTTGGATGATTAGCCAACAGTTTCTCAATCCCTATGACAATGAAGTCCCTTTGCCAAATGGCAATTTCGGTGCTTTGCATGCATGGTAATGGGGCTACTTGACTGAGTGCAAGTGAATGTTTTCACAATACGCAGCCGACCATGCACAGATGACAGGATTACATTGCCATATCCAACCATCTGCCCAAAGCATAAGCTTTCCAGGGTTGGAAAGTGCGTCCAGAGGGCAAAAGATCAGCCTGAAGTCCTTCCTCATGACTTCTGAATTGTGGATTATTTTGCTCTTTACGGCAGTTGCTTTTCGCAGGTCTATAAAGTGATATTTCAGAGGAACGGAAAGCATGGCAACAAGGTTGCTTGCAAGATTCAAATGCTTTGGTCTAATTGTCGAGTCGATGTTTCCGACACTGAAACATGCTGGCCACTGACTGTGTTTCCAACGGTTCCAACCGACTAGAACGGTTCCAGGTTAGGGTTGGGACCAAAACTGAACTGTTGCAATGGGTTGTACCACACAAAAACCTGCACCATTGCAATTGGGCCATTTTGATCACCAAAAACCCGGCATTTGAACCGGACAACTTTGACTGCAATGAGGTATTTGAGTTCTGATCGTACTGTGATGTGATCAATATGTCTATTGGGCAGTTTAAGCCACTCTTTCACCTCCCGCTTTGGGATTTGCGATCCAACGAATATTCGTGGAGTTGCAATTGAATACCTCCGAGTTTTGCTTCAACTTTGCATTATTTCACTGCCACTCAACGAATATCATTCGGATCGCAAATCTGAATGCTGGAGGTGAAAGACCTTGTAAAATAGCACAATCTGCATATTCATCATCTTATGATAAGATCAGAAGTCAAAAACTTAATTGCAGCCAAAGCTGTCGGAACAATGAAGATGGAACGATGGTCTGGGTATCAACCTTGCCAAGTGTTAGGGGTTCTCTCCTAGCAGTGTAATGGTTGTCAGTAAAACCCTAGGGGTTATTACCATGTGGTGTCGCCCTTTAGCGGGGGTTACACTAATTACGTCTCGATTGGGCAAGCATAAGCTTGGCGGATTCATTGAAAGCAAAGTGCTGTGGCAGCTGATTTGATGATGCAGCAACTAGCCAGATCGAAAGGACGAGTCCTGCCGAGCTAGTTGTTCTCAGCCAGATTCATTCTTGGATTCTTTGCGGTTGTGCGGAAGCACACGGCAGTCGCGCAATTTAAAATGGGCTCTCTGGTTCTCTATTGGGTGCAGGGCACGTCCTGGCTTTTGAACACCTACAAGTGCACAGGACTGAGGGAATATGGCGTTGGCTAGGCCAAAAGCAGACACCCGGCATTGAGTTGAGGCGACTAGGTTCTGCAATGTGAATCAAGACGTAATTGATTGACGCGCATAAGTTCTACGTTGGCATAGCAGGTTTCAGACCGATAGTAAGACTATGAGCGATTAATATCGTATGGCGTGTCTCTGGGTAGCACGTCCAACTACCGATCAAGATGTTTGCAAGATGTCAAAGTTGAAGTTATGGTCTGATTAATGAAGCAGAGTGATACGTGTCTCCGAGGGGGATACGCGAGCACATCCGTTAGGCGCATGCAAATAAGACGCAAGGATATCTACCGGGCGATGTCACTAAGTCCCAAAGATAAGTGGCTATCATTCTGAGGGATTTAATCATGGTTCCAGTTGGAAGTGGTTGTTGGTAAAACTAGCGGTTAGTACCATGAGCCAAGGGACTATAAAGAGATCACATTGTTCCGGCAATGAAGAAGACAAGCTCGAACAGCAAGAGAAGAACGATACCTACCAGCGGAGAAATATCCTTATTTATTATTGCGTTTTTATAATACCTATACCTATTATATCTATACCTAGAATCTATTAGCTTTTTGTAGCAGCAGCCCCGCACCATTGTTATTCAATAAGCGAATGACTATCACCTTCGAGAATGACAACGATATTATTGTATACGCCCTCGAGAAGGTTATAGCATACACCTGAAGAAACCAGCAAATCTTTGTGGCTCAGTGCTTCTGGTGGCTAGCCTCGATTATCGGATTAGAACGAGGGTTGATTAGCCACATTGATAATCTTTGGAAAAAAGATAGATTTGTGGATCAGCAACCAGAAGGTACTGGACGAGATATCAGGCAATCCCGAGAAGTTTCGGCAATTCCTCGAGATCTTCAAGAAGACCCAAGATCCAATATCGAGTTAGGAAATATCCATCCGGATAGAGTTTCACGAGTTGGCTTTACGAATTCCGACGTCAGTGAATTGGAGCTAGACAATTCAGAGCCTCTTCCAATCCTCGAAAAAGCCGAGCAGTTCTTACGGACGTCACGGAAGGAAAGGAAAGCTTTCAAACAACGGAAGAAAGCCGATATTCTGTCGAGGACGAGATCCGGGAAAATTCTCACTAAGCCTTTATCCAATAAGCAGAGGAATTACTTACAGGGTATTTCTAAGGAGACGATTGCGGAATACCTTGCGAATAGGAAATAGGATCTATGGCCGTGGACCTGAGTACTTACCTAGTATCAGGAGGATACTTGGAGAAGTTACTTAGGGTATACACCCCCGTAACACAGGGGGAGATAATATTTCTTGTGCCGTTGCTTTGCAGTTGCAGAAGCAAATGTCAGAGGAATACTTGGACAAGGAGGGCTAACTAGAGCGGGTATAATTAGAGCCGGAAGCATCGCCCACCATGTCGATCTCCTCAGATGATGATACCGACTCTACCAAGTCGGACAGCGAATATGACTCAGAACGTGACTCTGATGTGGATATGCGCATGGAGGATGATGTGGACGCACCAGACGGCGTTGATTTAGACGGCGATGTGAATATGGAAAGGGACGGTGAAGATGAGGAAGATGAAGAGAAGGAGGAGGAGGAGGTGGATGAGAATGAGGAGGAGGATGAGGATGAGGATAATGGCAAAGAGCCTCGGATGATTAGCCAGGGAGAGATGGTGAATCCATCGGCTGACGATGCTGATACCATAGTAGACGATGAGCCAACCGTGCTACCTGAGCAAGGCCAGGAGATGCAGGAGCATACCCCACGGCCACAACCTCTGGCGCCTGCCCCACGGCCAGAAACCCCGGAGCCTTGCCCACGACCACGAACTCCGGAGACTCATACCCTCAGTGGGCTGGAGTTTTTGGGGCTTGTGAAACCGCAAAAACCTCGCCCAGCGGCGCCAACTCTGCGAGAAGCTGAGGCAGCCGGAAACATCTCGGATGTCGATTTGCAGCAGCAGCTACTCGGCGAATCGGCAGGTGGCGATAGTCTCCCCGATGTCCGTCTCCCGGATGTCCCTCTCCCCGATGTCCCTCTCCCGGATGTCCCTCTCCCTGATGTCCCTCTCCCTGAGGCGCGGCTGGATGGCTCAGTAAGCGAGGAGTGAAGCTGGCATCGCGTTGCGTTCGGGTTAGGGTCGGGTTCTTGTCTTGTGAGTCTCCTTTGCTGTAATCTATTCATCTCAGGCACTGATTAAGGCACACGTGGAGGTGTGTTGTTCGTTTGGGTTAGGGTTGTGGGCTTGTTCGTTCCTTTGTTCTAATCTATTTATCTCAGGCATTGATTATTACACGCGTCGCAAGTGTTTTGGATTGCGAAGGGTTTATTTTTATTTATTCATAGAATTATGGGACATCGCGCATGCAGTGTTTTTGCAACTCCGGGCATGATGGTGTTGAGGTTCAATCAATCTCTCAAGTATCGTGAGCTTATACCCACACCAAACTACTCAGGCCCAGCCCCAACTTTCGTCCCTTTCTACAGTGAATATTCCACTCCTCGTGTGTCGTCGACAATGCCAGAGAAGACCCCTTTCCGTTGCCCCGAATTTTCATGCCGAAAGAAGTTCACCTCAGACAGCTGGCGACTAAAACATATCAAATTACACCATCCTGAATATCTTCAAGTTGCACGCCAGAAGAATCCGACGGTTCGCAGCGCACCCCGATGCGTTGAACCCGCTCAGCGTCATGAATTCAACGCTAACAAAGATTCAGTTGAAGATTTGGACGTGTTTCCCTACCTCGAACACCTTGAACACATCGCAGACTCGGAGTCTCAACCACCGCCCCCTCCTTTGCCGTGGACGGAAACATACCCCGGCGCCAGTGCTCCGCTGAGCGATTACATGGCTGAACCATGGGAACGCGACGCTCAGGGTTGCCTTGAGACGAACCTACAAAACAATCCCTACTATCTGTTTGCGACGCGTGAAGAGTACAAATATATGCAGTGTGGGATCAAGAAGAAGGACATGAAGACGTACTATGACAATGTGCTGAAGGAAGAAAACACCGCTCTGCGTTTCCCAGGCTTCAAAAATGGGGATTGCGTACAGAAACTTGTGGCTAGCATGCTTGATGATCTGGCTCTCGGGGAGTGGGAACTACACACTCTCGAGGATATGAACTGGAATGACAATCACCAATGCCCTATCAAATACTGGAGTCGAGACATCGTCAAAAGCATGAGATGGTTGATGGGGCAGCCAGCGTACGCCGAGCATCTTATTTACACCCCTCAGCGTTGCTTTAACAGCGATACGCCCCCGAAACGCCTCTATACCGAAATGCACACTGCGGACTGGTGGTGGGAGACACAGGTAAGGAGAAATACCCGAGCATTATGAAGTGCTAACCGACGTTTAGTCAATGCTTAGAGTGGGGGATAGACTGCTTCCATTGATCTTCATGTCCGATGGAACGCATCTCTCGAATTTTGCTGGCGACAAGACACAGTGGCCTGTATATATGACAATTGGTAATCTATCTTCGAAGCTCCGCCAGATGCCCTTAATGCACAGCATCCTGATGGTCGCTCTCCTGCCGATTCCGATCAAGAACCGCAATATTCATCAGAAATGGCTGGATGAGCAGCGGCATACAAACTGAGAGCTGCTGAACGAGGTACTCCAGCGGGTACTGCAGCATCTCACCTTTTAACACAATCCCAGCGCCGAGAGCGGGTATTACAATGTTCTCTATGCCAATGGCAACTTCAGGCGTTGCAAACCGGTTTTAGCAGCATGGCTTGTGGATTGCCCTGAGTATAGCGACCTACATCATCTCGAGTGACATGTCTGTTTTTGGTGCGAGTGTCCAAAGACAGAACTTGGAGATTATGTACCTCCTGACAAGCAACACCCCCGGCGGGATCACAACCTCTATCTAACGCTCAGCGATGCCAACACTAAGGCAGCCGATGCCGAACTCGTGTCGCACCATGTTCACCGAGGATTCAATGTGTTTCGACATATTCCCTGTATCGTGAGCGACCTCCCAAAGCCCGACCTCCTCCATACAATGCAGATCAGCATGCTTGATTACCTCGAGAAGTGAATTTTCCACTTCATGAAGACGCACGAACAACTCAACAAGTACAATGCAATATGATTATCAGTGCCTGCTTACCATGACCTCACACCAAAAACTAAGTCATATGAGGAAGTTTCTCTATGGAATGGGAAGGAGATGAAGGAAATGAGCCGGTACCTGCTTGGAGTTGTAACCCAGTCTCTACGAGGAGGAAGCCCTGCTCAGCGTCCCATATTCAATTGCGCAATTGTGTGCACCCGGGCATTGTTAGAATTCTATATGTATGCTCGATATAAATCTCACGTTGATGCAACATTGAGCTACATGGAAGATGCCTTGTGTCGTTTTCACACCTTCAAAGATGTTTTCTTACTCGGGCGAGCCGGCAAAAAGGTGAAGGCCAAAGGCAATGCGCTGAGAACGGAGCTCGTGAAGAAGCGAAAGGTAGACGAGGAAACAAATGCTGAAACTTGGACGCCATCTAAGAAGCGGCGTGAAATGAACGCCTGGCGGGACTATATCAGCCATGAGATATATGTTTCCAAGGAGTTAGATGCTGACTTCAAATTTCCGAAGATCCACTTGATGTCTCACTGGGTCGAACAGATTCGTCGATACGGAGCCTTACAACAGTATTCTGCCGAGAGACATGAACAAGCACATAAAACGAATCTCAAGGACGGTTTGAACGCCTCCAATCATGATCTCAACTTCCTGCCGCAAGTTATCACCTTTCAGCGTCGCATTCTCTGCTTCGAAATCAGAGAGCTCAATCTCCAAGCCCTCGCTCAGCATCGAGAGAACAGCGCTGCCACCTGCAAAGTCCTCCCTTCCGGCGCTGATCTGGCTGCCCCCCTGAGCTCCCAGTCATATGCGAAGCCCGAATTGATGGGACCCCAAAACCGCCGTGATGGAAAGCATCCTGAAGCTACGATGAAAGACTTCGGAGCATTACTCGACAATCGGCAAAATACAACGCACTGCGTGACAATATACAACGGCATGCAGGAGTTTCTCAAGCATAAGAGTCGTAACAAGACGTATATCTCGGATGAACAACTGCACGCAATGGAGCTCTGTATTTACCATGGTATTAAGGTTCAAGTTGAGGGTATAGATGGTGAACGCATATCTCAGATTTGTCGATGCACAGGAAGCCAGAGCTGGCGCGGAGGGGACCGACGGAACCACTGGGTGTGGGCAGAGCAACGCCCAGTGAGAAGTTATGGTGCGCTGAATGGTCGTCTCCCATGGCAACTGCAACGACTATTCAAAATCAAGCTCCTGAACGAGGATGGAGCTTTTGTTGAGTACTGGATAGCCTTGGTGCTCACCACAATACCTGAAAACTCGGGTAACTTGGATCCAGTCTCGAAATTTGTACAAGTGAGAAAAGCACCGGCAGCAGTTGCTTTGCAAGTTTTCAGCGTGGGAAACATCATCGACTGCGCTCACATAATTCCAGAGATAGCTACTAGTAGTAAGACAGGAGACGGACGGAACGAGCGATGGGTTGTCATTAGCCACATAGATCTGGCGACTTGGAATGATGTGTATAATTAGTAAAGAGAGAATTGCATTTTGCGCGCAGATAGAAGGAACGCGAGGAGAGGTTTTCACAGCGTCACCCATCGCATTGCAATCCCGATGCAAGCGCGTGCCCAATGACCCCATTCCGACGTATGGTCAAAGTTGGCCTTCAACGCCACAGTGTTCATTTAAAATAGTAGACCGACAGAGCGAGAAGAAAGGGTGAAACTGCGATGGGAGGGTGATATGCAACCCGACGCGTGGTATTGATGCCCGGCGCGGAGTAAGCTGCCGCCGGGATGTCTCTGACGGCTCTGACGGACCACGTCCACCCTGACGGAGCCATTCCGCCCGGACGGAATAATTTTTTGCTGATGCAGCTCAGATCTCATAAGTCCAATTACCATCGTCTCAATGATTTCTTCTGCCAGAATATTGTCTCTCATATCTGGGACATTAGCTGGTGCCCGAGCTTCTGATTGCATTATGAGTCTTCAACATTCCTAAGTGGACTGTTTGCCCTCATTTGTTATTCGTCTTCAGGGTTATCTCCAAACTGCTCCATGTATATTGAACCAAGAATCAAGAAAGGATAGAAGCAGTGGAAGGGAATCTCCAGGAGGCCATGCCATTCACAGTTCACCCACAAAGGTGCCAAGCCCTACCGTCCAGTTACTCTCTTTGGGTCATTGTGAGTTGATTGCAGTCAGTCCATTCTGTCCTCGGGGGAGCTCTTCTGCCACAACTACTACCGCTGCTCACCGTTTGTCGCGTCCAGTGCTTGGGTCGGTATTCTCGCCTGGTGAATCCAGAGTGATGCCTTCCAAAATCATTCCCAGCTGCCCTATGTATTTCTCAATCTGCACGGCAAATGTTACTACAACTTCAATCCTAGTTAGATCATTGTAGTATGTGGTTGCTCGCAGCATCTGTATACCCAGACCACGTCTTAGAAGGTGCTATTGATGTCATCATGTTCGGCTTCTGAGATCTTTGATGCCACTGCCATAGTCATTGGATTCATATCTTCCGCTCCAATCACACTGTGTGATTGCAGGAATGGCAATCGAGCCTAGTCAATGTCAGGAGTTTGATTGTGGAACCATGGTAAGCGATGTACTGAATCATACGCCCATATCGGTCCGACCAACACAGCAGATTCATCTACTGGTGTGAGATACTCCAAGTACGGGACCGTGATCACCATCTTCATCTGGATATCCTTTGATTGTTGCATCGCTCCGCTGTTTATGCCCATGGAGGTTATGTGTCCTGCTTGATGTGATATTCCAAGTTGCTTGAGAAGCCTCAGTGTTATCAAGCTGTTGGTTATGCTGCAGTCGAACAGAGCCCATACACATTGCATCTTACAATTTCTGTCTTCTATTTGTTCTTCTTGAACTATGAGTACCAAATCCGGTGTTTCAGTGCTGCATACATACTGACTTAAGATTTTCGTCCAGTGTCGCCTTAGTGTCTGTGCTGCCAATGGTTTTTTGGTTGCTGGGTGTAGAAAGATCATTGGTGCTTGATTTGTCAATTACTGCCTTTATTAATAATGTAATTGCAGTCAAAGATCATTTATTGAATAGGTGAACTTCAATTCTCCATAATACTTATGCTCTAAGGTCATCAAGGTCGTTGCAGTTATTATAGTTGGTTTGCAGAATTGTGTCGATCTGTAACCCTGAATGCACTTCATCCTGGGGAATGTATCGCCGCTATAAGTTTGCTTCAATTGAGGGAATGTTTCGCATCTTCAATAACCTTCAATAGTCGAGTGTCTTCTCCATAAGTGCACTTCACTTGTGGAAATGTTTGTGGTGGTAAGAGTGCATCTTGTGTTGACAGATCCTCCACCTTGGATATTGTTAGGGGTTCTCCCTTAGCAGTGACGATAGTACTTGAATTGAGCCAGAGACAGCAATACCATGCCGAGGCGTTCAAGGCGGCTAGTGGGGTACCCTTTAGCGGGGGTTTATACCAGTCACGAGAAGTACTCAAAAGAATCGTCCAGTGGCGAGGAAGGCCAGGCACGTGAGAGTCTTC
>Ga0307514_10001658_pt1 | contig 25916 bp, 26 predicted proteins | sample 16_EM_MG_FD_203088 | JGI IMG/M metagenome (GOLD analysis project Ga0307514, IMG submission 203088) | Populus trichocarpa ectomycorrhiza microbial communities from riparian zone in the Pacific Northwest, United States - 16_EM | ecosystem: Host-associated > Plants > Roots > Unclassified | place... | reverse complement strand
GTTGAACCAGTTGTCAACCAGTTCATTGCACTGGTTTAGCATGCAGTGCAGTTTGAACAATTAAGTAGTTGGTGCAGTGCAGTTTCCCCGCGGAAACCCAACTGGTTTCCACCGTTGGGAGGTCTGGGCCGCATGCTGGTTTCCAGGTGAGCATCAATTTATTCCACATTTTTCCAAACACCCGGTTGATACTATAAAAAAATATTGTGGAAGACTTTCTCAGCTTCATGGAAGCCGACTACTGTGTGCAGGTAGAAACTAGAGACAGCATCGAAAAGAAATATCTAAGGAACTACGATCAACCATTTGCTGCACATATCGCATATCCGATTACCTTCTGTTACCGGATTGGATTTGGAGTTAAGTCAGATGATGCTAAAGCTCATATTTGGTTACAAAAAAAGCAACCACCTACCCGTCGATTGGAATAATACAACAGTCGTGATGCGGCCTGCGAGTAGGAGTGGGAGAATGCGTGGATTCAATGACTTGCTTTAGTTAACCTTATACATGAATATCAGGCATGGTGATTGAACAAACTGGAAGAAGCCCTGAAATAATACGAAAGAGAGGTTGCCGATACGACTTAAGTGTTTGGGGAGCTCTATCTCGTACCATTGGGCCTATATACAACCATCGGAAATATCCTGCATGCATTAGGGGAATTTACCGAATCAAAAACGCTTCGAATGCGAATCAGAGATCAAATAGCAAAAACAGACGCAATTAGCCATCCATATAACATTCGCTCAATCTCTAATATCGCTCAATCGCACACATTCCTTGGTGAATCGATAGATGCACTACAGTTACAAGCAGAGGCTCTAAAGCTTACTGAAAGCACAAAATGCTCGGCGGTTGCATCAACCCAATATAGCATCGTAGTTATATACAGCAATCAGGGGCGATGGAAGGAGGCAGGGGAGCTAGGAGTTCAGGTCGTAGAGACTAGCAAGAGGATACTCGGCCAAGAACACCTAGATACCTTAGCCAGCATGAATAACCTCGCGTCAACATTTTCTGACCAGGGGCGATAGAACGAGGCAGAGGTGCTAGAGGTGCAGATTATAGAGACGTTCAAAGAGTACTCGGACAAAAGAATCCATTTTCGTTGACCAGCATGAGTAACCTTGCTTCGACATACCAAGACCAGGGGCGATGGATGGAAGCCGAGGAGTTGGGAGTGCAGGTCATGGAGATCAGAAAGAAGGTGCTAGGCCAAGAGCATCCAGATACCTTGACCAGCATAAATAACCTCGCATCGAAATTTAGACACCAGGGACGGTTGACGGAGGCCGAGGAGCCATTTGTACAGGAAATAGAGACGTTCCATTGGGTTATCGGCCAAGATGGCAATTCAGCCACCGCTTTCACCATCGACCCGAGAAGACTACCGGTCTTCAATGGCGAGCGTGCTATGCAGGCGGTGGGCTACTTCATCAATGACTTACACATCCACATACCTTGACTAGTATGAGCCACCTCGCATTGACATACGGAAATGTGGAGCGATGGGAGGAGGCGGAAGCGCTGTCCATGCAGATTACGGAGACAAAATTGGCCAGCATAAATAACCTTGCATCGACATTTTGTGGCCAGGGCCGATGGATGGAGGCCGAGGAGCTGTTGGTGCTTGTTATGAAGACGGTCCAGAGGGATTCTTGGCCCAGAACATCCAGATATTTGACCAGCATTGAGAGTCTCACATCAACATACTGGTATCAGAGGCGGTGGAAGGAGGCTGGGGCGCTGTTCTTGCAGGTTACGGAGATAAGAAATAGAGTCTTCGGCGAAGACCATCCAGATACTGTGAGAAGCATGAATGACCTCGTACGTGCATACAGCATCCAGATGCGGTGCAAGGAAGCCGAGGAACTATAGATTCAAATGACTAACAGAATTCGGATGAGATTGGGTGAGGATCATCCATCTACAGTAGTTGCCATCGCTGACCTGGCTTCAATACGTGAGGCCTCACGCTACATGATGTGAACACATTGGTGAATGTTCTTCAAGAAGTACTGGAAGGGCATCCAACCCAATTGATGAATACCTTGCTGCAGTTTGCTATCGCTGGATCATTGGAGGATGACAACAACGGTGAAGAGAGACTACGGCGCTTGTTTCCGATATTGCAGGAAAGTGACGATGACACGATTGTGGGTCAGATGTGGAAAGACTTCGATTAGCACTTACTATGTCCCTGGAGGTGGATGAAGACAATGAAACAGACGAAGAAAGTCTTCGATGTGCGATTGCTATGTCAATCGAAGTGGACGAGGATCATGAGCCAGAGGAGGAACGGCTTCAACGTGGATTATATATGTTGATGGAGGAGGAGAATAACCCGGAGGAAATTGGTTGCTTAAAGCGAAAATATTCGCATCAGGTAGCGGGTAAGTGGTTCCGTTCATACCTAGTGTTTATTGATGGAGAGCTAAGATTGCCATCAGATTGACAGCCGCCTGCTGCAAAGCGGTTGAAGGACTAGGAAATAGCCGGAGGACATGGGGAGGAATTGCAATGTTTTGAATTCTGTCGGGGAACTCGCACCAAAGGATGCTATTGGCTGGTTGGATTGGCGAGGGAAGGAGCCATGCAGGTCAGAGGAAAGGTACAGAGAAATGTTTAGGCGATAGATGGGTGAGTTGCGATGGTGGATATAAATAGATTTGCTGGCCAACCAATTGCAAGGGGGTGTACAGTGTTCGTCAGTTAGCATTGCTGCAGAGTACATAGCGAAGCAAGCAATCAGAATCTAGTGAACACTTCCTCAACCAGCAATGTGCTCGGTGTTTGTGGTGTTCGGGCAGACCCCATGCGTCTAGCGCCATGTCGGGTATCACCGGGTAGTAAATGTTTCGCCATAGTGGGCCAATATGGAATCTAGAGCATTTACTGGACATGATGCCTATTGGCGGCCAATATACAATAAAGTATGTTAAAGTGGCGTTGGAATGGCACTGGCATCCCGAAATTATACCAGGGATCACTATATATATACCGAGTCTTCTGCTTCTCTCTTCTCTCTGTACCATAGATCTACACACGGTTCTCCCCTTCCGTATCGTAACACATATCGCAACACGGTACTGCTGTAGTATCGTGAGTTTTACATAATTCCGCTTTAGCCATATTGTGCTGGTTGTAGGTCAACTCTTCGTGAATACACGGGTATCCACTATTCATCGCACATCTTGCATCCTAAGCCATTGAATCTTCTGCACGTGTAGGTATTGGTAATCTGTCGATATCCGAACGAGGCCTAGTGGTCTCTTTGTGTCAGCGCTACACTCCTTCACGATATCTCACTCTTGCCCCTCGCCATTCTGATGCTCATTGTATCGACCTCCGACTGAAACCACGGTTTTCATTGTTTGTCAGGTATTGGATTGTCTTTTGATTCGATGTAGAAACTTTATGCTTGAATCAGTTGCACTTTTATCACCGAAGGCCGTTCTACGTACCGGACACTGCGTTACTTCAACTTCGTATCTCCTGCGCTGGTCTGTGCTAATAAGTTCTGAAAGCTACGATCGAGCACATAGTCTGAGGTGCGAGGTGATGCAGGGGTGTTTCGGCTCTGATGCATTAGCCGATCTCAATTGGGCAGGTGGGGTAAACTAAGCGGGGTAACTACCACACCAGACCCGATTCCCACACCTCAAGCCAGTTCCTCGAGCTTACGTTTGTATACCTCGTCGCAGTTTGACAAGTAGAAAATTATTGAAGTATGTTTAGCGATAGTCTAAATGACAACCCTCGTACAAACAAATAAACGCTCAAGCGTCGACAAAATAAGTAACTGGTATACCAGACGTAAACTTCTGGCACTAGTACCGTATTGTTTTACCGTATCTTGTTTCTTTGTAGCGCCGTAGGATATCAGATCTGTTGCATTTATTCGTTTGGCTCTCAGCCATGTTGGATTCTAAGCATGCTGAAGCTTTGGACGAATAGGAAATTGCCCGCTGGGTTGCGTGTCTCCTGCGGCGCTACAAATAAACTGCATACATTAGGCAGACATGTGGCATATCCCAGTCAGCGTTTCCAATCACTGAGATCTGAGTACTCGTATTTCCCATGCACACCTTCCTATTTTCTTGACTGGTGGGCACATGCGGAGCCGCAAGAGCTGCGAGCAATATTTAACCCCACTCATCAGTCAAATTTTTCATCAGCTAACTATCACCAACATTTGTACCGCACCACCATTAGCAATGTCGGAACCCGCCGTAGAAGATCTTCAGGTTATAAATCTCGATATTTGTCCCTATGGAGATATGGAAATCGTCTTGACGACATCTACCATCGATGCCACATACCGCGTCTCGTCACATCAACTTTGTTCTGGCTCCCAATTCTTCAGGGCCATGCTTGGTCCTGAATCGTCCTTCTCTGAAGCGAACGGGCTTCGTCGCCACCAGACCTCTTCCTCTACCACCCTTGACTCGACTGGCTCGCTCTTTCAAATTACCGCGAACGAGGAGCATGACCCCACTGCGCTGACGACAGTGCTTTATGTCTTGCATGGCAGAGCCAAGCACATTCCCGAGTCAATTTCCTTCGAAAACCTTCTGGATATAGCGATCATCTGCGACTACTACGATTGTGGGGCAACGATGCGGCCGTGGAGTGAGCTCTGGTTGAATCCACTTCGAAGCTTGGCTTCCCAACCAGGATACGAAAACTGGCTATTCATCTCATGGGTGTTTGGAGACCAGGACATATTTGGACAGATGACAAAAAGATTTTCAAGATACGCAGTTATGGTAGATGGCGAGTTTGGGGTTATGGTTGATGGAAAGGTCAAGAGGCTGGATTGTCATATCCCACAGAGAATTATTGGTACGATTATGCCGAAAGCTGAGAAGGAGATATGCTAAAGGAGATTTTCTAGATGCTATGGCGGATCAGCGTACCAAAATTGGCCAAGATATTGTCCTCACCTGTCGCGATATTCTCAATAAGTATGACGACAGTAACACAATCATGTGCAATCACCGGCTCAAAGAATGTGACTACGTTGCTTTTACCGGACTTCGCAGGGGATTTAGGTCCGAAAACGTACTCTGGGATTCAGATCTTCACGCCCATCTGGCATTAGATAATCTGATTCAAACTGTGGAAAAGGTGATAAAGGATGTGACAAACAGCATCCAGACTATAAGGTACGGCGGTTATAATTGTCACGATTGTTACACTCTGATCAGTCAGGTCGTAAATGACTTAAGAGCGAAACTGGAGGAGATTACTCCCCTCCGTTTGGAGTCGTTTTCGAGAGAACCAGTGGCGACCGACCCTCGACTTACGTGGAATGCATTGTTGCGTGTGGGAGATGTTTCAGCGAATCCTACTGTTCGACTCATCCGCCTCGACATCTGCAAGTATGGCGACATGGAGATAGTCTTGAAAACTGACGCCATCCACACTACATACCTGGTTTCATCCCATCAACTGCGCACCGGCTCTCGCGTCTTCCGGGATCTACTCAGTGAAAACTCGGAGTTTGAAGAGAACAACCGGCACCGTCAGAGTCAAACATCAGCTTCAGCCCCAACTGTGAATATCTCGGAACGATATCGACTTGAGATAAAGGAGAACTTCGACCCTACCGCATTTGCCGTTGTCTTATATATCATTCATGCGGGCGGGAAGAACCTTCCCGAGACTATCCCATTTAAAGGTCTTACTGCAGTTGCTGCTGTCTGCGAGCACTACGACTGTTCGGCGATGTTAGGACCCTGGTATGGGAAGTGGAGTGCGCAGTGGAGGAAAAAAACGGAGAAATTCGAGTATGCGAATTGGCTATTAATAGCCTGGGCGTTTGGAGAAAACCGGATCTTTCAGACTTTGGCCAAGAAGCTTTCCGAAAGCGGAATCGTGGAAGATAACGAGTTTTTGATTGTCCACAACGAAGTTTCGGGAGCTACTAGCAGATTGTCGAAACACATTCCACAGATCATAATTGGTTCGTTTGCATATACCATGTAGCATAAAATATTCTAGGCACCTATACTAATACTGTTTACTCTCAGATTCAATGGTCAAACAGCGGAATAAGGCTAGGGAAGTTATAGTCCAAGCTTGCAGAGCTATCTATGAACAATATAGCGACGACACTACCACCAAATGTCGTACTGACCCCCAGTCAGCGGCTGGCAAGACGTGTGATCATTACATATATGGAGAGCTACATATGGGGTTCAAGGCCAACAAGCTATTAACAGCAAATGGTTTCAATAGTGGTTTAGACACCTCTCTGAACTGCATAGTAACGAGCCTCAACCAGCTGAGCACTTTGATGCTGTCTAATTTCAACAACTCCAATTTTATGGGGTGCACACACTACAATTGTTGTGTCGAAGTTACCCAACTCGCCGAAAAGGTTAAGGCCGCTCTGACCGACGTAAGGCCACTTCCATTGACTACATTTGGGAGGACTCAGGCGCAGAAGAGGGTGGTGTCATGGGACAGTGTGTTGACTGGAGCTGAAGAAGAAGATGAATGAGAAAGTGGATTCAGATATCCAAAATAAGATCAAAATGGAGAGATATGGGAAGGATAGTGCATGATAGAGTTTGTGCGTTAACGTCTTGGACTTAAGTTTCATCTTGCGTCTCATCATATATTCAGTCCCTCTGTAGCATTTGTGCTTTTTAGTTTTTTACCTTTGGTCAAGACTCTGAGTGAGACTTGTTCGCGCTGATACTCCTGCGGATAACCTGACCTTCCCAGATACTTGATCGGTGCACCCTCATCGCACACCCTTGTATCTAGACAGACACTTCAACATATTTGATGTTTGACATAGCCGGGAGAGGAAAATTTGTCACTTACTCATAAAAATTCACAAGAGACAGAAATCATCTATGACTGACTTTCAGTTTTTTCCACAGTACAACCCAATTCGCAAACTCCATTATTAAACCAATTTCCGAAGTGCGCTTGCTCACAAGCGCTTTAGAGTAGAGTAGAAATTCTTGCACGAAACGAATATTCAGGAATTTCTGGACTGGGAGCTTGCCGACCGTATACTTAGGAGTAAGAATCATTGGATCGATCGATATTCGTCACTTTCAATACCCGTATAACCGATTCGGAAAATCCTCGGCTAGCACTCGGCGCACGAACTCAAAACCACATTCGTACGCCAATTTCAGTCCGTCAGTTTTGCTCTGTTCGCGACATTCCTGTACATGGCATGTACACAATTATACGTACTTCATGTCCTGGTCTCTGATTTACGATATCTTTAATACTTTTTGACCGGTTGTGGAAAATATCTGATCTTCGATTCTGATCAAATTCTGACACTAAATCTTAATCAAAGCAACGAGCATCGCAGATATGGTAAACCCGAGACCGGGAAGTGAAGTGACGCATTGCTATGCACATTTATTTATACGCGTCGCTATCGGATCAAAATTAGTGGACTTAATTGTTGAACCATGTCCGTTGTGTTAAATCACTCTATTGACCTAAACTCACAGACTATCTCTCTAAGTCTAATTGACACGTACACAAGAACTAAAGTGCATGCGGCTCTGCCGCGTTCAACTCTAAACTAGCCCATGTGATGACCGCACTCAAACCCGTCCCCACATTAATTGGACTGGCAAGTTGAATTTGGTTGTTTGCAATGTAGGGCAGGTTTACCCATCAATTTACGTGTAACTCGGGTAACACCACCCCCTGGCCTGAGGAAATGGAGGAGACAACGAAGGAATGGCAGAAAGACAGAGACGGTGGAAAAGATGGCGGCGGTAAAGGTTATGTTAATGTTGGGCGTGGCGAATACACTTTTTCTGTTCTAGCACCGCTGCTTCTCCAACTTAACCTACTCGACAGACTTTCGCGCAACCCTCTCTTCATCGAGCCAAGCACCCCAACCCTCGCGAGTATATGGGTTTGAAACTTCGTAGACTTGGATGCGGGGAAAGAACGGGGGTGGCTGCGGTAAGGCCGGATTTGAAGCAGTGGGCTAGGAGTAGGTGTTTGCCGTTCAGGCGGGGTGTTTCCTGGCGCTTGGGCATGAGGACGTAGGGAGGTAGGTTGTGGTGAGTGTTAGGAAGGAAGGGGTGAAGAAAGTGAGGAAAGTGAAGACGGAGATTGAAGAAGGATATCTGTGGGGTGTGGACGGGGTGAGGGTGGAGGAGGGTGTGGAGAAGTTTGTTTCGAGGATGTGGAATTTGAGAGTTCCTAAGGAGAGGGAGGGTGTGTTTGCGCGAATTGAACGTGGTGGCGGAGTGTGGTAATGGCCAAACTACCGATTCCCGCAATTCCGTAAGCAAGCCGCTTTCTATGGTGGAATTCCCGAGCCTCCGGAACTTGTCGCCTTGCAACCTAACCGCAATGCCCCAAGTTCGATTGCCACTCAGGAGTTCCTGCCCGCAATGTGAGGATCCAGGGAGTTGCAACCCCCATTCCCGGAGTTTCATGCTTTATAAGTCGTGTTCCGCGATTTTGGCAGTCGGGAACTAAGCGGGAACTCAGCGGAATCGAATATGAGTTGGATGTGCTTAAGCCGAAGTTGCCCGAATTGTCGAGTTTTGGCTAAAGAGGAAACGATAGCTGTCCGGCTGTGATAGCTGGGTGATCTCGGGATAGTTTGATTGGTTAACATATTGCGTCACGTATCAGCCATCAAACTTCTACGTCTAAACGCACAGTTGTACCCACTACTGTAAGAAAAGATAGCAACCTCTGCAAGTAGATCCAAGTTAGTCTACTGCGATAAACTGTTGTTGAGCAGCCACCATTGCGTTCAATGGTGGTTAGGGGACAGTTTGGTTTGTTTTAATTATACCGCATTTACTCTATCTTGAGTATAGCAGAGTTCGTTTCCCTTGCTCGCCGGATGACAAGCTAGATGGGGGAACCCCCTTCCGCTACCCTCTTACCCTTTAACAAAATAAGCTAAAATGAACGATCGAACACAAAAAAACGTAAGAGAAAGACAAACGCCAGCAACACCCTGGTCAGTGGCGTGGGAACTTCCCTACCTCCGTGGCTGTGAGAAAGTCCGCCACCGTTTAGGTTCGGGACGGATCTTCGAATGCTTTATGCCAATGTCCGACCTGCGTCTGTCTGCAAAAATTACAAATTTTTCCTTCAGTAATTCTGATATGGACGAATGCAGCGAATACATTCTACAATATCTGGATTTTGGCAGGAACATATCACTTGCATAACTCACTAGGTGTTCTAACCCTTCTTATCACCTCGACAGAGCCGGATTTTGTTACCAAAAAGTTGTATGAGTATTTGTAGATTGTGAGCAAGTGTGTAAGGCGTTGGGTTTAGTCTACGACTCGGAATGCAGATGTCAACAATACCGCACACACTGATTTTTTGAAACAAGATTTGATAGCGTGAATGCGCTGTTGATCATAATGGAAGATGGATACATGGTTTGGGTAAAGATGGGAGGTAGAACCGTTCGAAAGCTCCGAACGATCCCTAGCGTACCGCTGACGTCAAAAGTGAGTGAAAATTAGAACTATAGAAGAGTTTGTATACACAATTCATTGGTAGCGATGGTATTGATGGGAGTGATGCCGTGAGGGTCGTCATGGAGTGAATATAGTGCTAGGTACAAGTCTGCCCTAGTATTATTTAACAGTCGGCTACATCTCATCGAATTCAGAAGCCGGCCAAATTACAAGGTTCTCCAGGTTCATCTGGACCAGGGAATTGTCATCTGGCGGTAGACGAGGAGGGTGGTAGATCCCAATAGCGAAGATTAAACTCGGGGGGTCCGGAGTTGGTTGTTTTATAGAGTAGAACAACGTTAAAACAGGCCTTGGGATAATGTCATCTCTCCCTTTAGTAAGACATAATCGCAATCGTAGTAAATTAACCTGCACTGTTAACAAAAACAAGATACATAATCCACTCTCCCACTACCACCACGCCACTTGACATAACATAGCAGCTGTGTCCTCCGTCTCAAAGGTATAATACAAAAGCGAATACATTGGGACAATGATTGCAAAACTGACTAATGTACTCTCATCTCATCAACTACACATCAATTGTAAAAATCCCGTACATCCTCACTTGTAAAAGTACAGTCCCGGCATACGTCCAATCCTTTAGGCGATCCTGGTCTTGGAGCACAAGAGCTCCCGTTCTTCCCAGCCCTCGACCTTCCGGTCCGCCTACTTTGCCGCCTTCTGCCAGGAATACTGCATTCTGGGCTGCTGAAACTACGATATGCACCGTCGCCACACCACGTGGTGGGTTAGGGTTCAGCGCGCCGAGATAGGCCGCCAGTCCAGCTACATTGGCCACCTGCAGAACGTCTACTTCTGATGGCTTGGACATACGCATTAACCACTGGTCCCGGGTCGTTGGTAGGTGCTGGTGGGGGAACCAGAACCGCTGTGGGAATCGCCGCGGGTGCGACTTGGTGTTGGAGTTCGATTTGGACCTGGTGGAGGTCATTACGACCTCTGCGTTGCCGCCAGCGATTGATGAGCTTCCGTCCGCCAACCCAGTAGCGGAGAGTGGCCGAGAAAGCCCAAATTCCTTTGATAATATAGATTGCCAATGCCCTAATGAAGTGCCAGGCATCTTCTCTCTTCTTGGTCAAAGTTGTCGGTCAAGAGCTAAGTAGGAACTGGAGAGAAATGGTTATGGCGGAAACTATTAAAGTGGCGGCTATAATGGACTTCACTCGGATCTGTGTTCGTTCTTCTGGCTAGTGACAACAGAATAACGTGCGCAGGATGAAAATGTGTACGGCAGTTGAACCGAGAAAGTTGTCCCACGCAGCTGCCTGCAAGGCATTCCAAGGTGTGTAGATAGGCGGACATTCTTCAATTCGCACGACCAACATGAACGATGTCATTGCTACAACTTTGAAGATACCCGAGCTCTTAATTTCGTGGAATCCAACCAAGACTGATACACAAATACAACAAGGTTTACTTGCTAGACAGACTATTCTAATCTCCCACGAAATATCTGGGATCTTCACTGAACTTTGTTCCACTGTAACAATCTTTGTTTCCGTGCCATTGGCGAAGAAAACATTCTTGGTTTTGTTGGTACCGAGGCCTCGCATCTCGAAATTAGCCTAATGTTTATAAGTGGCCTGGCCAACTGCCAGGCTTTTTAGCGGCCCAGCCGCAAAATTTGAGGCCCAGCTTCCATTGAAAAGCCTACACCGTAAAAAGCGCCAGGAGTGATCTATGGGAGCAACACTCCTCCGATAAATGGAGTTCGCGGTCTACATCCGACGACAAAGTTGGAGATGATGTCACCTGCACGAGGGTATCCAACTTTAACACGAATTAGCGATAGAACAAGACGTGACTGAAGTCTTCTCCTAAAGATATTGGACCGAACACGGATCTCCGCGGAGCTCACGATAACATCTCCTCTTCGCGACCTCAGTAGTGCAACTACCTGTAGTATCGGTGATGTTGGCTAGGTACTGGAGCACCATCGAGCCCGTTTTGAGAGTCCCACACGCCGAAGATCACATCAGTGATAGCTGGGCATGGTATGTATAACGTTCACGCGAACGGAGCCGCGCAGGTTTGGTTGAGGATGTCCGTCCAGTCGCTGATTGCTGCGTTGAGGATTGCCGATCGGGTATCGAAGGATCGCTAGGTGCGGTCACGAACTTCCACCTGTCTGCCGATGGATCGTACGGCTACACATCGCCCGTAAGTCGACGGAGCATCGATAAACTAGATAGTACCCACTACGGTAGATTGTCAAGAACAGCGGGAGAGGCGCTGCTGGTGCTGTCCAACCCAATAGGAGAGAGTCGGAATCGCGAGAAGCGCGAAAGTGGGGAATAGCATGACGATTTCATGTTAGGGGGCGGTGGTAGTAGTGATTTGGACGGAACAGCGGTGGGGCTGGGTGGGGAGGTTTAGAAGAATGTACTAGAGAAGTGTTGGGAAGTGAGGTTGAGCTGGGTTTTGAATTCTATCCGAGTGGTAGCCGGATCGGTTAGTGCATGGCGTCATCCAGTTTGTTCTGTTTTGCTAGTGCAAAAGCCAAAGCTTCCGGTTTGAAGCGATGATCTGCAGGAAAGTTTCGTGTTCACCATAAAAGAAGACTAGAGTACTTCATGTAAACTTTTTTGTTTCTACTTCTTGGTTCTCTGTCTATAAATAGCAGTAACTGCTGGGTCACCCCTGCTTCCGATCGATCTAGATTTGTTGAAATAAAGGTTTTGACGGCGGGAATGCGCTGTCAATCGCTACGGTGCGAGAGGCAGGGATTCGAGAATGTGTTAAGAGCGGGGTAAAGCGAAGCTACAAGGAGGAATGAATTGTATGCGCCCACGGCCAGTTGAATTTACCGAGTGTCTCTTAGCTGATTGCGAGCTAGTCATTCTCATTGTGTCTGCCATGAGCACGCTTCTAATATTTTCCATGACCAGACCTAGGTTGACTTGTAGCATTCCTTTAGAGCCGCAGCCTCGCAAGCTGGACAACTCATCCACGGACAAGGTGAAAGGCAAGGTAGCGTGCAACTGCGCACGAGACTAGCTTTTACCTTCGTCAAGGACTAATCTATTTGGAATATTCTTTCACCTGTTCGAGTGCTAGTACTTTACTGGCTGCAGACCTGACGCTGACTGACGCAACAAATTGTCCGGATAGACACCCCGTGCTGACTACTGACGCCCGGACCATGGCAGCTAGTACAGTACCTGCAGGTTAAGCGAATGCAGGGGAAGGAGGTCACCAGCCGCAGCGCAAGCAAAAGCAAAACTGCAGAAGTCGATTCAGCAGTCTAAGAGCTGGATGTGGAATGACTACTTGCAGAACCTTAGGGGGGGGCGAGGTCTGGAGGGTGGCATAGTTCACCAACCCTCAAGCGGGTGCCACCATGGAAGCATTGACCAACAGAGAGGGAAAGCAAGCAAACACCATTGCTGAAATGGAGAAAATACTCAGAGCAGAGTCCTTCCTACTGAATGATGGCGACCAGTAGTACAAACAACCTCCTGCAGATCAAGCCCATCAGCTCAACAGCGAGAAATTAGTGGAACATGCCCTGTTTTCGCATTCTGTCCCGAAAGCCCCAGGCCTAGCCATGTCATCCTGCAGAGTCATAAAATTACTTTGGAAGTTGAAGAGAGAGAATCATAGGATTAAGGAAAGTGGCAGTCCGAGCGGGTTGTCACCTAACTGTCTGCACGCTCACGAGTTGGGTCGTGATAGAGAAACCAGCAATGGAGGACTATACAAATCTGACATTATTGTGAACGATTTCTGTGCTCAGCTTTATGGGAAATGTCATCAATAAACTAATCCCAGATCTGCTGTCTGACCATATTGAAAGCACAACTATATGAAGAAACAGACAGTTTGGTAGTAGAAAGAAATATTTGGCCATTGACCCTGCAACTATCGTGGTCAACAGAGTGCACTTGGCATGGAAAGATGACAATATCATGGGTGTCTTCCTGATGGATATCAATGGAGCATTCCCAAGCTTGGTGAAAGGAAGGATGATTCAATGATTCCACCAGGCCGGGGTTGGACCAGTCAAGACTGGACCGGTCCGGGTTCAGTTCAGTTCATTCCAAGAGGTTTTTGGACCAGGATTGGACCAATCCCCAATTCTGTTCGACCAGGACTGGACTGGACTGGACTGGTGTGGATCAGTCCAGCGCTGTGTCCAGTGTTAGGGTATATTTCTCACTGTATGAGTCATATAATAGGACAAATATATCATGATGGTAACAAATATACCAAATGAACTGTCATAATTTCGGCCATAGTGGCTATTCAGAGGTGATGTAACAGCACGGCAGCATGTGACATGTCCAGGGCCGGGTAACCCCCATGTCATATAGTTAGTTGCAACAAGGCGCAGATCGTTAGCCATAATGTTACCTATAAATCTATACATACAATCACTCAGATCTGTTGTAGCCTGCAGGATATTGAGACTAAGGCATGCATGAGACTTAGCGGGCTTGGGACATAGGCAAGTTTCCCAGCCAACCAGGGGGTTGGTGCGGAGACTATTTCCCCACCAACCTTGGGCTTGGTGCGGAGGCTATTTTGTCGTGAACCACGGGTTGTGTGGGGAGGCTATTTCCCCGCAAGCCTCGTGCCTGATTAATATCTCTTCTCTCAGTGCTTTTGCTCAGTGCTTTGTCTTATTGATTTGCTCTTAGTGATTGAGATGATTTCTTTCTCTATATATATGTCTCTCTTCATCTCTCTCTATACGATAGACAGTTCAATCAATCATCATCTTTCTCACTCTGATTAGATTGTCTACTCAGGTTATGAGCCCGGAGCTTTCAAGTTGTTTGATATCACAAGTATACTTTTACGAAAGATAGTAATCTGTTCTTTGTTGTTGCATGCCAGCGGTATCTGAACCTCCACTGCCCTCTGGATCGACATCTATTAGTACAATTTTCATCATTCCTCCTCTTCCATTTTGAGACTGCAATTGATATCTATTTGTAGAATGTTTATCATTGACTTCTGATACTCCATCATGTCAATCTAGACCTCAATTTCAAAACTCAATGAGCAGAACCACCGAATGTGGGCAATAGAGTGTTAAGATATCCTGATGCATCTTATTGTCTGGCAGTTGGTTGACAGCTCAGAAATTATTCCTCGCCCTCCTGCTGCACTGGCTGCATTAGAATCAACTACTACACCTACCACTGCAGACCATCTCGATCCTTCATATGACGTTCAACCCAAATCAACCGATTCTTTGTATCTCATATACTTCGATAACCAATGATTCCACCAGTCCAGCAATTGACCAGTCCGGACCGGGTCCATCCAAGTCCAGTCCGATCCAGTCCGAGAAATTTTTGGACCGGGCTCGGACCAATCCCCAATTTTTCGGGACCTGGACTGAACTGGCCTGGACTGCTTTGGACCAGTCCGTTCGGGCCGAATCGGCCCGAATACGCCGAGAGTTACTGTTATACTTGGGAAAGTGGTTACTGATGATCTGAGTCGCCAAGTAGACTCATACAAGATGAGTCACTCATCACCGACATAGCCATTGACCATTAGACGGATGGCCTGATTCTTATCAGGAGCGTAACGCTGTAATACCGTACCTGTAATGCATCTTCGCAATGGTTTCTCCATAGAACCTTTGTTTTCCTTGTGTATATAGAGCATAAATCTCTCCTGCAGTGAGAGATAATAGACAGACAGATTATATCTTCTCCTCCTACCCTCCATATCGTCTCAACTCATCACTGTGGGACACTCAGATTCAAACTGCATATATAGCATAGTCTCTGCCCAGAAACTGTAACGGGTGGGTTCATTGTGATTGCTCGCAGCAGGTGGTTGTGGTGAAGTGACGTTGGGTCTGGGTTCGGGTTGCAACGATTAGTGTCTCACTGCTTTAGTTTTCGATCTACTTTGAAATTGATAAAGATTATCCCGCTCGGACAGGTCCAGACTGTGGGGACGGATTTGAGTGCGGTCATCACGTGGGTTGGTTTAGGGTTGAGCGCGGCGGAGCCCCACTTTAGTTCTTGTGTATGTGTCAATTAGACTTAGCGAGAGTAAGTGAGTTTAGGTTAATACAGAGATTCAGGACACAGGACACCGGACACTGTACAACAGGTTATGAGCCCGGGCACTTCGCTGATTTGACGAACTCGACTCGGATTGAGATTTCGAATTGCGGCATCATCGACACGGTCTCGGAGGAGTACAGACAGACAGACTCGACACGTGTACGGACGACAAGATGGCCGAATCGACAGCGATCTCGATTAAGAAGTTTGATGGTACGGACTACAAGAGCTGCAGTTTGGAAGTTGAAATACTCTTGGAGCAGAAGCAGGTTCTCGGCATTGTCGACGGTACAGAGGAAGCACCGGATGCGAAGAATGCGCAGGACGCGACTGAGTTTAAAGCATGGAAGAAGCAGCACGGAATCGCGCGGTCGACCATTCTCCTCGGGATGGAGAGGTCTTTGCAGCAGCAGTATGGCGTTCAGAAGGATGCGAAGGCGCTGTGGGATCAGCTGAAGGAGGACTACAAGTCGAAGGTGAAGGTGAATGTTTGGGCTTTGCGAGATGAGATGTCAGCTGTGAGATTGAGCGATTGTGAGAATGTACAGGAGTACGCATCGAAGATTCAGAGTTATGTGAACGATTTCAACCTCTGTGCCGACTCCGACAGTTCGACTGGTAGTGGTACAATGCCGAAGAGCGAGCACAGCTACTACCTGATGAAGGGAATTCCTAAGGATGAAGATTGGCGGTTTTTCACACAGTTGATGTACGACAAGATCGATACACTGGCCGACAAACCGGAGGAGGTTATTATGAAGATGAAAGCCCACGAAGCGCGGCACCAGCAGGAAGTCGACTTGGAAAGCATCGACTTGCTGGCACTGGCTAAGACGCGGACGAAGAGCGACAAGCAGAGTTCAAAGCACTCTCGGAAGTCCCGGAAGTCCCGTGGTAGTGGCAGCAAAAGCGATTGTAGTAGTTCGGAGAGTGAGAAGCATCGCCGCAGGAATTGGAAGGATACCCAGGAATGCTACAGATGCCATCAGGTGGGGCACATTGCACAGTATTGTCCAAGCACTGCACCTGTGGAGAGCGGAGCACCGACAGCGACAGCGACAGCGGCAGCGGCAGCGGCAGCGGCAGCGGCAGCGGCAGCGGCAACGACAATGACCACGACATCAATTGAGAACTATTGGATGACAGTCACTGGCAGATCCCCTGAGAAGGAGGGCTGGTACTTGGATTGTGCCACAACTTCTCACGTTTGCGGAGATCGGCAAAAGTTCGAACGGTACACAGAGTATAACAAGCGAGAAGAGCGGGAGATTCACGACTTTGCTGGAAGGATCGGAGGCAAGGCCATCGGATATGGAGACGTGCGATTGAGGCTTCGGCTGCCAGGATATCGCCAAAATCATGAGGTTGTTATGAGAAATGTCTTGCATATTGAGGGAGCACACAACTCGCTGTCACAATCGCGGCTGATGGATCAGGGACTACGGATTGTCCCGGTCAATGGCTGTGGAATCAAGATATACGACAAATCGTCGGCAGGGGACAGTGCTCGAGGTCAAGGTCGAGGTCGAGGTCGAGCAAATCTTGTGGGCGTGGCACGCCAGATTGGAGGGTTATTCCGGCTGGACGTGAAGGTTGCAGGAAAGAGATATCGTGCGAGAGGATAATTGTTTCGGAAGAGTTACAGGCACGGTTGACTGCTTCGGAGGAGCTTCGGAGAAGCTACAGGCACGGTTAATTGTTGGGAGGAGCTTCAGGCAAGCTCTATCTTTGTTTTCTTTGGAGTTTAGCACTATGGTCGTGATACCGCCCTGGAGGAGTGTGGGGATGGATTTGAGTGCGGTCATCACGTGGGTTCGTTTTGGGTTGAGCGCGGCGGAGCCGCACTTCCGTTCTTGTGTATGTCTCAATTAGACTTAGCGAGAGTCAGTGAGTTTAGGTCAATAGAGAGATTCAGGACACAGGACACCGGACACCATACAACACAGACCAAGCCCGTCCAGTCCAAGACTGCCAGTCTGGGGCCTGGTCCAGTCCGACCTTCCGGTGAGACCGGACCAAGCTCCACCCCAGACCGGGTCCGTCCGGACTGGTGGAATCATTGTCGATAACTGACTCCGAGTGATGGGAGTATGCCCCCACACTTATGAAAACACGAATGGCACCTTGTGTGCGCTCCTGGAGCTGTTCATATGGTGTCGCTATGCAGATGATAGTTCAATGATCTGAACGTATTATGTGAAGCCATTCAAACCGATTTCAAAAAAGTAAACAAGCGTGATAATCAATTTGAGATTGCAAAGATATCTTTCTGGAAACTCGAACTATAGCCATCCATCTCTGACTTGATCACAGAGCAGGAGAAAATCATCAAAGACCTTGCAATCTGTGATATCACCATTGACGATGCATGGCGTAAGTTCTATATTGTCACAAACCTCCCCAATAATGACATATGGCAAAACATTGTCTCGACTCTCAAACTCACCGACAAGGCCGATACGGTTGCATACATTTCCGCCAACCAACTATCATTCGAAGTCAAACTCTGCACGGAAAAATGCTTAGCTCCCGTTGCCACACTCTTTGTCACAAACATGGGACGTGGCCAAGCTTCAAACTCAACGGAAGAGCGTAGAAAAGGTGACAGTCATGTTCAGAAGTGTTAGGGCATTGTGTGCCATGGATGTGGAGAGAAGGGACCTATTAATCCGAAACGTTGAAACAAGGATAACTGCGCCTCATGTGCTCCAGAAACGATGTCAAAAGTTGATGCTAATTTGAGTTCAACTGAATTCACTCCGGCTGCCAATACTGAGTAATTTCTTGTCTCGATCATAAAAGTGAATTCAGTCCATGAGGACACGGTGATCATGGTCAATGTGGCCACAGAGATACAACCTGCTGACCACTTGATCTGTGACACCGGTGAAACAAATCACGTCCCCGGAAATCGTCACCTCTTCCACTTATTTCATCCAACAGCAAATGGAGAGTATCAGGTCAAGACTGTAAACAGTAACTTCATACATGGCGAAGGATCTGGAACGATCACATTCAACATCGACTGACCATGTACGAAGCCTGCATTGATTGTGCTTCATTACGTCCTCTGTGTACCTGCTTGTGGCACAAATAATCCACTCAGCATCATCCAGTTGACATGGAAAGGAGTGAACATCGAGTTCAATATTGATGGAGCAATTGCAAGTGTTGGCGCACTACTTGCCTACCAAGCGCCATTGAGCAACAGGCCATTCGTTCCAAGAACCTATCCTTGTACATCGACCATATCAACTTCGATGGGTATTGATGTACTGAATCAGGTCGAGAATACTGAGATAGACTGTTGCAGCTGGTAGAAAGTTGACGAGAAAGATATCCTTCTCTGGCATACTTGTCTTGGTCATCTCTCTCTGCCATCGATTAGACAGTGCCCCAATACTGTCAAAGACATCCAAATGCATGCCAGGACCCCATCAGCATGCTCTTGTGAGGCCTATATAATGGGACAGATGTTCTAGAGACCTTTTCCGACCTTGGCGTCGGAGGATATAGCCAAGACTCGACTTCTTGAGCTTATTCAGTCTGAGGTGATTGGGCCAATGCAGACTCAGACGATGCGAGGTGATCGCAATATTTTTAAGTTCACTGACGACTGCTTGCAATATTCAGAAGTTCACTTCATGAAGCTGGAGTCAGTGGGCCCTGTGGAGTTGAAGGGGTCCGTTCCACGGATGGAGAAACAACATACAATGTCGAAAGTATGCAGGATCAGAGTTGATGGTTGAGAAGAGTATTGGAGCGGACAGATGTTTCTTGACTACCTGGCACAGGAGGGCTTCAGGAGGAAACTACCAGCCCCATACTCACAGCAGCGGAGTGGGGTATCAGAGAGATGCAATCGCACACTACTGTACCTGGCGCAGTCCATGCCGAAGCATGCTGGGATGCCAAAGAAGCACTGGGCTGAGGCCGCTGTCACAGCAGTCTACGTCAAAAACCGACCGCCAAGCAGAGATCTCCCAAACATGAGTATAGTTGAGAGATGAACTCGAAGGAAGGCAAAAATCTCACTCTTTCGTACTTTCAGGTGCTTAGCATTTGCCCGGATCGATGGGGTTCTCCGATCGCAGCTTGTTAATCATGCCTACACATGTGTCCATCTTGGATATTTGGCAGAGTCATTGACGCAGTACCAAGGTAGGGATATTTCTACATGCTGAGTCTTCATGGCCCAGGATATCAAATTTGACAACTCCATCCTCTACCACCAGCTGTTGAGATCTCAACTAATGAAACTCATGCTCGGGTCAGGCAGCGAGCTTTCGAGTGGTGATCCTGCTGCTCCTCTTGAACCTCCCAAATAGCTTTTAAAGGCGGAATCTCGACCAATTAATCCAATGGACGACTTGGATGATGGTCTATCACCACCACCTGATAGGCCAGAACTAGATAATATGCTCAATGAGGTACAGCGCAATCTAAAATCGACTACTCCCACCTCATTATCTCGATCTTGGGGTGGAAGCAGCACAACACCGTGAAAAATGACCTTACGCGACATGCAACTTATAGAAAACCTGTTTTTGGGTCGGTAATTCATAGAAGATTTGATGCGTAGCACGATGAGGTTCCTAGGACCTGCAGGTTAACTTCATTACGACGATACGCATGCAATTATGGGCGCTCAATACTATTCATCATGCTGCATTCAATAAAACTGCCAAATGCACTTCATTGCAAGCTCTCGAGTATGCTTTGAAGTACAATCGTGACTGCTCTCGATTGTTCACTCCCAGCCTGCTTGACTTACGATCCCAACTAGGCTCTCAAGACGCTCACATGTTCACTGCGAGTTCGTTCTCAAGTACACTCCCGGGCATGCTCCCAAAGACCCTCCTACTTGCACTCGATGGCGCAGAGCCAGCCTGCTTGACTGTACACCGCTAAACCAGCACTCAAGAAGCTCTCAAACACACTCCCGAGTACGCTCTCAAGTACACTCCCAATTGCACTCGATGACACTCCCAGCCTGATTGACTATACGCTGCGAAGTAAGCTCTGAAGACGATCCAAAGCACACCTCCGAGGAGGCACCCAAGTACACCTCCGAGTCACTCTCATGTACACTCTTCATTGCACTAGGTGGCACACTCCCAGCCTACTTGGCTCTATGCTCCCAAATACACTCTCCAGAGGCAAGACACTCCCAATCTCACTTGACTATATGCTCCCATGTATACTCCTGTGTGCTCGGTCCAGAGATTTGCTGAGTTGCAAGCGCCAGGCCCCAGAAGACATGAAGCTAGTAGCGGGTAGCGGGAGGCTGGTGGCGGCTGGCAGGTGCTGGGTGGGCGGCGGCTTTTGTTGCCCAAAATCTTGAGGTCGGTCTATATCATTGTCTGAACCTTATCTGTCGCGCGGCCACCGCGATAAAAACGCACCATGCCTCGCGCTCATGGTGTTGACAGTTGCAGCCATTGATTCAGGAGGAATGGTAGGCATTTGGATCTTGGGGAGAGCAGATCTTCGACTCAGATTTTTCACCGGTATCTGGTGCCCACTTTGCATCAATTGTGGGCATATTTTTTGTGCATGCAGTCGGGGGCTGATGGGGATCATGGTGATGGCGATGGCGATGGTGATGGTGATGGGATGAAGATCATATACCAGAAGTAGTTTGGCAAGTAGGTTGGCTACGTCAACGTCAGCATCAAAGCTTCCACAGACTCAAATCCTTCTACTAGCCAAAGCTTCCACAGACCTAGATCCTTCCATCAGCCAAAGCTTCCACAAAGTCAGAGTTTTCCATCGGCCAAAAGCTGCGACAATCTCAGAGTTTTCCATCAGCCATAAGCTTCGGGTGCAAAACTCTACTCCTCCAGAATATGCTCCTGCATCATCGATTCAGAGACTTGTCGAGTTGCAGGCGCCATGCCCCGGGAGGCGTGAGGCAGCTGGCTTGTGGCATTTGGCACGTGGCAGGTAGCGTGTGGCAGGTGGCTGAAATCTTGTAATCGGTCACTATCATCGTCAGAACCTTATCTGTAGCACGGCCACCGAGATGAGATCTCACGATGCCTCACAGTCGTGGTGTCGATAATTGCAGCCTGAGATCCTGCAGGAATGGTGGACAATTGGATCATGGGGAGAGCGGAACTCTGACTCAGATTTTCCAGTACAATCTACTGCTCGCTGCCCACCGATTGTGAGCGTTTGTGTGCGCATTTGGGGCTGATGGTGATAACAGCGATGGTGATGATGGTGATGATGGGAATGATGATGGTTTCGGTGATGGTGATCAGAGTACGGGAAGCACCTAGATAAGTAGGTTGGCTACGTCACTGTTAGCATCAAAGCTTCCACAGACTTAGAGCTTTCTAGTAGCCAAAGCTTCCACAGACTTAGAGCCATCTAGTAGCCAAAGCTTCCACAGACTTTGAGCTTTCTAGTAGCAAAAGCTTCCACAGACTTAGAGTCTTCTATTAGCCAAAGCTTCCACAAACTCAGGGTTTTCCATCGGCCAAAAGCTTCCAGTGGAATACTCTACTCCTTCCAATACAAGGCTCTCTGAAGAAGGCTCTCAAGCTGGCTATGAAGCAAGCATTTGAGCAGGCTCTAATGCGGACTAGCAGTGACAGTGAGTAGAGTACCGGTATAACAGCGAAGCCCGCAGGCTGTAAATACTAGTATAGGTCCATCACTGGCCGGCTGCCATATACAGTTCCATATGCCTACACGCACATCTCTATGAATCCACTATTAATGGCAATCGACTGCGCGTCGCCCAGGGGTCCCCGGGAAGCTTGCTCTGAGCTGCATGTAGCCCAGCTTATTGTCAATTTGCATTTTTGCCGTTGAATCAGTATCACCATGATGATTAAGCCAGGCCCGAAGTGTTATCGTGCTGCCTTGAACTGCCAGGATGCCGATCAATGGAAGGATGCGATTGGCAAAGAAGTGTCATCAATGGGGAGCCATGGAGTGTTGACCTTTGTTGGAAGGCCCCCGGGAGATGCTAGTATGAATGAGAGCCGATGGGTGATGGGGAGACAGCTTCTAGCCAATGGTCAGACTGAAAAATAGAAGGTCTGACTAGTTGGTCGTGGAGATCAGCAAAAGCCTGGAGATTACAATGACATCACATCTGTAGTCATTGATTGGGCCTCAGGTTGACTTACCCTTGGAATTGCTGCCAAGCATGACCTTGAGATTGCTGTACATGAAATCCCGACTGCTTTTTTCGGCTGCCCTTTGCAAGAAACTCTCTATATGTACCTCCCCAATGGCAAGTGGCCTGACTCCTATTTTCCAAGCTCACCCAATCGTCAAGCTGAATAGGACTTTGTATGGCCCCAACCAAGCAAATACAGTGTATATCGATGAAGTCTTCAACTTTATTGTCGATGATCTAGGTCTCCAAGCCGCAGTTGCAGCCACTGGACTGTTCTCCGGTGGCACACTTGATAACCCAAATGGTATTCTTATCGCTGTGTACGTTTACGATAGCATGATTATTGGCAGCGTGAATCTCATATCTTCAATTCCTTCTTGGCTATATGATCGATTCAAGGCAGCAGGCCGTGTACCTGTGCCAGTCACCTGCCCATGTCTAAGCATTACTGTTACTCGATATCGCAGCAAACGGTCAATTGCCATTGATCAGATAGGATATATCAACTGAATACTTGACTGCATTGTGATGGGCAACTGCCGAAAGTAATCTATGCCATTGGATGTGGGCCATAAGCACCATGCCATCCAGGATGATAAGCAGCGTTTTGACACTGGAATGTACCAGAAGGCCGTGGGATCTATTCTCTCGGCTGCCCTTGGCACTCGACCAGATGTCACATACGCCATCACAGTCCTGGTCCGATAAGCAGCCCAACCATCCATGCTGCACGGGGAAGCAATCAAGCACTTGCTCCACTACCTCCGGGGAACGAATGAGTAGAAACTTATGATCTATGATTGAAGACTTCAGCATGACTCCATCTCCATTGAGTGCTAAACCGATGCTGATATTGGGGGAGAAGCAGACTCCAGTCAGTTGCCCTTGGGAATCATCATTTTCGCACTGCGAATTCTCGTGCTCTGCGATTGAACTTTGAACTTCCATGACTTGATGTATCATTAACGATGGGCTTAATCGCATAACTACTCTAAGTTCAGTCAACTTCCTATCTGAAAGTCAACACCTACAACTAAAATATCACACAATTCACAAAGCCATGGGCAAGGGCAAGATCGAGATGTAGCACGTGGCTGGTATGGACATGCTGGCGGACACTATCTGAGAGGCCCCTGGGGGTGTAAAACTCGGTGAAGTTGCAAAGGAAATTGGTCGAAGGTAAATTAATTGGAATGAAATTAGGCAGACATTGGACATGGGATCAGGAGCACGAGGAGGAGGATATATACTTTGCTATTGCTTTCTCTGATGCCGTATTGGCTAGCTTTGAATTTAGTTTCGTTTCACTTCACTCTCTCTATCTTTTGAAAGCCCTGGGCTGAAGGGGTAGTGTTAACTAAGGGATATAGCCCGCAAGCTATTCAGACTAAGGCATACACGAGATTTAGCCGGCTTCGTACATAGGTTAGTTTCCCCGCCAACCTCGGGCTTGGTGCGGATCCAATTGCTCGGCCAATATCGGGGCTGGTGCAGAGGCCATTTTCCCATAAACATCGGGCTTGGTACAGAGGCCATGTCCCCGCAAGGCTCTGGCCTTATTAGTGTTTCTTCTCTTAGTGCTTTTGCTTAGTGCTTTCTCTTATTCATTTGCTCTTAGTGATTGAGATGATTTCTTTCTCTATATATATGTCTATCTTCTTCTCTCTCTGTACGATAGACAGTTCAATCAATCATCATCTTTCTCACCCTCATTTGATTGTCTCATCAAGATCCTCATGTGCAACCATATCCTGCCAAATACCATCTCTCGTGGTACATAATCATTCCTGCTCGTATTCGCCTCTACACTCTGATCGCTTTTACTGTAAACTGATATGTTTCACTCATGGAATTTCGAGATTTTACACTTTTGTTGACTAAGGATTTGGCCCGGCGGCTTACGGCCCCCATTGGCCTCGCCTGCCCCCACCAGCCTCGCCTGCCCCCACCGGTCTCGCCTGCCCCCACCAGCCTCGCTTGCCCCCATCGGCCTCGCTTGCCCCTGTCGGCCTCGCTTGCCCCTGTCGGCCTCGTCTGCCCCCATGGCGAGGAGGACGGCTCGGCACTGGTACTCGGCATTGGGCTCCGGCTTTGGCAGTCGGCATTGGGTTTTCCTTCTCTCTCTTTCATATATAAGTCCATAGTTTTCCTTCTCTTTAGATAGACAGACAATTCATCATCTTCTCTTCTCCTCCATCATCTTCTCGTGTCAACAGGTTATGAGCCTGGCCCTGAGCTGAACTCGACGCCTACTATTAGTATTTGCCTCTCCTCTGCCCCTGTTCCAGTGGATCGAGCCAACATCTCTCTTTGTTTATCGTTTCTCCTCTGCCTGCCTGCATTGGACTGAATCGACGCCTAGTAGTAGTGCCTCTCTCGTTTTATCAACCTCCGCCTCTCTATTGTTTCTTAACCTTTGCACTCTTTATTGTCTCGCAATCCTGTTTCAACCTCCGCCATGTCGACCGCGGCTACAAAACTCAATGAGCGCAACTATCGACAATGGGCCATAGAAGCGAAAGCCCTACTTCGTGCGCAAGGCCTCTGGAAATACGTCTCGGGAGAAATGCATGTTCCCAGGCCCCCGATCGTAGCATCGACAAGCGACGCCTCCTCAACTACTACTACTCCCGCAGCTCGTGACCCTCAGGATACCGATTACGACTTCTTGCCTGAATCGACTGACACATCCTACCTCAATCAGTTCTACCACTTCCTCCGCGATTGGGAACGCTGGCAGATGAACAATAACAACGCATGCGGGCAACTCACCGCCCTGATGGAATCAACGATCCAGATACGGTACCAAGACCTCACTGAGCCGAAACAACTTTCGGATACGATCAAAACCGACTTCGAGAAGGTCATCAAGCTCGACGGTCGCTACGAGATGGCGAAGCTCACATCATGTCAACTCGAGTCCTATCCCTCAGTCACAGAATGGATCTCAGCCCAGGACAAGATAATCAATGACCTTGCCGTATGCGACATCACGATCGAAGACTCTTGGAGGAAATTCTACATCATGTCCAACCTCCCGAATACCGAAGAATGGCGAACCTTTGCATCGACACTCGAGCTCACTGAGAAAGCGGACACAGTGGCGAACATCGTCACCCACCTCCTGTCCTTCGAAGCCCGCCTCCGCAGGGCCCGCGGTCTTGCTCCAGATGCTGCACTGTTCGTAACGAAGAAAGGTCGGGGACGAAATTGGAAGGGCAACGACAGGAA
>Ga0307514_10001657_pt1 | contig 25954 bp, 35 predicted proteins | sample 16_EM_MG_FD_203088 | JGI IMG/M metagenome (GOLD analysis project Ga0307514, IMG submission 203088) | Populus trichocarpa ectomycorrhiza microbial communities from riparian zone in the Pacific Northwest, United States - 16_EM | ecosystem: Host-associated > Plants > Roots > Unclassified | place... | reverse complement strand
ATGTGAGCGACGATCGATGGTGAGAGGTTGTACTGTGTACTGGCTGTATGAGTAGCCTTTGCCTATCCACAAGTGACATACGGCGGCGGGCAGGCAACAATGCCTATTATCGTCGGCAAGCAGCGGGGGGGTGGTGGGTGTAGTAAGGAGGGGGTGTAGTAAGGGGTAGGGGGGTACTATAGGTCTGCACAATTAGAGAGAAGTGTTCGTGATGTATAGTATACCACACTACGGCCCGCATGAAAGAAGGGGAATATAGACATGATATGATGGGTTACAGATAGTGGTTTACGTTGTTCTTCATCGTGTCCACATCTCCCCCATCTTCTATGCAAATCTGCCCTTTCATGAACTTGAAGCGCACTAGGCTCCTGCCAAACAGTTCCCAGCTGGCCAGCTACAGATTCTATTACAGAAATATATTTTGGAGAGACATTAGTAGACTGTTGTCTGTATGTATATAGAGTTACATTGGCTTTGTGCCAATTCAACAGAGCTGCGAGGCCCAGATCCTAGTTCTTTCCCTGCACTTCTTTTCCTTCTTCCTTCCCAAGGTACCAGCGTATCGTATATATATGTACGTACTTACTCTGGGCTCTGTATAAGGCTCTGCTCCCCTAACTATATCACACCAAGATCTTTAAAGCATCTACTACACCTGCGCGCCATTTAGGGCGGGTAGGTCTGATACATATATGTATCACTTTGGACACTTGGATAGAGGAGCCTGAGTACATGGTTGTATTGTACCAATATCTAGAGTAGGTACTGGTAGATATAAAAACGGACATACAAGACTGCAAAGGTGCATGTAACACTAGAAAAAAAACCGTAAAATACAAGTCATTGAGAGAGAATGTGTGTGGTATAGTGACCCAAGTCAGTCAGACATACTGTCCATACATTAAGACCGAGATGAAAAAAAACAGTGAGGGTTATCAATTCACAACCAAGTTCTAGTCTGGTTGGCACGACTCCCTCTCGATTGGTGACCACTCTCATTGGCACGGCTCACGGTACTGTCACTTGGGGTTCAAATAACCCGAACTGCAGAAAATCCTGTTCCAAGTTCCAAGTTCTGGTTTCCAAATTCCAAGTTTTTAGCCATCAGGCAACACCAAAGATGCCGAATACTGGAGAATATTGCGGAGACCGCAAACACCACCAACATGACAAAAATCCAGAAAGCTAAAAACCGCCGCTACAGCATCTGCCACAGCATCTGCTACAGCTACCACAGCCCCACGACCATGGACTCGAGATGAGGTTGAGCGGATCGTTGCTTGGATGGAAGATCATGAGGAAGAGATACGAGGCAAGCAGGTTCAATGGCAAAAGGAAGTTAAGGAACAGGTATTTGCAGATGAAGAGCACATTCCGGTAAAAAGAATCATAGAGAAAATGGGTAACATGAGGAAAGCTTGGAAGGATGTGAAAGCAATGCAAGGAACGTTCAGGGTGGGGAGTTGAACTTGAAGAGAATGAAGAGCCGATTAATGAGGTATTGGAGTTTTGGGGGACCGTTTGGAGGAAATATGGGTTCACGTCCAAATGCAACTGTTACTTTCAATATGGAGTCTCTTATAACCTCCCAAATATCCTCTGAGCCAGCGTCACAAATTCAATATCATACCTGTCAGCATTGGTATCACGAGATAGATACTGGTGTGCAGCAATGACTTCTTGTACTGCACAAAGGTCTTGTATGTGCTCTTCCTCTTCCTCTTCCTCTTCCACATCATCAAATAAATAAGAACATGCTGCAATCTCAATTGCAGCATCAATGTCTTTTAAAACTTGAGCTCTTTCTGACCTTCGAGGCATGTGTGGTTGTTCGTGTATGCAGGTTCTCACTTGGGGTAACTCAGTGTCACTCGACCTATATTGTTTTAGTTAGTGGCTTGCACCAGTCTCGCCACAACTCTTACCGTAGTTTTAGAGATGTCAAGATGTACCTAGTCTGGTTTGCAACAACCCTGCTATGACTGGTACCTAGTGTGACTAATTCACAAGGCGGCTGTTGCCTAGGTATATACAAGCTTAAGGCGTTGCTTGGCATGATGCTATCGTACCGGTACTCTCCTGAGGCTCTTTTTATTTCTTTATTTATTTGTTTTTGCCGGAACCGGGGCTGGACCCTACTATATAGCCTCCGATCTCAAAGGGGTGATACTTTTACATCCCAGGAATAAGAAGACCCTGTCAGTTTTTGAGATATATAGCAGCCCACATGCATACAACCCTGGCAACATCTGAACATGACCCGGGGTGGGGCCATTCGGCCCTCATCAATTACACAGGCATAATTCTATATCTTCTGATGATATTACAGTTGGACGTTGGACTCTGATAAAGAGGTTGAGTATTTGGTTTCAGACCCCCTGCCCAAGAGACAAGAGTTAGTATTAGCGCTGCAAAGGTCTCTCTTGTTCATTGGTAGGTACATGACTAAACACAGAGGGGCCGTCGTGACTGGAGGAGATAACACAAGAAAACCACTCGACCAAGGGGAGTATAGATTTATTGGATGACACTCATGCGTACTTCTGGGTCGACGCAAAATGATGTGCTGCTGTGAAGCTAGCCTTCCGATACATGCCGAAGGCTGATATATAGCTCACAGGGTAGGACTCCGGTACTCTCGTGGGGTTGGCTCATACTCGGTAAAGCGATAAATTATTGTCGTGCATGCAGCTTGCAGTTTCAACGGACTGGCCAACGAATAATACAGTACCTAGGTACCGAGAATACATGTAGTTGGCTATACTGGTTGCCAAGCATTACGTTAAGAATCACGTGTTGACAGCCCCACGTATACAGCCCATCACATCGAGTCCTACTACCGCCCCAGGTACCACCCAGTCGCACCCTCGTTTTGCAGGTCGATTCAGGCACATACATCGAATTTCTGGTAGACGAATCGTGTTTCTTTACGACTGCAACATCAGCGGAGCATGATAGATGCCCAGGTATTATCGTGCAGCCTACATCATACATACTGTACATACATGAAGTTGGGATCCCTATTAATAATATCACCTACATATCCTCACGAGTCTACTGATCTTATATTCCCTCAACTGGAGAGTAGCCAAACACACCCCTCAACCGGGTCCCACATACCTGGTGCACCACTGATTATTATCAGGGGCGGGAACGCATATACCTATCATTTGGGTAGGCTGGAGGGATTCGGGAAGTACTGAGCTTAGTAAACATGGAGGGAGCGCGTCGTTCTCCACGGCTTGTACAAGCAGGCAGGTCTGGGGACATGGGAGGATCACCATCGGGGGATATGGGTGGGTCAAAGTCCACAGACAAGGGGTCAAACAAGCCCCCCCTAACAACAGAGCAAATACAGAGAATAGTAAGTCCTCTCTTATCACCATGGGCATCATAAACCACTGAACCACCTGCATAGGAAGAAAATCGTCTAAAAGCAAAATCTCTCTACGAAGAAAAGGTCAAAGAACGCCAATCCCAATCCCAATCTCGTCCCAACCCCCCTACCACTCCCGCAAAACGTTCCCATAGCGAAATCGTTTCCCCCCGTAACCTCCGCGATGCCCGAAACGTCCTTAACTCCTCCAGGCTAGATGAAAGAGGCAAATCCGGCCCTGCCCCCCTCCGTCCTGCTTCTGCAAAATTTGCCTCCTTCGTCGAATATGACTTCTCCAAAATGACTGACACCAAGGGTGGGTTCCTCTCCACCACTGATGATCCCCTTTCCGCTCTCGACACACGGGGTAAACCTGAAAACATGTCGTTGGAGAAATGGTCTGAAGCCCTTCTCCGCCAGAAACTCAAGGAAAGCAAACAAGGAGCTCATGCTCCACACCTCTCCGAACTTGTGCGTGGGACAGAAAAAGAGATGGAACTAAAGAAATGCTGGGAATGCCAAAGCTGGGAGATCGACTGGAAGTGGTATGAAGTATTCCGCTGCCGAGTATGCACTACCTGTAGAGACAAACTTCCGGAGAAATACAGTCTTCTCACAAAGACCGAATGTAAAGAAGACTACCTCATCACCGACCCAGAGCTCAAAGATACAGAAATTCTCCCTCACTTAACAAAACCTAACCCACATAAATCAACTTGGAACGATATGCAGTTGTTTTTGAGATACCAGGTCGAAGCTAGAGCGATTGTGAAATGGGGGAGTTTTGAGGCATTGGATGCGGAATTTGAGAAGCGAGCAGGGGAGAAGAGGAGAAAGAAAGAGGAGAAGTTTAAGAGTAAATTGAAGGAGCTGAAGAATAAGACTAGGGTGGAGACATGGAAGAGGAAAGGGACTAACAGGGATGGGATGAAGAAGGGGAAGCATGAACATGTTTGGGGAATACTGGTGGAGAATGGGGATGGGATGGCGGTTAGGACGTGTGGGGAGTGTGGGTTCGAGGTGGAGGAACTGGTACTGTGAGGCACGCACTACTTCCAGGGAACCCTGACTCTGACTGGGAGTCATTTACTTAAGATATTTTTTGGTGGGAAAGGCGATAGAGGTTTTCATAACACGGGATTCTTTTGGGGGCTTGATAGTATACTTCATGTGTGTGGACCATGTCAGCCCGTGCTTGGGATTTCTAAGATCACAGAGTCTAGAATATCATCATACGTTTAATAATACTCAGTATAATATTAGTTCGTTTCTTCACAATGTTATTTCAGGGTAATGCCTCTTGGCCTTTTATGCGTCAACCAGACTAAGAAATTTTACCCTCTAAAATTACATTAATACAATTCAACAGTACATCCCATATTACTCGAGGCGTGAATCCCCCCCTAGAGCCCCAAAACACTTTTTACATTGCCCCTTCCCTTTAACAGATGTGGGAGGCACTGATTAAGCAGGCTTATTAAGAGAAAGGGAATAGCTATCGCCAGTCTCGAAGCTAGATTGTACCTAGACTATCTACAGTTCCACTCCAGACTTGCTCCTCCTCTAACACCCCCTGCCCTGATGCCTAGGGTGGTCTTCTACCGTTTGTGGGTAGCAACACCCTGTGGTTGCTTCGCCCATGCATTGAAGTGTCTGCGAGTTCAGGGTAACAGTAATCATCAGTAGCAACAGGTTCGCACAGAAAGTAAATCTATTCTCACAGGACAAAAGTCACGTCTGTAAATTTCATAACTCTCACGTAATCAATGGTATCTTATTCTTCATTAACTCTCATATCGTAGCATATCAAAACATATCGTATCATCTCATCATATATCGTATACTACTAGGTCGTAACATCCCTCGTGCTCATGAACTACCAACACCAACACCGCAATTCAAAACAGTAGCGGTTAACAAATGAGAAAGGTGTGGTGTGCCAGTCCGGCCTTGTGGGTAGTAAAGTAAGCGGGGAAGTAGGAAGGAGATATCGCTACAAGAAAATTGGATACTGCAAACAACCCCAATAACGCCGCCGGTGGGGGAGACAGCATTCCCATCCCCTAGGATTGTAAAATGGAAGACCTCAACGCCGTATGTAAAAGAAAACCCAGAGGGAGTGTGTGATCGAACCCGTAATGACTGTGACCGTGATATTTCGTCCCCCAAAGCCAAACGAGTGTAGCCGCCAGATGCACTACCCTAGAGCAAATGAATGTCGTGCCTTTCATTCCCCAAAGCCAACACTCCATAAAAAGAATAGCCCCCTCCTCAAATGAACGTCATTCGTTGCCGATTACAAAAAAAACTCCAGATTCCCTCCCACCAGCAAAAGCCAAAGAAACGAGTTGACTACCGGTCCCATAGAGAAACGATTTGAGGAAGTGTAGCCCATGCGATGCCCCCTCCGCTTCACTCGTGCTGATTCATGCTGGATATCGATCCCCCCCTTCTCACCAATAAATTTTCAACCTCAACACCGCTCCCCCAAAATCAATATCCAGCACCAGCCGGTCTGCATTCCTATCATACTCATGGTGTAGCACCAGTCCGTTCCCCTCACCACCACCATAATGACCCACACTCCCTCGGTCTCGATCTCTCCCTTGTGCTTTATCTCTATCTCTGTCTCTGCGCCGATTTCGTTTATCCGGATCAAGCAACTGGGCCGATACCTCAAACCTCTCACTCCCCCTCAACAAATCCTCTCCAATATCAAGATTAATCCAGCTTACACATTCCCCCCCGCCTGCTGGATGCAGCTGTTGCTGCTGTTTATTAACCGCGCGTAGGAGAAATGATTTCAGACCTGGAGGCTCAGGTAAGAGTGGTGGATGGGATACTATTGATGAGAAGTGACTGGACAAGCGGCTACCGCTGTATCGGATATCCTGGAAGTAGGAAGTGTTACGGCCACCCCCACCATCGCCGTCAGAGCCTCTAGAGCGCCGAAATCTTGAAGATGAGGTTCTGTAGCCCTGGCGGAGGGAGGATGAGGATCGATATGCGTCACGCAGGGTACTTTCGGCTTCTCTCTCGCGTGAGCTGAGGGCTTCACCTATTGGGATGGAGATGTGAGAGGTTGCTGTTGCTGCTGACCCACCACTGCTGCTTGAGAGATATGAGCCCGATGAGCCGGAGAAATATGAGGACTTAGTGCTATTCGAAAAGTATGAGCAAGAAGAGAACGTCGCTGTGGTGGTTGATAAATCACTCTCTGGAGGATCTGGGTCTGGCGCTAGCACTGAAGGCTGCGGTGGTGTTAAAGGTGGGCTTGGGGACCCGGTGGGTGGAAGACGGAGTCTATTATGTCTTCTTGATAATGATGGAGTATATGCTGATGACGTCAGAGAATTCGATGAAGAGGATGAAGAGGGTGGGGTTGGGGAAAGATATGATGAGTCAGGTGAGTAATATGTTTCTGGTGGCTGTGGTGGTGGTCGTTGATCTCTCAGAAGGTGGTGCTGATTATGTGGGTGGCTGGTAGAAGTAATGACAATATGTGGTATATCTACAGGTGGGGTATGACGAAGATGCTGTCTGAGCTCTGGTGGTATTAGCGATGATCTGGGGGCTTTTCCCCGCCCAGGAGAATGTGGTCGGTCTTGGTAACGGCTGTAAAGGTTATGTGAAGGTGTCGGTAGCCGACCTATGTCGTCTATATCATAAACGACATTTCTATGGGGAGATGTTGAGTCGATGATCTCCACATCGACAGTTTTCCGCTCAATACTGCTTCGTTTGCTGCCACCAGCGTCTGAATACGGCTGTGGATGCAAGGGCCTGGAATTATTTATATCCACATTCCGGGGTGTTAGAGGTGGTGATATATCAGAACCGCTTTGGGGTTCTGGAATAAATCTCTGGTGTGATGCTACTCTACTCAGCCTCCTATGCGGAGAGATCGCAGATGACCTATTAGTACTCGTGACACTCCGCGGCCTCGACGCTCTGTCCTGAAAAAATATGAACGTGGGATCCAGAGGCGTGCTTGTACGGTTGAAATTCTGAGGCTGAGGGTCTTCGGGTATTTCATCCAGGCCACTTGACTGACTTCCATGGTACACCTGCAGGTTCGGTATGGATTGTGACGGCCCCACTTCTTCTCCCTCCTCTCCTCCTTGTTCTCTTTCCGTCTCTGGTGGAGGAGTGGGAGGTACTATTAATGAGTTGCCTATCGTTTCTGGGGAATCGATCGAATGTCTCGGGAACCTAGTATTCCAGCCTAACGTCGGAGACGAAGCTCTTTCGCGCAATTTACTGGAAGGGATGATAGGAATTGGTGGTGGTGGGGAAGATGGTGGGGGGGACGGCAGACCCTCGACCAATGTTGTTGATGTGCGTGCGGTTGTACGCGTGCTGACAGGCCTGAGTCGTACGCCAAAGGTCTCTGCAATTTTATACTCCTCGCTTAATGGACCCGGAGATCCACGGCGGCGGCGAAGCGGGGGCGGAGAGTTCGGGATTGGTGGCGGTGGGTGGTATAGCCTGTGAAGAGGTGGTGGAGTTTCCGCAATACTATTATCTCTACTTGCGATACCATTAAGGCCACCATACCAATCTTTGACTGTTGCGCCGTCGAAAGATGCAAGAGACGAGTTAGGGGAATCCACAAAGCCTGAATCAAAGCTGGACGCATGCTGGATATCCACGGGTATTCGGGCACCTGCATTCTTGGAGATAGGTACCACATCATGAGGTGACAAGAACGTCGAGCCTTTTGTCACTTCCCGTAGCTGCCTTGGTGGTTCTTTCGGGCCCAGGTTTATTATCTCTTTCAGGGAATCCTCCATCTCCCTCGAAATGGTATTCAAGATATCCGAAATTTTCTCGGTGGTCTCTGCATGCTTACATCGGATATTGGGGATTGCCCATCTATGGCTTATCCTCGCGTGTGCCTTCTCCACTTGGAACTTTCCATGCAAATGGATAAACCTCACACAGACTTGACAAGGCTTCTTGCTACATCCGATCAGAGTTGGTTGGTCCTCCTTTGGGTTCTCCTCATAATATTTGATGAGCTGTATTTCGGCATGTACAACCGGCAACTCTGCACACCGGTCCGTAAAATGGCCTTTCATTTGCTCGAAACTCTCCTTCGATATACTAGTTATTCGCCATGTATTCATGAGACATCTCAGATATTGCTTGAGATCGGCATCAGGGTAAATACTAGCGTTGACGTCAAACGACGAGGGTGGCTGCACGGGCTCCACTTCCACGTTGTTGAATTGACCAGGGTTCGCACGGATAGCGTCGATCAATGCTTGTGTTGCGATTCGATACCGGCCGAGTTTCTGGATTGTCCTGAACAACTCATAACCATCCTGGAAGCTGAAAAGGAAAGCCCTGAATGTCCGAGATCGCCTTAGATGAAAACATTGAACAAGCAACTCTTTCAATAATTTCTGATCGACTTTCCGGCCTTGTTCAACAACCCTCTCACATAGTTTGTGTAGCTTGGTTAAACATGTGGCCCCATCCCTTGCACTCACAGCTTCGCCTAGTAGTTTGCTGCCAGTTGAGGCAGAGTACTGCTTCAGGATTGGCAGTACCCTCGAGGTAAGAGTTGGGAGGGCATTTCCTGCTTCGCCGGTCCTTGATACTGGCTCGTAGAATCGCTTTATAATATCGTCATAGATTTTCCTTGAGTTCATCTCAACCACCATAGTCCAAAGTAAATCCTCGGAATCCAGCTCAGATCTCTCTACATGAAATTAGCCCAGGCTTCCCTCAAACAGGACGCAGAGATATCTCACCTCCACGGGAACATTGCTCCATGACCTTGATAAGCCCCTTTAACCACTCTAATACATCGAGCGGTACGCCGGAATTCATAGCTATCCTGAAAGTAACTCCACTCTCAGTTTTGCCATTCTTCTCGCGATTCCACCGCTCCATACACACCGCAGTCATATTCTCCCGTTCAGCTTCCTTCCACGACTCCTCTTGGCCCCAATAACTCCCCGTTATTGCCACCCCATTATCCTTCTTCACTACATTATTCTTCCTTTTCTCCGCAGCGCCTCCAGCAATAAAGGCAAATTGGTCAACCAATGCCCTTGACTCTGAGGTGTTGCCTGAAACGGTTATGGTGGACATAACGTCATCTTCATCGCCCACTGGGAAGTTGGCGGTAGCTGAGTAAATTGGTGTTGCTGGTGGTGTTGGGAGAGATGTTGGTTTCTTATCATCTTCCCCAGTAATTATATGGGGATTTAAGATTGAGTGAAGTGCTGCGGCTTCCTGAAATCGCCGGCGGCTGCTGAAATCCCATATGAAGCCCGGGGACTTTTCGAAGGTCTTCCCCAATCCGGACCCTAGCCCCAGCGATCCCCTGGAACCAAATGAAAGCCCTGATGATGATCTGGAGGCTATGGATCCAAACAAGGACCCTGATGATGAAGTTACTAAACCATTAGAGGAGTTGGATAATCGTGATAATATTGATGATGATGACGATGATGACGATGATGACGATGACGATGATGATGATGATGAGGTAGAGGAGGAAGACACATAGCTGGACCCAGATGATCGACTTGTCGAGCTAGCTATTGTTGAGGATATTGCAGGTTCGGTGCCACTTGATAAGCTTGACGTTGAACTTCGCAATGAGCTTAATATTGAGCTTCGTTCAAATTCACTGTCCACCTCCTCTATTGTCTCCAATGTCCTTGCCCGAGCTGTGAACTCTCTTACTGTCGATTCCATAGAAACAGATCCGGGGTCAGCTACTCGAGGCTGATCGAGCTCTTGAATATTGCTATCAGGTACCGGACTGCTGAGCGGACGCCCAGCAGTCTCGGATACCTGATTACGCTCTCGCACACCTGCAATTTCTTCAACCTCTTCTGGTGCTGTGATCTTGTCGATTGCTCTTTCTAGTTTATTCTGTACTCGCGAGATGCCGTTGGAAACAAGTGATAACAGCCGCATGGAGTAAACCGTAAAACGAACTTGGTATTAAAGGCTTGCCTTGGTCATAAAATAAAAAAACCCTGTTAAGTTCATGAAACTCGCTGAAGTGCTGAAGTCGAAATGCTGTATGAGATAACTAAGCTTTAGGGAAACAAAAAAGGTCATAAAGCATTTGGCAACCCACCCCCCCGCCTCTGTATATATATGAAAATCAGCAGGAGTGGGTATAAGATGGGGCAGGGTTCTTACCATTCAGACCCCCAGCATACAGGCGCAGCCTATAGCAGGCCAACGGTACCACATCCCTGGTAGGTTTAGGTAGGTCTAGCAAACGAGAGCTCATGAGTGGGACGACTCACAACCAGTAAGTCATTCTGTCCACCTCATCACACATAGTCTTTCCTTGTTGACTACCCCGTGGTAAGGATATACTCCAATGCCTGGTCTCCAAATTAGTTGCCTACGGCTAAATAAAAAACAAATACTTATCAAGTCGACTGCAGCTGGACTAGAATTCGGCATATTGACTTATTTTTAACCCCTTCTTTGCTGCTCCCCTAGGTATGGGCCAGAGATGGATGCATATCATGCACTCGATCTCTGCATAAGAGTCTCCCTGTTTTATAACTCTCAGGCTCCCTCTCGCAGGTTGCTCCACCACTGTCCATCTAATAAGCAGAAGGGATAAAAGCACGTATTTCCCAACTTTAGGAATCGAGAGTTTATCCAATAAGCAATGATATCCCGAGACTACCAGTAAGAGGGTATATCCACACAACATACGCATCGCATGGTCCAAGGAATTTGACACCCGGGCTCATCTCCAATACCCCACGGGGTTGAAGGGGAGCTGCGGAAAGGACTGGAGTGTAGCCACATCACCTGGTTACCGTAGCAGAAATAAGCTCTCGTTCGGGTAGTGCCCATGCTACAAACCTGGTAAATGGAAATGTGGTCGGTGCCCTCATTAATAGACCCTAGGCGTATCCCCGATACCAGCACTATCCCAACAGGGGAGTTTCCCTGATACTGTCCATGCGTAGAACATAGAATGGCGGTGTTCCTTTAATAGGCAGTAACTGTATACACACCCACACTGTATGGACAGTTGTCCACGAGAGGCGATATTATTAGTTCACACTTCACATCTATTACATCTCATTTCAACAATTTAGTCATGCCGTGGTCTGAAACGAATTATTGAGGTATCCAACGAAACAGACGAATCTAGATTTTATAGCCCATACAACATACTTTTTATGTATCTATTCCCACATAACAAGAAGCACCTCAGTATAAACGCCCCCAGTAGCCCACCGATCCCACGACTATCCCTACTGTTAGGCACCAGGAATATCTGGCTTTTCTCCTAAAAATCAAAGCTTCCACCACATGGGCACTCGCAAAGATGCAGTCCTTCAAATGACATGAGAGCAATTCGATGAGCTCTTCGATGATGTGGAAGTGGAGCTTTGTACGACATCAGTGCTTTGGGAACGAAACTGTGTATCTACAATGTCAGTAAGGAGACGGGTCGGCTATTGCCCAAACAAGTGAGTTTGTGACGGACACAGCTCCGATCAACCGGTGGGATATAGATATTACGACATCAGATGGGGAGCAACGACTACGTGGAGTAGTAGCAGAGGTCAAGCAATATGTGCTCAACTACCAAAGTTAGTTTGGTTGAGGATATTCTGATTAAAAGAGTATTGCTGATACTTATTAAGGGATATAGTTTGAGGTGGTCGCTGGTTTGGCATATTAATCTGAGTTGGAAAAGGCGGATGGAGAAGATTCATATATCTATTTCCTTATCTAAAGAGGGGGGAGGCGAAGCCTGAAAGCTGGAGGGTTGGATATAAAGGTCATTCTATTTTCTTAATGAGGGGGGGGGGAACATGCCGAGTGTTGACGGATTTTTACTCTCCTGTGGACCCTTTGTTATCGAGGCACAGGAATAAACAAATGATCAATGATCAGCGACGAATGGTATGCATATTACCTTCCACGTCAGCAATGGGGATGCAACTACCTAGACCATGCAGCAGGACCCCATGTCAAACATAGGTAGCCCCAGCCCCAAACGCCTGTCACGAGGCTGCTAGCTTCCTTCAGTGAATATACGAGCACTGAATTAGGCGACTAGCTTCCCGTGATGTCCGGGAGGAAAAGACTTTCCACGGTCTGGGATGTTGAATTTACTACTGCTACGGTAACTAGGTGATGTACCTAGCTACTTGCCGCAGCTCCCCTTGCTCATGCTCTAGCTAAATGAAGGAGTGTTGTTCGTCCACGTTGCGCCAGGTTCTAATGGTTGCACTGTACCCGGGTTCCCGTAATTAAGTAAATGAATCGAAAGAACAATCATGGGCTTAACTAGAGTAAAAACGAAAAGTACCTAGTATACAATATATGATCACGTGGTAGATCATAAAAATAAAAACCAGACCCTCAATGCAATCTTGTTGGCATAGGCAAAAAATTAAAAAAAAAAATAAAACGTAAAAATCTCAGCAACTAACTGGAAATGATACACAATCAAACACCCAGATAACCAAAGAAGCATGGACTAACTATCTACTGTATACCTTCACGACGCCATCACCACCTCCGCTGACGACCCATCTACCATCCGCACTCCAGATCGCTGTACAGACGCCCTCTCCCCGCATTAGCCTGTGTGTGCTCATCTCCTTGATACACGATCTCTTCTCCATGCTCCAGAACCTAAGGCTGGCATCATGACCGCCAGAGACTAACTCTCTGCCATCGGGGGATAGGGCAAGAGATGCAATTGCTTCAGGGTGAGCAAGCATTGTGTACGTGCATTGACCTACAATCAATATATTAGAATATTCGATCTAGAACAGGAATTTAGATGAACTCACCACTATTGGCATCGTAAAATCTTATATACCTATCCTCATGGCCAGATATCACGACTCCTTGTACACCACCCTTCAAGCCAGTGGCACCAGGTGAAACGTTCTCCTCTTCAACACCAGTAGTATGTCCCTCCACACTGCTACTGCTATGGCTACCCTGCTGCAAAGCCACTGTTGTAGCAACTACAGCATTCACCCCTGTAGCCTTAGTTCCATCGTAAGTCTCTGAACTTGCCATTGTGCTTATTTCCTCCCCAGACGCAGTGTCATATATGATGATAGCAGCATCGTCGTAAGATACAATGAAATTCTCTCCTGTGATGGAGAGCTGAGTGATACATGTCGGTGAAGCATTAACGCCTGGCCGAGTAATCGTTGATATAAGAGAGTAGCTGAAAGGTGCACTTGAACTGTGTAAATTTAACAAATCACCTATTCCCCCACTGTGGAGGTAAGACGAACCTCGTATGCTGTTGTTAGTGGAGGAGGAAGTGGAAGACGTTGAGTTTTGCCTTGGGGTAAAAGACCATATCTTTACTGTCCCATCAGCAGCTCCACTGGCAAGTAGGAGCCGCTCAAATCCACCATCCCCCGAGGCAGGTAAGATGCAAATAGACCATACAGCGTCGGTGTGTCCGACGAGAGTAGCCTTCGCCTCTACCCTACCCCTCTCCCAGACTTTGATAGTGGAGTCCTGGCCCCCCGAGAAAATCCATCCATCTCCATTCCCACTGTTATCTGCAGGGGGACAGGCGACTAAGCATGTGACTATCCCAGAATGCCCTCTGTGTGTAAAGTGACTAGTCACATCCACATCTATACCAGCATGAATTCCGAAGATCCCAGGTAAATACCATCTCTTCAAGACACCGTCATCCCCGGCTGTACATATTTCCGGTTCGACGGGACTACCACCACCAGTGAAAACAACAGCACGAACAACATCAAGATGTCCTCGCAGAGCAAAGCGAACCTTGAAGTTTCCAGCATCACCACCCTTAGATCCAGAAATAGATCCAGCATAATCTCTAGCCTCTTGAGCGCTCATCCGCCTTGACATTGAATTCTTCCTCCCCCGTGACCCAATTCGTGGATTCCCACTCTTAACGGAAGAATGAGCCCTGCTGCTCCATGAATTCATTTCATCTGGTGGCGCCGTTGGCTTATTATTGAAACTTGGAACCTCAGATAATTCGCCAAAATCCCAACCGTCAGGATCCTTGGCAGCAGAGTCAGAAGAGGAAGAGTTGAATAAATTACTACTATCAGTGGTTGGAGCCCCTCGCCTATGGGTATTATACTGTTGTTGGAGCTTGTCGGATGCATTTTCTGCTGCATCAGATTGCAAGCCTGTTTGTTGCTGATTTGGAACACTATGTGAGCGATCATCTTCCCGAGGCTGACCAAAGAAGTGCTTAGAACTCGCGGCGAAAGGGCTTTGTGAGTTGGGTGGCTGAGATTGATTGTGGTGCTCAGGTGGTTGCTGGTAGGTTGACGAAAGTGGGGCTTGTTGCTGATGCTGTTGTAGTTGTTGGGCGAGCATGTGATCCAGCGCGAGCTGTTGGTTTGCTTGCTGCTGGAGGGCAATGTTTGGATCTAGATTAGGAATTGATTGTTGAGGAGCAGGATGATTGGGTGGGGTCAAGAGGTATGTGATCTCCTGAAGGCATTTCGCCAGGTACATCCTACTCTTGGTCCGTGCTTCTTCGGCTTTGTAGGGATTGACCTGGTTCGGGGGGTGCAAAGAATTGGTGGTAACATTTTCTATCTCCCCGTTAGAATAAGGATGGCAAAGAGGTTGTTTGAAATGCTATCATACGTTTCGAAGGTATTGGATCTGAACTATCGCCTTGTGCTTTACCTGTGGGATCCTGCTTGCTTAATCTGTGTATATTCTGGTTAGACCATAGCACCATCTGCCCCACCACTCCGTGGTCATGGTGGGGCTTACAGCCCCCGTGGGATCATAGCGCACCTCTCTCTTTTCAAGGCCATTTCAAGCATCTTTATTCTCGCCTCAGACCCTTGCTGCAACCTTTTTGAAGCTCTGTTTTCTCCCTCGAGTTTCGCTATCCTCGCTTTCATTTCTGCCCGCTCAATCTCCCAAGAGTTCCTGTCTCGTTCATGACGGTGCCACTCCGTTTGCAAGAATCGCATCACACCTAAAGCAGAGGATTAGCCAGTGCTTGAGTTGCCAATGTTGATTTGAGAAATCTGTACCCTGCAGAGTGTACTCTGTCCCGAGAGCTTGGGGCAGGTTTCCCCCGCCTTGTCCTTGACCCACACCATTGTTTCCACCCTGCCCGTTACCATCTTGGGGGTTGTGGGCGGAGGGCGATTGCCATGCCATGGCAGGGTGACGCTCTCGCTTCGTTTCCGGAGGTAGCAGTAGGTAAGATTGAGCGCGCGATCGAGACGAGTGACGTGTGTGGTGAGCCTCGACTCAGTGTCTTGTTTATATGAGCTAAGATGAGACGAAGATTTGTTGATGCTCAGGGGTTGTGAATCCAATGGTTGACAAGAACAGATCCACTTGCAGCCGATATCAAGAACTAGTATCTTGGGTGTGAGGTGATGGGTAACCAGACTAGCATTGGGCTGTATGTACAGTATAATTACAGTATGTATGAATAGCATGTGTGGCTAGTGGCAGTGTATACAACGGTTAATATTTTTATTTTTTAAATATTTATATATATTTTTTATTTTATACTTTTATATATTTTTATTTTATTTTATGTTTATATTCTTACGCCTATACTCCTATTTTTTCATTTTATTTTATTTTATTTTATTTTATTTTATTTTATATTTTATTTTATCATTCTATTTTTATTTTCGACCAGCCAATTGCACAATATGCATGCAAATACATGCTTCTACTATAGTCTAAAATTTCCAATATCAAGCAGATAAAACTACCTGTTTGGCATTGATCAGAGTAATACCAACGTGGAACCAGTTTTGCTTGGAACTGCTACATATGCCTCGTCCTACTATACTCGCTAATCTAGGTACCCCATTTGCCATATCCCAGTTGTATATGACAATATTTTCTTTTTTTTTCTCGCGAGATTGAGTTGATCAGTTACCCTATTGCATGTCTTTGAACGTACACAGAAACAAACTACTAGGGGGAGGTTTGCCCCACTCAAATCTGCGGGCAACAATTTTCCTGGGATTGACTGACAATCACTTGGAACATCTCGGGCCTTCTCTCTCTAGAACACTCCTCTTCACACGTACAAGGATTACAGGAACAGAGGTCCAACCTATTTTTGTTTCTGGCACCCATATGGCAATATAGTAACCCCTCGTGGAGGATGGTGATAAGGTCCATGATGCCACTTCGAAAACACAAGTTGGGCGGATGAAACCTAGCCCTAGATGAGTGGGTTGGTGATGGATGCTACTACTGCATTATTGATTGGAAAGCAGATATTGATACAAATATAGGCACGAGAAATATGAAACTAGAGGGATAAAAATACTTAGTATAGGAATAACAGGTGCATAAAAGGGAATGTTTCTATCTGAATTTCAATTAAATCTTTTCCCAACCCCTACCGCCCTGCTGATGCTCTTTGTCTCTTGCGAACCTCCCGTCTAGTACACACTTTCGCCTTTCTAGATGGGTGTTGAGTGAGAATGATTGAAGAATAATATAACGAAGCAGATGTTAAAGTCAGACGCGGCAAAAACGAAAACGACAACCATGACAGGCAATTCTTCCTTGAGCAAAGGACCCTCATTTCCGCCCAACCCTCATCAAACCCTCCTCCAATTGACGGCGTGAGAAGGGGGGAGGGACACAGAACTTAAACCCAGACTAACCAAATGCACAGTTAATAAACCAAAAGTCAGAGTTTAGGAGTTAAGATACGGGCAATCCCAGTATCTCCAATGGATCCTTCCGGCTGATATATGAAGTAAAAATGGAAAATATAAGAAGCGCCAATCGACAATTGATAAAGCCAAGTGGAACAGACAAACGATATTTTGGGGGATCCAAAATAGATGAGAAGTACCCAGTAATTACGTCCATCCAATTTGCGTTAAGACATATCGAGTTCCGTTGACGGGTGGGAGGACAAGAATCATGAAAAGGTACAGCGTGTCCCCTTCTTGCTTTTGTGAAACCATAACAAATCGTCGTCGCTCGTTCATCATTGATATCATCATCATGAATGTGGTCGAAAATAAAAAGAATACTAAAAAAGATAGGAGAAACGAAACCTCAACACATGATGCCCATCCTGGACTCCGTGGTGCTTTACTCAACCACAATCTCTACACCAGATTGTACATCGAGCTCCCCACTGTTTGTTCGGTGGTTTTGTTGTCTATTCCTGCCAAAACCAACTCCTCGTTCTGAATCTGGTCCTCGTGGCTGCCTAAGTGGTATAACTTGCCCGCCCCTGTTGCTTTGTTGTGTAGGTGAATCATCAACGCTATAACCCGCATATGACCTCGTAGTCCCTCCGGAAAGTCCAGTGTTGATGCTGTTCTGGTTCTCACGCTCTCGTTCTCGCTGTTCCCGTTCCATCGCTAGTCGTGGATCTCGGGCTTCTCTCAAACTGGCTCCGATACCGAGATTACCACCCAAGGAGGTCGTAAGCGAGACTCCAGCAAGGCCGTTGACAAGTAAAGACTCACTAGGGTTTGAGGGGGACATAGAATTCCCAGTTGCTGTCGGTGTGAGGCTTGGGGTAGCCGTCGACACGCTCCCATAATCACTGGTGTAACGCGAAATTCCAGCACTTAGAGTTGCAGGAAAACTCGCAGAAGAGGGAACTGGTGATGGTGTATAGGATCGTAAATCTGCAAATGATTTGGCCGCTCTAAGGTTCTGGCGTGATTGCAGGTCATTGCGGCTAGACGGAGATGCCGGGATATCCAGGAGAGCATGGGCTGATCGGCCGATAGTTGAGTATATACCAGCACTTTCAGATCGAGCATCACTGAAGTCCATAGTCGTTGCCCTAGCCAAAGTTCGGCGTTGCTGGGATTCAACTGGATGAACGGCAGGAATGGTTGCGGGGCTGATCGCAGATGCCGAACCTGGAGGAGCACGGAAGACCTGGACTTGGCGTTGTTCTCCACTCCCTCTTGACACATGCGCCAATCCCATATGATGTGCCAAAGTATGGACGGTCCGGCGTTGTTGAGGAGTTAGAGTGGGTGGGAAAATCAACGCTTCCCTGGAAGCATCATCTCTGAACAGAAGCAATTGGGAATAGAATTGGAGGGTCTGAGGATCATTTAGGTCAACATCTATAGGTGCCTTTTGGTTAGAAACCACGTTCGCATTACATCCTAGCTCCATCATGCTTGACCATGGTTTAAGGATGGTACCTGGCTTCACCCTGGCAGCACTGGGTGTAGGAGATGTAGCTGGTAGGATAGACGGCTGTGCCAGTTGATTAACCGGTAGAGGCCTGTGCTGCTCTTCCAGCTGGCCTCTACGTTCTCTCTTCTCGCGCTCGATCCGCTCTCGCTCCACCAAGGGAAGCATTTTCTTATACTCGACCCTTAGTTTCCTCCCTTGAAGGTCAAAATGATTCAACGCCTCGATAACAATTGCAGTTTCCTCTGGGGTCGTGAAATTGGCGAATGCCAATCCTCGGAATACGCCATTATCGAAATGGTAGTTGAAGGCATAAGGTAGAGGTAATTGGAGGTCAGTCATCAACTGAACCAGCTGTTCCTTTTTAACCGCAAAAGGAATGTTCTTAATTACAATAGCAGTAGGGATGAGCTCTTCATCAGGGTCAGAGTTGACGGTTTCGGTGCGCATAGGGGAAGTGCCCAAAGGCACGTTGCCCAATCCGGGCATAGGTGTCACCGCTGGTAATGGGGATGCTTGCTCTATCCAAGTCTGTACAATGGTAAGCACCTCATCAAAACAATAGCAATACAGAGCAGAAATAACATACAGAAGGTAAAGCTGCTCTGTGTCTGGACGGAGTCTTAATCCGACCCGTTGCGCTACCTAAACCAACCATTGTTGCGGCGTTGAAGTTACCCGGATTCCACGTCTGTGCACCAGATGCTTCATAAGGGTAGTTCGAGACCAGTCTCGACTCAAATCGGTTGGTGTCATATCTGGCCGCATGATCCTCCGCGGTGTAAAGTCCACCTGCTGTGAATGTCTCGAAATGCCTAGACTGCGCACGATGCAAGGAGGGGTGGGATTGTTGATGCTGGATTCCACCTGGAGAACGTGCCGACCCGATAGACTCATAATAATCATGGTGATGATGATGAGGGCTTGCCATATCGACTTGTGGCAAATGATTGTCTGATAATCGCTGGAAATGGACACTCCGGAAAAGTTTCCCAGGGTGTATTGTTCTTCCTTCTTGGAAATTCAAAAATCGGATTTTCCTCTCGGGGGAAATCTCTCAGCCCAAGCTCACTGCGAATATTTGAAATAGAGATGCACTTCTTCTAATATGATGCGAAATATTTCGGTTCTTGGCTTTTAGTCGTCTCGTATATTCGAATTTGTGGTTTCGTGAAGCGTGAAGCGTAAATCTCGTAACCAGGGTTTAGGGGAAACGATGGTGAGGGGTTGATGGTGGGGAAACCTTTCGTGCCACTGGCGATTCCAGTCCGCCGAAGAGAGTGAGTAAGAGGGGTTATTGCTGCTGAGGCTGCAGCTGGAAGGATGCGAATACTTTCTTCTGGGGGGTGAGGGGAAAGGCCAGACACAGAGAGGAGGTTGCGATGCAGTCAGGGGGTGCAAGGAGAGTAGGATTCCAGGCGGCCGTGAGAAAGGGAAAAAGGGCTAAGTTTGGTTGCGGCCGGAAAAGGAGGCGGGTGAAAGCCGATGAGTGAGTGCACCGAGTGCTGTGCCAAAGCTTTCGTTCGTTCACTGAAATGGTTGCTGTCAGCGAATCAGCACGCGTTGAGACGCTGCAGCAGCAACAAGTTGGATCGGCTTTAATTCTCGGACAGTGAAAACGGTCAAAAGTTCGAGATTCGAAGCCCAACTGGATAGAATAAATTCCAAAAAAATTAAATGAGTAAAACAGATGGGTGAAAAAGACCCCTGTCTTGCTACCAGCCTATGGCTGCGGGTGGGCTAATTCTTTCTTCTCAAGTTGCCAAATGATTGGAGTTTTTGTGAGAGTGTTTCTCACAGCCACCTAGACAAGACTGCACCTACTGTACAGTGTACATGTGCAAGACATACTGTTGGGTATTCCATGAGGAGGTTCTCGTGGTATGTATGCTCATGTCCTTCTGAAAGCCATGGTCATGCAACCGACGTATCACGAGGATGAAAGTTTAGCTACACAATTTGTCTTGCTTAGTCATGTCCAGCACTGCGTTCGGTTAGAGGGGCTTGGCATGGGACTACCTTTCTCCTGTGGCAGTGCACATAGGATTATACATATGAATAGAGGTTGAAGAGGATATAAGGTATGAGAACAGCATTCTGATACTAACGTAGATAGAGGAAATATAGGTCGAGTAGCGTTACCGGCGGAATAAAAGCAGAGGGCGAGATGCCATTGTATAAATACATGAAGGGCAGAGAAAACCGTAACCAGCAAACATTTCAGCCAATGTATGAAAACAGTGGTGGCAAACAGAAAGAAACAGATGAAAATATCGTAGTAATAATGGAAACTAATAACGATATATAACACGAGAAAAGAGCAAAGAATGTATGCCGCAACACATCAAACGAGCAATATGACTGTAGCTGTCTTCAATTCAAAAAAACTCCACTCAGGGCACCATCCCTCAGTGCCAGCGGAAAATAAACCACAAACCACATTGCCTAGTTACCACAGCAGTAATAAGGATTGGTAGAGCTCTAGTGGAGTCCTTTCCGGTGGTATAAATATCTAGGGAATCTCATTTGCTAGTCTGATTACTCATTTACCCTCGTCAATGCTTTACTCGTCCGTGGAACCAGCCAGGTGACTGGAACATATATGCCCAACATGGAGTGAGTGGCTAGGCAAGGACGAGGCACCCAACACCGAACAGTTCATAAGATCCGATGGGAAACCGTGGGGAGACGTTCGTGGCGGGGAAGAGACGGAAGCGCGGAGAAGGAGGGAGCGAGGGGAACGAAGATCCGGGTTTTTTTTTCCGCTTTTCGAGTTTTTTCCACATTCTTCCTTTTTCCTTTTTGTATCTCTTATCCAGTCTGTAGCAGGGATCAGGGGAAGGGCCTGAATCTCGTGCCCAGACCGATTTATGTGTGTACTCCGTACATACTCCGTAAATCGAAGGGATTGTCGGCCGACTCCTCAAAGGGGTACGGTAGCCACATCACTTAGTCATCGTTCCGGAAATAAAGTTAGTTCTTGTTAGTCTCATGCCAAGTCCCTGAACTCCGACCGGTGAACTCCGGCCGAAAATAATACTGCATGGTTCACGCATCTCGAAAGTTGCCAACCACACCTACTATGCCTCCCTCAATAATTCTTCCAAACACCTATGTTCTCCTCCGCCTCCCAAACCAGACAACTAAACTCATAAAAGTCATTCCAGATTCGTACGTCCCGTGCAATCCCACTCTCACTTTCCCCACATCCCACTAACCAGCTTTACAGGACGATAAACCTCGGCAAATTTGGCTCCTTCCCCACCAATTCCCTCATCCATCGCCCGTACCACCTCACCTTTGACATCCTTGATAATCCACCTTCCCTCTCCATCGTCAGCACAGAAGAAATCACTAGGGACCTTCTGGGTGAAGAGTTAGCGCGAGCTGCGGACGAAGAAGGAGCCGAGAATAGTGATGATGAGGATAGAGAGGGTGGTGAGGGGGGGGACTTGGTGATTCTGGGGGACGGTACGGGGTTGGGTGATGTCAGGAATAATAGGGAGACGGTGGATGATCCTAATGCGCAAAAGTTGAGTTGGAAGGACATTGAGGAATTAAAGAAGAGGGGGGGTGGCCAGTCGGGGAGGGTAAGGACTAAATTTCATATGCGGAAATCGGGTAGAGCTAACATAAGACAGGAAATCATTAATGCCCTTATGACATCCCATACCGCTATCCACCAAAAAACCGCATATTCCTTAAGCAAGTACGCACTGCGGAAACGCTCGAAATACATGAAGCGGTTTACAGTCTTACCGGTTGATGTATACACGATACTCGACCATCTAATGAGCGAGAAGGAACCTGGAAAAATCATGGAGATGCAGCAAGAGGGATTGGGGCTGATGTTGGCTCAAGGGAATATTAGGTTTTGTCCAGATATCTGGGTTGGTGGTGAGCTACAGAGAGGAGGGAGATGGCTAGTGGTAGATGAGACCGGAGGACTACTGGTAGCTGCAATTGCAGAGAGGTTGGGACTGTTGGAGCATGAACCAAGGTACCTTAACGACGGCCAGGGGGGAGTGGGCTCTGGGGCTGAAGACGCCGAAGGGGGTGAGGCAGAGGAACCGATAACTACCACCGCAGAAGCCACAACGGAAGCGGGTGGGCCCCCATCAAAGAAGGCGAAGCTCAGCCATGACCCCCAGCCCATAGTGTCATCCACCCGTCCACGCCATGCTCCCCAACCTCCAACGCATCCTTCGCCTGCAACAGCAAACACCATAACTGTGGTTCACCCCAATGAACAGCCAAACCTCTCACTCCTGAAATACTTCGGCTACGATCCCAACACTCCTCCTACTTCCCACCCTCTATATACTCATCTCCGCACTATCTCCTATCTTTCACTCCTCTCTCCCTCATCCGACCCAACCCTCACCCCGCCCGAGCGCGCCTCCGAAACAGCCTTTAAAAGCTGGAAATCCGGAAAGAAATCTGCTTATCTACGAAAATGGCGTCGGTGGGAGCGTTCTGCAAGGACTGTGATGGAGACTCGAGGAGGCGGGTTCGATGGGCTGTTGGTTGCCTCGTGGATGGATGTTAAGAGCCTTTTGGGGTATTTAGTTCCGTTCGTTAGGGGGAGTGGGCAAGTTGTGGTTTGGCGGCCGGAGAGGGAGGGCTTGGTTGGAGTAGTGGATGCGTGTGGGAAGGAGAGGAAGGGCGATTGGTTGAGGAGGAAGGAGAGGGGAGAATTACCTGATGCAGGGCCGGGGGTGGTGAATTGGGAAGGGGTATCAGCGGGGCTACCCGAAACAACGGGAGCGTTGCATTATTTAGTCCCCGAAGTTGAGGGGGCGAATAAAGATGTAGTGGATATAACGAGTCTACTAACTCCACATTTGCTACCTGATCTCATTACACTCCCAGCACCAGACCCTAGTGCGAAGCCGAATGCTCCAGCACCACCGAGTGTCAAGGAGTTGGATCCGACGATTTTGCTTGCACCGACGATCCATAGCACTACAATTAGGAAATATCAGGTGTTACCTGGAAGGACGCATCCTGTGATGACGTCTCGAGGGGGAGCGGAGGGGTATGTATTTGTGGCGACGAGAGTGGTGCCAGTGGAGGGGAAGGTTGAGGCAATGGGGAAAGGGGGTGGGAGGAGGCAGTTGAGAGCGAAGAGGGAGGCGGAATAGAAAGCTGGGGCCAGAGTTGGGTTGACGGGCTGGGGGGTCCACCGTAGTATACATGATACCATAGATGGGGAATAGAAAAGTAATTGTTGCTGGTGTGAATCTGGGATTGTTTATTTGGACTCGCTAACCGTAGACTGGTAGTGAGAGCGGGTTTAAGCGTAACATAAGCTATGACAAGGAAAATTTGAGCAACCAATCATGCATAAGTGGTATTCACATAGTCATGGGGTATTTCTCCGACCCCCCATCATAAACCAATCCCTCGCATATATATAAGTACTTTGCTCATGCCAGACGAAACTATACTATTTCCTTCCCTTCCACGCCTCTCTAAACACACCTAATACCTCCTCCGGTGCTACCTCCCCACGCCCCAACTTCGTCCCTAACCACCCCCTCAACTCCTCCCAAAATGCATCCTGCTCTAATACTCCAATCTTCTCTTCATCGACCTCCATCTTCTTATCTTCCTCTAGCTTCTTTTCCTCTGCCCCTCCCTTCTCCCCAGCCTCCTCCTGGACATGCATAGAGATATCTATCCTTTTCCCTGCCAACTCCCCCTTTGGCCCCATAAGCACGACATTCAACACCCCCATCCCTCCCTCGGGTTCGTCGCCAAATATCTCCCTGAGGAATGTTACATCTGGGAGAACCCTGCCTTTGTACAGGAGCTTGAGCTTGTCGAGGGGGATGTTGGTGTGTTGCGAGAGGAGGAGTTTTGTTGTGAGGAGGGTGGTGGCGATGGAAAGGGGGGGGGTAGTGTAGTCGAGGTGTGGGGGACGGAGGGTTTTGAATGTTATGGAGACTATTTACAGAAGGGGGTTAGTGGAGTAGAAGATGGGGAAAGGGCGGGGGGAGGGGTACTTTTTGGAGCGTCCTCGAGACGAGGTTTTTTGGTGGTGGGGGAGTGGGTGGGAGGTTTAGGCAGGATGTACTATTTTCCGGGGGAGAGATGGGTTAGCTGTATATACCAGGTTTGGGAGCGGTGGAGGGCCCTACAGGAGGTCGGGTGTATGTCTTGGGATCATCGATGTGGTCTGGGCCGAGCTTGAGTGGGCGGCCATTGAGGGCGGAGAGGAAGTGTTTTGTGAAGGTGAGTTCTGTCATATTGGTCGTAGGCACCTGGTGGTGATAGGTGTAAGTTAAGCTCCCCTACCACTATTGGTGTGAGGTTTTGGCAGCAACTGGGTTTCACGTGACCTGCTATATTGATTCGCCTGCCAAGATTTCACACTTGCAAAAAATTAAATTCATGACAGCTCTAGACCCATACTTGCCTTTCAGGTCCCCAAGAATCCAGCAAATTCGATACCAGCAGCTTCTCCGAACACAATGGGTAAAGGCCGCACCAAGTACAAGCAAGCACCTCCCGCCCCCCTCGACTCACAAACAATCGCCAAGCTCAAGGAGCGAGTCAAGGAGACTGGCTCCCTTGCTCCCGCAAGCGTAAGTGACAAGAATGACAAGAAGACCGCAAATAAGCGGAAAGAGTCTGGTCAGGGAGATGGCGATCAGGTAGAGAGGGTAGGGAATAAGCGATTGAGGGCGGAAATTGAGGAGCGAAGAGCAAAGGAGGTGAGGGTTAGTGGTGGGAAGAAGGATACTGGTGTTGGCAGGAAGAAGGGCGAGGCTGGGAAGAAAGCCGTTGCAGGGAAGGGCGCGGAGAAGGGTGGGAAGGAGGTTAATGGGAAGGAGAAGGGAGCTACGAAGAAGCCTGCTGGGAAGGGGAGGAAGGGGAAGTTTGATTTTACTCCTAGGGTGGAGAGCGGGCAGGAGAGTGATGATGGGCATGGATACCCTGATGTGTTTGATAGAGCTGTTGGCGTGAGAGACTTGGATGTTGATATGGATATGGTGGATGTGGGGGAGAAGTTGCTGAAGAATAATGAGGCTAAGAAGCTGAAACAGGACTTTCTAGGGGAGTCAGGTGAGGGAGAGGATGCTGGTGAAAGGGAAGAGTGTAATGGTGATGAGTTCCTTGACGACTCGGACATCTATGATTCCCAGGGCGAAGATGGAGGAGCACCGGGGAAACGCCCTATATGGTCTGATGACGAAGGTGGGCCCGACGCGGAGGAGAAACTAACCGCAGCCAACATTGAAGGGTTATCTAGGCGTCTTGACGCTCAAATGGCGGAGGAGGCTGCACTTGTTTCCGCAGAGATGGCTCAAGACAGTTTACAGACAAATCTTGAAACCGACAGAGTCACAATCTTAGGTTCCATCGACCCCACTACGGGGGAGTCTACCGCTCCAATACTCCCACCAGACATCA
>Ga0307514_10001656_pt1 | contig 25958 bp, 31 predicted proteins | sample 16_EM_MG_FD_203088 | JGI IMG/M metagenome (GOLD analysis project Ga0307514, IMG submission 203088) | Populus trichocarpa ectomycorrhiza microbial communities from riparian zone in the Pacific Northwest, United States - 16_EM | ecosystem: Host-associated > Plants > Roots > Unclassified | place... | reverse complement strand
GATCGGCGCTGCGTTTCGTACTATATAGAGTCAGGTGCATGCATGCTTCGGAGCAAGAAGCTGTACGTGGTACCTAGGTAGTGCCTCGAGCATGTATAGGAGCAAGAGAGCCAATTGTTTTTTTTTGGAAGTCTATACGTCTGTGGAGCTATAGGCTAAGAGGTGGAGAGACAGCCCCCCCTAAATTTTTTTTTTGAGTTTACATATATAGGTAGGTACGTCTGTGGGGTCATAGGCTATGACGACCCAATACTTAGGAGTTGGTATTTGAAATATGCAGACAGCCACCGTGCAATGCAACCAACCACCACGGTATCGGGTATCACACCAGAGGATCATAACACACCAAACCCCCAACCCGGCTGGTCACACAGAGCCGGGTAACAAGAGAGACTGTGCAGCCCAAACAGATATCTCTGCAGTCATCGATGGGCTAGATTTTGGATATTACCTGGGCACCTTCGGAAATCCCAAAGTATCTTTGTGGCCTGAAAAGTAGGTACCCCTCTACGAGGGGTTGTGCAACCAGACTAAGTAAGGGGTAGGTACCTACTGGTATGACAGAATTCGAAGAGTTTGTGCCTGAGTTCGAGGAATCTACGTATGCACTGCCCTTCACTATAATCCTTCGGGGCATGACGAGGGTCCCAGATACTTGGCTCCTGATGTTTACCCTCAACGAACACACCTCCTCACCCCTTCAAATGATGATAGCACTGGAGCTCAACGGGAATGAATGCACGGCTAAGCCTAGCAGAGGAATATTTAAACAGGGAGATAAGTATTCACGAGGTTTTCTGCTCTATAGCATCTTATCTCCACTCCACTCTTTCAGTCTCGTGTCAAAGACCACAGCAGAAATAGTGAGATTTGCGGGCCGGGGTTCGCTCACGGATGGGTACTTGGAGTGGTCATGTGAGTGAAAACAACTTTGGGTGATAGTTTTGTTTGTGGGAGATGCAAGATTCCCGGGTGTCTGATACGTACATCACCGGTATATTTATGGGTACCCAAATGATGATCACTTCTCAACTGGCTGACTTTGGATGACAAGTAGGCTGCTTGCAGTTTTGGAGTGTCCCGATAAGCAGGCAGGGCATAGAATGGCTATTTCTGGGTGCACTGAGCCGTTGCAGAACTACCAAAACCCCTTCAAGCAGAAGGTGGTATCCGAAAAAGGGTCAACTGCGGAGGCAGGGTGAAATGGCCAGCTTGCCGGAAGCGGATCTTCCTGCCAACCCAACAGGCACAGCGGATCTGCCTACTTACTTTGCATTGTATGCCCGGCTATCCTGGAGGTATAAGGGTGGGGGAGTTGGAACACTGGTTGCATGTACCCCTTCAGATTACTGCTGGGCATAGTATCACTAGTGCAGGCTAAACAGTGTATATACGAGTCCCAAATTCATTGTGGTGGCTACTACGGAAATAATAACTATGAGGCAGCTAAAAAAAACCCACAACTGACAGTAACCTTACACCTGCAATGCAATCACTCCACCCCGAAATGAGATATTAAACCCACAACTCTATGATCCAAAGAACCCCTGGATACCCCTCGTGTTAGCAACCTCACATGGATTGACAAGGCTGCGGCTCTAGAACTTTGGAGATTTCACCGGTCAGTGAAAGTCCCTTCCGTCCTGTGTTGGAGTAATATGATACATCGATCCTATACTTACTAGTTAGTTAATTTATACCCCAAATATTTGGTTTTGCAAATTCATGAGCCGAGTTGGGTCATTTTTTCCATGCATAGGTCTATCTTGCCACGAGAGATAAGTTCGCAGATTTATTTAAACAGTACTAGTGTTTACGGTGCTCCTTTGATTCCCATAAAAGAATTGCTTCCAGTAGTCGACTACCAATATGGCTAGTCTGGTTATATAAATTCCTGCCCTGGACTGGCGCACACAAATATAAGAATAAGAATAAGAATAAATAGCTAAAGAGTAAAAGAAAGAAAGAAAATAAATAAAGAAGACTAAGCTTCTACAGTATCATACGGACAATGAGCTAGCTACATCCAGGGACCTCGTTGCCCGCCCTGTGGGGGCAGCATCGAGTTGCCATGCTCGACCTTCCGCTGCTACACGCATGCTCTTTCTCCAATTCCTCATCCCCTATACCACGGCGATAGTTCCTCCCTCCCCCCACACGTCTCTGGTACTGGTGCAAGTTTCCATCCGTCTTCCTCTATCTCCTCTTAGCGCGCGGGTTCGGCGGCCAATCCTCAATTTTCACCTTCATACGGTTCACCGCCTCCCTTACCCTTGCCTGATCCTCTACGCTCAAATCCTCAAACCCATGTGGCATCGCTGGCACTTGTCGACCTATAACCCGAAGTTGTGATCCATGAACACAGCCCCAGTGCCGCCATTGATAACATCCTACGGCCCCTGGGTGAGTTCCGGGCACAGGTATAGAGTGGGATGACCATAGACCTAGGCGGAGGGTGTGTTCTGGAATTCGCTCCTTACAAGAGCGGCATGTCGAGCGGGAGGATTTAGCGTACTCTAGGTCCGGTTAGCAGGCTGTTTTTTTTTATAAATACAATAATATGCATATATAGTAGTGCCTTCACAGCTGGACATAGGTCGGGGGTTATCATCGTACAAGCCTCAGAAGATATATGCCGCAGCGCTTTTTGAAGAAGTATCTTACCAACATAGTAGAAGGGACCCCTTTTGGATGACTCCGCGGCAATGCGGGCAAGGGAGCGGCCAAGCCCTGTTAAAGCCTTCGCTGGAGGATACCCCCCTCGCGGGAGCATTGTATGGGAGTGGACCTGAGCCAATCAGACTAGCGTGAACAGTGATGATGGGGTACGAGCAGGTGGAAAGGAGGAGTTTGGCACCGGGTTGAGTTGCTTATTTGGTATGAGAGGCTCCTTGTTTGGTGGTCTCTTCAGGCGCTGATGGGTCAATACAATCGATCGGCCAGTATGTACACCAGATACAGGTGTCACGTGAGTACTACTACATACCTAAGTATGTTGTAAGCATGCTCCGGTAAGTCACGTGGATTTCTTCCTTTGTCCTCGCGAGTTTGTGGATTTAAAGTACGTAATTGTTCTGCTTCTATCCATATATATAGTCTCGTCCCCAGACCGAGTCTGGTTGGCACGACCCCTCTCGAAAACCCAGACCCTCGAAAGAGGCATCCAATCTCATTCCTAGTCCCATGCCAGGTATTTCCGAATGGGAGAGCAATAGTAGCATTTTCATGTCCGTCTCGACTGGGGGATTAGGGCAGGGGGCATACCGCCAATCTTTTCATACAAAGTTCAACTTTGCGCTGGTGGTCCGCTCCATTGCAGGGTGGGGGGGTAGTCTGGTTGCACAGGCGCTCCTGGGGATTTATACCTAGGTGGGGGAGGGCCTTGGGATGCGTAGGAACTTAGTGGGGTGTAGAATTGCAGGTTGGTTCCCAACACCGAAATTTCCGAGAACTAGGGTCACCCGAATAAACACCTGTATAGGAAAAGAGGTGCAACCAGACTAGGAAAAGCTCTCGGAAATGCTTTTTGAAATCAAGAAGTTGTTAGGAAATTGTCCGTCATACAGGTCCAATTTACTGGGTACCTTGGAAAGAGACGGGATAATATTTGGTTACCTTGAACTTCGCCGGTTTTAATTTGAGCCTATTCGGATTTTTAAACAATTAAATGCCTTGTGTCATACCCCAACCAAATATATTACCGCTATGCCCAGTCAGGGCGGCACATGGTGGTCTGGATCTATTGGTGACTGTGTTGGTGGAGGGACATAGAATAGATGGGGAATCCAGGTGCTGTGGCGGCGATTTCTGGATAGGGAAGGCAGGTGGCTAGGTGCTTGATGATGATTCGTGCTTTCTCCTCTCAAGAGGATCCCAGGCCATTGTATTTTGGGAGTGTTAAGATGAGTGTGGGGATGTGGAGGGGCCGCCGCCGAATTTGAGCTTTGAGAGGGCGAGTCCAAGGATACCGCTAGAGGAGTGGAAGATCAAGGAAATATATATCAATAATAACATCCACCAAGCCCTCACCATTAATATTTGTTCAATATTGTTGACCGAAACCGTGACGGCTTCCATCCCTTGGCCTAATGCGGAAGCACGCCGTACCTTGGCCATTAGTTTTAGGGCGAAATAGTGGAAAGTGCACAGTAATATCCCCCTCTTACATCCCTTCAGAGAACCCTTTGTCGGGCGAGTTGCTATGACAGACGTGGAATTGCGTTGCCCTATTGGGTAGATGGCAGGCGGTATATGCGTAGGTACGCACGGCGCCGTTCCTCGAACAGAAGATGTTTGCTTGTATCAGCCTCTACCAAGTCCCGCTGTGGATGTTGAAAAGGCGAGGAAGTTAGTTCAGGCAACAGTGGGGATATTCCATGATCAGGTGAACTATCACTCCCTTGACGGTATACCCCACACCGAAAGCAGAAGAGGCATTCCGTCTTATACAGGCTGGGAAACGAAAGTTGGTTCTGAAGCTCCAGCCGCCGTTTAAGATAAACTTGGTTCCCTAACTAAAACACAGCAGATGCTAATACTCCTAGGTCCCTAAAAAAATATCAAAAGCTCTGCAGATATGCTACCCCACATGCACCTACATATGTACCTAATTGCTGGTGGTCTAGGAGGCATGGCTAGCACAGAGGATGGCTGGTGCCAGGCATCCAGTCTTTCTCTCGCAGTGGGCTAGACCCGTGGTGCCTGCCATACACGGCGAGATGGTTCTCAAGGACGCAATACTAGATAGCATTGAATGAACTTTGAGGACTTCAAAGCGGTACTTCACCCCAAGATTCAAGGGACATCTTTAGAAGGCTATCCTGGGTACATCGAACTTGACCCCGACTATTGGGGGGTTGCCGAAGGGAGCAGAGAAGGAGGTTAATATTAAGATAGTGCGTTATGAGGTGGGAAGTGGTTCAAGAAGTTTCGGTCTGGTAGGAAGAGCAATCTGGTGCATGCGCTGTGAGTTTTGGTAGGTTTTGAAGGTGGAGGTGGAAAGCAGAAGGCTGGGTAGGAGAAGGGCTCGAAAGGCGAGTAGCAGTTTGAGGGAGGAGTGGATGAAGGTGTAGATGGATAATGAGAGGTTTTGAGTAACACAAAGATTATCCCGACACTTGTGTGCGATGGAAGGATGCGATTATTGTTGTTTTGTGGTATTATTGCACAAACGTACTAGTAATTACAACCATGAGTAATGAGAGTGGATGACGTTGTATTCGTTCTGATAAATGGTACGTTTAACCAGAGGGGAGGGATATATTCGTTAATGACATGAAGTATGAGGGAGACGACGATTAGAAGCTTCCAGTTTGCTGTCATGCACTAATGAGATCTGTTCGCCTCAAACACAAGCCCTCGGACAGCCTCGGAAAAGGGATAAGTTGTCTGCGATCAACGCAACATCCTCCCCTTCGACACAATCACCGCCGCAGTCTGCTCCATAATCTCCTAAACCCCAAACCCTCCGTTAGCCAGCACCCAGGGGATGATTAAGGAGGTAAACCTACCACATGCCTCACCAGGGCTTCCATAATCTCCAAATTCTCATGGAAATCCTTGTCCCATTCAATTGCAAAATGCTGCTGGTCAACAATATACTTCAACTCGGCATCATATGACATGCGGAACAGCGTGACCGACCAGCCTAGATACACGATGACCCCACCAATATTAGCCCCGGCGACTCCACCAGATTAATTAAATGTTCAACTAACGCACCAGAGCACAAAACTCCAACCACTTGCAGCCCCTCATCCTCAATCCTCTTCCTCGCCCACCCCAACAAGCTCTGCAATGCCCTCACAATCTTTCCGCGATCAATCGTCGCCTTCATATCCGAATTCGGCCTATCACTCAACCGACTAACCTCAATCACGCCCAAATCGAACCTAAACCCCCTCTTGATACATCTAAATACCCCATCGTACCGATCCCGTTCAGATTGCCCCGGAATAATCGCCAACTCCTTCCGGAGAAGTGAGAGGGTAGACGACCGCGAGAAGAGGTAGTCTATAAAGTACGGCCAGAGGTTAGAGTCGTACCAGCCTTCTTTAATTTCAGGAGCCCAGGAGGGCTGGAGGAATTTTTGACGGAGCCGAAGGAGCGTTTGCAGGGTGTTACGAATGTAGCGGAAGTAGAAGATTGTATCGGGGTTGGGGGAGTCGAGGGATATTTGGTCAGGGATATCCCCACGGTGGAGTAAGTCGGGAGGGAATTGCTGTGCAGCGAGGGTGTAGGTTTCGGGTAGTGGGGAGATGGAGGGCATGCGGAGTAGAGAGGATTTGCGAGTGGAGTTATCGCAGGTGTTGAGATCGAGGAGTAGTTCGTCGGAGATAGCAGGAGTCACATCCTCCTCTTCCCCTTCTTCATCTCCCCCTTCCTCCTCCTCCATCTCCTTTTCCTCCTTCTGGTCCTCACCACCATCCCCCTGTGCCCCAGGAACCCCACTAATTCCCACGATCTTCCCCACCCTCCCTTCCCTCTCCACATTAATCTTCACCACATTCTTATTTACCACATTCCTCTTCGTTCTATGTCCCCAGAGGCAAGTATCAGCTAAACAAAAACCTTTGGGCACCCCCGGGAGCAGCAGCCGTAGCGCATGTTCTCTAAAACCGGGATCTGAGGGGCCAGCAAGAGAAAATCTTTGATCCCGTAGGACCCCCCCAGATTCATGGCAAGCCGTAGCAAAACCATGGTTTGGCCCTTAGAAGGTATACACACACGCTCTCCGAGAGAGATATATACATATAGAGTTGACTGGGTATCCCCGAGGAGGAGATATAGCCGTAGCTGTACCCTCCTCCCAAAATGGGATTTGCATGATCTATAGAAAACACGCAAATGTTCATGAGCAGAGCCGTAACAATGCCATGATGTTTTTGATTGAATACCCCTCTATATGTATACATTCCCTTCCTCCGACAGCGTGTATGTGGCCCTCATGTGACGGGGGAGTAGGGTCTCATACATACCTTTTCTTCCCGATCCGCCGACTCACACCGGGGTTTTCTTTTAATAGTGTTTTCCAATAATGTTTCGGTAGCCCGGGGGGGACGCCTCCGATGGTCTCGTTGAGGTGAGATTCGCAGAAGGAACGGAAGGTTGATTCTGTGAGGTTGGTTTTGTGCTCGTGGAAGAAGTTTTGGACTTCAGCAGGGATTTTGGTGGGGTTACTTGATGGTGTTGATGTCGCTGATGATGATGCAGTTGCCTTCTTTTTTGAGCGAGATGATCGGGTCGTTCCCTCTGCGTTGATTGTGGAAGTGGAGGCGGAGGTCGATGATCTAGCGAGGACTTGGCGCTGACGCATCCTACCTACCACGGAACACGGATTATGTAACCCAGCACGCGAGAATTGAATCGCACATTCAAGTGGGCAACCACACGGCTTTAAGTGCAACACGAATTCCCAGCCTCGTAATTTGTCCATCGGCCAATCGAAGATCAGATTGGCTAATATGAGGTGGGTACAACATTAATGCACCATACAAGCGTGCTGGCGCTAACTTGGCGTTTCAACTGCTGGAGTTTTCACTTACCTACATACCTATCCCCATAAACCACTCAAGGGAAAGGTGGAAAGGGGAATAAGCTCCGCTCTGGCCGGCCCAGATAAACATGGTGGAAGGATCATTGAACCTATGGAAGTGTTCTCGTTCCCGCCACTCTAGCCTGATCTTGGCATTCGCCCGTGATTTAACTATGGAAGATAGTATAAGCAAGGAGCTATATAAAGCTCAGGGGATTGTTTTTACAGTACACGCGTGATTGAAGCGCAAGCGAGTCTGAGGAGGCTTCAATAGCCGAAACTCCTTATGCGTAACTCTGCATAAACACCTAAGTAACATAACTAACCTATACGAAAGGCCCAATCATCGTACTTGAAGGCAGACCAGATGGCCAAATCCGGGGCGGAGTTGGGGGATGAGGATGAGGGGATGAATAAGGTGATCACGGAGGGGGGGTTAAGGCAGGAGTGGAAAAGGAGAAGGGCGGAGGAGAGGAAAGTGAAGGGGACCGGAATGGGGAGGGTAGTCAGATGGAACCGCAAGGCTCGAGTCAACTACGTTCATTGTCGCACTGGGAAAGGCAACTTACAAGCCTGGCGACATATTCTGGACGTGGATCAATCAGATGAATGCCGGAAGTGTGGGAGGTATGCAGAGACAGGAAGACATGTTGCCCTGGTCTGTATACATGGAGAGGAAATCGGGAGGAAGTGGGGGACATGGGAGGATATGGACGATCCAGCGAGGTGGCGGAAGAGGGTGAAGGACCCGGATGGGGATTACGAGCTAGATTTGGTGGAAGAATTCTTCTCCAATCTAGACTTGAACTAGGGGAGCGGGTCATGTAACGAATTTCATTTGTCAATTCTACATAGGGGAGACGGCTGAAGAGGGAGCGTGGCGGAGGATGAGTGCGAAATATATCTGCGGGAGATTTCTGGCTGAAGTGGGAGCGTGGTGGCGGGAGCCGTACCTGGGTGTGAGACAGGCAGACGGACATTTCTATCTTTCGGGGTTTTATTTTCTTAGGCTCGGAAGGTTGGGCGTTTAAGCAGCATGTTGTTCCGTGTGTAAACCCAATCCTTTAAAGGTGCGGGAACGGGGCCGCCTCATAGCCTAAGGCTCCCTTCGGGGGAAAGGCGTATAGACTCCAAAAAAAAAAAAAAAAAAAATCATCGTACTTGACCCTTGTATTTGCGCCTAGGTAGAGACAGATAACCTCATATTTACTCCCCGCCTACTGAGCTTTTAGCGTCTTCCCCTCTGACTGTATATCCTGCAAAATCCCTCTAATCGCTAGACAATACTACGCACGTATATCTTCTGGTTGGTGGGGCCTGTGCCAAAAAGCACTTACGGTCAAGTTTGAGACTATATCGATTCTATCACTTCAATTTCTACATAGATAGCTCCCGTGATGCTCAATAATTGATAGTCACAAATGCGCAACCCCAAAAGCAATAATTTCTGGTAGGACAAATAATTCAAACAAAGCCAAATATCCACAACCCGCCATCGAGCGCTTCACTAATCCTCATTTGAGATGCGCACCCCTCTCGAGTCTATCTCCTTCCAATGATTCCTCTCCCCCCACGACTTCTTCATCTCCCCCATCACCCCTTGAATGATATCCTTGCCACTCCCCTTCTCCATCTCCCACTCCGTCTCCTTCGGAATATCCGAATCCCCCGCATTCCCGTTCTTCCACTGAGCAAACAAACTCGGGTTAAGTGTATACCCCTTTAGGGAACCACCCGTAAATTTATTCCAAATGACAAGATCAATCGGTCTGTACAACTCTCCTCCAGGACCACCCACTTGATATAACAGCCTCTTCGCACCGGCAAGACTGACTACATATCCCAGGGTACAAGCCACATCGTAAGTTGGATGAAGCACGCGTATCTTTCCACTCTTCGAACTGGGGAGAATCGCAGAATGCTTATCGTAAACTGGTGCATACTCATCTTCCCACGCCTCGAAGATCCGAGAAGCTTTAGGATGCTTATCCGCAGGAGGTCGACTTGCGAGGCAATGCCCGAGATGTAACATATCCCAGCTATTATCATCCACAAGGCCATATATTTCCCCGTGGGTTGCCCCAGTGAGGTGTTGTAGATGTGTGGAGACACCGGCGAGGACTTTCCGGATGCCTACGGTGAAGTCGACGTCGTCCTCGAGGATGAGTGCGGTGGAGATGTTTTCGTCGATCATTTGGCTCCAGACGTTGGCATGGGCGCGCCAGCAGCCGAGTTCGGCGCGAGTGGGGGGTTTTTGTGGGGGTTTATTGAAATCGTAGGGTAGCGCTTTGTTGGCAATGGTACTTCCGTTCACCTGGATTTAATCCCCACGTTAGACTTGAATAGAATAGGGGTTCAAAGCGCTGCAGCTAGATGGGACAGTATATAGATACAATCTACATCTATGTAACCTACCCCAGGAACATAGGTGAAATTCAAGCCCACATAACTAGCGACTAACTTCATAGTGTCCTGTCGGTCAGTTCGCCTAGTAAAAATTAGCGAAGTTCTCAAGGGATACCTGTACGAATACTCCTTGAAATTTACGCGGTGAAAGACTTGTGTATTACACTTACTCTGGCAAGCTGATGAAAAAGATCCTCTGAAACCCCAACGTTGAATTCCCAATCCCATCTTTTCCCACATTATTTGTTGTTTTCTTGTGATCACCCGATTCTGGCCGAACCACTTTCCCGTCGGGAATAAACCCATTGGAAGGATAGAATTTATCCAGGAGTATATAAATCGCAGGGAGATATAGCAGCACAGTGAGTGCGATGAATGCTGGCTTGCCCCGCAAATTAGGAACCATCTTGCGTAAGGGTATGATAAGAGGTTATTGTGGTAGCTGTGAAAGGGTGAACAGAGAAGCTTGTTTTTCGATTACATTTTTTGTAAGGAACTGTAAGCAATCGCTGCGTGCGGCTGACTGTCTCACTGCAGGTAACAGAATTTTTCTTTTTTGATTGGCGGAAAGTGGTTGAGCCGGGTATCAGAAATGCGTAGGTATACGGAGTACTTACAGCTAGCTTAAGATCGCTGAATTCGAATAAAAAGAGCCCAGTCAAACCTTGCGAAAATGGTGGCACAAGCCGCCCTCTCCGTATATAGAGCCGAAAATGGGATGTCTTCCGTAGGTAAGCACAATACTTAGGTACCTATCATACATATGTACCGTATGTAACGGTATACCGAGTAGGTACCTAGTTAGCCTGGTTATTTTCCTGCCAACCAGCATATCGACACTAATAAAAGGGTTGCTTGACAGGGGATTCCATATGTGAATGCCGGATCACGTGACTCCCGCAATGCTTGCTGTCTAATTTAAGCTCATGCTCAGTATAAGCTCATAAATGTACATATCTCAAATCCATAGATAGGGCATTGTTATATTGTTCCCCAAGGCCGTATTTGAAGGCCGTAGCCTCGGAACCGAACACTGGTTTGGGTATACAGAGTTTCAGGTATTTGTTGAAAAGTGTATGGTAGGGCTAAGTTTTAAATCTTCAGTTTAGCCAGAAGACTGAGCTACTCATCTAGATCAGGTTGGTTAGGCCTGAATAAAGGGTACTTATCCAAGTATGGTAAGTTAAGAATCATGATCTCCGATTTCTTACTCTAGGACACAGATCTACCAGAGAATCGAATATAAACAGATACCTAAGTAATGAAAAGGCCATGGGAGGTTCCTCTTCTTGCTGTGTTGTAGGTCTTTTGGGCGGTCAAAGTGTATGCACAGTAGTTCATGGGAATATGACAATTGGCATACATATTTGAGTAGCAGAATATACACTTCACCCACTTCCGTGTTATAAGATTAAATGCTGGTTGATAGGAAGAAATTAACTGCCTATACTTCTCTTTTACTACTGTTTTACCTTGCTTTTTGCATTAACTGCACTTAGGTGCACCCTTTACCTACATCTTAGCTATAAAGAGAAGAAGGTATGCCAATTAAGTACCATGTGTTCAATTGGGAAGAGTTACCCTAAACTGTAGATCGAAATCCCTCTTCTCTCGGCAAACACTGATGGTATAGGAATATGCATTGATTTTCCATCTATACATACAGTGCTTGGGCTGTTGGCTTGGAGAGCATCAGGTCTAGTTTCTTTTGTGCTCAGATTGTAGATGTCTCTCAAATATTTTCCGCGGAACCATGACCCTTAATAATCTTTTCCTAGTCCACGATAATTCGTTAACGCTTGCCCAGTAGCTATCCTTCCTACCCTCGAATGAATATTTCTCAATGCCAAACACACCTCATAGTCTTACCCTTTGATCAACGCCATACACACCTCCAGCGCAAAGGGCGCAAAGTAGACCCCGTGAGAACTCTTCAAGAAACTGTTAAACCCATGGATGTGATATATACAGTCGCTTAAATGATGTGGGACTTTTTATAGGCTATGAGACGAGGTAGAAGTACGTTAAGACCCTCTGTCTCTCCGCTATAGCCCACCTCATATCCTACCTAAGGCCCCCCTCGGAGGAAAGGCGTACTGGTATACAGTAGACTCAAAAAAAAAAAACTCCGCTATAGCAACGGATTTTGTAAGCCACCGGTTTATGCTAGCACCAGAATCAGTTATAAGTTTCTTCTCTTTTGAATCCCCATGTATAGTTATTTCTGTGTTATATAGTTCAACTGCGTTGTCTACTATATTGAGGAATTATATAAATTGCCCACGAGGGGCATAGTCGGTATGCTGCCCGTGGGCGGTCTAGGACATATATATACTGATACTAGAAAGCTCTCGTTAAAAGCATACCATAAGGGTCAGGGAAGGGGTGCTGATAACGGATATATTCTTATAACGGATTATACGGAGGGATTCTTCTACAAAATATTGGCCCCAAGTTGACTTCAGGAAAATCGAGGGCAACAGTTCCCGAAAGTCACAAATAGACAGATTTCGGCTCGTAGGTATTCAAATCTACCCCGAAGTTCCGTGTTGTGTAATCGCAACTCCCTTGCTTTGCTTTTCTTTTCCTTGGCCTCTATGGCTCTACTGGGAATCCAACCCACTTGATCGGTACACGACAAAAAATGGACTTGGGGACATCTACTGGGCGAAATGTTATACCCCCTTCTCGGAAGAGTCCTAGATTTCTCTTGGATCATTTGAATTTGGAAGTGATACCCCCCCCGTACGACAGAAACCCCTCCTCCAACCCTCTAATCTTGGAAAACCTCCTCGCTACTCTATCGACTATATTCACTGTGGCTGGCCTACCCCAGGAGCCCTGTCCCCCGCTGCGGTTAATGCTGGAAACTCCGAAGTATGTTAAGTTAAGAAGGCACCTAAACCCATGACTGATCTGTAGGCAGACCAAAAGCATAGACCCAAAATCTCTGGCCCGCCGAAAGATGGGATCTTAAATCGCAACCACTTCAAGCCCGCCAAAAGTTGCTCTATGTCGACATCGACATCCCCGCATCTACGAAATAGCACCCACCAACCAACAACCCATCAATCAGCATCAGCAACGGGGGTGGGGAATAGAAAAAGAACTTGTTCCTGGTTTAAGAACGTGAGCCTGGAAACCCTGTGCTTGCCTAGGTATCACTACATCTCTTTGGATTCAAGAGGGTGCGTACAGTATAACATTAGAGCCTGGTCCCACTTATAAATGTGATCGATGCCCGATATAAGGTAGTGTGTATATTAAATTTATTTAATATATTGGAAACGTACCCTCATTAATTACATACAGAGACATATGTAATTGGCAGGGGGCCTTGATGGCGTTAGGACAGTGATATTCGAGTTTTAGGTCAAAGTCTATATTAGTCGAAATCGAGCACAGTGCGTTCAGGGTAAGTTGGGCAATTGTTTTGGGGAAAGGTCCCCCCCGGGAGCCAGCAAAAGAATCGAGCTACCTCAACACTATATATGTATATTATCACCACTTCTTGGCTCCATTAATGAATCCTACACAGTATGAGATAGCTATAGCGCTATCGAATTCAGTCATGCTTGTCCGAACTCAAATTTAGAAAGGTCATTCTATGTCATTACGATCATGTCACACTATAATTGTCATATCCACTTTCAAAGCTGGTATGTGCGTAGTATCGGGGTGTATTGATGACAGCTAAAGTATTGTATATTCCTTTCAATATTTTGGCTTGTCCTTTACCACTAGATTTCTCCAGCCCCATACTCCACCCGCGGGGATATCTCTATGTCTGTATGGATCCTCGGCTGGTACAAGCCCAAGCCTAATTTGCAACAGCAGTCTTCGAATCATAGTAACATTCAATGTCATGATCGCGTCAATAAAGTGATTTAATATTCATAATTGGGATCCGCCGCCTAATTACACGTTTCTCCGAGCGGGAGAGTAGATGTTATGACCAAATTCCGACAAGATAAGTATCTCCGATACCATTCAAAGCAGAGCCACAGCAAGGCTAGATAGACCTCCACCAACAACTGCACCCCATCTCCAAACCTTGCCAGTGGCCGCTGCGGTTTGAAAGCCGGCAAACAGGGTTCTCGCGGCGACATTCCCAATGCTAGCTTGCCATGCGGCTGCTGTCGAACCTTCGCAGAGTTAGCATCCCCAGGCCCAATGACTATAGAATCAACACGCACACCTGCCCTCACCCCTTTAGCTGTGAATCCGAGAGCAGTGGCGACACAAAGTCCCGCGACAGCACCGCCGGCAGCCCCGCAAATCCCGGCAGCAACTACCGGTACTGCATCCATAGCTGGAGCTACACAATGTCGAGGAAGCATTATTATTACTAGTAGTCACAGACACCATCACCCCACTCCTGGTGGAAACGCACCTCTGGTTTAGGGAATGTATGTAGTTGATGGTATGCAATCAACAAGTAGCTCTGCTCGCGAGTGGTATGACGTATATCGGTCAAGATACGAGCTTTTAGTGCCTTTGCAAACGGAGAACGTGTTTCGGACTGGCGATAGTTTGAGGGTTCGAGACGAACTGGCGAGGTGATGTGTTTGAGTTTACTTGTGTCCGTGAAGTGGCACCGCAGTGCTGCCCATACGAATATGGTGCCAGCAACTTGTAAGCACCCTATTTCCGGGTAGCGATCTCTAACCCGTTTAAGTATAACCCACCATAACCTATGCCGGATTGGGTTAGAATTTCTAGTCATTCCTGTGCTTGGCACAATTTGACCATACATGTAACATTGCCCTGAAAAAAAGCCAAAGCTGGCAGCTATCTACTCTCTAGGCAAACATTGGAAAAAGAATTTACGAGCATAGAGATATTCAGGAGAGTGAGAGGAAGGAATATGCGCTGTCAAATCTGAAATCGGATTCGTTTTGGTAGAGCTAATAGAGTTGGCAATTTTTGGTGGGGGGGAGGGTTGGTTCTGCACCATTGTTTTTTGACGAGTATTACGGTATTATATCTGGGCCGGTGAGACATGCCCATTGCTACCAACCCGCTTGAACCTTCATGCATGTCTGGCATCTCTCACCGACCCATGGGATAGGATATACCGTAGACATACCTGCAGAAGCGCTCGTACATCCATCTCACACCTGGGCCCCGGTCGCCTATCCCTTCCACCGCCATGCCCTCTTTTCCCGGCCGGCTCCCCGTAAGAAAATGCTTCCGCCTCCACGCCCTCTTTTCCCGGCCGCCGTCCCCTCGATGACAAATGAAACTCGTTAAATGGTAACCTCCCCTTGTTCTTAGTCTTATGCCAAGCCCCTGAAACTGCTGGTTGTAACCGAACGCCCTTGTTCTCGTGCCTAGACTTGTAATTTTTATGCGGGAATGCTGGGCATTTGTCCTGCTCAAAATAACCCCCCCCCCCTCAATTGAGCTCTAGGTTGTGAAAAAGGTTTCCATAACATCTATCTCATAATCCTCGTCGGGGTCCTTCACTTTCTCCCTCCACTTCTCAGGCTTATCCATGGCCTCCCACATCCCCCACCTGCTCCCGATGTCCTCGTCGTGTATGCAGACCAGGGCTACATGCTTCCCTGTCTCTGCATACCTTCCGCATTTGCGGCACTGGTCTGGGATGTCTGGGATGTCTGCGCCCAAAACATGTCGCCAGGTTGCCTTGAGCGGTGCGGCAATGGACGTAGTTGACTCGAGCCTTGCAGTTCCAGTGTACCACCCTCCCCATTCCCGTCCCCTTGACCTTCCTTTTTTTTTTTTTTAAGGAATCATTAATCGCATTCACCCTATCTAGAGTATGGCGATGGACTGCAGCTCCCAGGCGTGCTGGGTGGCCTCTCTCATCAACGCGGGCCAGTCCCTGCCCCTTGACCTTCCTTCTTCCACCCTCCTCCTCCACTCCTGCCTCAAGCCTCCCTCCGTGATAGTCTTCCCCATTCCTTCATCCACGTCCCCCAGCTCCGCCCTGGATTTGGCCATCTGGTCACCCTTTTCATTGCCTTGGGTCCCTACGGAGTACGTGAGCTTTGACCCATGCAAATCTGACGGCATCAGGTTCCAGATTTTTCTGCCTCTTCTGCACCTCCTCCATAACTTCCGTCAATCCCCCGGTCCTTGCCCTGCCGGTTCGTCCTGCTTTCCGTACAGCTGCGATCGCTGCCTGAGAGTCGGAAGCTAGTAAGACTTTTCGGGCTTCCGGTGCCGATTGTAATCCCCCCCTCATCCGATCCCTACTACCTCTCCGCCCCACACTGTCACCACTTTTCCCAATCCCTCCTTACCCCCCAGCTCCGGGAGCCCACTGCCTTCCGTATCCAATCTAGCACAGTCTCCCCATTGAATAGGTATGCACGTAGGCGAATTCTCCCACCTCATCTGAACCCTGTGCGACATGTGACGACCATCGTGGACAGGTTAGCCACTTGCCACTTTCATGGCTGCTAGATTGGAATGCGCCCTTTGCACCTTAAGCCTCTTCGCTAAACTCCGCACATACCAGCGTAGACTATGGTCGTCTGTCCCTATGAAGAGTAGCAGTCTCTGCCCTTGCTCATCCCAGTTGCATTTCGACCCACTCCACTTTCACCAGCATCGACTATGGTCCTCTGTCCCTCCAACGAGTTGCAGTCTCTGCCCTTGCCCATCCGAAGATAAGCGTAACATTTATGACTATAGTAGTTCAGAGTTCCACGAGTTGCTTCCCTGGCGTGAAAATGCTGCAGGCCCCTAACAGGACTTGAAGACAAGCGTAACAGTTATGACTGTCATCAGTCCAGACATCCCACGAGTTGCTACCCCGGCAATTTGAACGGAAATCGCTGAGACCGACCCCAGCTTTAGAACCGTCCTGTCGAGCCCGATAGGCCCCTATGGTCTATCGACTGCTGCCGCTCAGGGGCTTTTTAAACCCCTTCCGGCTGCCTAGGTATGTCTGCAGGTCTGCTCACTCTCGCTGACTTTTCAGGCCCCAAAGAATGATCTAGTGACGCACCACCTGACACTCAAGGCTCTCAGGGTCTCGCCGAGTGCTCCAACACCAGTGCCAATCTGTTTTGAATACAGAGGGTCCCAATGCCAGCTGACACTCAACTAACCAAAGACTCACAGCTTCAACTCGAAGAGACCCCAGCCAGCAGGCTAGGACATCCGGGATGAACACTCTTATTTTCTCTACCCTTTAAAAAACATTGTTTCCCATTTGACCTTTCAGACCTACCGGTACCCCCCTCATATCCACTGGACAGCACCCCCCTCTCACAACTTCTGGGGTCCGCTGTAATGTGCCCGAGAGATGACCTGTTGGCCTAGCTAGCACTTGTACAGTTGGGCCAGTTCGTAACCCTGGTAGTTAGGCCGTTGGTTAGTTTTGGAGGCAGAACCAGTAGCTTTATCCTCTCTTCCGACTACGAATTACTCCGTAACCGGCTTGCTACCGGGGTGGGCGGCTTCCCTAAGGGGATCGCACCGCCCAACCTCCTAATCCCGCTACATGCCACCCTCCTCCCACTCTCCCCTCCTCACTCATACTCCCATCCATGGAAACTCCAACTGAATCTTCCCTGGCTTCGCATACTGCCAGCTCCCACTTATCTGCTTTCGAGTCCTTGTTGGCTTGGAGTTTCACTTCCAGGATCTCCCCTTTCTCGACTCTTCCCCCCACACTCAGCCATTCATCTCTGCCCCTTATCACTGCCGCCTTATTGGGATTACTGAGGTGAGCCCGTCACTCTCGGTATTGTCCCAATGCAGCCCACAGTCCTTCCACTTCCAAATTCGTCCCTTCCTCGACCTCCGCTGGGTATATCTCTTTCCCGGGGCCTGACCACATGTCCCTGAGTGCTGTGGGTCCTGCATCATTTTTCCAGCAGCCTTGACTGAGCGGCATCCAGTGCCATTCTCGGGCTCTCCACCCCCGTGATCTCGCAAACTAGCTCTTTGCGTGCGCCTCTGACAGCGTTCACGCATTTGGACAAAGCTTGACATTGAAGATCGATCACCTTCTGCTCCCACCGCTTCTGCCCCCTCCATCCCAACTCTGCTCCCCACATTGCCACTGCTTGGATACTTGATTGCCAATGCTTGTCAAATGTCAAGCTCTCATCCATGATGACCCCGACCCATTTGACCCACTTCACGTCCGCTGATCTCCTCCTCTTCTTCATCCTAAGGACTAGCTGTTCGTGTTTGGACTCTTCCAGCGGTAGGCGATTTTCCGCAGCTATCCTGTCCACTTCCACATCCGCCTCTCTCAACATCTCCCCCATTTCGCAGCTTTTCGCGACGTCTGGCTCCCAGATGTAGATCCCGCTTTGGAGGTCGTCAACGTACGATGAGATCTCAATCTCAGCTCTCTTCACTTGGAACTTGATCTCCAAGGCAGTTTCCGTTTTGGCAATAATTGGTGCCATCCATATAAGGAAAAGCACTGGGAAGACTGGTGATCCTTGGGGTGCTCCGATGTTGGTCCTCCCTTTCCCCCTAACCCTTCATTTCGAACTCTTGGCCCTAAAGAATTCCGGCGCCAAGGGCTCCACCTCCGCCCTTCCTCGCTCTTTTCTAGCTGCTCCACAACGTCCTCCTCCCTCACATTCTAACCCCCCCCTTCACATCTCACAATCACCATCCCCCCCCCTATATACAATAATTTATCACATACGTGATGTCTACGTATGCGATGGTGGAGTATGTAGCGGTTAACCAGTGGATTGGGAGGGGTGATATCGACGAGCGAGTGTATCCGTGGACTGACCTGACTCGTATTCAATACGAATTGATTGATTGATTCGATACCTATCTGAGAGCGAAAAGACAGTGGATATATATACATGAGGATAACCTAATAGCAATAGGCATGGACGAAACCCTGTGGCGCTCTATTACAAGGTACGAGTAGAAAGTGCGAAGATACAATAGCATAAACAGACCGATAGGAAAGGCCGAGATATCGGAAAAAATCCGGTAGGGGAAATAACACACAGAACGTACACCTATGCTGTAACCAGTCTTGTGCTATGTACTGTACAGTATGTAGTGTCGTACCCAGACCCTCGAACAGTAGAGTGCAGTGAGGCGTGACTATTCTGGTTAGTCAAAGCGTACGCAGGTAAACTCACACATCACATCGCCAGTTACCCGAAACACGATTCTCCGTTTGTAAACACACTGAAAGCTCGTATCTTAACCGACTATACCAATCGGGAGTAGAGCTACTTGCTGATTGCGTATCATCAACTACGTACATTCCCTACACCAGAGGTGCGTTTCCACTAGGAGTGGGGTGGTGAGATCCCTCGTGTCAGTCACTAATAGTAATAGTAATACTTCCTCGATATTGTGTAGCTCCAGCTATGGGGCCAGTTCTTGCAGCAATCGTTGCCGGGACTGCCAGGGCTGCCAGAGTTGCTGTCGCGAAGCCAATTCGTGCAGTAATTATTGCCGGGATTGTCGGGGCTGCCGGAGGTACTGTCGCGGGACTCTGTTTGCTCTCCACTCTCGGATTCACCGCTGGAGGGGTATTGGCAGGTGAGCGAGTGTTGATTCTATAGTCATTGGGCCTAGGGTGCTTACTCTGCGAAGGTTCGATGGCAGCCGCATGGCAAGCTAGCATTGGGAATGTCGCCGCGGGAACCCTGTTTGCTGGTTTTCAGGCCGCAGCGGCCACTGGCACAGTTTGGGGATGGGGTGCGGCCATTGGTGGAGCTCTATCTAGCCTTGCTGCGGCTGTGGCAAGGTTGGGGATTCGTTGAGTATGGCCTTTGAATCGGAGATTTTGGGAAATACTTATCCTGGAATTTGGTCAGTCATAACATCTACTTTCTAACCCGGAGAAACGTGTAATTAGATCTATGAAATGACGGGATCCTAACTATCTTCTGGCTCTATAAATATTAAATTACTCCATTGACGTGATTATGATATTGAATGTTATGATGTTTGCTGTTGAGCGAACACTGCTGTTGCAAATTAGGTTGGGACTCGTACCAGCCAGGCTATTTTCAGGATCCATACAGACATAGAAATATTCCTGCAGGAGGAGTATGTGGCTGCGGAAATCAATGGTAAAGGACAAGCCAAGATATTAAAACAAGTATCAATACTTTAGTTGTCATCAAAAGCTTGAAGGGAGGTCTAAGTCTACCGTAGAAGTATGATGAACTGCGGAAGAAATAAGACAGGCGCAACCAATGGTGTCGGAGAGTCGTTGTCTAGTGAATTATTCAGGGTATGGAGTAAATATCGGGGTATCGGTCACGTTTAATAGTTTGGCCAGGTTCTAATGTTATACTGTACGTACACTCCTGAAGAATCTTTTATTCAAAGAGATGTAGGGATAGGCAAGCACAGGGTTCTCAGAAAAACAAGTTCTTTTCCGATTCTCCACTTCTGTTCTGGAATCCTGGATTGGGGGGTGTTGGTTGGTGGATGCTATTTCGTAGGTACGGGTGGGCTGTCGGCGTCGACGTGGAGCAACTTTTGGCGGGCTTGAGGTGGTTTCGATTTAGGGTCCCGTCTTTTTGGTGGGGTCAGGGGTTTTGAGTTCATGCTTTGGTCTGCTTGCATATCCGTCATGGGTACCTTCTTAGCTTCACATACATAGGGGTTGCCAGGATTGAGCAACTCAGTGTAGTGGTCAAAATAGTTCAGACCCAGAAGCTGTGCGGTTGCCAGTGAAAAAAGATTCACATTCATTGACCCCTGGTGGGGCCCGGTCAAAATTCGAAGAATGGGCGGGGCGCGTGTGGGGCGGGCACAATCGCAGTGGAGGGGGCACCTGTGAAGAAGGAATAGGCTGAAGTGTGTTGAGCTATGTGGGGGAGAGGTTTCTCATTGGATCTCTATCGTACCAGAATATGGCAGCTGCACTTCCAAATGCAGATAATCCAGGAGAAATCTAGGACTCTTATAAAAAAAAGGTGGGATACCAGTATATGTTCTCAAGTCCATTTTTTGCCGTCTAGTGTAGGCATAGGGGCTGGGGGAGGGGAGAGCGACACAAAGGGGTTTTTTATTATTAAGTAATCATTAATCGCATTCAGCCTATCTAGACTATGGCGAGACACAAAGGGGTTGCGAGTACACAACACAGAACTTCGGGATGGATTACCTACGAGCAGAAATCTGTCCATTTGTGAGATTCGGGATAGCCAGGAGTTACCCAGACTTGCCCTAGATTTTCCTGAAGGCAACCCAGTCAGCAGAGTTGGTATTTTTTAGAAGAACCCCTTCGCATAATCCCTTATAAGAATATATTCAGTACCAGCTGGCCCTTGCGGTATGCTTTTAACGAGAGCTTTCTATAGTAGTAGCTAGATATACCGGTATGTACAGTGCGTAGGTGAAAGTTATGGTAAATATGCGCCAACGCGCCATAACTTTCACCTACGCACTGTATATGCACTGTATTCATACTTCAGAGGGAATAGAGATATTACCAAAGTCAAAACACAAAATCTATGGGTCAGGCAAATGGGGTGCTTGAGTGGAAGGCCTAAGCCTGGTTACCTCGTGGCTTTCTACCGACCTGAGTAGAGCTCGTCTAGCTTGTCCCAGTTGTAGTCTGGGATGGACTTCAGGGTAATGGTATGAGATCAGGGGAACAGCAAAATTACATGTGACGAAATATGTTCAATCAAGTGTGGACTCTGATCCTACACAGAATGTGGGTAGTTCCGATTGTAGAACAACCCAGCTAGGGGTAGTTTGGATTATGTTGGACACCCTGGGTCGTGTAACTAAGGCAAAATTACGGTGACTCTCGGTACCCCGGAACATGATACCAAAGCATCCCTAAACAATGTCTGTGGGCTGTGTATGTGTGGAGGGGGAGGGGTTGTGGTGGATAGCCTCCTACCTATAGTGGTGGTAACCTATTTATGGGATGTTTTGCTCCATTTCGCCAATGTGCTCCCGTCGAAATCAACTAGATGTACTGGAACCAAAATTTTTGTCACATCTACTGCACCAGCGTATGCAAGCATCACATGGCACCATTCGCGGATACTTCTCCTCCTGCAAGCAGAGATACAAGTAGCCTTGTGGGCCCCCCTGCCATTGGATAATTAGTAGGTACCAGTACCGGTTCTCAACTTCACCCGCTTTATACCGTAGGTAATACTGCATCTACCATATTATTCTGGAGGGTATTAACTTCCACCACTTTCTAGAATCATTTTGCATAGGTATATGGATATGTTCATGGAGGAGCAGTGTGACAATGACAAAGAAAACCAAGCAGAAACAGAAGATGCCAGGATAGAGATGGAACCCGGAATGAGCTTTGGTTATTAATTGGATGCTCCTGGGAAACTCTAACTAGCTCTGCACCTATGATACTCTTGCTTGTGAAGCAGACGGACATTTTGAGTTTCTGTGAATTCACTGGGCCAGGTATGTGTAGTCACATATCCGGGCTGCGTACAAAACTTGAAAACCAGTTGCTGGGCTCAACCAGAAAAGTTGGGGCCCCATGGCACAGCGCATAATAGCGGGAGGTGTATGCAAGAGCGTGGAGTTGAGACTAGATATGTGGCATGTATATGAATCATTAGTACTAATTCCGCATCTTCTTACCAGTGTTCAGGGTAACTCAATGGGCACTGGTCAGGTTGGGTAACAAGCACTCTACCGCTCCCGACAGCTGATATCGTTTCGTTGGGTGCAGTCGTTGGGTATTACAAAATAGCATTTGATACACAATGCAAGATTTAAAGATGCGAGGGCTATGTCTTAAACGGGATTGGGTTTATCAAGATCCCCCATTCGCGGGGTTGTATCGGAGAATATCTAAAAAGAATTAATTTCAGAATATATGAAAAACTAGTTACGCCAAATACCCCTTTCACAAATTTATGCACTCTCAACTCATAGTTGTTATCCATTTTTCTTTTGAAAATCATTACTCATATTCAGTCTATCTAGACTATGACGAGAGACTGCACCTACAAGTAGGTTACCCAGCCTCGGGGCCGGCCCCTGCCCCCTGTTGTTATTATCCTACGAGTAGGTCTTCACTTGCTGCACTCTGATCTTCAAGACCTACCCAGGCTGCCCTTGCTAACCCATGTCGTGGCTCCTCTGGTGCCTAGCTACTCAGGCTCAACGTTCTCATCTTCAAGTAGCATCCCTTCTTCGAGTTCAATTGGTGTCGCCGTTGCTACGCCGAGGGTAAGTCTGATATAAATTGTCGTCAGTCACAAGCATATTGGCATCAATGACTCCCTTGGGTGAATATGAGGAGATAATTGATTCTATATATATATATATATATATGAGGTTACATACATTAGCGCAACCCCCGCGAATAACACTGCGAACAATATATCGGGCATAACACGCCCAAGTAAGAAGATGGATTCCTCGGCCATGCCGTCGTGTCTGGACCCAAGGTGATGGTAGTAATAGTGATGCACAGACGAGGCGGAGGGTTTCAACTTGCAAATGAGTCTTTGGCAAGATCGGTCAGATGAGATGGATACGCGTCTCTCGGGGTTATACTGGGGAAAATATAGATCCCCGGTTTCGCTCCGTATCATAGTATATATAGGCTTTGCTAGTTAAGCGTAGACTCTGGGACTTGCGCTTGGCTAGAGAGTTTTTGACTCGGGATTTATCGCGCGTGCGTGTTGTGTTCCTCTATCAAGCTAGCAGCGGCGCTGCCGAAGTCGAAAAGGATATATGTATATTTCATAGCACCCTCTAGAGCGTACAACCTAACTGGCTGCCACTTTCTCCCCCAATGTTCAAAACGAGCGAATTATTCATTATCTCTCGGGGATGTTTATTATAACATTTTTGTGGAGGAGCATAACTACAACTAACCATGGAATGCAAGGGCGTATACATCTGGAGGGTGTGTGAATTCGTGAAGCCAGTCTGTTTATAATAAGCATCCGGTGATGCGTCATACATGTGTATGTCACGCTTTTAGCTCATCTAGAATATCAGCACTGCCACAGATATGCTTGGCTGAGGTAAATTGAATAAGTATACCGATACTGTACATACATATGTAGCCACAAACCAATAAGTAACTATCGAGAAACCGCCTCATAGCCTAAGGCTCCCTTCGGGGGAAAGGCGTATAGACTCAAAAAAAAAAAAAAAAAAAAACTATCGAGAAATCAAAGGACCAATCAGCAGCCCCTCCACGACCGCTATCTCAATCCGGTTTGAGCTGCAGTCCAGTAATTTCATGCTTCCTGACTCGAGGTCGGGTGGTGTGAGTCAATGAGCGGCAACTACCTATCCCACAGGCTGACACGTAGGTCCAAGAGAGAGCAGAAGCAGGTAGCCTTGAAGGCATGTGCACACATTCTATTCTATATCCCACCCTCGCATCTGATCTATGATATGAAGTTGGCAAACGGAAAACCTCATATCATATCTCTGGTATCCGGGTGTAATATGCACAAAAAATGGCTCTTAAGATCAAACTACGGGAGGTAGGACTAAGTACGATGGGCAGCCAGCGGATGTCCAGTGTGTTTCCGCCTTACAGCATGATTCAGAGGAACTATGTAGTATTGGGCAATAAAGTAAGCCTGAGGCCTGCTAAGCAGTCGTTAACGTTGGTGGGCACTGATAATTCCAGGTCGCTCTGCTGCTGCTATTCCGGCGTTTGTTGCCGTCGTGCCTCCCCTCTCCGCCCCGCCTGGGCCCGACTCATGTACCTCGACGCCTCCACTTCCCCTGTTGGCCCCTGATATCAGCCTCTTATAATTAATAAGCTCGAAGCTCTGTACGTAGAAGCCGAGCTCAGGGTAACAGTGTGTTTAGAACCAGCCGGGAATAACATAACATTCGGGGAATTAATCCCAGATCCTAGGCTGGTTGCAACACCTCTCATAGAGACCCGGATCCCATAGAGAAGGAAAGGGTTGCTCAGTTTTGCTCCGAGGCTACTTAAGTATCCCGACGTTATTCCACACCTGCCGCCTTGTCGGTGAGCTAGCTCTAGAATATCTGTAGTCTGGTTGCACGACCCACCGATGAAGGAGGTTGGCGCAACTGCTGAGCACTTTGCTCGGGTCGCTAAATTTCGGTGAGAAAAAATATCTCTGGTTAGGATGCCAAGAGTATCAGGCATCCACTTCCCAGAATGTTAATTCCTACTAGCTTCAGGCCATTCTGTTATTGCGGCCTAGGCCTATCTCAAGGTAGGTAGTGCTAGCGATCAATCAAAAAGAATTTAAGGAGTTTAAGCTCCTACACGACTTTGCACGCCACCACTTGGTTACGTTACCACTTAACCGGAATGCAAGGCAAAAATATCCAGAGGAATTAAAATAACAGCCGAGTTGAATGGCCAACAAAAGGGTTCCCCCCGCCCTGCGGAAGTCAGGTGGAGGTAGTCCCTTGCCAGTTGCCACTCACGGGTGAGGTAGCTGGCTAAATTCCCACGTCGAAGGTGGGAATCGAACCCTGGACTATTTTTGCTAAACCGCCCCCCATGGTGAACAGAACTCGGGAACCGAGACCATTGCGCCACTGGGGGTTTGGTGGTTAGTAGGACTTGCGGTTCGTTTATGAAGCTGGGGTGCCTAATACTCTACCTATCAGAACCCACCCCCTCCCAAACATCTGATATCAGACATGCAGCAAGAAAAAAAAAGAGTTGTCTTTAGAGTCTGGTTACACGCAAATGTCCACGTTTATTGGAACTGAGACAGCGTAAGCGGATTCCCGCCACCACAGTGACACTTCTTGGACGGAGAGGTGCAATACATCACGGAGACATCCCACTCAGGCTTTGGCAGGTTTTCTGCATAGCTCAGCCATCCATGGGCCAAATAGGCTCAAGATTTGGGGACGCCTTACCCATATATAGTATTTTGCTTGAGGCAAGTAGCGAAGACCCATCTTAAGTGGTGTTTGAAATAATCAGAAGAATCATATATCGCGGAAATATTGGTTCTGAGGGATGCTGTATAGAAATCAGAGGATACGGGGCATGCGATGGACCAGAATTATTGCTTAAACTTTGTACAGGTCGCTTTGACTGTACCTGAACTATGATGGGGTTCTATTTCCC
>Ga0307514_10001655_pt1 | contig 25958 bp, 16 predicted proteins | sample 16_EM_MG_FD_203088 | JGI IMG/M metagenome (GOLD analysis project Ga0307514, IMG submission 203088) | Populus trichocarpa ectomycorrhiza microbial communities from riparian zone in the Pacific Northwest, United States - 16_EM | ecosystem: Host-associated > Plants > Roots > Unclassified | place... | reverse complement strand
AACCCTAACCCTAACCCTAACCCTAACCCTAACCCTAACCCTAACCCTAACCCTAACCCTAACCCTAACCCTAACCCTAACCCTAACCCTAACCCTAACCCTTGTCGATTCACCGGCAAAGAGGTATACACGAAGTTTGAGACAATATTCGAGTCAACACAGCTACATCACACGATGAAACACACCGACGAAGCGCACTCACGGTTACACTCCACCGGGTCGAGCGAACTGCACCAGCATTATTGTTGGTGCCCGTACGGCAGAGATGTTCTATGAAGCGCAGCTCTGGGAGTGCCAAACTTAGATGTCCACATACGAATGAGAAGCAGCCTACCGGGAATGAGTACCTACAAAAGTGATGGACGAAGCCCACTTAAGGAGGAGAAGATGCCTACTTAAGGAGCGGAACATTGACACTATCCAAGTACACCAACAGAGGAGATGATTCCCCAGACGAACGATATGTGCCTCGGACATGAAGTACTTTACAATTGAAGCTACCTACGAAGACGAAGATCTCTACAATCGAATCACACCTAAGGCGGAGAATCATCGCACAACGCGAAGTGCACTACTGTCAAAGTACATCTACAGATACATTACTCGAATGCAGCGCCATCCAAGAGTCAAATGCGCCAACGAAGATGAAGGACCTACAGATGAGAATCATTGCACGAGAGAAGCGCACTTACAGTCGACACCATGACACCTCCGATGATCGACTGAGATGATTGCGAATGAGAAAAGATAAGAGATTAACTGCGTGCACGCGGTCCAAAAGCCATCATCCAGGACTCAAGGGCCTGCGGAACTGTGACAATGGTTCGCACGCCAGCGTTCAGGGAGACCGAGGTCAGCGTTCAGATACCCGTGTACGGGCGAGGGATATGATATGCATACTATCTGGTATAGAGTTACCACCATTATGAGGGGAGAACCCGGAGATATACTCATCGTGAAAGCGATTATTGTTGTTGCAAAACCCTAGTGGTTCGCATGATATTGTGAATACCCAACTCGGGCAACCCGAAGGAAGTAGTGTTAGCAGCGTGATGCTTTCGGCCGCAAAATTGGTGATATTCTTGCTAGCGAAGATGTTGCAGTGGCTTTCGCTCTACGAGTAGAGGATTGCATTGGATTGCTGGGAGCTACGGTACAGCGGACTCACGAGAAATGTGAATACCCTCGTATGCTGGATGAGCGAGCAGGAGCAGCGGCGGTATTTGCAGCAGAAGAGGAACCCAACTCGGGTATACTTCAATGACTGCTACTGGCTCGCCGAGTCACGAAGGGAGGACTGCGCGCCACGGTCATGCTCCTTTGTGTCAGGCTGGCGGTACCCCGACTACTGGATTTTCCCCTTCACCGCCTCGATTCTATTCGATGACTTTGGCTAACGCAGATGGAACAGATACGGAGTCGTACGAGCGAGTCCGAAGTTTGGAGCTAATTCTCAGACAATTGAGAGCGGTGAAGTGCACTTAGGGGTGCCGGAGATAGATGACTGGAGGATGGATCATGAGAGAGAGACAATCAGTCTTACGCACACCAGAGTTACAATGCCGAATATGATACCAAACGAGATCCCGACTAAGTCTCGGTGACCTCGAGATACACAATTGGAGACTACAATCGACTTCTGAATCAACACCGAATCAAGTTTACCAATCGATACGGCACCAAACAAGGCCGTACGAGATTAGTCGTCGGCACAGCAACGACATTGAAAAAGAGGGGGATAACCATACCGGAATCAAGAACCCCACCGAGAACTATCAACATACCGGAAGTGCTGGAACGAACCACCGCGAAGTGAATTCACTAATAGAGACGGCTAGCAGGCCCAAGCGTACCAGGGGAACAATTGTCAAACTTGACTAAGGGAACTGCGATGATCTTTCCGAGATATGCTGGATCCACGCAATTGGGTGGATCGACAAGGCCGGCTCCGCCATTTCACCAAAATGGCCAGCACACCTAGAGATGAATCGAGAAGCCCACCAGGAGCAGAGTTGACAACCGTACCTGACGAGGTATGCACTGGAGAGGTGGATGGAAGTCAATAAGCGAAGCGAAGTCAACAGGACACCCGAATGTGGATGGACGAAGCATAGCCATTGCAGTGAGGTCGAGATTGAGATAGAGGACATTGCGACGTCTCATACGAAGGACGACCAAAGCCGAAAGGAGATAGTCTGCAGACGAAGCGAAAGCCGAGCCGAATTACGTGTTGAATCACGAACAGATTACGATTACAATCCCAAATCATGATTACACTGCTCGCGAGCCACGATGGCAATCGACGATCGATATGATGAAGAAGACGTCGACGGAGCAACGAGTGTTCAAAAGGGGGAGATAACCACCTCTACACAATCAAATCCTACCAACAACTGAAAAGCCCACCAAGAGGCAATCTATCAAGACACGTACCGAGAAGTCGACCTGCCAAGTCCTACCGACAAGTAGACAAGCCCACCGGGAAGCAATCTACCGAGAGACGCACCGAGAAGTCAACCTACTCGACCAAGATTCTACTGAAGCCGCATATCGAGAGCGAAACCATGAGTATCGACCGGATGGCCACCAAAGCGGACCTCGGACGACGATTACCGAGTGAAGCAGAATCTACCAGTCAATGCCACTTACCAATGACTACCAATGGAGAGAGATATTCCACGGAGTACAGCACGAAGACTCGGGAGAGCGCAAGTGCACTAGAACTTGGTAAGTATAACCGTGTTAAAGAAGCTTACGTGTTAGATGTCGACGAATGACACACGAGTGACGTCTGAGATTGACGGCTACGACAGATGCTGGCAGCAGAAGCTCCCATCGATGTCAAGTCATGAGCGGAATCTCTACCACCCTGACAAATTCGACAATGGCCTACACCGAGGTACGAGCGACGGGAATGATGGTCGTTGGTTGGCGCATGCGTTTGGAAGTGGAGATATGGAGACGGGGTCTCTTTTGGATGTTTCCTTCTTTCTCTCTTCTCTTCTTCTGTTCTGGCGATCTCGGCCCGGTATAAATGGCGTCGGCACGGGTTTTACCACCTCTGGATCTCAGTCAATGGGAGGTGGAGTTTCCCCGTGCGCCAGATCCGCCGAAAGGTCGTCTTTTAGCTGGACCGATCGGTTGTGGGACTTATGGGTTCATACAGTTGCGTACGTAGGATGATTGTTTCATTCCTTGTTTCCCTTTCCTGCTCTTCACTTATACTGGCTTTCGCAGCCCAGGAGGTCTACGCCTAAAGAGGGGGATAATGTAACGGCACGGCTGCACGTGACGTGTCCAGGACATGGTAATCCCTGTTTTATATAGTCGGCTCGCCATGAGCCTTTGATCTCTAGCCATAATCTTACCTATACATCTACACCTACACTCACTCGAGTCCACGTTTGCAACCATACCCACTCAATTACCGCACGTGAGCCTACGTAGCCGAGCGCAGGCGTACATCCCTTTACACAGATGGTCGAGATTTTGAAAATTGCTCCTCTTTTATCATTGAAATCATGGAAAATCATCCAGACATAGAACACTCAGGAAGTCAGGCTATATGTGTGCAGAATCAGTTGATGGATCTAACTGCCGTAAACTCATGGCTGAAAGTGGTGAGATATGAAACAACTATGCCACTTATCGGAGAGATAATGTGAATATTGGTGACTCAGACCCTGCAAGGCCTCTGTGTTTTTGAATGCAACTGAATATACATAGAATCAGTATAGTTGTTGTCAACATTAACAATATGAATTTCAGCCAAACTGATTGTGTACCGAATAACTGTGAGATTGTCTTTAAAGTTAGCGTCAACCTAGTGTCAACTATTTATCTGATCATTTCGGCAATCAAAGTGTTGCATAGTTACATTCATTGAACGAGGGGTAACTGGCCAGCTTTGAATGTAAACTGGTATGTGACATGATCATTACCCCATGTTAGCAATGAGTGACGATTGAGCGTCAATGATTTGTGGTCTTGCATCTTGGATATTCGCTGGGCTGTGAAACAGGATTCAGTCATAATCATAGTATTGGCCGTCTGGTTTGGCACACAGGCCAGTGAGGACATCATGTCCACCTCATCCCAATGAGCATTAATGCAGGATGAATGATTTTTCCTCTTCCATCTTGCATAATGCAAGGCCTCTGCAATGGCATAAACCCATAATCACAATGTTTGCCACCTTTATAGGCAAAATGCTACCGACGACATGGCTACTACCTCATACAAATCAGCATCAATGGAGCGACAACTATGTTTGGACTTGCACATTCAACAATCAGACGGCAATGTAACGGCATTAACCCATAATTATTCATTTGCCTGCCTTTATGTATCAAAACGCTCATGATTATATAACAACTGCCTTGTCTTTGTATGTTCCTGTATTCAACTTCACAAATATGTATGCGACATCTCACAGAATGGACTTTCTTCTGGCTTATAGCTCTCATGTCAGAATTTACGAACCAGCGTTCTCCATGACTATAAAGTATCTTTTGACAGTAACATAGATCGACTTACCAGGATTTCAATTTCCTACCCAAATGTTTGATTCAAAATGTTCAAATAGCTCATTGCGCAATGTTTTAATGGATTCAAAAAATGATCACAGTTTTATTCGTGATTTTAGCGACCATACACTGCAAATCCTATTCGATGGTTGGTGGGCTTCAATCAATCTTAGTCCAAAGCCTCCTCTTCCTTCGAATAATTCGATACATGTGCCCTGGTGGCGATCTCATTTCCACTGCGCAATCGTGCATACTGGAATCCCTGGAATCATCCATATTGTTTATCATCAAGTTTGTCGCCATATATCAGAATATACGACCAGCTGAACGGACAAACACTGGATGGCAAAAGTGCTCATCGCAAAGTCAAATATATTAACAGTTGCAAGTCACAAAATATGTTACACCTTTGGTGTTACAGATACACTTCCGGGATCATAAAGGATCACTCGATGATACAAAGATGGATACTCAATCCGAACTCATGAAATATCGCTCGGATTTCCTAATTGGATCAACCTTCCGGATCTGTTCACCGATTGCTAACGTCTTCATTACCCTACCTTCCTATCAATAGACCAACGACAGTGATCGAGTCAAGCGCAATGAATATAGTCTTTATCTTTATGCCGGTATTGGTCATATGATCTCTATTGTCAATGGCTATTCCTTATCAGCAGGAAACATTATTCCTAGACGCCGAACAAACGACTATTCTCCCATACTCCAATGGCTTACTCCTGGGGAGATGAGGTGTGTTCAACATCAAACCATTATGACATCTCGAGATGTGCAGATTCCTATACAAGATAACGCAATAACTAATGATTAATATATCGGAGCACAGTCGACCGAATGGACTTGTACGAATCAACCCTTATTTCGACCACACCTTCTTGGTCTGGTGCGAATGGGACTTACGATTCATATGTCCTGAGTGGCGCGGGATATTCTCCGCTCAATATATGGCAAAACAACTGAGTTGCAGAATACTGTATATTTGGCTCCAGTAAAGCGTAGTCAAATTAAGGGTTCTGTTGTTTGCAGCAATCATTAAACCGTTACGTACCCGGTGGGTATATGAGAGGGCACTCTCACTGGCTCTTGGTGACACGAACCAATTTGTTGATAATTGGCTTCCAATAGGCTCGTAACGATACGAGATATCGCCAATTGCAATAGTGTCGCAATACGAGCTCATTACCTTGATGACGTAGTTGATACTCATGGAAGTTGGAACTCGACCATCAATGTTAGAAGCAAGAATGACAAAGGCAGTTACGAATGAGAACTCCGAAACAAGCTTTGGCAGTCTTAGGATTGTTAAGGGTGTGGACCGTCTGATATATATCAGCGATACCGACATGCAGGAAGGACATTGATAACAGTTCTATCACACACACAATCTACGTTCAGATTTATCCACGGATACCTATTGACCTTCTCGACCTGGAGGTTAAGCCTTAACTTCATTCCCGTGTATTATCTATTAGTTGTGTATTGAATTCAACCAGGATACTTCTCCTTTGAAGTCCATAGTTGTACGTTCCTCTTCACATCTATGTCACGGATAAACCCCATCACTCTGTATACTTGGTTATTCTTAGTACCTTCGTTGAAGCAAGTTGTTGATCGGGAAGAGAGCAAGACGATACTTTAGAGTCCGAAGGACCAGCCCGAATAAACGTGGTGGTTTGGAGGATACTCTTGAGTCGGCACTACTCCTTCTGCGGAGGCGAAACTACTTTGCTGTTTCTTACATGACCAGTCGATACTTGGAGTCGTTGCACTAGAGGACAGTCGGTCCTTGGGTATACGTGCCGGTTGCTGGGCCGATACTCTTGAATCTGAAGGAAGTCTGAAGACTGACACGATAGTGTGTTAGTTAGAGGATCTTCTGAGTAGGATACTCTTGAATCGTGTGCTCCAGTACATTGATAGCGTAAGGACGATACTCTATAGTCGATACTATCTTTCGGTGGCAGAGAAAGGAAAAGTTACCTTGTTACCTTGGGTGGTAATCTTATACGCATCCTGAGAAAAGCTTTAATCATTCTTCTCTTTATGAGTCCAGAAGTTATTCAGCGCTTGTATTGATTAGAACTTAGGGGGGATCTCCCGGTGTTACAAAATATACTTATTCAATAGTTGATGAAACAACATTAGCCACACTCAAAAGGCAAAGAAGTTGAGGTATTCCAAATGTAAGCTCGCAAGGCAAATTGATATTTAATATTTATGTTTTCAGTATCTTTACTGAATTCACATTCAATACGTTCCAAGCTGGCAGCAAAGGACTTTGAAATTGCTGAATTTCACCAAGACACTTGGAATTACAACCTCAAGTTAGGATTGATTAAATCTTATATTTCGTGGAATGCTATATCAAACAATGAGGTATGATGTTCATACAACGTCGTTACACACCGAGTTTGTATTACTGTCCGCCAGCATGCTGAACCGCATTTGCCAGAGGGAATACCCACTGACAAAAGATGGATTCAAGAAGCAATTGTGCTCAAGAATCAAAGTAAGTGTAGCTGAAGACAGATGGACGTCAACAATCAAATAATTAATATCATCTGTCATTACTTACTATTTGGAGGAAATTGGTAGTGGGGAGAAGTATACATTCCTTTCGATGAGGTTGATAGCCCGTTCTTTTTCTATTTTGAAAGCTCATTACGCATTACAGGTTAAGGGTTAACATACTGGTGTTCAACCAACCAGACATTTGAATGAAGTTCTTGATTTTGTTCAGCTGACTCACAGTCAGTTACTTTGGATTACAACAGATGACAAATTCTCAAATTACTTGATAACTTGAGAGATACAATGAAATATTGGAGCCTCCGCAATCGAGTGGCCTACGTTACGTAACCACATGCCATGCATTGGGCACATTATTCAGCTTGCTTTGGTTGTATTCCTGAGCAGTTTGGGTGTAAAGGCCTCACCAAGTCTTGGGAACCTGATGAGTGCGATCAGCAATTTGGAGAAAATGATAACGCAGACATTGAAATGAGTCAAACACTTCGAAAAGAGGACAATGCTGGAATCAACAAGCTGTCTGCCATTACACAAGGTTTACGAAAGATAATTGAAAAAGTACATATTTCAACATATTTTAAAAGTGCTGAAACTGAGCTCCAGATAGCAGAGAGTGCTTGCTGTATTGATCATGCTGACACCGGGTACTCAAAACAGGTTCATTAACTGTCAAAACGCAAATGTACACATTTTCAGTCCTGCCAATTATGGATATGAAAAGAGGGTGGAATTCGACACTCTATTGGCTTGAGAAAGTCCACTGACTACGAGATATCACATGTGAGTAGCTCTGAAATGCATAATTCAGTTGTTACTAGCCACTATTCGCAACACAGGATCACTGGACGATTGATATGAAAGGAATGGAAACGTTCCGGGTATCTCAGTACAGGACCCTGCAGATGTCCAAACAGCATACCACTACTCGCCAAAACATCATCAGAGTCTACAACGTCATGTGAAATGTTAGCAACAAGTTAGGGTACCTCGCTGGTGGTCGCCATTTTGGCCGGCGGTTCAGTTCAGTTCGGCTCCAGACCCGGCCATCATCCAGAATCGGTTTCTGTTGGTGGGTTTGTTACCCACACCGGATATCACCGCAGGGGTATTTGGCCTGGTTAGATCCGGACCACAGTTCCATTTGACATTTCATACAACATTTGTTTAACTTCAGCTCGAATTAAGTATTTGAGTTTTGATTGTATAGTAACATGATCAATACGTGTATTGTGCTGTCTTTATCCCTCTTTCACATCGCGCTGTTAGATTTGCGATGTGACCAATATTGGTTGAGAAGCTGTGGATTGACCTGACATTTTAAGAAGAATTGGCAGGTTTTCAATGGCGACTGAACAAATATTTTTCAGATCACAACTCTGATAGCAGGAAGGGAAAGAGGAGCTAAACTGTACAATCTACGTATTGATCATGACATCATACGATTAGAACTCAAATACTTAGTTGAAGCTCAATGTGTAACATTGAAGAGTCACTTGTTGCTGGTAAATCCGACCCAATTTCGAGGGTCTGGGGGAATTGTGGGGTACAATCTGTGGGTACATTCCGGCTCCAGGTAAAACAGGACCCTGAACTGAACCGGAAATTTGGAACCGTTGTTAACCCTAGACATCTGCCACCATGTGCATGGCATGATGTGAGCTGTGACGAAGAAGACAACTCAATGGAAAGAAGAGTGATGCATTGCTGTGAGATTTGTATGGCAGAAACTGTCCAAAGATTATACTGATGTTATTCCTATGACCAGTATTCGTCTCATTTTTGCACATATTTTTGATCCCAACTTGAAGTTGCCATCCTGTAGGAATCGGAACAGGGTAATGGTTACTAATCACAAAAACAAGACCTTTTATACCACCCATTCCAGGCAGACCTTTCTTGACTATATGCAGAACAAATACTGTGCTTAACATTGATATTTGCCGGTCTTGAACCCTGAAAACGTACCAATCAACAATCTTGTATCCTCTCTGATGGCTTTTTGATCTGGTCAATGTTCATATCATCCATAAAATATCTCCATTGATACTGAATAGTACTTGATGCCAAAAAATGTAACAAAAACAACACGTGGTAATACAGATCATACATTCTGCCTAATGACAGCCGCCTGTCTCTGTGTAAATTCACTTCCTCAATGACAACAGAACTGGGTGCGAATGAATCGATATCTTAATAATTACCTCTCTTTCCTAAAGGTGATTCGCAGTATATTCCGGTTAGTACATATCACAGCCAACCTGTTCCAGCAAGAATAAACTGATCCAAAGTACACCCTTCTTTGGAGTGTGGCTCACGACATATTCTGTATCATACCTCATGGCGTCGGAGTAGAGGACAGTTTTTTACCTGGGCGAGAGGAAATCAGGTGGAGCATGTCAATGACCACAGGCTAGATGCCAGTCAAATAAGTGGTAGTTACTTTGCTCGCTGGAGCCAATAACGAATTACTACCTCACAATTGCTCAGTATTAGACATAGCCAGTACTGTAAATGTCAAGGAGATGATGGGCGAGACAGAGCAAACAAATAGACACCGAATGGCCAACGTCTACGAGATTTTGGAAATGTTGCCGTGAACCCCTCAACCTATGCGCTACACTGAAAGAATCTTGCATCCGACACAAACAATTGGCAGCTGTGGGATTCATTTCAGATAGTGAAGAGATAGTCAAAGCATCCTGGTTAAACTTTCAACATAATGGAGCAGCTGCATTTGAATTGTTGGAAAGATCATCTGTGCCAGCAGCTTTTTCTGCAAAGCACCTCCCTGGAGAATGAACTCAAGAATTGCATATGCACCAAATCAAGAGAATCAATCACTATACTGCCATCAGTGATGATGATAGTTCACCTGGACGCATTTCAGACACTGCAAGTTGCCTTAACTGGAATGGGCGGTTGGATAATCCACATGACAGCGCAGACGACAGGGAGGCAGAAAGTGAATCAGATATACAACTGGACAACAGCAGAGAGGATTCATATACCCGGGAGCAGCACAAGATTCATGCTACACCACCCTTTCCTGGATTGATTGGGCATATGCGACTGTAAAAAACACATCGTGAAATGGTTTTGATTATGGTCAATATAATGAAAACAAGAAGGAACAAGGGGATTAAGAAAATGTAGGATACAATGGATCAATGTATTATCACCACGTCCATTATGTAGTTTGACCAAGTGTTTCATTTAGAAGAATATCGTGGGAGAATTCAAAGTAGTTGCATCAGAATATTACTTAATAAGAAAAGGTACAGTGGACAATATTAGTTATTGGACAAGATATATAAATTTTAACAGAATGCAAGCGAGCAGAGCTCGAATATTACTTTGCTCAGCTAAGCCAACAGGGCCTGTCTGGATCACCCAGAAAGGGAATCACACCGTTCAAATAATCATGAATACTATTGTCAATGAAGGTAGAACTTGACTAGACAGTATATCAACATAATGGTCAAATGAGCGTCAACAATTTTAAGACTTGTACGTACAGTAATTGCAAAGTAACTTGGTCACTGCTATCCATAAACAACAAACCAGCTGCCTTTCTTGACAACAGTGTAAACGACATGGTCACCCGGGCCCCAATCTGAAAATGAGTGGCAATGGAGACGCCCTGATTTTTGTCTATGCAGCTTGGATAATTTAAGTAGTGATTGGTTACAGCCATTCATAAACAAGGTATTGGCTGCCTTCTGAGTGAACAATGATAGCTACATGCTCTCAACCTCATCTAGAAGATGATCATCCACAGACAGTCAATGATTTTTAGTATTGTGAGTACGGTAATTGAGAGGTGACCTGGTTGCTGCTATCTGTTCCCAGTATACTAGCAGCCTTCCTAGGCCAACAAGTAATGGACACAGTCACTGCCCCAGTCTGACAATGAGCGTCAATGAAGTGTCAATGGTATGTATCTTTTCATATTGTGTAACCTATGTGTCGATGGATTGCAGCCGTTAATTGACGAGGTTTTGGCTGCCTTCCGAGTCACACCTAATGGTGACTAGCTGCCTGCCCCATTGTATAGATCCGCGTCAATTCATGTTCAACGATTTTTGGTGTTGGATTTTGGTATTCTAATAGGCGATTGCTTGTACGTATCTAAAAATCAGGTATTTGCTGCCATTTAAAGCAACATCAAAATCAACATGCTTCTTGCCCGATTCTTAAAATAGACTTCAACCGATTGTCAATGATAGTTCCATTTGCATCTTTCGTGATCTAACTGGCGATTCGGTGCAAACATGCATACACAATATATTGCCTTTCTTTTGGGGTAAAAACAATTGCGGCCTGCTCCTTGCCCCATCCTGAAAATCAGCATCTATGGTGTGTTAAACATTTTTGGTATTACATTTTGGCTAATCTAAGTTTAGCAATGTGGCAATAATGCATATACGATGTTGTGGCAGCCTTTACATTACAATCAGCGAATGTCATAAATGTTACCCCATTATGAAAATGAGCGTGAACGGTGCGTCAACAATATTTGGTCTTGCCTATTGGGTTATCAAGGCTTTGCCTGGATACATAAGCTCATAACAGATCTATTAACTCCCTTTACATTCAAAAATACAAAGTATAACAGGAACAACACACATTCCAAAATAATTAATATCACAGACTGCAAAATGTGCAAAAAGAGATTAATGGCTGTTGAATACCTAATTTTAATAATGTACAATTATCCAACCGCAAAAACAAGAACACTGTATATATCTACAGATGGATCCGCTGGGTGACCAGCTGACATCCTGTCCAATTGAGATGGGTTGGGAGACTTCCATAGAATCCTGCCCGAATTGATGCTTAGGGAATATCGTCAACCCAGACAACCACTTTGCCATTGGTAATGTTCTGACCGCGATTTGGATTGGATGTGACTGTCCGGAACTGTTGCTACCGCTAGAGTCGATTATTCTAGCTAGAGCCATATCGGTGATTTTACAGTTTATGCTCTCAACGATGCTATGATAGTTGAAGGAGTCAGACACACAAGGTTAATAAGTTGTGTCGCTGGCAGTGGGCAATACGCGGAAGGTTCTGAGATTGTACTCTCTTCCGCCATGATCGCATCAGCATTGTTTCATCCGGCTAAGCCGAATGCATACATATGAATGTGATGCGGGAATAGTTGTTGGCTAATACAATTTGATTCTTGCTGCCACCAAAGGTAGCTGGAGACAATAAACTGCATGGATATGAGTTTACCAGTTGAAAGGGCGTCGAAGTTTGCTTCACTTTGAATTCCATAAACTTTGTCTTGTATTTCACCGGGATGCACACTGTGTACATTGAATTATCCGGTGTGAAGTCGGGGATATGAATTCCCATTGAGGTACACTGCATGTGAGTAAGGGGTGATGCCATAGTGTTGACCATGCGATAGTGAGAGCCTTTCGAGTAGACTTTGACTTTTTGGCAGCAGGTGGTGGGCTTCTAGAGGTTGATGTAGGTGCACACACAGGAGCATTAAGCGATAGGCTTATAAGATGGATGGTGTGATTGCTTTGTGTTCTCGTCCTACGAGTGGAGTTGGAGATTGTTGGTGGGGAGAGCGTGATCAAGGTGTGACTGCGTAGTGTGTTCAAATTAGTGTCTGGAACGGTGATAGGAAGGGTGCTTGGATAACCATGCATGGGTGATGCTGCATGCTCGCTTCAAGCGCGACGTGTGAAGTAGAGGTCATTCTTAAGCTGGCCGGTGGATGTTATCATCGTTTATGTCAATGTTCTAGAGCGTTTGCCGGCTCCAATGGTGGCTTAACACCGGGCAGAGTGAAGTTGCTTCATGGACAACAGTGAAAGAAGGAATGCTCATGTATACAAAGCATCGATCTCATAGCCAGTGAAAAGCTCCTCAATTGATGACCCATCTCGTATGGGCAGTTCATGCTTTGTGATCTCTGGGTGGCATTTCCGTCTCTCGTTTGAAGTGAATACAAACGGGTCTGATATGTCCTGGGATCCTGCAATGGTACAATGCTTTCTCGTAGCTTCCTCCAGCATTGTCTATTCTAGCACTGTCATTCGAACCGAAATTACAATTTCCGCTCTTAGCCCCTTTCCGTTTGCCCTATGATTCAGGGGTGTGATTCTCCATCTTGCAGTAGACATGCTGGTGTGTCTTTTGCCATCCAAATATCCCACATCCACCTCACCCATGACCACAATAACCTCTTGGTTGGGAATCAAGGACAGCATCGATCACAGTGTCTGCAATATCGGTTAAGGGGGCTGACTTCTCTTCACCCAATTGAATGGCATCTAACAGGTGCGGGGAAGTGGGAGGCAGAGCTTGTCGTTTGAAGACATTGATCGTTGTCACAAATTCCTTCAATATGTATGTAAAGAGATGAGGGATACAGCTGTCTTTAGAAATCTCTTGGGCAGAGCCGCTTAGCTGATTGCAGAAGTGGATTAGGTGAGTACAGTAGGTATTCATCTTCATGTCTTTGCTGCGCAACAGGCATTGAATTTTGGGTAGGATCTACCTTCGACCAAATTACAAGCGTGTGTTGTCGAAATGATGGTTGAGGATGTCCTACATCTCTGCACAATCAGTGGTGTTTGTCATCTGCGGCAGGAGCTTGTTAGAACATTCCATATGAATGATGGCTGGTGCATTGTTTCGTTGTGTACGCCAGTTGCACTGCCTGGTACGGCTGTTTGCGGTTTTGCCACCTGCTGCAGGCTCTACTCTTGTAAGAATATAGTAAGTATCTGCTGCCATGAGTACTTGGCGCAATTTCTATTTCCATATGGGGTAGTTGTTCTTTGTTAACTTAGGGATGTTGCCGTAATCGGTCTTGAAGGTCTTGATAGGCATTGTACTGGAGGGTGGTGGATTCGAGGTTTCGGAGGTCTTTGTGATCGACGATGTTTTTGGAAGGTTGTGGAAATGAGAGAAAGAAAGAAAAAAAATAGGTGATTTTAGTCATTAGCGACCGCCGGGCTCATAACCTGTTGATGTGAATGAGTGTGTTGATTGTAGATACAAGAGAGACAGACAAAGGTGCGTCTTAAGTATGATGAGCATGAGGGAGAGCATCGTGTGAAGTCTAAAATGGACAGTCATGTTGTGAAGTCTAATGAGACAGTCACGACCATGCACTGAACCTTAGGGCTTCCTGCAACACCTCTATTCGTCCAGGTCCTCAGATTGTACCGCTGTTGGAGATACGTTCCCAATATCATTCTCTAGTTGGGCCGATGCCTGCACCGCTACCTCCGATTGCTTCTCCGGTTGGGGCGACTTCGGACAAGCAATAACGTAAATCGCCCTTGCACGGGCAGCCATTGGAAGCCCATTCCATTCCCCAAAATTGGTGTGTCGAGCAATCGCGACAAGACCTCATACAATTCCCGAATGCGGGAAGCATAATACTAATAATGTATTGAAGATGATATCCCGCTTCTGTTCCCCAGGCATAGATTTGACCTTACCGGCATGTGCACCATAGTTGACGAGAAGCAACAAGCGATATCTACCCAAGTAGCTGGTGTACAGAGGATGTTGTGGTCCCTGTGATTTGTGGCGCCTTCAAGAAGAAGAAATGTTGTATTGTCGGTGATTGGGATTGCAGTACTAGCCGCGAGCCAGAGGAATGTAACTTCAAAGGGTGTAAGGTACGGGAGGGTGACCAATTGCGTCGTCTCGGTGATAACTATGAGGCGAAGGCTATAAGGTTTTTACGATGGATATTTATGCGAGAGTAAGATACAGTCCTCGGGCAGTGTATTATAGTGGGAGTAGCCAAACCTGTGGCAAGTAAACCCGGGGACCGAGCAGAACCATAAGACGAGCAGAGCTACCGCACAGAAACTGAGACTATTCACTGCGAATATGTTTCCTCCTAGAGTGAGTCTGACCTGTCTATGTCTTACAAACCTCCCCAATGATGCCAACGGTGAAGTCCAACCAGAAGGTAAAGCTGAACTAGTCTGAACTTGGACCGGCTTGTCTGGACTGGTCCGTAGCATAATTTTGCACTACTGATCCCGTTCAATGGGTGGGCCAGGACTGTACCTGTCTGGACTGAGCCCTACCCGGACTGTTGGAATCATTTCACATCCCCAGTCCCGGTGCTTTTGGCGCTAATATGCAAGCACCATAGTGATTTCTTTCGATGTGCTTTTGTGGTTTTCTACAATGCATTCATACCATGACATCATACCAATATGTTCACCGCATTGTTGCCATTGGCAGCAGTGCATGGTTGGTTGATATTGAGATAGTTTGAATGCCGCTAATCACAAGACATAACTCTTACCACTGAATAGATCCGATCTGAGACATAAATTAACACTTAAACAATCCATCCTATCGGCGATTAACAGCGCAAAGAAAAGTAAACCAATGCGCAGCTGCACTTAATGCGAGACTTGTAAAATCTACCCAATGTATCTTGCGTTTTTTCGGCAGTGGATGCGTGGAATTGATCAATAGTTTCGGGACTATCAAGACATATGATATCAATAATTACATGCAGAACTGTATCTATTGGGACTGATCTTCAAATCTAACATCATTGTTTGTCTCACACAGATGACCTGCTGCAAGGCCTGGGCAGGTGAATAACACTCCACAGCTACCGTATAATCTAGTCATGCGTGTTACTTTTGACGTGTGTGAAGCTTGCATACGAGACAGAATATTTTGCTCCCATTTGCCTGTTTTATAGCCCTTGGGAATCTATGACATCGTTGGCTTTATGTGCTAGTGCTAGACTTAGGCAGAGTAGCTGATTAATACAGGTTTCCCGTAACCAATGTGCAACTCATCTGAGACCGTTTGCACATTGCACTATCGATTAGTCCATAAGTGCTTATACAGCACAATCAGTTTACCAGGTCAGTTCTAAAATGATCGCACTGTTGTGTGCAGTCACCGTTATCTACTGTTTTCCTCTGGCTGGATCTCAACAGGGGACTGTTGTGATACCAGATCTCATACTTCCGTCCCCCTCGTAGGTTGAACCTATTACTCGCCTGAATAGTTTTCTGCTACCGATTGCAGTTGGATGGACAACATTGAAATGCTTGACAAACTAGGCTAGTCTGAACAGTTTCCTTGTCTGAAGTCCAACCTCTGGACTCTGCGCAAACGTGATAGAGTAATGCGGGCTGCATATACAGTGTTTGTTGTGGGAATATATCCTATGCTTGCATCATGTCCACTCTGACAATACTCATGGGCAACTGACAGCCAGCGGCCGCTGGCCATCGGTAACCGCTGTTTTGATAAGTGTCACACTATATACGTCGAAACCCGTGTAGGATCAACAAATATTGCTTTCGAGGATATCTGGGTTCTCAATAGTCTGGGGGCCATGGAGTCTTTCAGTGTTCTCAACCGTCCCGTCCGACGGCCGGGGACGGTAGTGCCGTCCCAGATCTTGCCAGGACAGAGGGGACGGTGAGAAGGGTGGGATAGGTGATAGGTGTCTCTACCGCTCGTACCCTGCCGACTCATCGGCAGCGCTCAGCATCTATTATTCAACCCTAACCCTTCCAATATTCCTACGCATTCGGTAACATTTCTAGCCTGTGACTAATCCGGCAGTGCCGAAAGTCCAAACGTGACAACAGTGGGATGCATATGAAAATCGTACGAAGAAGTATGGCATACACGCGATTGTGGTACAGAAAATGATGTGTGATTGTGGGGAGAGGCTGAATTAACTCACTTAGCCACGAAGGACAGAACAACCATTCCCAGTCTGAGACGGAGCCGAAAGGTAGATTTCTTGGCTCCTGACCGTTAGGGCGGTCTTTGCTAAGCGACATACGGAGCCGTCGCCAATGGTTTGGTTCGAAGCCGCCGAATTAAGCCGTTTGCTAGCAGCACTCCGTACCTCCTACTAATCCCACCTAACGTTATGGCAGTTCGAAGCCCAGTGGCCGTCTATATGGTGGCATCGACGGCATTTCGCATTTGGGTCATCTCATGTCTCTAAAGTTGAATGACTATCTTGGCGCATGTAGGTAAAGATGATGATGGATCTACTGGAATTCGTCGTTGAAAGTGGCTACGGGCCTTTCGGGATAACAGGGAAGAGTTGCTACTTCTAGTGGTTAGATTAAGCTGCGCGTCGGGTGGTGCGGACTGTTCCTTCAGCTGTCTGCAAAATCCATCCTACGTTGGGTGTGCTCATCCGTACGATGCATAAGGTCTATTCTCTGGGGCTGGCCAAGCTGCATATACAATAGCGGTACCGAGCCGACATGTACCGATCGTATTCCTATACGTCGCTTCATCTAAGAAAGCTTCCAATCCTAAAATAAGGCCTCCAAAACAATCATAATTGACAACATCCCCCGATTGCCACAAATAACTCACACTGCAGCCGCAGTATATACTCGGCCTGGTACTTTCCCCGAATGGCTCAGCCCCTGACCTGTAGTGAATGGCAACCGTTGGTCTGCTCTACAGCCCTCTGTCCCGGATCGCATTGCCCAGCGGGTTCATCCGCAGGTCTCTGCAGGCATCTCGTTGTGTATCCTTCTCACCAGTCACCGAGATGTATATGTAGTACATGTTCCTTAATGGCTTCAATTATGCTGAACACCGAGTTATGTGGTAGGACTGAGTGTAGCTTGACTACCGCGTAGGCTCGAACTCATCTTATTATCGTGTTATTCGGATACTGTTACCGTCAGCCGGCATGCACCGACCGTACTCCTTACATGACCCTGCCAGTATACAGCTTCAGATAGTACGCCTACCTCGAGTGCTTGTTGGGCGGCCATCACCTCAGTAGGCGCTCAAGTAGACGATAGTGCAGAATACTGGTGATGGCGGGTGAGTCGACGGCAGTAGTGGGGTAGCTGACAGCGTTGGTGGTGATTACATCGGAGGGGTAGGTAGTGCTGGCGGGAGTACGTCGATGGTAGCCCGTAGTGAAGGACCCGAGTAGATGAGCGCACGCAGTGAAGGACCCGAATAGAGAACACGCAGCAGACGGAAGCGTAGTCGAGGCACAGAGGAACACTAGGGCTGTAGAGACACGAAGGCGATGGAGACACGAGGGCGGAGGAGAGACAACGGCAGAGGGAAAGATGATGGTGTAGACAAGATATGTTACAGGTATGCGAGGACTGAGGAGCAACGAGGGCGAAGAGCGAAGAAAGACGGCGACGGCGTTCGGAAGACTTGAATTAATCAACCGGCTATTTGTTGCTACACTCCCACTTGCTACAATCCGCAAACAGTCGGTGCTTAAGTCAGGTCAGGGCGCCCTAACCTGACACCAGCAACGATTGATACTACAGTACAAGCGAGTTATACATCGCGCGACGATAATACTCGGCGTAAACAGCGTAGACGGAGGTGCGCACAACTGAGAGGAGTCATACCGTAGGCGAGGGGACATCAGAAGGTCTGATATGGAACGGCATAGGCGACGCGTAGAGTGGGTGCTGAGTGCGGAGGCATGGACGAGGGTGAAGGTGTTGGAAAAGGCATTCACGTGTGTGTGTGGAAGACGCGAACAGACATCAACGAGAGACGTGAACGATCGAGAGTAGCGGACAGGTGTGATATCGACTTCGACGTTGAAGTTGTGATGCAGAGTAGATGTTGAGGACGGAGGATGCGCGTCGAACGGTGCCGCTGCTTTGTTGTCAAATAGAGCGATCGAAGCAATTTCGGTACGTATTCGTTCCATGAGTTATGCTCTACCCTATGAATCGTTTCGTGGACTTGGCCGCACAACGATCGCTCCTGTATTGTTCAGTTTCGTAGCCTGTATACCCGAGATTACTGCTGGCATTTCCCACCTCCCAGCCACTATTCTCGCACCAGCATGGAACATTGATAATTATAAGTTTTTCGTCTCTGCTAAGTTGCTGGTATTCTGGTGTTAAAAGGTACTCGAGTAGTCTAGGTCTCGCTAATGGTATTTGTGTGATGACTCAGTAATCCCTGTTGGGGCTGCATTCTGCGTGGCAACCGCAAAGGAACATGAAAGCTGGTCGCAGCGTATATTTTTACGCCCCTGCCATACCAATTTGACGGCAATTAACCCCTGCATACTTCACCTTTGCATACATTTTGTTGCCCCCATACAAAGCCCTGGGCGACGGCGCGGTAAGCACACATGGAGATGGAACTCATGCGCACTCTGAGCTGCACTCGGGGCTGAAGATAATGGAAGTAGGATAGTGATGGGAGAGATGGACTTACTTGGAGCTAGCTAGAGATGGCAGAGATGGACTTATCGGGAGCTTGCTGACCGAGAACAGGCTGGAGATGGGAGGGGTGTCTGGGGACTCGCTGCTATTATCCCACGGAATATACTCGAGTGCTATGCGTTGCATATAACTATGTAGGTAAACGTAGATACCCCGACCTACTCTATGCGCGACTGCTTTCTACAGACGGTCGTTGATTCTCGCACGGATATGTACACAGGAGCGAAGACGAGCTCTCCTTACCAAATACAATCAACTATATCCGTCCACAGTAGCAATGGCACGTACCCTTTTCCGTTTTCAATAATATATCGCATCTTTCCAAGACGCGCCCACTACCCGCTTAAACACCATACCTCCATTGACTGCTATCAGAATCGTCGCCCTGCTGAAGTAATTAAACCAATGCCTCCATGCGATGGCTCCCCTCCTTTCGGCCCTGCCACCGCAAGATTCACGACCAGAGGAGACTAGGTAATTAATTATTCTCCAAATCTTCCGCTTTGATAATTTTTGTCCCACTGATGACTAGTTCGTCCGTAAGAGATGTTGCAGCTTGAGCCGCAATAGACAATACGGAGGATCACGAAGAGTCACAAATTGTAAGTTGCCCTACCACAGTAAGCATGGTTATAGTCACTGAGTGTTCCTAAGCGGCCAGGCCTCAGATTCCAGAGGGCCGGCCGCCACATAGCCTGCAGGCCGCCAAGTCTTATGCAGGCCTGGACAATATGTGCAGGTTTCAGCAGTCATCAAAGATCCACGCAAGCCAGCCGTCGTATATCTTAAGCCGGCCTTAGCAATACTGGCTATAGTGGTAGTGGTATCTTTAGGGAACCGCTTTCTGTTGGCTTTCATTCCTAGAAAGCAGCGGTAGTGGTACCAATACTGTCCTCAATGATATGCAAGGCAAGACTCAATTATATGGAGGGCGTTGTTGCTGACGTAACTAGTAGAGTACAGCTTGTCATTACAGCTGCTCGCCGCAAACCAGGAAGACTGGGTGTTCCTGGTTTCGGGTCAGGCTTCGAGTCTGAAGCACCGGAACACACTCTGCAGCCAGATCCATATAGATCCATATCTCCCGTCTCCAGCCAGCTCCAGGTAAAATCTTTTTTATGCGTGTCCTGTCAGATCCCTACTTCGCAGCTCACCAGTATTGACTCAGAATTTAGCTGAAGGCTCTGGAAGCTACTGGAAAAGACTGGAGCGTTGTTATTAATAGACTGCGGCTGCTTGAAAGCATAGGAGTGTGATTGCGAATGCTCTGAGTCATTTTGTGGGCTCATTCACAGGTTCTCACTCGCCACTCTCTATGTCGTGCATGTTGAAATACTGATTGCTAGAAGCGTTGTATTCTCAAGTACAGGTACATTCGTGATCTTATATACGGCATTCAGAGTATCCCCTGTACGCATGCATGCGCACTCAGCTGGCATCTCCAGCTGAGTCTGCAACGACCATCATCTTAAGGAGATTATGCATCAGCCCAGCTGAAGCCCATAAGCCGTACGCCAGGGAGATTGGACCGGATATGCAACAGTGTATGTTACATATCGAGTGGTGGCAAGTGACTGAGAGTGGCGAGTGACTCAAGAGTGGCGAAGCATCAAAGTTTTCTCTCATAATTCTCTGTATATACATCGAGTCTTTCTCCTTCTCTCCTTCTCTTCACTGTATCATAGAATCAACACACAGTTCTCCCCTAAGTACTATAGTAACAGTGTATGTAAGGCATAGAGTTTCCCTTAGATAGCTTTTGCTCCTTGAAGACAGTGGCTTGTGTATGATAGACAATTCAACCACTTCTCGTATGAAGTTATTTTTCTCATCAACCAGGAGTCCATATTTGTTATTTATATCATTTTCCCGGGATGTCTAGGTTTGCTTTCTGCAGTGTGCTTCCAACTCGCCCAACTCTCCTGTCTCCAACATGTTTACCAGCTTGTTTGCTCCAAGAAGGTTCTTATCTACCGTCTCCAGCACGCTCTCTGTGAATCCGTCTCTCCCGTCTTCCCTCTATTTATAGCCACGCGAAGGCAGAGATTGGCTTATGGTGAGCTTGAAACTGACTGGAGGCAGGTGAGATTGAATCACTATATACATGATGGAGACGAAAGAGATGAACTCACTATATGCCCTGGAGACAGCCGGTGTTCCAAAGCGGCCCGCCCGCAAAATCCGAGGCCTGGCCTCCAATTGAACAACCTACAGCGCAAAAAGCCTTGCAGCCGGCCGGTATTTTAGCGGCCTGCAGGCCTGGCCCGGCCCGGCCGTTTAGGAACACCGGAGACTGCAACGGTAGTCTTTACCTGAGCTAACTTGCTAGTTACTGGCTGGAGATAGGTGATATGAACTCAAACGGACCATACTGGAAATGGTGGAGATAAACTAACCGGGGCTGGCAGAATGTACTTGGAGGTTCACTCGAGGGATCACTACGAATCTGCAGTTAGGTACAGTTAGAGTGATCTGGGTGCTACACTCGGTGGAGCACGGGGAAGTTGCACTCCAGTGGACTTGGATATAGTATTAGAGTGAATCTAGAGGTGTACTCTAGCGTGTAATTGTAGGCTATACTTGAGCATACATAGAGATACACTCCGAGATACAAGTAGAGGTACACCTGGAGGTGCACTCGGAGGTACATTTGGAGGTGCGCCTGAAGATACATTCAGAGGTGAACTTGAAGGTGTACTTGAAGATTGTGGATCTGTGTGGTCTGGAAGCATGCTGATGACGGTCGATATGGACTTACTGGGGACCGGCGAGCTAGATTTAATATGGAGACGGAAGAGATGCAGTTTCTAGGAGGTACCTAGCTGGGCGCTAGCTGGTGAGGGCAGAGATTGAAATACTGCGAGCTGAATACCTCGATGTACACTCGGGTGTAGCTTCTAAGTGCACCTCCAAGTATGCTCGAGTGCTGTCTGCAAGTGCACACCCGGGCAGTCCTCCACGTACACACCCAAACGGTATCCATATGAACACCAGAGTCTACTTCCATGTGCACACCCGTGTAAACACATCTCACTTCGCAGTAACAAGATTCCTTCGGTAACTGTAACTCAACCGCAACTCATCGGATCGAGTTCTAAATTGTCAGATGTTGATTACATGAGGGCATTTCTAAGGTCAGGGCAGTTCTGTTTACTTGGCTGCAAAAAATCTTAATTAGTTTTGATAATGACGGCGTGAAGAGAGGTACTATGGCAAGAGAATTGTGTGAGGGCGAAAAAAATATATGCTGAGATGTGCGCAAGGGTTGATTTCCATTCAAATTTGTTCGAAACAGGCGAAAAGAATCCATAGTGCGATGTACTTTTCATGTTCCAACGCCGTTGCCACCCGGAAACGAAGAAGCAGACCGCCAGGCGAACCTCGCCCGAGACGCAAGCGGAAGCACGGCGATAGAGCGGCCATACACCTCGGCCTCGAATAGAGCTAGACGAATCGCTGAGGGGAGGTCAGCAGCCAAGGCAAAGTGGGAGGCCGACAAGTGCAGCAAGCACTTCAGCTACAGACTCAAGGGCAAGACGGGGACCAAGAGACCTGTTCCGATGACATGCGTGAAGTCGCTGGCTACCAGGTTCTACAGACTAAAGTGCGGGCATGCACCCACTGGAGTCTACCTAAAACGGTTCGGCCACCGAGAGGACGACAAATGCTGGTGGTGCGGCGGCGGAGGCAGGACGGCGGCCCAGACGCGGGAACACCTCTTCCGCCACTGCAGCCGGTGGAGAGACCAGCAAAAGGCACTATGGAAGGCGGTGGGAAAGGCGACGGGCTGGAAAGCGGGCAGATGCAGACACGTGCAGATCTCTGAGCTGTTTTCCATAGAAGAGTGCGACCAAGCGGTGATGGACTTCCTGGCGGCTACTGAAGTCGGGAAGTTCTCGCCCTAATGAACGACGGTATGGAGGAGGCGCAGAGGCTGACTCAGGTGCGGGGAGGCGGCGGCGATGGGGGTTTATATCCGTTCCTTTTGTTCCTTTTCTTTTCTCTCCTTGTGTTCAGTTTATTTTTGCTTTTGTTCTATCTCTCAACTTTCATATATATCAGCGGGGATGAAGGGTAGCGGGGGGGGAGCTCCGCCATCTAGCCGGCTCGCCCGGAGGCGGAGGGGGTATTTGGGTCCTGTCATACTCTAATTAGAGTGCATACAGTATGAATAAACAACAACAACAACAACGCCGTTGCCACGCGGAATGCAGCCGTGACGATTATCGAGTTCTGCACATGAATCTGACATTACGAGGAGGTCGATCTGACCGCTTGAAATCACTGGATGCGGGTTACACATTAAATGATCTACTAGACGAGCTGCATCAAGCCGTTGTCTCCGGTCCGGATTCTGGGGCGCGCCACTGCAGGCAAAAGAAGAATGAGCAGTGTGAGCTGTGGAAACCAGTCGCGCGGGCAGCCGACTGGAGAGTAGGATGGTAGAGGCACGTGCAAACATCGGAGCTATTTTCCCTAGGGATTTACGATCAAACTGTGACGGACTTCCTCACGACCACGGAGGTGGGGAAGTTCCCATGCGGCTAAGCTGAGCAGATGAGAGTGTAGCTTAAGAGTTTGTCTCTTTTTCTTTTTATTTGTTTGCAAATGCTACCATTCATTCAGTTGTCGTTTGTGGAGGGGGAAGAAGGGTGGAAGGATGGGAACTCCCCCGCCTAGCCGGCTATCCGGAGGAGGAGGGGAATTGGGTACTGCCATACGTTAGTTAGAGTGAATGCAGTATGATTAAATCAAACAAAAATCACCGTCTTGGCAATACTCCAGTATACAGGCTGGGTTATGGATGAATATCATTCCAATTCAGAATCTAAGGTTCCCACAAAGTGACGTTTGTTAATTGTATTAGAGAAGGTGCAGAAAAATGTGGAGACGATGAGGAGAGGCATTGATTGAGTGGATGACAACTCGGATCCCATCCTTCTTTTGCGTGGAGTGATTGGTGAGCTATTTCATAGTTATAACTGTTCCTTCCATCGATATTGTAGCGAAATGTATCCACAGAGTGTTCCAAGGATTTTGTGCAGAACCAAGAGGTAGGATACGAGAAAGATGAGTCCTTCAAGCAATAGCAGTCCGCCGCCGTTAACCTAGAGTGAATTCTGATTTGCACATCTTGCCGTCTTTCGGCATCAATATTCTGGTCTATTAAAGGTTCTCTGTGGATACGTATCTTTGCTCACTGGAGCCATTACTGTATATTAGGCGAGCTAATATCGATGCTGATAAAATACCTGGGTTAGAAATAATACCGTCATGTAGTTTGAACTAAAGAGTTGAGTGTCTACCTGCAATGAAACTTCAGGATATCGAACATACGATCCAACGTGGCTGCAGCCACTCCCCCGAACATTTTAGCCTACCTCATCTCATCTTGCTGATAGAGTCATTGCAGCTCTTGTTCTGCTTCCAAGTTTCTTGCTTGTAGTACTAGTAAAGCAATACTGATTAATCTATGAATCTCCCCGGAGACTGACTTGCCGGATTGGTGAGTAAGGCGAGAGCACTTTTACGAGTCGGAAGAAGAAGAGGCAGAGGCAAGGGTACCCAGTCGACCCTGACTATTCCTAGCGTCACCGTTTACGTCATTGCTTGGGTCTAGACGCAGAGTAGCGCATTTGTGGGAGGTTGAGATGATGAGCGCACAGATATTGAATGCACACGAGGCTCCGGTTTCAACCCTAACCAACGTTGCAACTTGTTTCCAACAATATATATGCCACAGCCACCGACAGGGAATATTGCGATTGATCAGGCGTAGGAACAGCTTTGCTAGGACCGCCGCGTAGTTGTTCCGGAAGAGTACTAATTGGACCTGGTAAAACTATTTATGCCTATCCCAGCGGTATGGCTGAGGTGACCTTTAGTTCCACGAATATTATCCGATGGACTACACTGACAAATAAACTGTATTTGTGTCATTCTACTGTCCTGTAGCAAAAGTGTTCGTGACAGGGTCCGGGCGCTCGCCCAACGAAAGTATCTTCAACACCAATTGTTCGATCTCTCAACCACAACACAACAGAGAGACCTGGATTCAGTATTTATGATGGCGAAGAATAAGCACTTTTAATCCCATTTGTTGGTGATAGAAGATGAGGCTATAGTAACCTGAATAATCGAACAATACACCAAAACCATGCTTTCAGCCACGCTTTCAATAACTTGAAGTTGCAATTATAAAAATCTATAGTACAATACTAGGTATGGTGGCGGCTTCGCCGCCCCCTTCGGTAAAAAAGAATCCTAAACCCCAAAACCCATGAAATCCAGCCAGCCGAGAGTCAGCCCATCAAGATTGCGTCCAGCCAGCGCAGAGTTAGCCCGTCCAGATTACGTCCAGCCAGCCGAGAGCCAGCCTGTACAGCCAGCCAAGAGCTAGCCCGTCCAGATTGCGTCCAGCCAGCTGAGAGCCAGCCTGTGCAGATCGCATCCAGCTAGCCAAGAACCATCTCAGAGTGAGTATGTCAGCGTTGTCTAGAACGTCTCCAGCCGGCCAAAAGTCAGCCCGTCCAAATCACGTCCAGCCAGCCGAACCCGTCCAAATTGTATCCAGCCAGTAGAGAGCAAGCCCGTCTCGATCGGCTCCAGACATTCGAGAGCCAGCCTGTCCAGATCGCGTCCAACTACCAGAGGGCGAGCC
>Ga0307514_10001653_pt1 | contig 25991 bp, 17 predicted proteins | sample 16_EM_MG_FD_203088 | JGI IMG/M metagenome (GOLD analysis project Ga0307514, IMG submission 203088) | Populus trichocarpa ectomycorrhiza microbial communities from riparian zone in the Pacific Northwest, United States - 16_EM | ecosystem: Host-associated > Plants > Roots > Unclassified | place... | reverse complement strand
GCTGACCGCTTGACCGCTGACCGTCTCGGCGAACCGCCCGCCGCGAACCTCCCGCAGCACTGTGGCCGGCGAGGGGGAGCAGCGGGGCGGGTGGGGTGCGGAAGCCGAAGCGGACGCGGGCAGCGGCACCCGGTCCGCGCAGACCGGAGGGGGCGCGGCGTCGACTCCGGCGCACCTTGGCCGATTTCGGCGCACCCGGGCCGATTCCGTCGTACCCGGGCCGATTCCGTCGTACCCGGGCCGATTCCGGGATCGGCCCGGCTCCGGATCGGCCGAACTCCGGATCGCAGCAGCCCCGGCGGGATCGGCGGCCCGGGGTGCCTGGGCCAGGTGCCCCGCTCATGCGATGCACTGTCGCCGCAGCCGCAGCCGCAGCCGCAGCCGCAGCCGCAGCCGCAGCCGCAGCCGCAGCCGCCGCGGCACCGGCTGCTTCCGAGCACCGAGCACCGAGCACAGATCACCGATCACCGAACCCCGCACCCTCGGGCCAGCGCCCTCGGACCCGCCCCCCAAGACACCGCACGCGGCCGCGCTACCGCGCCGCGGCCACCGCCACCCCCATGATCTCCCGTGCGTGCCTTCCCGGCACCATCCCGAGTTGCCAGGCCTGCCAGCCCGACTCCAGGTTGATGCCGCGCTCCAGGAGCAGTCGGTACGCCTGGACGTAGTCGTCCAGCTTCTCGTCGCGGGCCGGGTGGGCGGCGCGGGACAGCTGGGTGAGTTCCTCCTGGGCGACCGCCGTCCCGATCTCCACGCCGCCCGGTGCGGCGTACGGGAGCAGGGTGCAGCGCAGGAAGCGGGCCCAGTCCTCGCCACGGCGGTCGCCGTACGAGGTGAAGAGACTCAGAGCCTCGTCGCACAGCGCCAGGGCCTGCTGGGTGCGTGCGTTGCCCGCGTCCACGACCACCAGTTCCAGACATGTCCACGCCTCGCCGTGCGCGACGCCGATCCGCTGGAAGTCGGCGCGGGCGTCCACCAGCAGCTGGCGGGCGAAGCCCGAGTTGCGCAGCGACCCCGTCTGCGCGGCGCGCTGGTCGCGGGTCGCCCGGGCCGAGTGGTGGCGGGCGCAGGCCAGGCCGTAGACATCGCGCATACGGGAGAACATCGTCCGGGAGCGTTCCAGTTCGCGGACCGCCTGGTCGAGGTCGCCCGTCTCCTCCAGGGCCTGGCCCAGGTAGTAGACCGTCCAGGCCTCGCCGCGCGCGTCCTCGTTGTCGCGGTGCCGGGAGGCGGCCTGGCGCAGGGCGTCCAGCGCGGTCGAGGAATCACCGTCGACCAGCCGGGCCCGCGCCAGCTGGGTCAGGGCCCAGGCCTCGCCACGGGCGTCGCGGGTGCGGCCGTACAGATCGAGGGCGGTGCGCAGTTCCCGTTCCGCGCGCGGCACGTCGCCCATCCGCAGGCCCAGCTGGCCGAGCTGGAAGTGGGCCCAGGCCTCGCCGTGCACCGACTCGCCGGCCCGGTGCAGGACGAGGGACTCGGTGAGCAGGTCCAGGGCCTCCGCCAGCCTCGCCCGGTCCCGCTCCACCGCCGCCAGCGCGTGCATCGTCCAGGCGCGGTCGGTGGCCAGTTCGGGGGCGGCCTGAAGGTCCATGGCCTCGCGCAGACGCGCCGCCGCCTCGGTCAGATTGCCCTGGTGGTGGAGCGTGATACCGAGCGAGCACAGCGCGCGGGCGGCACCCGCGTCGTGGTGGGCCTCCATGTACAGGTCCACCACCGACGTCAGTGTCGTGCGCGCCTTGTCCAGCTCGCCGAGCTGCCGCGCCGCGATACCCGTGCGCCACTGCACGGAGCGGACCAGCAGCCCCTGGTCCACCGCCTGCGCCAGCTCGCTGATCTCACCCAGGCGGTAGAGGTCGCCGCGCAGCAGGCAGTAGTCGCACAGAGCGCCCAGGAGATTGAGCACGGCCGCCTGGTTCACACCCTCCGCGTGCCGCAGCGCCGCCGTGATGAAGCTCGACTCGTCGTCCAGCCAGCGCAGCGCGTCGTCCAGGGAGTGGAAGCCGTGCGGGCTGAAGCGGTCAGAGCGGGTCGACATGTTGCCGTCGACCAGACGCAGCACCGAGTCCGCGAGGTCGGCGTAGTTCACGATCAGGCGTTCCTGCGCAGCCGTACGCTCGGCCGGTTCCTCCTCGTCGAGGAGGCGGGCCTGCGCGAAGGTCCGTACGACGTCGTGCAGGCGGTAGCGGTTGCCGCGGACGTGGTCGATCAGGCCCGCCCGGGCCAGTGCCTCCAGATGCCTGGTCGCCTCCGTGTCGTCCGTGGCCAGCAGCGCGGCGGCCGCGGCGGCGCCGAGCGAGGCGCGGCCGGCCAGGGCGAGCCGGCGCAGCAGCCGGCGGGCCGTGTCGGACTGGTCGGTGTAGCGCAGCCACAGGACCCGCTCGGCGGGTTCGACCGGACCGTACGCGCCCAGGTCGGCGGCCAGTTGACGCGGTGAGCGAGGGCCCAGGGACGAGCCCGCGACGCGCAGCGCCAGCGGCAGACCACCGCACAGTTCTCTGATGAGGTCGGTGGACTCGGCGTCGTAGGGCCCGGTGTCGTCCTGGGCGGCCGCGCTCAGCAGCTCCTCCGCGCCGGCCGCGTCCAGGGTCTCCACAGGCAGCCGGTGCACCCGGGCGGCGAGGCCGGCGGGCAGGTCGAGGGGCTCGCGGGCGGTGACCAGGACCAGGCTGTCGGAGCGCTCGGGCACGAGCGCGCGGACCTGCTCGGGGTCCGAGGCGTCGTCCAGGACGATGGTGACCGGCAGACCGGTCAGGTGTTGGTGGTACAGCTCGCTCAGCCGCTTGACCTGCTGGTCGGCGGAGGAACGCTCCCGGAACAGCAGCTGCTCACGAGGTGCGCCGAGCCGGTTCAGCAGGTGCAGCAACGCGTCCCGGGTGGACAGCGGCTGCTCCTCCGGGCTGCCGCCGCGCAGGTCGACCACGCAGGCGCCGCGGAAGTAGTCCTTCAGGTCGTGGGCGGCGCGCACCGCGAGAGTCGTACGGCCGCTGCCGGGCGTCCCGTGCAGCACCACCACCGTCGGCAGCGTCTCGGTGCTCGCCCGGGAGGCCTGCACCCACTGCCGGATCCGGCCCGTCTCCTGGCGCCGGCCCGCGAACGCGCCCGCCGGCTCCGGGAGCTGACCGAACGACTGCCGCAACACACTGCGCCCGCGGGCCGCCGCGCTCTTGTCCGCGCCCTTCAGCAGCGGGCCCGTCTTCTTCGGCCCGGTGGACGCGCTCAGCACCCGCTGCTGGTCCAGGAACGGGCGGATGCCACGTACCTCCAACGCCGTCAGCCACTGCAACCGCAGCTGCTCGGGGCCGCCGGGCTGGCCAATAGCGCCCGCGCGGTGGTGCGCCGCGGGCAGATGGGAGCCTGCCACCTTCACCACGGTCGCCGCCGCGCCCACCACCCCGACGGTGGCCCCGACGCCCAGCGCCGTGCCCGTGCCGGTGCCGAGAGCCAGGTCGGCGACGATGGCCGCGACGGCCCCGACGCCCGCGACCAGCAACGGAGTTGTGCCGCCCTCGCGTGCGTAGCGCTGTCCGAAGGTGAGCTGTCCGGCCTCCGACTCCTCCAGGGCGCGGGTGTAGGCCTCGTACTCCTCGGCGGCCGTCTGCGCCATGGCATCCAGCGAGCCGCGCGCCCGTGACAGCAGGACACCGCCCTCGGTACGTCCGCCCGAGCGCCGTACCTCCTCCTCCACGGCTCGCGCCAACAGCCGTTCGGCCTCCGCGCGATGACTGTCCCGCATGTCACGTCCCCCTCCGGCGGCAACGGCTTCCCGGTCGTTCCTTGGTCAAGTGTGCTGCGGACGGCGCATTGGTGCGAGGGGGCGGTCGGTCTCCGACCGCCCTGCGGCACACGGGAATTGATGCAAGGGGATGTCCTGCCCATTGTCGTGATCACGGAAACGGAAGAGGACGAGGGCGCCCGCCGACGCCCGCCGCGGGAAGACGCCATGCCCCCGCCCGGGACATGCCTGCCGCCTGAGGGACGGGGTACTGCGGCAGGATGGACCCCATGCCGAACCGACTGGCCCATGAGACCTCTCCCTACCTCCTCCAGCACGCCGACAACCCCGTCGACTGGTGGCCCTGGTCGGACGGTGCCTTCGAGGAGGCCCGGAAACGGAACGTGCCTGTCCTGCTGAGCGTCGGCTACAGCAGCTGCCACTGGTGTCACGTCATGGCACACGAGTCCTTCGAGGACCAGGAGACCGCCGACTACCTCAACGCGCACTTCGTCAGCGTCAAGGTCGACCGCGAGGAGCGTCCCGACGTCGACGCCGTCTACATGGAGGCCGTGCAGGCGGCCACCGGCCAGGGCGGCTGGCCCATGACCGTGTTCCTCACCCCCGACGCCGAGCCCTTCTACTTCGGCACCTACTTCCCGCCCGCCCCGCGCCAGGGCATGCCCGGCTTCCGGCAGGTCCTCCAGGGAGTCCAGCAGGCCTGGGCCGAACGGCGGGACGAGGTCACCGAGGTGGCCGGGAAGATCGTGCGGGATCTGGCCGGACGGGAGATCTCCTTCGGCGACAGCCAGGCACCCGGCGAGGAGGAGCTCGCGCAGGCACTGCTCGGGCTGACCCGGGAGTACGACCCGCAGCGCGGCGGATTCGGCGGGGCGCCCAAGTTCCCGCCGTCCATGGTGGTCGAGTTCCTGCTGCGCCACCATGCGCGGACCGGGGCCGAGGGCGCGCTCCAGATGGCCCACGACACCTGTGAGCGGATGGCCCGCGGCGGGATCTACGACCAGCTCGGCGGCGGCTTCGCCCGCTACTCCGTCGACCGCGACTGGACGGTACCCCACTTCGAGAAGATGCTCTACGACAACGCCCTGCTGTGCCGGGCCTACGCCCACCTGTGGCGGTCCACCGCCCGCGACGGCGTCGCTGACGAACACAGCGAGCTCGCCCGCCGGGTCGCCCTGGAGACCGCCGACTTCCTGGTGCGCGAACTGCGCACCGCCGAGGGCGGGTTCGCGTCCGCGCTCGACGCCGACAGCGACGACGGGACCGGCAAGCACGTCGAGGGCGCCTACTACGTGTGGACGCCCGAGCAGCTCCACGAGGTGCTCGGGGCGGATGCCGAGCTCGCCGCGCACCACTTCGGCGTCACCGCGGAGGGCACCTTCGAGGAGGGTGCCTCGGTCCTCCAACTCCCGCGGCAGGAGGGCGTGTTCGACGCCGAGCGCATCGACTCGGTGAAGCGGAGGCTGCTGGAGTCCCGGTCCGGGCGGCCCGCTCCCGGCCGTGACGACAAGGTCGTCGCCGCCTGGAACGGCCTCGCGATCGCCGCGCTCGCCGAGACGGGCGCCTACTTCGACCGCCCCGACCTCATCGAGGCCGCGCTCGGCGCCGCCGACCTCCTCGTCCGGCTGCACCTGGACGACCACGCCCGCCTCGCCCGCACCAGCAAGGACGGCAAGGTCGGGGCCAACGCGGGGGTGCTGGAGGACTACGCGGATGTGGCGGAGGGCTTCCTCGCGCTCGCGTCCGTCACCGGCGAGGGGGTCTGGCTGGAGTTCGCCGGCTTCCTCCTGGACCATGTCCTCGTCCGGTTCGCCGACGAGTCCGGCAGCCTCTACGACACCGCCGCCGACGCCGAGAAGCTGATCCGCCGGCCGCAGGACCCCACCGACAACGCCACCCCGTCCGGCTGGACCGCCGCCGCGGGCGCCCTGTTGAGCTATGCCGCCCACACCGGGTCTCAGCCGCACCGCACCGCGGCCGAGAAGGCGCTCGGTGTCGTCAAGGCCCTCGGCCCGCGCGTCCCCCGCTTCGTCGGCTGGGGGCTCGCCGTCGCCGAGGCGCTCCTCGACGGGCCGCGCGAGGTCGCGGTCGTGGGGCCGGATCTCGACGACGAGGGCACAAGGGCCCTGCACCGCACGGCACTTCTCGGTACCGCGCCGGGTGCGGTCGTCGCCCTGGGTAGCGAAGGCAGTGGCGAGTTCCCGTTGCTCGCCGATCGTCCGCTGCGTGACGGTGAACCGACCGCGTACGTCTGCCGTAACTTCACATGTGACGCCCCGACGACCGATCCGGACCGGCTGAGCACGCAACTGAGCGGCTGACAGCCGTCGTTGACAGTGTGTTGAGCCGCGAGGTTCTGGAACGGAGGGGTTCGTTCGAGCTGCCCAAATGCGCCAGGTGTGCGGATACCTCCCAGTAGTCGCCACCCCGTTCCGAAACACACTCTTTATCGGAACACCTCCCGCGCTTCACAGTTCCCCCCTAATCTCTGCACTGTGACGCGCGGTCGTGCCACGTCGATGTGACACGCCGCCGCGCGGCAGGGGGTTTTGGGATCTGGGGGGATCTTTTGCTGACGTCTGTCCTTATCGCTGCCGTTTCGCTTGCCTTGTTCTGGATGGCTGCCTTCACTCTGTGGTGGCAGATGCACGCGTGGCGTACGCCCGAAGTGCTCGCCTCAACCCGGTTCAACAGACCGGACGGGGGTGAGTACCTGTCCTTCTCGCTGCTGCTTCCGGCGCGCCACGAGCAGGCCGTGCTGGACCACACCATCCGGCGGCTGCTGGAGTCCAGCCACACCGACTTCGAGATCATCGTGATCGTCGGGCACGACGACCCGGAGACCACGGCGGTCGCCTGCGACGCCGCGGAGCGCGACCCGCGCGTGCGGGTCGTCGTCGACACCCATGAGAAGAAGAACAAACCGAAGGCCATGAACACGGCGCTGCCGCACTGCCGCGGCGATGTCGTCGGGGTCTTCGACGCCGAGGACCAGGTCCATCCGGAGCTCCTCGCGCACGTCGACCACGCCTTCCGCTCCACCGGCGCGGACGTCGTCCAGGGCGGGGTGCAGCTCATCAACTTCCACTCCAGCTGGTACAGCCTGCGCAACTGCCTGGAGTACTTCTTCTGGTTCCGGTCCCGACTGCATCTGCACGCGCAGAAAGGGTTCATCCCGCTCGGCGGCAACACCGTCTTCGTGCGCACGGACGTCCTGCGGGAAGCCGACGGCTGGGACCCCGACTGCCTCGCCGAGGACTGCGACCTGGGTGTGCGGCTGTCCAGCGTCGGCAAGAAGGTCGTCGTCGCCTACGACTCCGACATGGTGACCAAGGAGGAGACCCCCGGTTCGCTGATGTCGCTGCTGAAGCAGCGCACCCGCTGGAACCAGGGCTTCCTCCAGGTGTACCGGAAGAAGGACTGGAAGCAACTGCCGGGCTTCGGGCAGCGGTTACTGGCGCGCTACACCCTGATGACGCCGTTCATGCAGGCCTTCACCGGTGTGGTCATCCCGCTGAACGTGGCGATCGCGCTCTTCCTCGACGTGCCCGTGGGCATCGCCTTCGTCACCTTCCTGCCGCTCGTCACCGCCATGGTGACCTTCGTCTTCGAAATCGTCGGGCTGCACGACTTCGGCAAGCAGTACGGCCTTCGCGTCCGCCTCGTCCACTACCTCAAGCTCATCGTGGGCGGGCCCTTCTACCAGGTGCTCCTCGCCGGCGCCGCCATCCGCGCCGTATGGCGTGAGCAACGCGGCCGTACCGAATGGGAGTTGACCTCACACGTCGGCGCGCATCTCACACCCTCAGAAGTGACCCGAGAGGACGTCCCCGCGTGACTTCCACCCTTCCCGCGGCGACCACTCCCACGGTCCCCGCGCAGCGGCAGCCTGCACCCACGACCGGTTCGGCCGGCCGAACGGTCCCGCCGAGCCGACTGCGCTCCTCCCGCTCCGACCTGCTGCTGTGCGGTCTGCTCCTCGTGGCGATCCTGGTCGTACAGGGCTGGAACATCGCCGACTACCCGACGCTCAGCGACGACGAGGGCACCTACCTCGCCCAGGCCTGGGCGGTCCAGGAGAGCAAGGGCCTCGCCCACTACACCTACTGGTACGACCACCCGCCGCTCGGCTGGATCCAGCTCGCCCTGCTGACCTGGATACCCTCGCTGATCAGCCCCGATTCGATGACCGTCGGCTCGATGCGCGTGGTGATGCTGGTCGTCAGCGGCATCAGCGCGATCCTGGTCTACGTCCTGGGCCGTCGCCTCTCCCTGCCCCGCTGGGCCGCCGCGTTCGGCATGCTCCTGTTCGGGCTCTCGCCGCTGTCCGTGGTCCTCCAGCGGGAGATCTTCCTCGACAACCTCGCGGTGATGTGGACGCTGCTCGCGTTCACCCTCGCCGCCTCCCCGAGCCGTCACCTCTGGCACCACTTCGGGGCGGGTATCGCGGCGGCCACGGCCGTCCTCACCAAGGAGACGATGCTCGTCGTGCTGCCCGCGCTCCTGGTGACGATGTGGCGGCACAGCCACCGCGACACCCGGAAGTTCGCGGTCACCGGCGCCGTGACGGCCTGTCTGCTGATCGGCCTGTCCTACCCGCTGTTCGCCCTCCTGAAGGGCGAACTGCTGCCCGGCGGTGGCCATGTCTCCCTCTGGGACGGCGTCAAGTACCAGATGACCAGGCCCGGTTCGGGGTTCATCCTCGACCAGGGCTCAGGCTCCCACGGCGTCCTGGAGTCCTGGCTGTACTACGACCGGATCCTGCCGCTCGGCGGCCTCGCGGGTGCCCTCCTGCTGCTGGTCACCTGGCGCTGGTCGGTCACCGCCCGCGCCCTGGCCGGACCGGCGTTGACGGTGGCGATCCTCGCCGCCCTGGCCCTGCGGCCCAACGGCTACCTGCCCGCGATGTACGTCATCCAGGCGCTGCCGTACCTCGCCCTGGTACTCGCCGGAGGCACCGCTTCCGTGGCGCACGGCGTGCTGCGCAGATGGCGGAGCGAGGGGGAGAAACGGTTGCTCACCGGCGGGCGGTACGCCCTCGCGGCCGTCCTCGCCGTCGCCGCCGGCGCCTATGTCGTACCGCGCTGGTACGACGGCGACCGCACCGCCGTCACCCTCGACGCCAACGCCCCCTACAGGGCGGCCTCGAAGTGGCTGAGCAGCGAGGTCGAGAAGCCGCAGGACACCCGGGTGCTCGTCGACGACGCGCTCTGGCTGGACCTGGTGCACGCCGGGTACCGGCCCGGACTCGGCGTGATCTGGTTCTACAAGGCCGACCTCGACCCCGCGGTGACGAAGACGATGCCGCGCGGCTGGAAGGACATCGACTACGTGGTCGCCTCGCCGACGGTCCGGCGGGACGCGGTCGACCTGCCCAATGTCAAGGCGGCCATCCAGCACTCGAAGCCGGTCGCCACCTTCGGCACCGGTGCGGACCGGATCGAGATCCGGCAGGTCCAGACCACCGGCACCGCCGTAGGAGGCGTCCGATGAGCCAGGAGTCCATCGTCCCCGGAGAACTCGACGATCCGGCCGTACAGGCGGCGGAGGTGGCCGAGCCCGGTGCCGTCACCATCGTCGTCCCGACCTTCAACGAGTCCGCCAACATCCGCGAACTGCTGCACCTGATCACCGAGTCGGTGCCCTCCCGGCTGCCCTGCGAGGTGGTCTTCGTGGACGACTCCACCGACGACACTCCCGAGGTCATCTACGAGGCGGCCAAGGACTGTCCCTTCCCGGTGACCGTCCTGCACCGGGACGAGCCGGTCGGCGGGCTCGGCGGGGCGGTCGTCGAGGGCATCCGCGCGGCCTCCTCCGACTGGATCGTCGTGATGGACGGCGACTGCCAGCATCCGCCGTCCCTGGTACCGGAGTTGGTGGCCACCGGCGAGCGGGCCAACGCCGGTCTGGTCGTCGCCTCCCGCTACATCAAGGGCGGCAGCCGGGCCGGACTCGCGGGCAGCTACCGGGTCGCCGTCTCGCGCGGCGCGACCTGGCTGACCAAGTCGCTCTTCCCGCGCAAGCTGCACGGCATCAGCGACCCGATGAGCGGCTTCTTCGCGATCCGCCGCAGCGCGGTCACCGCCGACGTGCTCCAGCCCCTCGGCTACAAGATCCTGCTGGAACTCGCCGTACGCAGCCGCCCGCGCCAGGTCACCGAGGTGCCCTTCGTCTTCCAGGACCGGTTCGCGGGGGAGTCCAAGTCCAGCGCCCAGGAGGGGATGCGCTTCCTGCGCCACCTGGCGGGCCTGCGTACCGCGTCGCCGGTGGCCCGCATGGTCGGCTTCGGCCTGATCGGTGCGACCGGCTTCGTGCCGAACCTGCTCGGGCTGTGGGTGCTCACCCTGGCCGGCATGCACTACGTGCCGGCCGAGATCGTCGCCAACCAGTTCGGCGTGGCCTGGAACTTCGTACTCATCGAGCATCTGCTGTTCCGCGACCGGCGGCGGCACCGGCGCTGGTGGGACCGCGCCGGACGGTTCGCGCTGCTCGCCAACGCCGACCTGGTGCTGCGCATCCCGCTGATCGCGCTGTTCGTCCACCGGTTCGGGATGGGCGCGCTGTCCGCGACCGCGCTCGCCCTGGTGACGACCTTCGTCCTGCGCTTCGCGGGGACCGAAGCGTTGGTGTATCTGCCGCGCAGGGGCCGCGGGGGCCTCGATGGCGGCCGTACCGCAAGGAGAGCCCGTGAAAAGACGCCGTAGGAGATCCGCGCTCCTGGCTGTGGCAGGCCTCACCGGGGGCCTGCTGCTCGCCTCACCGCAACCCGCGTCCGCCGCCAACCTCGTCAAGAACCCGGGCTTCGAGACCGCCGGCACCGGTGACATGCCGTACTGCTGGGAGAAGTCCGGCTGGGGCGACAACGACGTCACCTTCTCGACCGTGGGCGACGCCCACAGCGGCTCCAAGGCCATGAAGGTGTCACTCACCCGCCGCGTCGACGGCGACCGCAAGGCGCTGATCACCGAGTCCACCGACTGCGCGCCGGTCGTGACCGCGGGCAAGCAGTACGACCTCGGGCTCTGGTACAGGACGACCACCCCGGACGCGTCGCTCACGCTCTTCCGGCACGACGCCACCGCGGGCTGGCAGTACTGGACCGACCTCAAGACGCTGGACATCGCGGCCGGTTGGACCCAGGCCACCGTACGCACCCCCGAGGTCCCGGCCGGCACCGACCGCATCACCTGGGGCGTCTCCGTGTACGGCACGGGCTCGGCGACCACCGACGACTACTCCATGGAACAGGTCGCCGACCCGGTCCCGACCCCTCAGTGCACCGGCACCGCCGAGCAGTGCGCCAACGGCAGATGGGATGTGCTGCCCACGCAGAACCCGGTCCGTTCCATGCACTCCGTCGTCCTCAACAACGGCAAGGTGCTGCTGATCGCGGGCTCCGGCAACAGCGAGGAGCAGTTCGACGCGGGCACCTTCACCTCCGCGGTGTACGACCCGGTGACGGGCACCTACAAGGTCATCCCCACGCCGAAGGACATGTTCTGCTCCGGACACGTCCAGCTCCAGGACGGCCGGGTCCTGGTGATGAGCGGCAACAAGGCGTACCCGGTGGTGGGCGGGCACGGCTACGAGGGCTACAAGGACTCGTACATCTTCGACCCGAAGACCGAGACGTACAGCAAGACCAACGACATGAACGACGGCCACTGGTACCCGTCGGCGACCGCCCTCGGCAACGGTGACGTCATCTCCTTCGGCGGTCTGCGCGAGGACTCCACCGGTTCGGTGACCGCGGAGCTGTGGTCGGACGCCGAGCAGCAGTGGCTGCCGCTGTGGAAGGTCAACCAGACCTGGTCGTACTGGGGTCTGTACCCGTCGATGATCCTGATGCAGGACGGCCGTCTCTTCTACTCGGGCAGCCATGTCTTCGGCAACAACATCCCGGGCACGGGCAGCGCGATCTACGACTACGGCGCCAACACGGTCACGCAGATCCCAGGGCTGCGGAGCAAGGACGAGCGCGACCAGTCGGCGAGCGTGCTGCTGCCCCCGGCGCAGGACCAGAAGGTCCTCACCCTCGGCGGCGGCAACATCGACTCCAACCCGGACGCGGGCCGGCTGACCGACGTCATCGACCTCAAGTCCGCCAACCCGTCCTATGTCGCCGGTCCGCCGCTCCCGCAGGGCACCGTCGACCTCGGCAACGGCAAGGTGGCCGAGACCGGCAACCAGGGCAAGATGTACGTCTCCGCCGTACTGCTGCCCGACGGCAAGGTCCTGGAGACGGGCGGCGCGCTGCACAACCGGGCCGACCCGGTCTTCGAGTCGTCGATCTACGACCCGGCGTCGAACACCTTCGACCCGGTGGCCGCCGACCCGCAGGCGCGCGGCTACCACTCGTCGTCGTTCCTGCTGCCCGACGGCCGGGTGATGTCGACCGGCGACAACCCGGGCAACGGCTCCTGGAACCACAACGTGTCGATCTACACCCCGCCGTATCTGCTCAAGGGCCCGCGTCCGTCGATCACTTCGGTGATCGACACCGAGTGGAACTACGGCGACACCCAGCGGATCACCGTCGACCGGCCCATCGCCAAGGCCGAGTTGATCCGCCCGGCCGCCGTCACCCACTCCTCGGACCCGAACCAGCGGTTCGTGGACCTGCCGCTGTCGGTGGACGGCAACAACGTCGACCTGAACGTGACGAGCAACCCCGACATGGCCCCGCCCGGCTGGTACATGCTCTTCGCGGTCGACGCGGGCGGGGTGCCGTCGGTGGCCAAATGGGTCCATCTGCAAGGCCCGTCGGCACTGAGCGCCACCGACGCCTCGGCGCACGTCCACTCCTTCGCCGACTCACTGGAGGGCACGGTCAGCAAGCCCGCGAAGAAGAAGACCTCGCAGAAGGTCAGCCCCACCGTCTCCGGCTGCGACCGGCACTACGGCTCGATCAACGTCTGTGTGCCGACCGTGTTCCCGGACGAGGTGAAGAAGACGACGGCCGCCCGCTGCGCCTGGCTGAAGGCGAACGACTACGGCCGCCTGAAGGTCAACGGCAAGGACGACCCGCTGCGGCTCGACCCCGACAAGGACGGCACCGTCTGCGCGAAGGCGGACCTCGAACGCCGCTGAGGATCATCGCGCCCGGCGTGAGCCGAGCGGTCCACCGCGGCGAAACGGCCCCGGCCCTGGCGGACACCGCCAGGGCCGGGGCCACGCCAGTGGTGTGCACGGGCCGGCCTCAGGGCTTCCTCGGGGGGAGGCCGTGTTCGATGACGTCCAGGGCGCGGTCCATAAGGTCGCGCAGGTCGTCCCGGAAGCCGTTCACGGCCCAGTACTGGGAGATCTCCGAGAGTCCGCCGATCAGGGACATCGTGTAGACCCGCACCTCCAGGCTGTCCTCCGCGTGGCCGGTGCGTGCCGCGACGGCCGAGGCCAGCAGCCTGCCGGTGACCGACATGCTCTCCACCATCCGGGAACGCACCGCGGGCACCTCGACCAGCAGTCGCGACCGCAGCCGGATGATCTCCGGTTCCTCGTCCGTTCCGAGGTCGACGGCCTTGCGCATGACGTGCCGCAGGGAGTCCGGCCATGGCTCGTCGGCCGGCCGGGCCCGCAGTTCCTCCAGGAGGATCGGGTCGTACTCGTCCGTGAGGACGATGTCCTCCTTCGTGGGGAAGTAGCGGAAGACCGTGGACGGCGACACCTCGGCGCGCTCGGCGATCTGCTCGATCGTCGTGGCGTCGTACCCCTGTTCCTCGATCAGCGCGTACGTCGCGCCGCGGATCGCCGTCCGGGTCTTGATCTTCTTCCGCTCACGAAGTCCCAGCTGGGGACCGTCGGTGGAGTGGGCGGTTCGTGCGGGCGTCATGAGGGTCATTGTCGGGCATCGGCCGGCGCGGCAGCGATGTCCGGGGTCGCGGAACTCTTGGTCACGGGGGTGGTGGGCAGGAACGCCGCCGCCAGCAGCGCCGACACGAGGGCCGCGATCCCGCACACCAGGAGCACGATGCCCATGCCATGGGTGTACGCGCTGTTCGCGGAGGCCACCAGATCGGCCGAACCGCTCTGCCGGGCGACCAGGTGCGCCGCGACCACCGAGTCACCGGCGGTGTCCGCCGCCCGCGCGGGCAGCCCCGTGACGTCGAGCCGGTCGCGGTAGGTGTCGGCGAGCAGACTGCCGAGCAGGGCGATGCCGATCGCGGCGCCGACCTGCCGGAGCGTCATGAGCAGGCCGGAGCCGCTGCCGGCCCGGTCGCGGGGCAGCGCGCCCAGGGCGCCGTTCATCGCCGGGATCAGCGCGAAGCCGAAGCCGAGCCCGGCGATCGAGAGCCACAGCGCGGTGAAGCCGTAGCCGGAGTCGACCCTCGTACGGCTGCCGAGGAGCGCGGCGAAGGCCAGCACCACCAGGCCGGCGCTCACCGTCGCGCGGGCGCCGAACCGGGCGAGGACCGGCTGGGCGGTCCGGGAGGCGACCATCAGACCGCCCATCATCGGCAGCAGCCGCAGACCGGTGCCGAGGGCGTCGTTGCCGAGGACCGCCTGGAGGTAGGGCGGCAGCACGAAGAGCAGGCCGGACAGGACGAACATCACCAGGGTCGCGGCGACGGTGTTGAACAGGAAGCCGCGCTGGGCGAGCAGCGTCATGTCGAGCATGGGCCGCTCCATCCGCCGTTCCCGCAGCACCAGCCCGGTGAGCAGGACGGCCGCCGCGCCGAACATCCCCAGCACCAGCGGGTCGCCCCAGCCGCGGGTGGGCGCCTCGATGATCGCGTAGATGAGGGTGCCGAGCCCACCCGCGGTGAACGCCGTGGAGGCGGTGTCGACCTTGGGGGAGGCCGGGTCGCGGGTCTCGGGCAGCAGGAACACGCAGGCGGTGATACCGATCGCGGCCATCGGCACATTGACGAGGAAGACCGAGCCCCACCAGAAGTGGTTGAGCAGCCACCCGCCGATGATCGGGCCGAGCGGCAGGCCCAGCGCGGAGGCGGCGGAGATGATGCCGACGGCCTTGGTGCGCTCCTCGGGCCGGAAGAGCGAGGGCAGGACGGAGAGGGCGAGCGGCGTGACCAGCGCGCCGCCGACGCCCATCACCGCACGGGCGACGATCACAGCGTTCACATCTCCGGCCAGAGCGCCCACGACCGAACCGGCCAGGAAGATCCCCAGTCCGGCGATCAGCATCAGCCGCCGCCCGAACCGGTCGCCGAGCAGTCCGGCGGGGAGCATCAGCGCGGCGAAGACGACGACGTACGCGTCGGCCATCCACTGCTGTTCGCCGGTGGTGGCGCCGAGTTCGCCGGCCATCGTCGGCAGCGCCACGTTCAGGATCGTCATGTCGAAGCCGAGGGTCAGCATGCTCGCGACCAGGGCGCCGAGGGCCCACCAGCGGCGGGGGTCGGGCTGCGCCTCGGGAGATGGAGTGACAGTAACCATGAAATGAAAGTAACTCTCAAAATCCATTGAGTGTCAACTGGTGGTCACTTTCAGCCAGGGGGGGGCGGGGCGGGGTGGGGCACACGAAAACGGCCACGACTCGCAAGTCGTGGCCGTCGTCTCCGGGAGGAGTGTGGTTACGCGTGCTGGTACGCCACCAGCGAGATCCCGACGTAGTGCGCGATGAACGCCGCCAGCGTGAGGGAGTGGAACACCTCGTGGAAGCCGAACCAGCGCGGTGACGGGTTCGGGCGCTTGATGCCGTAGATCACTCCGCCCGCGCTGTAGAGCAGGCCGCCCACGATGACCAGCACGAGGACGGCGATACCGCCGGAGCGCATGAAGTCGGGCAGGAAGAAGACGGCCGCCCAGCCCATCGCGATGTAGCAGGGCGTGTAGAGCCAGCGCGGGGCGCCGACCCAGAAGACGCGGAAGGCGATGCCCGCGAGGGCCGCCGCCCAGATGCTCCACAGCAGCCACTGACCCTTGGCGCCCGGCAGGAGCAGCATCGTCAGCGGGGTGTAGGTGCCGGCGATGATCAGGAAGATGTTGGCGTGATCCAGCCGTCGCAGGATCCCGTCCATGCGCGGGCTCCAGTCGCCCCGGTGGTAGAGCGCGCTGACGCCGAACAGCAGGCAGGCGGTCAGCGCGAAGATCCCGCAGGCCAGGCGGCCTCTGGGGGAGTCGGCGAGGGCGGTGAGCACCAGGCCCGCGATGAGTACGGCCGGAAACATGCCCAGATGCAGCCAGCCGCGCAGTCTGGGCTTGACCGGATGCGGCAGGGAGGTCGCGACGGGACCGTGGCCTGCGGCCGGGGTGTCCGTTGTCGCGTCGGGGACGGACGCAGTCATGCCCGGCATCGTATCTACGGAACCGTAAGTAACGGGTCTCCGTGAACCGTTGACCGACGAAGAGTGGCCATCGTCTCACGGGGGTTTGGGGCGAGGCCTGGCGGCGGGGGCCTGGCGGGAGTCCCGTCGGAGTCCTCTCAAGGAACCTTCAGCTGAATCCCATGTGGACGCAAAGCGGCCATTTTACACGTGGCGATCCTCACTCCGCTCATCTGTACGCCCCTATGGACAGATGGGCGTACTCGTCGGATGATCAAATGAGTGCGGTCGGCACCGGATGAGCGCCAGAGGGAATCGGCGCTGCGAAGCATCCGGGTCGCGGCCCCCACGGGGCAACAAAGGACAAAATCCCTCACTTAGGAGCAATCGTGGCGCGCGACATCGCGGCTCCCCCCGTCATTCCCACCGCCCACAAGGAACTGATCTCGTGGGTGAACGAGATCGCAGAACTGACGCAGCCGGACAACGTGGTCTGGTGTGACGGATCAGAGGCAGAGTACGAGCGCCTGTGCGAGGAGCTCGTCGCGAAGGGCACCTTCAGGAAACTCGACCCGATCAAGCGCCCCAACTCGTTCTACGCGGCCTCCGACCCGACCGATGTCGCCCGGGTCGAGGACCGGACCTTCATCTGCTCCGAGAGGGAGGAGGACGCGGGCCCGACCAACAACTGGAAGGCCCCCGCCGAGATGCGGGCCATCTTCACCGGAGAAGAAGGCGGTTCCTCCGGTTCCTCGGGTTCCTCCGGTGACAAGGGCCTCTTCCGCGGCTCGATGCGCGGCCGGACGATGTACGTCGTCCCGTTCTGCATGGGCCCCCTCGGCTCGGACCTCTCCGCGATCGGCGTCGAGATCACCGACTCCGCATACGTCGCCGTGTCCATGCGCACCATGACCCGCATGGGCCGGCCGGTCCTGGACGAACTCGGCTCCGACGGCTTCTTCGTGCGTGCTGTGCACACGCTCGGGGCGCCGCTGGCCGAGGGCGAGACCGACGTGCCGTGGCCGTGCAACTCGACGAAGTACATCTCGCACTTCCCCGAGAGCCGCGAGATCTGGTCCTACGGCTCCGGCTACGGCGGCAACGCCCTGCTCGGCAAGAAGTGCTACGCGCTGCGTATCGCCTCCGTCATGGCCCGCGACGAGGGCTGGCTCGCCGAGCACATGCTGATCCTCAAGCTGACGCCCCCGCACGGGGAGTCGAAGTACGTCGCCGCCGCCTTCCCGAGCGCCTGCGGCAAGACCAACCTCGCCATGCTGGAGCCGACCATCTCGGGCTGGACGGTCGAGACGATCGGCGACGACATCGCCTGGATGCGCTTCGGCGAGGACGGCCGCCTCTACGCCATCAACCCCGAGGCCGGCTTCTTCGGCGTCGCGCCCGGCACCGGTGAGCACACCAACGCCAACGCGATGAAGACGCTGTGGGGCAACTCCGTCTTCACCAACGTCGCCCTCACCGACGACAACGACATCTGGTGGGAGGGCATGACGGAGGAGACTCCGGCCCACCTGACGGACTGGAAGGGCAACGACTGGACGCCGGATTCGCAGACCCCGGCCGCCCACCCGAACGCCCGCTTCACCACCCCCGCCGCCCAGTGCCCGATCATCGCGCCCGAGTGGGAGGACCCCAGGGGCGTGCCGATCTCGGCGATCCTCTTCGGCGGGCGTCGCGCCAGCGCCGTCCCGCTGGTCACGGAGTCCTTCGACTGGAACCACGGCGTCTTCCTCGGCGCCAACGTGGCCTCCGAGAAGACCGCCGCCGCCGAGGGCAAGGTCGGCGAGCTGCGCCGCGACCCCTTCGCCATGCTGCCGTTCTGCGGCTACAACATGGGTGACTACATGGGCCACTGGGTCGACGTCGCCAAGGGCAAGGACCAGGCGAAGCTCCCGAAGATCTACTACGTCAACTGGTTCCGCAAGAACGACGAGGGCAAGTTCGTCTGGCCCGGCTTCGGCGAGAACAGCCGTGTCCTGAAGTGGATCGTGGAGCGCCTGGAGGGCAAGGCCGAGGGCGTCGAGACCCCGATCGGGATCCTGCCGGCCAAGGGCGCCCTGGACACCAAGGGCCTCGAACTCGCCGACTCCGACCTGGAGTTCCTCCTCACGGTCGACAAGGAGGTCTGGCGCGAGGAGGCCTCCCTGGTCCCCGAGCACCTCAACACCTTCGGCGACCAGACGCCCAAGGAACTCTGGGACGAGTACCGCGCGCTGGTGCGGCGCCTGGGCTGAACCCGCCCCCAAAACCGCCGCGGCCGGCTCCGATCGTGCCCTGACCAGCAGTATCGTCACGGTCGGCCGCGGTGACAGCATCACACGGCACCACTACCGGCGAGGTCCCGCACCACGACTGTGTGGGGCCCTGGGCCTGTCGTCACCTCCCGTCCGCCCCGACGGGAGGTGACGGCGGGCCTTCGTCCGTTCAGGCTTGAGCGAACACCCACCGCCGCAGCAGCGTGAAGCGGAGGACCGTCGCGGCGCCGTTGGCCACGATCAGCGCGCCGATCTCCACGTACGGCGCGTCCGGCAGGGTCCGGTGCACCAGGCCGAGGGCGCCGCTGCTGAGCGCGAGCCCGGCGAGGAAGGCCGCCAGGCCCTGGAGCTGATGCCGGGCCGCCCCCACCGCGCCGCGCACCCCGAACGTGAACCGGCGGTTGGCGGCGGTGTTCGCCACCGCGGTGACCAGCAGTGCGACCAGGTTGGCGAGCTGGGCGTCGAGCGCCGGCCGGAGCGCCGCGAACAGGCCGAGATGAGCGGCGGTGGACAGCACACCGATGACCGCGAAGACCGGAAGCTGCCGGGCGACCCCGGCGGCGCGGGGTGCGTGTGTCTGGACGCGCTGAGCCATTCCTGCACTGTACGGTAAGTGGGCAAATACTACTGTACGTGAGCGAATCGGGCGCGCTTTGTCGCTCCCGCCCGCTCCAGGACGCACAGGGATCGCCGAATGATCGAGTCGTCGGTTGGGCTGTCGGTTGAGCTGTCGGTCGTGATTCCGATGTTCAACGAGGAAGAGGCGCTGCCGGCGCTTGCGGCGCGGCTGCGGCCGGTGCTCGACGGGACCGGGGAGGCGTACGAGGTCGTCGCGGTGGACGACGGGTCCACGGACGGGACAGCCGGACAACTCGCGCACCTGCGGGCCGGCTGGCCGCAGCTGCGGGTGGTGCGACTGCGACGCAACAGCGGGCACCAGGCCGCGTTGACCGCCGGCCTGCACCACGCCCGCGGCTACTACGCCACGAGTCTCGACGCCGACCTCCAGGACCCCCCGGAGAAGATCCTCGAGATGCTCGCCCTGGCCCGCTCCCGGCGCCTGGACATCGTCTACGGCGTACGCGCCAACCGCTCCAGCGACACCAGCTTCAAGCGGCGCACCGCCGCCGCGTACTACTGGCTCATGCGCCGTATGGTCGGCGCCCATGTCTGCGCCCAGGCCGGCGACTTCCGCCTGCTGTCCCGCAACGCCCTCGACGCTCTCAAGGCCCTGCCCGACCAGCCGCAGGTGTACCGGTTGCTCATGCCCTGGTTCGGCTTCCCCAGCGGAGAGGTGACCTACCGCCGCGATCCACGCGTCGCCGGTCACACCAAGTACTCCCTGCGCAAGATGATCCTGCTGGCGGTCGACAGCATCATCAGTTTCTCCGTCGCCCCGCTGCGGCTGGCCATCTGGCTCGGCGCCCTCGCCTTCTGCGTCTGCCTCGCCATGCTCGTGTACACGCTGTCCGTGTACGCGGCGGGCGACACCACCCCCGGCTGGGCCTCCCTGATCATCGCCGTGCTCTTCATCGGCGCCGTCCAGCTGATCTGCGTGGGAGTGGTCGGCGAGTACATCGGCCGCATCTACACCGCCGTCCAGCGACGCCCGACCTACTACGTCGCCGACGTCGCCGACGACGACACCGGTGACCCCGGCGACAGGGTTTCCTTGGCGGCGGGGGCATGTCCGTAGGGCGCCGCCCGCGGGCCGCGCAGCTCCTGGGTGGTCGTCCTGACCACGGCCACCAGCGCCAGCAGCATCAGCGCACTGTGCGCGGGCATCGACAGATAGGGAGCCAGCTCGGCGGAGTTGCACCTCAGGTAGCTGCCGAACGAGGCGAGCTGCACCAGTACCGGCACGTACCAGAGCTGCCGGGGCAGTGCGAACGCGGCCAGCACGGTGAGCACGTCGGCGACGTAGAAGTACCGCTCGTGCATCGAGGGCAGCAGGAACGGCACCACGATCGATGAGCAGGCGGCCAGCAGCACGACCCGGGTGTCCGTGAGTCCCGGCACGCCGGGGCGGGAGTCCGGCACGCCGCGCCGACCGCGCCGCAGGGACCACACGGTCACTCCGGTCAGCAGGGACACCAGCGCCCCCGCGACCAGCACACCCACGAAGCGCACGAATTCCGTGTCACCGGGCGCCGACACGAACTCGTAGACGGACGGCGCGTTGGCCGACAGCAGGTGGTACGTGTCCGTCTGCCGGGCGTACACCGTCAGCAGCCGCCACGGATCGGCGCCGAGCATGAGGGCCGGGATGTCGAGGACGAGGTACGCGGCGGGAACGGCGAGCAGACTCCGCCATGGCACCCGTCCCACCAGCACCAGGACGAGCAGGAAGGGGAAGAGGAAGACGGCCTGGAACTTGAACGCCAGCGCGACCCCGAAGAACGTGCACGCCCACCATGGCCGGTGGTGCAGCACGTAGTGGATCCCGCCGACCAGGAAGGCCGCGTAGAGGGCGTCGCACTGCCCCCACCACCCGCTGTTGGCGACGACGGTGGGCAGGAAGAGGATCACCGCGGCCGCGCCGAAGGCGGCCCAGGGCTGGGAGGGCCGGAGCCGGGACACGATCCGGAATGCGTAGTACGCCAGCGCCAGGTCGAACAGGATCGAGATCCACTTGATGCCCGCCAGCGCCGGCAGCGGCAGATAGGTCAGAGCGGTCAGCAGGTAGAGGTAGGGGACGTTGTAGTCCGAGAACCCGGGGTCGGCCAGGGCGTGGAACCCGCCGTTGCTCGAGATGTGCCGGTACCAGGGGTCGAGAAAGGTGAGGTAGTCGCCCGACTCGTCGGGCATCAGGAAGGCGCGGGCCGAGAGGGCCATCATCACCGCGGTGTAGGCGGTCAGCGCCAGCACCGTCGAATCGACCGTGCGCCGACGCGGGTCCTCGGCGGCTGTGTCGGACATTGCGGGCTCCGTTCAGGTCGCGCTCCATCGCGCCACCGGGCGGCGCGCCGAACAGTATGTCCGAAATGCCGGAATGTCATGGCGAACGCCACGAGCGGGGGCGAATCGAGCCGACGAACTGGGCCGACGAAATGAGCCGAGCGGTGTCCATCGAGGAGAAACCGGCCCGGCCCAAGTCTCGTGAGCTGCACCTGAGTGGATCGGCCATTCGGTCAATGTCACCCTTTTGGCGGTGTGTCGAATGGGCGCCAAAGGAATTGACGCCGCTCGGGTGATCCTTGGCACCGAGCGGGTGGATAGATAATCATTCTTTCGTAAAAAGGGAAGAACTGCCTCGTCTGTGTCCGTAGGCGATGAGGCACGCAAGCGAAGTGAAGCGCACTCAGCGCGAGCTTGCTGGCTGATCCCTTTTAATCGTGAGGAAGGTTCTCTTGAACCGCAGAACGATTCGTATTTCGCGCCTGAAATCCATCACCACGGTGTCGGTGGGCGCGGCAGCCGTGGCACTCAGCGTCGTCCCGAGCGCGCTGGCTGTCGCCCAAGAGATGCACGCACCCAGCGCCCGCGTGGTCGTGGAGCAGATGGGCACGAACGAGGTGTCAAGGGTGGCCGTCGCCGACGCGATCCGCCGGGCCGGCTCCGATGGGCAGGCGGCGGTGCGTCGGGACGGCACCAGGGACTACGGCGCCGACCATGACCGTGGCCACGGCAACAACGACCGTGGTCCGCAGGGTCCTCGCGGTCCTGAGGGCCCCAGGGGTCACGACGGCAAGCAGGGTCCTCAGGGTGCGCAGGGCGCTAGGGGAGCCCAGGGCGCGCAGGGTGCTCAGGGAGCCCAGGGTGCGCAGGGTTCGCAGGGCGCCACGGGCGCCGGAGTTCAGGGTGCTCAGGGCGCGCAGGGTGCTCAGGGCGCTCAGGGTGCCACGGGCGCCGGAGTTCAGGGTGCTCAGGGTGCTCAGGGCGCGCAGGGTGCTCAGGGTGCTCAGGGTGCTCAGGGTGCTCAGGGTGCTCAGGGTGCTCAGGGTGCTCAGGGTGCTCAGGGTGCTCAGGGCGCTCAGGGAGCCCAGGGTGCTCAGGGAGCCCAGGGTGCGCAGGGCGCCCAGGGCTCGTTCGGCGGCATCACCGTCCGAACCAACACTGTCTCCGAGACCACGACGGCGACTGCGCTGTGCCTCCCCGGCGAGATGGTGGTCGGCGGCGGATTCGTCGCCTCCAGCGGAAACATTCGGGACAACTTCCCGAGCGGTGGTCCCCCGCCCACCGGGTGGACCGTCACCACCACCGCCGCCCAGACGATCCAGTCGTTCGTGCTCTGCGCGACGTGACATCGCAACTCCCGAGCGAGGGTGCCCCGTGGCTGCGGCCTCGGGGCACCCCCCCCCGCGAGCGCGGGTCTGACAGCGCGGATCATCGTTCTCGGCGCACCGGCCTGCTCGGGGGCCGAGGTCGTTACGCCTGGACCAGCAGCGGGCCGCCGCACCGTTCGGTGCCGTCCTTCATCGCGATGAGGTTGGCGACCACGTAGGAGATGTTCTTCTCGGAGTGCCACTCGGACGGGAAGCAGGTGGCGAGCCGCGAGCTCTGGAACCGGGCCTCGAGGTCGGGCACGAAGGTGCGGTACTGGTCGTCCGTGTAGTACCAGAACGAGTTCTCGTTGTAGTAGGCGACGTGACTCGGGTCCTGGTACGCGCCCCGGCCGTCGGAGCTGGGTGTCAGGGTGAGAAGCATGCCGCCGGGTGCCAGCAGCCGGTACAGCTCGTTGATCAGCGGCACCTTCGCCGGCACGTGCTCGAGGAAGTTCACTGCCCGCAGCAGGCCGACGGAGTCGTCGGGCAGATCCACCCTGCCGGGCAGGGTCGCGACGATGTCGACGCCCTCACCCAGGTGCTTGTCCACGCCCATGTAACCGGGCGGCTTGCGGCGGGCCGCGCCGAGGTCCAGCGCGATCAGCCCCTTCCGGTGGGTCCAGGCGAGGGCGTTGGCCTCGATGTACTTGTCGTACAGGGCGACCGTCTCGCGCTGGATGTGCGCGTTGATCTCCGGATCGCGCTGGGTGTTCGCGGGGTGCATCCGCTGGAGGTACAGACAGCGGGGGATGTGATGGAAGTCGCCGACGTGGAACATCCGGCACATCAGGTCCTGGTCGTCGAGGACCGTACGGGTGGCGTCGTACCCACCGGACTTGACATAGGCGTCCTTGCGGAACGCCCGCACGTGGTTGGGCGCGTACCAGATGTACGAGACGTTGTGCGGCGTCGGAGCCATCGACCTGACCTGGAGCAGCTTGCGGCCGTCGACGCGCACCTCCTCGTAGTGCCAGCCGTGCGCCTCGTTGAAACGATCGTCGTCCCGCTTGCCGTCCTCGGTGATCTGCGCGGTGTTGCTGTAGACGAACACCGCCTCGGGATGCGCGTCGAAGGCCTTGGCGAGTTCCGCCAGGCACGCCTTCGCCAGCAGGTCGTCGTGGTCGAGCTCCACGAGGATCTCGCCGCGCGCCAGTTCACAGGCCCTGCGCTTCGCCGCTCCGACGCCGACGACATCGTCCGCGATCTCCAATCGGACCCTGTCGTCAGGGCGTTCCGGCCGCCACCGGGCGCCGTTGTTGAGCAGGACGATCCACTCCCAGTCCGAACAACTCTGCGCCTGCAGGGTCGCAAGGCACTCGTCGAGAAAGCGGGGGCGGTGGCTGGGGGTGAAGACGGAGAATCTCGGGGTGGCGGTCGGCGTCATCTCGTGCTCCCTGCTGTGCTCGATCGGGTTGCGGGGCTCAGGGAATCCCGGAAGGATTCCGGCACTTGGGAACGGAGCGAGGGATCGGCTGCGACCGCACTGCGGAACTCGTCCGTGGCTACCTGATCGCGGTCCTTCATCGCCCAGATTTCTCCGAGGTGCAGATGCACCGTGGCCGCCTGGGGATCGACTCCAAGGGCGCGTTCCAGAAGTCCCATGGCGCGGTCGGGGTCGCTCGACTTCAGCAGAATCCCCTCATTGAAGAGAGCCGACATGAACGCCGGATCGATCTTCAGGGCCTTTTCGTAGGCTGCGCGGGCATCGTCCGTCCGACCGTCCTCGTGGGCGATGACGCCCAGGTTGTACCAGGCGAACTTGTTCTGCGGGTCCAGTCTCAGCACGTGCCGGTAGCTACGGGCGGCCCCCTTTACATCATGGTTCTGCTGTTGCAGAATTCCGGCCTGCAAAACGGAATCGGCATCCGGGAGTGGCCGGTTCACCACTGGCTGGGCCGCCTCGGATTCCGGAGTCATTGCGGAATTCAGCGCCCACGACATCACTCCGGTGGAAACTGCGGCCGCACCGGCGAGCACCACCAACAATCGCCTACGTTTCACTGTGTCACATCTCGTGGAAGAGTGAGGAATCGATGGTGTACGGGAATCCGAACCACCGTCATTTCCACCGACGTTACGAGGCTGTTTAGTTGGCGCCGCCGTTTGGCGGGAGCTTGGGGTGCGCAGTCCACCCGAATGTACGCAGGCGCAGAACAAAATGGCGCCCGGTCCGCGCGTGGCTTCGGATGCACGCCGACCGGGGCCGTAGGGGGAGCCCTCCGGGGCTCAGGCTGACGCCACCTCGCGCGGCTCAAGGGCAGCCGTGTGCGCGTCCATCCGCTCGGCGGCGAGGATCGCGGACGCGGTGTCGGCACGGGAGGCCGCCACCACCAGGGCCCGGCCCGCGAGCGCGTGGGCCCGCCGGTGCAGGGTCGCCGGACGCGGGGCACGGTCGACGGTCACCGACGTGCGGACCGGCGCGCGTCCGCCCCGCAGCCGGCCCACCTGCTCGGCGAGCCGGTCGGCCGCGGTGTCCAGGTCGGCGGACGGCGCCAGCGCGCGCAGTTCGTCCGTGACGGAGAGCAGCGCGGCGAGATGGCTCGAGAGCTGGATGTCCAGCTCTTCCTCACGGGAACGATGGGGGAAGTCGGAGGCGCTGCCGGTCATCGTGCTGTGGACCGACTTGGTGCGGATCGGTTCGTACATGGGGATGGCCTCCTGAAGCTGTCAGGAAGCCATCCTAGCTTAGATTTCGTCTAAAGTTGAAAACCTTCAGGCGAACGGCCCTTGCTACGAACGGCCCTTGCTACGAACGGCCCTTGCTACGAACGGCCCTTGCGGCGACCGGCCCCTGCCGTGGGCCCTGTCACGACTGGCCGTAACCGTCGAGGAAGTTTCCGATCCGGGTGATCGCCGAGTGCAGGTCGCCGACCGACGGCAGGGTCACCACCCGGAAGTGGTCCGGTTCGGGCCAGTTGAAGCCGCTGCCCTGGACGACCATGATCTTCTCCTGTCGAAGCAGGTCCAGGACCATCCGCCGGTCGTCCTTGATCTTGAAGACGTTGGGGTCGAGACGCGGGAAGAGATACAGCGCCCCCTTCGGCTTCACGCAGCTCACCCCGGGGATCTGGGTCAGCAGCTCGTACGCCACGTCCCGCTGCTCCCGCAGTCGCCCGCCCGGCAGCACCAGGTCGTTGATGGTCTGGCGCCCGCTGAGCGCGGCGACCACGCCGTGCTGGCCCGGCATGTTCGCGCACAGGCGCATGTTGGCCAGGATCGTCAGTCCCTCGATGTAGGAGTCGGCGTGTGCGCGCGGCCCGGAGATCGACATCCAGCCGACCCGGTAGCCGGCCACCCGGTACGCCTTGGACATCCCGTTGAAGGTGAGGGTCAGCAGGTCGGGGGCGACCGAGGCGGTCGGCGTGTGGGTGGCGTCGTCGTAGAGGATCTTGTCGTAGATCTCGTCCGAGCAGACCAGCAGGTTGTGCCGGCGGGCGATGTCGGTCAGCCCGCGCAGCATCGCCTCGTCGTACACCGCGCCCGTCGGGTTGTTCGG
>Ga0307514_10001652_pt1 | contig 25993 bp, 24 predicted proteins | sample 16_EM_MG_FD_203088 | JGI IMG/M metagenome (GOLD analysis project Ga0307514, IMG submission 203088) | Populus trichocarpa ectomycorrhiza microbial communities from riparian zone in the Pacific Northwest, United States - 16_EM | ecosystem: Host-associated > Plants > Roots > Unclassified | place... | reverse complement strand
GGGTGTGCAGCAGCAGGTTGGCCGCGAACTCCAGCTTCTTGCGCTTCAGGTAGGCCAACAGTGTGGTGCCGCGAGCCGCCTTGAACGCCTCGTCCAGCGTGCGGCGGCTCACGCCGCAGGCCGCGACCACTTCGTTCGCGCTCAGGTTCTCCGCCACGCGCAGCTCGATCAGCCGCAGCGCGCGCTTCAGGCAGGCGGGCTCGAGCGCCCGCAGGCGGTGCAGCGGCTCGGCTGCCGCGTCGCTCGGCAATTGCGGTTCGAGGTCGGCCGGCACGCGCTGGTCGTGGGGGTCTGCCGATTCGCTTGGGTTCATGATCAGCGCGTAGTGCCGCTTGTAGGCGGCCAGTGCAGCCCCCAGGTCGCCGGCAGCTTCGAAGCACAGCGACTGGTAGAACAGCACGTCACGCTCCATCACCATGAGGCGGGCCGACTCGGCCACGCGCAGCGCCTGCGGCAGCACGGCCAGCGCGCCTGCCACGTCGCCGCCCATGTGCAGCACCATCGCCGCGCAGAGGTAGGCCCAGGCGGCCAGTGGCGGGTCAGTCGCTGTGACTTCCTCGGCCAGCGCGCAGAGCGCCTGCCCGGCCGCGGCCACCGCCGCTGGCCGGCGCGTGAGCCCCAGCGCGTAGTGGTGCGTGATCTCGATCTCGGCCCAGCGTGCGCCGGCTGGCAATGCGGCGCGGGCCTCGTCGAGCAGGCTCAGCACGTGCGCCAGCGTGGCCGGTTCGCGCCTGAGCTTGGTCAGGTGTGCGAAGGCCGGCAGCGGCAGCTCGGGGTTGCCTGCGCTGTGCATCAGCCGGGCGATCAACCAGGCCTTCCGGCCGATGGCGCGGGCCAGTTGGTAGCCGTCGCCGCTGGCCCGGGCCATCGGCATGGCCTGGTCGACCAGGCATTCGTAGGCGGCTTCGATCTGCCCCATGCGGCCCAATGCCAGGAACCGCAGCATGTAGGCCCTGGCGCGCTGCGGCGCGGGCAGCGAAGGCTCCTGCAGGGCGGCCTGCACGACCACGTCGGCCTGGCGCTCCTGGCCCAGGTCGTACAGCGCACGCGCCATGGCCACCTGGCAAGCGGCTGCCCGGTCGGGAATGCCATTGGCCCGGAAGATGCGCTCGGCCCTTTGAAGCGCCGACCAGGCGCCCAGCGGGTCGATCAGTTGGCCTGGCCAGCTTGCGCCGGCCAGCAAGGCTTCTGCCTGCAGCACCAGGTCACCGGCTTCCACTGCCAGCGCATGCGCCTGTTCCGCGCCTTCGCGCAGCGCGATCTGGTCGAACGGCGGCTGCTTGGCGAGGTGGTCCAGTAGGGCATGCGCGCGCTGGCGGTTCTGCGCGCCCCCAGACCTGCCGCTTCGCGTCAGGCCCCCCGAGGGGGTCAAGAAAACTTGGGGCGGCCCGGCGTATTCTTGAGAGGACAGAGCGCGGTGCGGCGAGGCGGTTTTGGCGGGCATGGACCTGCGCTATCTCCCTGGTGACAACAGCTTCAGCTTCAACAACCCGGTGACCAGCCCGGTGCCGACCAGGATCACCGCGCAGCCGGCCAGCATCGCGCCGGTGAGCTGTTCGGACAGGAACAGCGCGCCCCAGAGCACTGCGAAAGCGGGGATCAGGAAGGTGACGGTCATTGCATTGGACGCGCCCATGCTGGCGATCAGCCGGAAGTACAGCACATAGGCCAGGCCGGTGCAGACAACCGCCAGCAGCACTGCGGCCAGCCATTCGCGTGCACCCGGGTTGACCTGGGGCCAATGCGTGAGCATCAGCGGCACCAGCAGCAGGCTGGCGGCAATCTGGCTGCCGGCGGCCAGCGCCATGGACGGCACGCCGGTCAGGTAGCGGCGGGTGAAGTTGGCCGAAAAGCCGTACAGCAGCGTGGCGGCCATGCAGGCCAGCACCGCCAGTGCGGGGCTCACGCCATGGTCGCCGGGGCGGAAGCTGGCCTTGTCCCAGGCCAGCCACAAGACGCCTGCAAAGCCGATGGCCAGGCCCAGCGACTTGGCCCGCGTGGGCTTGTCGCCCAGCCACAGCCAGGCCAGCAGCGCACCCCACAGCGGCGTGGTGGCGTTGAAGATGGCCGAGAGGCCGCCGTTGATCGCCAGCGCGGCCACACCGAAGCAGACAAACGGCAGGGCGGAGTTGGTGATGCCCACCAGCAGGATGGGCTTCCAGTGTTTCAGCAGCGCACCCTGCTCGCCACGCCAGACCAGCAGCGGCAGCAGGCACAGCGTGGCGCCCACGGTGCGCATGCCAGCCAGCGCCAGCGGGCCGAAGGCCGCGGCGCCCATGCGGATGAACAGGAAGGACGCGCCCCAGATGGCGGCGAGCAGGAGCAATTCGGCGATGTGGCGAGGTTTCATTCAGCGTGTTCAAAAAGCGGCAGCGGGCTGTCGGCTTCGCTGCAGCGGGTTGGCGCGAGGGCGGTCAGCGCGCCTTCACGTGCCAGCAAGGCCTGCTTGCGGTCCAGCCCGCCAGCGTAATCGGTCAGGCCCCCATCGGCGCCCACCACGCGGTGACAAGGCACGAGGATGGACAGCGGATTGCGGCCCACCGCGGCGCCCACCGCGCGCGAAGCACTGGGCCGGCCCAGTTCGCTGGCGATTCGGCCGTAGCTGCTGAGCGCGCCCGTGGGAATGGCCAGCAGCGCGCGCCATACCTCGCGCTGGAACGGCGTGCCGTCGGCGTCCAGCGGCACCTGAAAGACACTGCGGCGCGCGTCGCGCCAGTAGAGCGCCAGTTCGTCGGTCGCCTGGCGCAGCCAGCGCTGGGACGGGTTGTCCGGTGCATTCAACGCGCCGGGATGGTGGCGCTGGCCTTCGAACCAGGCGCCGGCCAGGCCGGCTTCGGTGGCGGCCAGGCGCAGCGGACCCAGCGGCGTGTCCACGACAGTTTGTGCGACCCAGGGGCGATGAAGAGCGAGTGTCATGGCGACCTCCTACGAGAGATTGGGGGCGGATGGCGAGAGCGACTGCCAGAGCTGCAGCACCGCATAAGAACGCCACGGCCGCCAGGCTTCGGCCAGCAGCAGCGAGGCGGGGGCACGCGCGCCTTGCAGCGCCTTGACCACGCCGGCATCGGTGGCCGGAAATGCGTCCGGCCAGGCCAGCACGCGCAGCGCGACCAGCTCGCAGGTCCAGTCGCCCACGCCGGGCAGCGCACGCAGTTTGGCCAGCGTGTCGGCCATCGGTGCGGCCGGGTGCAGCGCCAGCTCGCCGCTTGCCACTTCGCGGGCCAGCGCCTGCAGCGCAGCCACGCGGGTGCGCACGATGCCCAGCGTGCCGATGGCTTCGGGCGTGGCCTCGGCCAGCGCCTGCGCGGTGGGGAACAAATGCGTGAGGCCGGGCACCGGCGTGGCCAGCGGCTGGCCAAAGCGCTGCACCAGCCGGCCAGCCAGCGTGCAGGCCGCGGCCACGGTGACCTGCTGGCCGAGGATGATGCGCACCGTGGTTTCGAAACCGTCGATGCAGCCGGGCACGCGCAGGCCCGGCCGGTAGGGCTGCGGCATGCCGGCCAGCACTGCGGCGAGCGCGCCGTCCACCGCACTCGGATCGGCGTCCAGGTCCAGCAGGTGGCGCACCCGGGCCACCACCGCGCCAAGCGCTGGCGCGAGGCCGGGTGACAGCGTGAGCCGCACCTGCGCCTTCTCGGGCTCGAAGGCCAGGGCCAGCCAGCCTTCGCAGTGCTGGCCGCGGTGGGTCAACGCGAGCGTGCGGTGCCAGCGGCCCTCATGCAGGGCCTCCACGCCCGGCAGTGGTCGCGCGGCCAGGAAGCCCTGCATCGCGGCCACGTCATACGGCGGGCGCCAGGCCAGCTTGACCGTGGCCGGCTCGCTGGGCAGCGTGGCGCTGCCGTCGGCCGACTGCCGCCGCAGCGCGCTTGGCGCCAGCCGGTAGCGCTCGGCAAAGGCCGCGTTGAAGCGCCGCACGCTGCCAAAGCCGCTGGCGCCGGCAATTTCGGTGACGGGCAGCTGGGTGTCGGTCAGCAGTTGCTTGGCCAGCAGCAGCCGGCGCGTGGCCAGCCAGTCCACCGGGCTCACGCCGTGCATGGCCTGGAAGATGCGGCGGAAGTGGCGGTCCGTCACGCCCAGGCGGCGCGCCACGTCCGGCAGCGCGAGGTCCTCGCCCTGCGCGACGGCGTGTTCGATCCACTTCGCGCCGGCACGCGCCAGCGCCTGCGAAGAGTCGGCATGCGAGAGCCCCGGCGCAAGCTCCGGCCGGCAGCGCAGGCAGGGCCGGAAACCCGCCTGTTCGGCGCCTGCGGCGTTGGCGAAGAAGCGGCAGTTCGCGGCCTTGGGCAGCTTCACGCGGCAGATGGGCCTGCAGTAGATGCGGGTGGACGTGACGCCAACGAAGAACCGGCCGTCGAAGCGCGCGTCGCGGGTTTGCAGCGCGAGATAGGCGGCACTGTCGGACAGCGCAAGCGCCGGCGCGGCAGCAGCGGTTTCGGCCGCTGCATCGGCCGGCGCGGCCAGGGCGACCAGTGCGTCAGGCGAAGGGGTGTTTCTCAGCGACATGGCGGCATGATAGGCCGCTGGTTGGCGCCGACTGGCCGTTTTCGGACCTGTGCATCGGAGCGCCCGAACGCCCGGTCACATGGCCTTGAACAGGTGCACGTAGGCGCGGCTGACCGGCAGCTCGGTGGCGTGTCCCTGGAGCCTCAGCCACAGCCGGCTGGCCTCGTCGCGCCGGGTGCTGGCCAGGTGGTTCAGATTGACCAGCGTGGCGCGGTGCACCTGCCAGAACTGCTGCGGGTCCAGCCGCGCCGCCAGATCGGCGACGGCGGTGCGGATCAGGTGCTGCCGGCCGCTGACGGTGTGCACGCAGGTGTACTTGTCGTCGGCCTGGAAGAACAGCACCTCGTCGACCGGGATCTGGTGCGTGGTGTCGCCAGCGCTGGCGCGGATCCAGCGCAGCGGCGGCTCGGCCACGGCGGCGGGCGCCTGCAGCTGCTGCAGCGTGCGCGCCAGCAGGCTGTCGTCCGATGGCAGCGGCTGTTGCAGGCGGGCCAGCGTGCGCTGTAGCCTGGCCTCGCTGACGGGCTTGAGCAGGTAGTCCACCGCGGCGGCCTCGAAGGCCTGCACCGCGAACTCGTCGAAGGCGGTGACGAAGACCACGCGCGTCGGGCCCTCGATGCCCTGCGCCACCTCCAGCCCGGTCAGGCCCGGCATGCGGATGTCCAGGAAGGCCACGTCGGGCTGCAGCGCATCGATCTGCTGCGCCGCTTCCACGCCGTTGCGCGCCACGGCGACGATCTCCAGCGCAGGCCACAAGGCCTTGAGTTGCTCACCGAGAAAGCGGGCGAGGTGAGGTTCGTCGTCGGCAATCAGCGCAGTGGTCATGGGTGATTCGGGGCAGTGGCAGTGGCAGCGGACAAGGGCCGCTTTGCGGCAGCGGGGGCGACCGGCAGCACCAGCAGCGCCGACACGCCGCCTTCCGGGCGCTGCGTCAGCGTCAGCGAGGCGTCGTCGCCATGGGCGTGGGCCAGGCGCGCGCGGATGTTGGCCAGCGCGCTGCCGGTGCCTGCGCGAGGTGAACGCGCGGGCGGCGGCTCGCCGGGCTCAGGCCAGCCCAGGCCGTTGTCGCGCACTTCCAGCCGCAACTGGCGGCCGACGCGTTCGGCGCGCACCAGCACCTCGCCGCCTTCGATCTTTGGCTCCAGCCCGTGGTGGATGGCGTTTTCGACCAGCGGCTGCAGCAGCAGTGCCGGCAGCGGCAGCTCGCGCAAGTCGGCCGGCACCTCGATGCGCCAGCGCAAGCGGTCGGCCATGCGCACGCCCAGCACCTGCAGGTAGGCCTCGACCAGCGCCAGCTCCTGGCCCAGGCTGTGCTGCGCGTCGCGCAGGCCGGCGAACGACGCGCGCAGGTAGTCCACGAAGGCTTCCAGCATCCAGCGCGCGCGCTGCGGATCGGCTTCCACCAGGCTGACCACGTTGGCCAGCGTGTTGAACAGGAAGTGCGGTTCGATCTGGCCCTGCAGCAACCTCAGCCTGGCCTCGGCCTCGCGCTTCTCGGCCGCTTCGGCGCGGGCCTTGCCGTTGAAGTACAGCGAGACCAGCGCCGAGAACATCAGCACGAAGGCCAGCATGCCCAGCACCAGGTTGACCGAGTTTGGCCCGTCGGACTCGATGCGCGTGAACCGGCCGGCCAGCGAGGTGGCCAGCGGCCAGCCGATGGCCACGCCCACCAGCGGCGTCACATTGAACACCACCCGCCTGCGCCCGGGTGGCCAGGCGGCAATGCGGGCCCGGCCAAGCAGGCGCACCACCAGCTCACACAGCAGGTGGATGAAAAATGCGATGAACAGGCTGACGAACAGGTTCACACCCAGCCAGTGGCGCCAGTTGGGCCAGCTCGTCCAGTCCTCGCCGCGGGCGTGGAAGATGAAGCCCAGCAAGGTGAAGAACACGCCGATGGCGGTGCCGAACAGTGCGGTCCACAGCCATTGCAGCCAGCCCGGGCCGGCCGGGCGTTCCTGGTGAACGCCGGCCGACCAGGCGCGCAGCGAACGCTTGAGCAGGGTGACGGAAGACTTCATGCTGCCGCAGTGTAGGCAGGCACTGCCGGTGGCGGCAGCGGGCTGCGATGGATGGCGAGCCGATGCGACGGTTGGCCAGCGGCTGTCGGGAATGGTACAGACCTGGCAGGCGCATTCCTTGCACGCCCGCCGGCTTAGCAGACTGCGGCTTGCGCTGACAAGCGCGACACGGTGGCTGCCTACAATCGGCGCCAGTCTCACATTGACCCAGACCCCTCAGGGAAACAACACAGGATCCGCCCGCCATGCAAGTGAACGCATCGATCTTCAAGGCCTATGACATCCGCGGCATCGTCGGCAAGACGCTGGACGAAAGCGTCGCCGAGCACCTGGGCCGGGCCTTCGGCACCGAGGCGCTGAAGGCCGGCGAAAAGGCCGTGGTCGTCGGCCGCGACGGTCGCCTCTCGGGCCCGGGCCTGGTCGATGCGCTCAAGCGTGGCCTGGCCTCCACCGGGCTGGACGTGGTGGACATCGGCGCGGTCACCACGCCCATGGTCTATTACGTGGCCGCGACCCGCGCCAAGCAGGGCTGCACCAGCGGCATCCAGGTCACCGGCAGCCACAACCCCAAGGACTACAACGGCTTCAAGATGGTGCTGGCCGGCCGTGCGATCTATGGCGAGGAGATCCAGGGCCTGCGCAAGCGCATCGAGGCCGAGGACTACACGGTGGGCAAGGGTCGCATTGGTGCGATGGACATCGTGCCCGAGTACAGCCACCGCATCGTCAGCGACTGCAAGCTGTCGCGGCCGATGAAGATCGTCGTCGACTCCGGCAACGGCATTCCCGGTGCCACTGGCCCGGCCATCCTGAAGGCCCTGGGCTGCGAGGTGATCGACCTGTATTCCAAGGTCGATGGCGACTTTCCCAATCACCATCCGGACCCGTCCAAGCCCGAGAACCTGGCCGACCTGATCAAGGTCGTGCATGCCACCGGTGCCGAGCTGGGCCTGGCCTTCGACGGCGACGGCGACCGCCTGGGCGTGGTCACCAAGGGCGGCGACATCATCTACCCGGACCGCCAGCTGATCCTGTTCGCGCGCGACATCCTCAAGCGCGTCAAGGGCGGCACCATCATCTATGACGTGAAGTGCACGCAGCGCCTGGCGCCGGAAGTGGAAGCCGCTGGCGGCAAGCCGCTGATGTGGAAAACCGGCCACTCGCTGGTCAAGGCCAAGCTGAAGGAAACCGGCGCACCCATCGCCGGCGAAATGAGCGGCCACATCTTCTTCTCCGAGCGCTGGTACGGCTTCGATGATGCGATGTACACGGCCGGCCGGCTGCTGGAAATCCTCTCGCGCAGCGACGACCCCAGCGCCGTGCTGAACGCACTGCCCACCGCCTTCAACACGCCTGAGCTGAACGTGCCTTGCGCCGAAGGCGAGCCGGCGCAGGTCATTGCCAAGCTGCTCGAAACCGCCAAGTTCCCGGGCGCCGAGATCATCACCATCGACGGCCTGCGCGCCGAGTACCCGGACGGCTTTGGCCTGGTACGGGCCTCCAACACCACGCCGGTGCTGGTGATGCGTTTCGAAGGCCACACGCCCGAAGCCATGCACCGCATCGAAACCGACTTCATGACTGCACTGCGCACCGTGAAGCCGGATGCGGAGTTTGCCGCTGCTGCGCACTAAGAGGCTGAGAGTCCTTCGAACATGCCCGCTCATCACGCCATAAGGCTCCCGCTCATCGTTGCAAATGCTCGCCATAGCCCGAGCTATGGCTGTGCTTTGCGCCTAGATCGGAAACCTTCTGGCGCGCTGCTCTGGCACGCCCGAAGAACTCTCAGCCTCTGAGCCCCGGAACGTACCGTCGTGTCTGAAGGGGGGTTGGCGCGCGCCGCCTATTCCACGCTGTTCCGGCTGCTGATCCCGGCCTACCTGCTGCGGCTGTGGCTGCGCGGGCGGGCCGAGCCAGGCTACCGCGTGGCGCTGCCGCAGCGGCTGGGCTTTGGCGAGCCGGCCATTGCGCCGGGGGCGCTGTGGCTGCATGCGGTGTCGCTCGGCGAGACCAAGGCGGCAGCGGCGCTGGTCGATGCGCTGCGCCTGCAGCGACCTGGCCTGCGGCTGCTGTTGACGCATGGCACGGCCACCGGTCGCGAAGCCGGCCAGGCCTTGTTGCGCGAAGGCGATGCCCAGGCCTGGCTGCCGGTGGACACGCCGGGCGCCGTGCGGCGCTTCCTGCGCGCCACGCGACCGGCGGCCGGCGTGCTGATGGAAACCGAGATCTGGCCCAACCTGCTGCATGAAGCCGGCCGTGCTGGCCTGCCGATGGTGCTGGCCAATGCCCGCCTGAGCGAACGCAGCGCGCGCAAGGGCGAGCGGCTGCGCGCGCTGATGGCGCCTGCGGTGCAGGCGCTGGCGCTGGCGCTGGCGCAAAGCGAGGCCGATGCGCAGCGCCTGCGCAGCGCCGGTGTGCCGGACGTGCAGGTGGCCGGCAACCTGAAGTACGACCTGCAGCCGCCTGCCGCGCAGCAAGCCATCGGCGAAGCCTGGCGCGCGGCGCTGGCGCGGCCTGTGGTCGTGCTGGCGAACTCGCGGGATGGCGAAGAAGCGCTGCTGTTGCGCGAATGGGGCCAGGCGTTTGCAGGGCGCCGTGAGCGGCCCTTGCTGCTGATCGTGCCGCGGCATCCGCAACGTTTTGACGACGTGGCCCGGCTGGTGGCGCAGTCAGGGCTGTCGCTTGCCAGGCGCAGTGCCTGGACGGCGGATGAGCCGCCGGCCGAAGCCGCACAGGCAGATGTCTGGCTGGGCGATTCGCTGGGCGAGATGTCGCTGTACTACAGCCTGGCCGACGTGGCGCTGCTGGGCGGCAGCTTTCTGCCGCTGGGCGGGCACAACCTGATCGAGGCCGCGGCCAATGGCTGCCCCATCGTGGTGGGGCCGTCGACTTTCAACTTCGCCGAAGCTGCGCAGCTGGCCCTGGCCGCTGGTGCGGCCCGGTCAGCCCAGGACATGCCGCAAGCACTGGCCATGGCAAAAGACTGGCTGGCGCATCCGCTCGCATTGAGCGAAGCCGTTGCGCACGCCCAGGCCTTTGCTGCGCGGCACCGTGGCGCGGCAGCCAGGATGGCTGCTGCCATCCTGGCGCGCTGCTGAGCGGGCTTATTTCGCGAGCAGCGCGTTGGCGGCGGCGATGTCGCTCGGGTTCAGTTCACCCGAAGCCTGGCGCAGCTTGAGCTTGCCGAGGATCACGTCGTAGCGGGCCTTGGCCAGGTCGCGCTGCGTGGTGTAGAGCTTGGTCTGGGCGTTCAGCACGTCCAGGTTCACGCGCACGCCCACTTCGTAGCCCAGCTTGGTGGCATCCAGCGCCAGCTTGCTGGAGACCTCGGCGGCTTCCAGCGCCTTGATCTGCGCCATGCCGGACTGCACGCCGAAAAACGCGGTGCGCGTGCCCTGGGCCACGCCGCGGCGGGCGGCTTCCAGGTTGTTGACCGACTGATCTTCCAGCGACAGGGTTTCCTTGATGCGGTTCTGCGTGGCGAAGCCGGCGAACAGCGGCACCGTGACCGTCAGGCCGATGGCCGAGCTGCCGTTGTTACCCTTGAGCGAGCCAGACGAGGTGTCGGTGTCCAGATGGCCCTTGGTGTAGCTGCCGGTCAACGCCACTGTGGGCAGGTGGCCGGCGCGGGCCTTGGAGGTTTCCAGCTTGGCCACGTCCAGCCCCAGGCGGGCTTGCTCGATGGTCGGGTTGTTGGCGTCTGCCGTGATGACCCATGGGTCTACCGACGCTGGCGCCAGCAGCGGCAGCACCACCGGCACGGCCAGCGGTCGCGGCTGCAGGTTGTCGCGACCGACCAGTTGCTCCAGCGCCACGCGCTTGACGCGCAGGTCGTTGTCGGCGGCCAGTTCCTGGGCCAGCGCCAGGTCGTAGGCGGCCTGGGCTTCGCGGGTGTCGGTGATGGTGGCGGTGCCGACTTCGAAGTTGCGCTGCGCCGAGGCCAGCTGCTCCTTGATCGCGGCCTTATTGGCGCGCACCGTGTCGAGCGCATCGCTGGAGGCCAGCACGTCGAAGTAGGCCTGGGCCAGGCGCACGATCAGGTCCTGCTCGGCGGCACGCAGCTGCGACTGGGCGATGACCACGGCCTTGTCGGCCTGGTCGATGGTGATGTCGTTGGCCCGGTTGAAGACGTTCTGCGAAGCCGACAGCGTGGCCGAGTGGGCATTGGTCTCGCTGCTCTTGGGCGTGGTGTAGGGCGTGTCGCTGGTGCTGCGCGAAACGCCGGCCGTCAACTGCACGCCGGGCAGGCGCAGCGCCATCGTCTGGTCGGCGCGGTACTGGGCCGAATCGGTCGCTGCGCGCACTGCGAGGTAGGTCGCGTCGTACTGATGTGCTGCGTCGTACAGGTCCTGCAGGCTTTGCGCGTGGGCACTGCCGGCCAGGCACAGGGCGGCCAGGGCCAGAGGCGACAACGCGCCCAGGCGGGGGCTCAACAGACGAACGCTAGAAAACGGCATGGTGCTTTCCTCAGGATGCGCGAGAGACAAGAGACAAGGGTGCGGACAGGGCCGGTGGGGTGTTCGGGGCGGCACGGCGCGGGCGCTGCTCAGTAGCGCGCCACGCCGGGGTCGACCTGGGTGGACCAGGCCTCGGTACCGCCGGCGAGGTTGTACACGTGTTCGTGGCCTTGTCGCTGCAGGAATGCGACGACTTGCGCGCTGCGCATGCCGTGATGACAAAAACAGACGATGGGCTGCAGCCCGGCAAGTTCGGCCAGCCGTGCCGGCACCTGGTTCATCGGGATGTGCAGCGTGCGCGCGCCGGCCACGGCCAGCGGCGCCAGCGCCACCTCCCAGTCCTCCCGCACGTCCAGCAGCACAGGCTGCCCGGTGGCTTCGGCGGCCGCTTCGGCCACGAAGGCGGGCAGGTCCTGCGCGTTCAAGCTGTTCATTGGCGTGCGATGCGTCCGGGAAAGCGGGTTCAGAAGTGGAAGCGGCTCGGCTCGGCGAAGTCGTCCAGGCGAGGCACCACGGTGTCGAACAGGTCGACCTTGGTGATGGCCGAAGCGCTGGTGCGGGTGCGCAGCGTGGCGCGCATCACCGGCTCTTCGCCTTCGACCGCCACCAGCCGGCCGCCGACCTTCAGCTGGTCCAGCAGCACCTGCGGAACGGCGGCCACCGAGCCGGACAGCACGATCACGTCGAACGGGCCTTCGGCGGCCAGGCCCTGGCTGCCATCGCCCTCGCGCACCGTCACGTTGGACAGGCCGGCGCGACGCAGGTTGTCGGTCGCCATCTTGACCAGGGTGGGGCGGATCTCCATCGAGATCACGCGCTGCGCGCGGTGGCCCAGCAGCGCGGCCATGAAGCCCGAGCCGGCGCCGATTTCCAGCACCGTCTCGTGGCGCAGCACCTTGGCTTCCTGCAGCAGCCGGGCCTCGACGCGCGGCGCCAGCATCAGCTGGCCTTCAGGCAGCGGCACCTCGGTGTCGACAAAGGCCAGCGCGCGGTAGGCCGGCGGCACGAAGTCCTCGCGCTTGACGACGGCCAGCAGTTCCAGCACGGCGGTGTCCAGCACATCCCAGGGGCGGATCTGCTGTTCGATCATGTTGAAGCGGGCTTGTTCGATGTTCATGGCGTGTCCTGCAAAAGAGGCAAGGGCGAGCGAGCTGGACGCACTGCGCCGACTCGCTGGGTTGGCGGCACGGCCGCGCGGGTTAACCCTTCATTTTAGGCAGCTTCTCGGCCTGTATTTCAGCCGGCCGAGCCTCGGAAACCCGCGCTTGCGCAGCCGCTTGCAAATCGCCCTCCTGCGGCCTGCTCAGCCCCAGCAGCAGCAGTTCCAGGTGCTGGCGGATGAAGGCGCGCGGGTCCGACTGCGCCAGGTCCGCATAACCGCAGGCGTCCAGCGTGTGCTTGTGCATGCACATCATGATCAAGGGCATGACGATGCTGTGAACCGCCACGTCGATGCTGACCGGCCGGAACTCGCCGCGCTCGATGCCGGACTGCACCAGCCGCGCGATCACCGCGCTGCCGGGCTGCACCACATGCTCGGCGTAGTACTGGGCCAGCTCCGGGAAGTTGCGCATCTCCGTCAGCACCAGCTTGAAGACGCCGGAAGCCGGGCTCTCGAAGATCCTGACCCACCATTCCGCCAGCACATCGACCAGCATCTCGGTACAACTGCCGGTGTGCGCCTGGCGCACGCGTTCGCCTTCGGCGATCTCGGCTGCCAGCGTCTGCTGGATGACGGCCTTCAGCAGGTCTTCCTTGCTCGGGAAGTAAAGGTACAACGTGCCCTTGGACACGCCGGCCCGGTGCGCCACCTCGTCGGAGCGGGTGGCGGCAAAGCCTTTTTCGACGAACAGCGACAGCGCCGCATCCAGCAATTCCTGGGGGCGGGCGTCTTTGCGGCGCTGGCGTTGGGACGGTTCGGACATGTTAATGACTGACTGGTCAGTAATCCTAGCAGGCTGGTTCCGCCCGTCAAGCAAAGGCTTGGCGCGAGCCGTGCTTAAGACGTGCGTCGACTCAGGGTTGTCCCGAGGCGGCGGGTATCATCCCGCCCGATTCGCGGGGTCCCCCCGCGCTAGCTCAAGGAGATGCACTTGGATTGGTTGCTGCTGCTGAAGGCCGCCGTGATGGGCGTGGTGGAAGGCCTGACGGAATTCCTGCCGGTGTCGTCCACGGGGCATCTGATCCTGGCCGGTTCGGTGCTGGGTTTTGAAGGCGGCAGCCTGACGCCAGAGAAGGTCAAGGCCTTCGAGATCTCGATCCAGACCGGTGCGATCCTGGCCATCGTGCTGGTGTATTGGCAACGCCTGAGCGCGGTGGTGCGTGGTTTGGGCACGGACCGCAATGCGCGCCGCTTCGCATTGAACGTGCTGATCGGCTTCCTGCCGGCGGTGGTGTTTGGCCTGCTGATCGGCAAGAAGGTGCAGGAACTGCTCTTCACGCCGCTGATCGTCGCGGCCACCTTCATCATCGGCGGCTTCATCATCCTGTGGGCCGAGCGGCGCAAGAACGTGGTCATCCGCGTGGCCGAGGTCGAAGACATGACGCCCTGGGACGCGCTGAAGATCGGCCTGGTGCAATGCCTGGCCTTTGTGCCGGGCACCAGCCGCTCGGGCTCGACCATCATCGGCGGCATGCTGTTCGGCCTGTCGCGCAAGGCGGCCACCGAGTTCACCTTCTTCCTGGCCATTCCCACGCTGATCGGCGCTGGCGCGTACAGCCTGCTGAAGGTGCGCCACAGCCTGGTTGCGGCCGACCTGCCGCTGTTTGCGGTCGGCTTCGTGTTCTCGTTCATCGCCGCATGGGCCTGCGTGCGCTGGCTGCTGCGCTACGTCTCGACCCACAACTTCAATGCCTTCGCCTGGTACCGCATTGGCTTCGGGCTGCTGATCCTGATTACGGCTTACACAGGCGTGGTCAGTTGGACGGACAGTTAAGGTTCAGCGTCTGGTGAAAACAAGGTCCCAAACCCCGTGGCCGAGTCTGAGGCCGCGGGCCTCGAACTTGGTCAGCGGGCGGTAGTCGGGCTTGGGTGCGTAACCCTGCGCGGTGTTCGTCAGCGCCGGTTCGGCTGACAGCACTTCCAGCATCTGTTCGGCATAGGGCTGCCAGTCAGTCGCGCAATGCAGCGTGCCGCCCAGCGCCAGGCGGCTGGCCAGCAGTTGCACCAGCGGCGGCTGGATCAGCCGGCGCTTGTTGTGCTTCTTCTTGTGCCAGGGGTCGGGGAAGAAGATGTGCACGCCCGCCAGCGTGGCCGGGGCGATCATCTGCTCCAGCACCTGCACGGCATCGTGCTGCACGATGCGCAGGTTGCCCAGGCCCTGCTCGCCAATGCGCTTGAGCAGTGCGCCCACGCCAGGCGTGTGAACCTCCACGCCGATGAAGTCGGTGTCCGGCCGGCCAGCAGCGATCTCCGCCGTGGCCGCGCCCATGCCAAAGCCGATCTCCAGCACCAGCGGCGCCTGCCGGCCGAACACCGCCGCGGCGTCCAGTGGCTGGTCCTGGAACGGCAACACGAAGCGTGGCCCCAGTTCTTCCAGCGCACGCTGCTGGCCGGTGCCCATGCGGCCGGCGCGCAGCACGAAGCTGCGGATGCCGCGGCGCGGCGTGGCCGATTCGTCGGCGGGCGAAGCCTCGTCCGAAGGGTGGTCGGCGGGTGGGTTGGGCAGGGCAGTCATCGTGTATCGGAAGGCGGCACGCCCGGAGGCCCGCCGCGAGGAAGGGGAGCGCATTTTGCCAGTGCTGATCCACCCGTCGTGCTTGGGCGATGATGACTGCATGGCTGACGACCTGCACCAACTGAGCTTGAACGACCTGAAGCTGCTGAGCCTGCTGCTGCAGGAGCGCAGCGTGACCCGCGTGGCCGAGGCCAGCGGCCAGGCCCAGCCGGCGGTCAGCCGCAAGCTGCAGCGGCTGCGAGAGGTGCTGGCCGACCCATTGCTGGTGCGCAGCGGCGCGCGCCTGGTGTTGACCGAGCGGGCGCTGGGCCTGCGCGAGCCGCTGCGGGAAATCATGGCCCAGGCCGCGCGGCTGGAAGGTGCCACGGTGTTCGACCCGAGCCTGGCCGAGCGCAGCTTCCACATCGTCTGCTCCGACTGCCTGCCACCGGACTTCCTGCCCGGCGTGGTCAAGCGCCTGACTGCAGCCGGCCCGCGCATCGGCGCCCATGTGCGCCCGGCGGACCCTGCCTTCGACCTCGCGCAGGCGCTGGACGAAGGCGGCGTGGACCTGGTCATCAACAACGACCCCAAGCCGCGCGAGGACCTGCGCCTGGGCGCGCTGTTCACCGACGACGTGGTCTGCCTGATGCGCCGCGACCATCCGCTGGCGCAGGAGCGTCGGCTGCCGCTGGCGCGTTACCTGCGCATGCGCCACCTCGCGCCCTACACCGGCTCGCAGCCGCGCAGCGGACCGATTGACGGCGAGCTGGCCAAGACAGGCTACCAGCGCCAGATCGTCGCCACCGTGCCCGAGTTCAACCTCGCGCCTTTTGCGCTGCTGGACAGCGAGCTGGTCTTCACCACCGCACGCCGCTTTGCCGAGCACTACGCGGCACAGCTGCCGCTGGTGGTGGTGCCGGCACCCGCCGAGCTGCCGCCGATGCGCTTCTACCAGCTCTGGCACGAGCGCAACCATGCGAGTGCGGCCAGTCGATGGCTGCGCGAGCAGGTCAAAGCCCAAGTCAAAGGACAGGCGGGTCCATAACACTCGGGCCATGGCCTGTATGGCCTGGCTCGGCCTGTTGCCATGAGGGGTGGCTCCCTAGACTTTGATCCATCTCAAGGAGCCCGCCCATGCAACGCCGCCACTTCCTGCACCTGAGCACCGCCGCTGGCCTGGCCGGCTTGGCCGCGGTGCCCGCCGCCCGCGCCGAGCGCGAACTGACGCCGCTGAAGTTCACGCTGGACTTCCGCATCAGCGGCCAGGTCGCCCCGTTTTTCGTCGCGCTGGCCAAGGGTTACTACAAGGACGAAGGCCTGGCGCCCAGCTTCGACGTGGGCTCGGGCTCGGTGGCCGCCATCACCCGCGTGGCCAGCGGCGCCTACGACATGGGCTTTGGCGACCTGAGCGCGCTGATGGAGTTCCAGTCCACGCAGGGCGCCGCGGCCAGGGTGCAGGCGGTCTACCAGTATTACAACCGCGCGCCGTTCGCGATCATCGGCCGCAAGGACCGCGGCATTGGCCCGGACTTCAAGAGCCTGGCCGGCAAGCGCATTGCCGCAGCCGCCGTCGAGTCTACCCGCCGCGCCTGGCCCATGGTCGCGCAACACGCCGGCATGAAGGCAGATGCCTTCGAGTGGATCACCACCGACTTCTCGCAGCGCGACAACGTCATCGTGCGCGGCGACGTGGATGGCGCGACCTACTTCCACGACTCGGCGCTGTCGCTGTTCCAGCGCATGGCCCCGGCACAGCTTTCGGTGCTGGTGTTTGCCGACGCGGGCCTGAGCCTCTACGGCAACGCCATCCTGGCGTCGACCGAACTCACCAGCAAGAAGCCCGAGCTGGTCAAGGCCTTCCTGCGTGCGACCAACCGCGGCCTGCAGGAGACGCTGGCCGACCCCGTTGCTGCGATGGCTCACGTGAAGCAACGCGAGCCGATGCTGGACGAGAAGGTCGAGGTGCAGCGCTTTGGGATCACCGCGAAATACGTGGTGACGGCCGACACCCGCCAACATGGCCTGGGCGCAATGCGGCCCGAACTGCTGAAGGCCCAGCTCGACGAAGTGACCCGCACTTTCGCGCTGAAGAACCCGCCCAGGCCGGAAGCCGTGTTCAACCCCGCGTTCCTGCCGGCCGCTGCAGAGCGCATCGTCAAGGCCTGAGGTGAGCATGCAGCAAGACCTGCTCAGCGACGCCGACGGTACTTACCTGCGCCGCGCGATCGCCTTGTCCGCCGAGGCCGCCGCGCAGGGCAACCGGCCGTTTGGCGCGGTGATCGTCTCGGCCGATGGCCAGGTGCTGGCCGAGGCCATCAACAACAACGCCGCGACCGGCGACTGCACCGCGCATGCGGAAGTCAACGCACTGCGCCTGGCCTCGCCGCGCCACCCGCGTGCGCTGCTGGCGGGCGCCACGATGTACGCCTCCGGCGAGCCCTGCGTGATGTGCGCCGGCGCGATCTTCTGGGCCGGCATCCGGCGCGTGGTGTTCGGCATTGACGCCGTCAGCCTGCGCGGCTTTCGCGTGCTGCAGGCCGGCGCCGGCGACCTGGAAATGTCATGCCGTGAAGTGCTGGCGCGCAGCCCGGAGCCGTGTGTCGTCATCGGCCCGGCGCTGCAACAAGAAGCGGCGCTGCCGCACGAGGCGTACTGGCGGGTGAGCGCTGCCGCCAAGGCCGAAACACTGGAGAACACACGATGAACCCCATGCTCGACGAACTGAAGAGGGAAGCCCGCATGGGCGCAGTGGGCACCGAACGGCCACGCGAGGTGCGGGTGATCGACCTGGCCAACTTCGAACAGCGCCAGGCCGAGATTGCCGACCGGCTGTGGGACGCCGCGGTCGACGTGGGCTTTTTCCAGCTGGCCAACCACGGGATTGACCTCGCCGCCACGCGTGAGGCCTTCGAGATGACCGAGCGCTTCTTCGCGCTGCCGGCCGAGACCAAGGCCCGCCATCCGCTGAAGAAAGGCCTGAACGCCGGTTGGGAAAGCCGCGCCCAGGTGCGGCCGTCCACCGGCACGCCGGACCAGAAGGAGTCCTACCAGATCACCCGGCCGCACATGGCTGGCCTGTGGCCGAGCGAGGCCGAGCTGCCGCAGTTCCAGGCCACGATGCTGGCCTTCGAGGCCAAGGCCTGGACCGTTGCAATGCAGGTGCTGTCCTGTTTCGCGTTGAAGCTGGGCTTCGCGGCGGACTTCTTCACCCGCGCCCATGACCCGGCCCGGCCGGGCTACCAGAGCACCTTGCGCATGCTGCACTACTTCGCGGTCGACCCGGCACAGCGCGCGAACATGGGCCTGTGGCGCGCCGGTGCCCACACCGACTTCGACTGCCTGACGCTGCTGTTCCAGCGCGCAGGGCAGGGAGGGCTGCAACTGCTGCCCGGCAAGGACATGGACTCGCAGGCCTGGACCTCGATCACCCCGGCCGACGAGCTGATCACCTGCAACATCGGCGACATGCTGATGCGCTGGAGCGACGACCAACTGCCGTCCAACTTCCACCGCGTGCGCAACCCCACGCCAGACGAATACCAGGGCCCGCGCTACAGCCTGGCCTTTTTCGCCCAGGCCAACCGCGACGTGATGATCGAAAGCCCCGCCGGCAAGTACGCACCCATTTCCGCCGAGGACTACCTGCAGCAGCGCGTCAACGCCAACTTCGCGAAGTACTGAGCCTGACGCACGTCAAGCCCGAGGCGCCTGCCGGATCGCGTAAACTCACGGCCTTCGCGGGCGTAGTTCAATGGTAGAACTTCTGCTTCCCAAGCAGATAGCGTGGGTTCGATTCCCATCGCCCGCTCCAGGCGACCCCACACAAAAGCCAAGGCCTCACCGCCTTGGCTTTTTTGTTGAGCAAGTGCGACCTTGGGTCAGCCCAGGACGGCTTCGTAGTCCTGGCCACCGTAGAATATGCCGTGGATGAAGACGACCTCGCTTTGGTCGTCGGGTTCAAAGGCGATCACGGTGCTGCCGCGGAAGTGGGTGACCCTCATCCCAGGACGGATGTCATCACGGGCAACACCACCGTGGGGCAGGTTGCCAATCTCCTTCTTGCAGTGCTTGACGATGGCGGTGACGAAGTTCGCGGCGTTGACTGGCGATTTCGGTGGCCCTTCGGCGATGAAGTCCTCCAGGTCCGCGAGCTGCCGCTGGGCTTTCGGCAGGAACTCGACTTCGTAGCGGATCATCCTGCGGTACTCGCCTTTCTGCGTTGATCCAGCCGTGACAGCAACTCCTCGGCTGACACGCCACGGGTGCCGTTTTTCTTGCGATCATCGAAGGACGCGGCAACGTCCGTGAGCAGCCATTGCTCGACTGCCCTGTCTCGGGCGCGCAGCATGCGCAGGCCATCTCGAAAAACCTCGCTGTCGCTGGCGTACTCGCCGGAGGCCACCTTCTGGCTGACGTACTCAGCCAATTCGGGCGGGATCGAGATGCTCATCTTTCGGCTGATCTGAGACATGGGCGCCTCCTGAGTGGGTAGGAATAAATACTACCAGACGCGGGTCAACGCAGTTCATGTGGCGGCATCGTGCTGCGGCATGGATGCCTTCATGGGTCAAACCTCAGCTTGCCCGGCTTGGTACCGTTGGAGGTGTTGCGCCCAGGCCTCGCAGCCAGGCCTGAAACCCGACCCTGCAAGCCATTTGCTTGGCCGCTTGAGCCAGGGCAAGGTGAGCGGCCTGCCGCTAGTGGTTTGTCCGACTGGGGTCGGCTTTGAGCGCGCGCGTACAGTCACAGGCAACAAAAACGAACGGTCGTTCGTTTTGATCTCGAGTGTTTTAGGAGCTCCCGGATGCGTTTCCAGCGCCCCCTGTTTTTGCTGCCTGTGGTCGCTGCCGTGTTGGCTGGCTGCGGTGGCAGTACCGACGCGCCACCCCCGCGCGCCACGATTGTTCTGGCGCAGCTCGCCGGCCAGGCCACCACGGCCCAGATCGACGCAGGCACCACGGCCACCGGCCTGATCGGCCTGACGGGCGCCGCGGTCTGCAATGTGGACATCCGCTATGTGGTCTACCAGACCCGCGACCCGGCTGGCCAGCCTGCCACGGCCAGCACCGCGGCCTTTGTTCCTTCGGGCACCGATGCCAGCTGCACCGGCTCGCGTCCGGTGGTGTTGTACGCGCACGGTACGACGATCGAGAAGGCCTACAACATGGCCGACATCACCCACAACTCCGAAGGCAGCCTGGTCGCAGCGCTGCTGGCAGCGCATGGCTACATCGTGGTCGCGCCAAACTACCTGGGCTATGACGAGTCCGGCCTGGACTACCACCCGTACCTGAACGCCGAGAACAGCGCCATCGATATGGTCGACGGCCTGCGCGCCGCCAAGGCCTACCTGAACGAAGCCAGCGCGGTGAAGCCTTCGGCCCAGCTGTTCGTGACCGGCTACTCGCAAGGCGGCCACGTGGCGATGGCCACGCACAAGATCATCGAGCGCGACTACGCCGGCGAGTTCACCGTCACAGCCTCGGCGCCGATGTCCGGCCCGCACAACCTGGCCAAGTTCATCGCCCAGATCAACAGCGGCCCGGATGTTTGCCCCACGCTGGGCTCGTCCGACCTGAACTGCACGGTGAACGCCGGTGCCACGCTGTTCACGCCGCTGCTGCTGACCAGCTGGCAACGCTCCTACGGCGACGTCTACAGCGACGCCGCCAGCGTCTACCAGTTGCCCTATGGCGCGGCCACGGCCACGCTGCTGCCGACCAACAGCACGGCGGAAGAATTGTTGACGACCGGCAAGCTGCCCGCCGACACGACCTTCCGCAAGCTGTTTGGCACCGGAGGCTTGATCCAGGAAAGCTACCGCTCGTCCTACTTTGCCTCCGGCAGCGGCTTCGCGAAGGCCGCCGCGGCCAACACGCTGCTGGGCTGGACACCCAAGGCGCCGATGGCCATGTGCTACAGCGCGGCCGATCCGACCGTCTATGCCTACAACACGACCGACATGCAGGCCGACCTCGCATCGCGCGGCGTGCTGGTGCCAGCACTTGATGTGCGTGGCGACCCGGCGACCATTGCTGGCACGCTTGGTAATTCTGCTGCACAGCTGGCCGGCGCTTTCCAGGTCAACAACCCTGCGGCAGGCACGGCAGTCGGCACGCCTGGCACGGAGAACGACCACGCAGCTGCGGCGCCTTATTGCGCCACTTTCGTGCGCGGCTTCTTCGCCAACTTCGTCCAGTGAATGCCGAGCGCCAAGGATTCAAACCGATGACTTCCCGATTCCAATTCCCTTCGCTTTCGACCAGCCTGCGCGCAGCCGCGCTGGCCGCGCTGGCAGTGGCTGGCCAGGCCCACGCAGCCGATGCCGGCACCGGTTCCGGCAGCATGCTGGACGGCTGGACCTTCTACCTGGGTGGCGCCTACATCGACGTGCACGCCAAGTCCAGCCCGCTGAGCGGCACCAGCACCACGTTCCCAGATGGCAGCACCCACGCCGCGCGCTTCCGCATTGACGATGCCAGCACCGTCGGCTTTGGTCTGGTCTACCGCTTCAACAAGACCTGGAGCGGCGAACTGGCCCTGGGCCTGCCGGCCGAGCACAGCATCCACGGCGAGGACTTGCTCGAGTCCTTCGACCAGATCACGCTGGTCAAGCAGGCGCCACCGGCTGCCTTCCTCAACTACCATTTCCCCGAGGTGGCAGAAGGCGTGTCCTTCTTCGTCGGCCCGGGTATCAATTACACGCGCTTTCTGCGCGCCCGCAACACCGCTTCGGGCAATGCGGCGGCCGGTGGCGAGACCAAGGTCAAGCTGGATTCGTCCTGGGGCCTGGCGGGCCACGTCGGCGGCACCTGGCAGATCGACCGCAACTGGTCCTTCGTCGGCACGGTGGCCTACGCGCACGTCACCAGCACGCAGACCTCGACCACCCAGACCAACCTGGGCAACGGGCCGGTCACGGTCACGCATACCGCGAACATCAACTTCCGCCCGGTTGTTTATTCGCTGTCGCTGGGCTATACGTTCTGAGCTTGGCGCGCCGGCATGTCCGGCGCCTGCCCTGATGGTTCAACGCCGCGCATTGCCGCGGCGTTTTCCATGGGGGATCCGATGCGCTGAACAGCCGGGCCCACTCCGTGTTTTCCGTGTTCGCGGGGCCCTGGCTTCGGGCATCATGCACAGCGAACACAGGGATCTCTCATGTCCGCCACGCCTTTCCAGGTCTTTTGCCTCAGCCCCAAACTGCCCGATCTGATCACTTCGGGTTTCGGTCCTTTCGTGCTGCGCAGCTGCGCCACGCTGGACGCCTTGTCCGAACAACTCAACACCCAGGTCACAGACGGCAGCGAGATCGGCCCGGCCTTGTTGATCCACCTGCCTACCGCGGGCGGGCTGGACAAGCTGCTGCAATGGCCCGGGCTGGCGCGCGCGGTGATGGCCGCGGCCGTGCTGGTGGTGGCGCCCGAGCCGGCGCCCGTCACCTGCCTGAAGCTGCTGCAGGCGGGTGTGCGCGAGATCCTGTCCGAGCGCGAGGTCAATGACGAGATGATGGGCCGCTCGCTGCGCATTGCGCTGGAGCGCAAGCGCCAGGACGATGCCGCCCGCCGCGCCTACAGCATCGACCTGACGACCGGCCTGCCCAACCACCACCAACTGCTGGAGCACATGACGCACCTGCTGGCGCTGCGCGAGCGTGAGCCGGCGTCCATGGCCTTGATTGTTCTGCACCTGGATGGCTTCCGCGCGGCCGAGGCCAGCCTGGGCACCGAATCGGCCAACGTGCTGCGCCGCAAGGCGGCGGTGCGGCTGCGTGCCTCGCTGCGCGCGAGCGACGTGGTGGCCTCGCTGGGCGGCGACATGTTCGCGGTGCTGCTCGCCTGGATCGACGCAGACGACGATGCCGAGCGCGTCGCCCGCAAGCTGCTGTCCTCGGTCACGCAGCCCTTCCAGGTGACGGGGCACAGCGTGCCGCTGGGCGCGCGGGTCGGCGTGGGCCAGTACCCCGCGCATGGCAAGGACGCGCAGGCGCTGCTGTCGCGCGCCGTGGCCCAGGCCTCGGGCGAGGCCATGAGCCGGCTGCGCAGCGTGGGCGCGGCGGCAGCGAACGACGACGAGTGAGCCTCGGATCGCTCAGGGAGCGGTCGAGCTTGTCTTGTTGCGTGACACAGCACACCGTTCGGGCTGAGCCTGAATTTCCGATCGTCCTGAGCCTGTCGAAGGGAGCCAGCGCGCCTCGACGCGGGCCCTTCGACAGGCTCAGGGCGAACGGGAAGGGCATCCCGGTTTCCATTCGGGCTGAGCTTGTCGAAGCCCAGGGCCCTTCGACAAGCTCAGGGTGAACGGATCGAAGGTCACTGCAAGATGCGGAAGACCTCGATGGGCTTCACTTCAGGATGTCGCCCAGGCACAGGTACTTGGTCTCGACATAGTCCTCGATGCCCTGGCGGCCGCCTTCGCGGCCCAGGCCCGATTGCTTGACGCCGCCAAACGGCACTTCGGCGGTCGAGATCAGCCCGGTGTTGATGCCCACCATGCCGTACTCCAGCGCCTCGCCCACGCGGAAGATGCGGCCCACGTCGCGGCTGTAGAAGTAGCTGGCCAGGCCGAACTCGGTCGCGTTCGCCAGCTCGATGGCTTCGGCCTCGGTCTGGAAGCGGAACACCGGCGCCACCGGACCGAAGGTCTCCTCGCGCGAGCAGCGCATCTCGGCGGTGGCGTCTGCCAGCACGGTCGGCTGGTAGAAGCGGCCTTCGATCAGCTCGCCGCCGGTCACCAGGCGCGCGCCCTTGGCCACGGCATCCGCCACGTGTTCCTGTACCTTGGCAATCGCCGCGTCGTCGATCAGCGGGCCCAGCACCACGCCGGCCTCGAAGCCGTTGCCCACCTTCATTGCCGCGGCCTTCTCGGCCAGCTTTTCGACGAAGCGGTCGTAGATGCCGTCCTGCGCGTAGAAGCGGTTCGCGCAGACGCAGGTCTGGCCGGCATTGCGGTACTTGCTGGCCATCGCGCCTTCGACCGCGCTGTCCAGGTCGGCGTCGTCGAAGACGATGAACGGTGCGTTGCCGCCCAGCTCCAGCGACAGCGCCTTGACCGTCGGCGCGCACTGCGCGGCCAGGATGCGGCCGACCTCGGTCGAGCCGGTGAAGGACAGGTGGCGCACCACGTCGCTGCTGCACAGCACCTTGCCCACTTCGATGGACTGCTCTGCATCCGCCGTCAGCACGTTCAGCACGCCCGCCGGCATGCCCGCGCGCTGCGCCAGTTCGGCCACTGCCAGTGCAGACAGCGGCGTGGCCTCGGCCGGCTTGATGACCACGGTACAGCCGGCGGCTAGCGCAGGCGCGACCTTGCGGGTGATCATCGCGATCGGGAAGTTCCACGGCGTGATGGCGGCGCACACGCCCACTGGCTGCTTGATCACCAGGTAGCGCTTGTTGCCGTCGGTGGTCTGCACGGTTTCGCCGTAGACCCGCTTGGACTCTTCGGCAAACCACTCGATGAAGCTGGCGCCATAGGTCACTTCGCCCTTGGCTTCGGCCAGCGGCTTGCCTTGCTCGGCGGTCATGATACGGGCCAGGTCGTCTGCGTTGGCATGCAACAGCTGGAACCACTTCATCATGATGGCCGCACGTTCCTTGGCCGTCTTGCCCTTCCAGGCCGGCCATGCGCGGTTCGCCGCGACGATGGCGTGGTGCGCCGATTCGGCGCCATGGTTGGCCACCTCGGCGAGCAAGGCGCCGGTGGCCGGATCGTTGACCGCAAAACGGCCGGGCGCGGGCGCCCATTCGCCATTGATCAGCGCGTCGCTCTTCAGCAGGCTGGGGTCGCGCAAGGTGTTCAGCGGGGAATTGCTCGTGGGGCTCATGTCCATGGAAATCTCCGGAATCGGCCGGCGCGCTGCCGGCAGGGTAGGACGCGGACTCTACAGCGCGCGTGCCAGTGCTTTCGTGTCTGCGTGTTGCTTGAGGCTGGCGGGGCGGCTCACCGCCGTGGCACGCCCGGCAGCACGCACAGCATCTCGTAGAGCAGGTTGGCACCCAGCAGCGAGGTGTTGCCGCTGGTGTCATAAGGCGGTGAAACCTCCACCAGGTCGCAGCCCACCAGGTTCAGGCCGAAGCAGCCGCGGATGATCTCCAGTGCCTGCGGCACGTTGAGCCCGCCGATCTCCGGCGTGCCGGTGCCGCCGGCGTAGGCCGGGTCAATGCCGTCGATGTCGAAGCTGAGGTAGCAGGGCGCGTCGCCAATCGCTTCGCCAATGCGCGCCATCAGCGGCGTGAGCGACTGCCACCACACCTCGTGCGCCGGCACGATGGTGAAGCCTTGCCGGCGCGGCCAGTCGAAGTCGTCCGCCGCGTAGCCCGAGCCGCGCAGGCCGATCTGCCAGACCTTGTGGTTCTGCAGCAGACCTTCGTCGACCGCGCGGCGGAACGGCGTGCCGTGTGCAATGCGCTCGCCGAACATGTCGTCGTTGACGTCGGCATGCGCGTCCACGTGGATCAGCGCGACCGGGCCGTGCTTCTCCGCCACCGCGCGCAGGATGGGCAGTGCAATCGTGTGGTCGCCACCCAGCGTCAACGGAACGCAGCCGGCCGCCAGCACCGGCCGGTAGAACTCGGTGATGATCGGGACAGACTTTTCCAGCGAGTAGGTGTTGATCGGCACGTCGCCCAGGTCGGCCACTTGCAACGCGTCGAAGGGCGCGGCGCCGGTGGCCATGTTGTAGGGCCGGATCAGCGAGGACTCGGCGCGGATCTGCCGCGGGCCGAAGCGCGCGCCGGCGCGGTTCGAGGTGCCAATGTCCAGCGGCACGCCGATGAAGGCGGCGTCCAGGCCGACGGGCGAACTGGCGACCGGCAGCCGCATCATGCTGGCCGGCCCGCCGAAGCGCGGCATCTCGTTGCCGCCCAGCGGCATGTTCAGTTCACGGCTCATGGTCTTGCTTTCAGGCTCGACGGCCACGCATCCACTCCAAGGCGCCCATCAGCGCGGTGGTGAACATGATCAGCAGCGTGGCGACGGCGGCAATCGTCGGGTTGATGTTCTCGCGGATGCCGGTGAACATCTGCCGCGGCAGCGTCACCTGGTCCGGCCCGGCGATGAACAGCGTGACCACCACTTCGTCGAACGAGGTGGCAAACGCGAACAGCGCGCCCGAGATCACGCCCGGTGCGATGACCGGCAGCGTCACGCGGAAGAAGGTTTGCAGCGGCCCGGCGCCCAGGCTCAGCGAGGCGCGCACCAGGTTGTGGTTGAAGTTCTGCAGCGTGGCCAGCACGGTGGTGACGACAAACGGCGCGCCCAGTGCGGCGTGCACGATGATCAGCCCGGCATAGGTGTCCGACAGGCCGATGCGCGCGAAGAACAAATAGCAGGCCACGCCAACGACGACGAT
>Ga0307514_10001651_pt1 | contig 25997 bp, 30 predicted proteins | sample 16_EM_MG_FD_203088 | JGI IMG/M metagenome (GOLD analysis project Ga0307514, IMG submission 203088) | Populus trichocarpa ectomycorrhiza microbial communities from riparian zone in the Pacific Northwest, United States - 16_EM | ecosystem: Host-associated > Plants > Roots > Unclassified | place... | reverse complement strand
TGAAATCCGTATTTCATTTCAGGCTGGTGTGCAGCTTGCATTTGCGCCACATTAGCCGCAGTCTTGGCACTGCGCGCTTATAGGCAGAAGACTTTCTGAATGTGACTGTATGTACAGTAAATTAGCTGTTAATTGTGGAGGGGTGCAAATTTACTCTACATACCTATGAAACCCGGGAAATGAATACATGTGATACCATACATTTTAGACGTGTGGTGGGATAGAGATGCAGCCACTTATAATGTGCCATGTACGGGGGGATTGAGCGTGTGTGCGGACAACTGTACGTGTGTACGTGGATATAGGAAGGATAAACATCCATGAGAGTGATGTTTTAGATACAACGTAGCATGGTGTCATCGATCGATTGTGAGGAACGTTGGTTCGTGATATTTAGCTCTTTTTTTTTCTTGTAGATACGTAAGTACTCTATTTACTTGTATGGTTATATTGGAGAAGTCCAATGGGTTGGCCCGATCGATATATTATATACTCCCCTGGAAAAAGTGTAAATTTGCTTGTGTTTGGGGAGAATCTTGTTTTGACTTCATGGCTGCGATTGAAATTACAACGTCGATTAGAGGGATACCTGGTGCGTGTCGAGTGGTGAGAGTACTTGGGTGTGATCTTCAGGCACAGAGATTCTGAGTTGGAGTGCTCGAATCCAATATTCATGCGTCTAGAGAGATGTGTTCCGCACTTGCAAGGCAGCTGGCTGCTGACTGAAAATATATGAATTTCGGCAATCACAGTCCCATGTGCAACTGTTAGTCTACCGTACACCCTCGTAGAGGTGCAACTATAGCCACTGTATTCTCTTCGGGGGCCGACTGCTCCCAATGAAGATTTCGTCAAAGGGATCATGGCCGTCTCATAACCTAAGGTTCCATAAACGTATAGATTGCGCCCCCCCCAAAAAAAAAATACTGTATTCTCTTTGCACACCCAAACTATAAGGCTGTTCGCCTCCCTCGGGTAAAAAATTTTCATTATGGGACGGGAGAGGTACCTACTTCCTTTGTAGACGGTAGTATCTCCACTGTACCCGTTGTCTTTGTCAACTCCTACTCACAATACCGCAGAGTATTCCTTAAATCACCCACTCCGTATATTCGGCAGCATCTGAGACAATGTACTGTACATTACTGGTGCTGCCCAGCTGAAACAAGTCCGCCCAAAAGCATGGTTACATGGCTGACAAAGCAAGCGCAGTATCTATATATTAATTGGCTACACATGTACTCTAGGTATAGCGGCTCTCAAAAATCGATGCACATATAGGGTGGCAAATGTGGACACGGTTTCAAACATGTGAAGATTGTTCGGGAAATGTTTACTGTGAAAAAAGCGCATCATCATCTCTTTACCATGGATATGGGAGAGTAGTTATTGTGTGGCGCTCTTTGTAGTGCTGACGGGATATGGTGACAGGAACCAGTCTGCTGGAACCAGAAGTATGTGGCACGGGAGTAATATATACTAGGATCTTGGGTTATACATGGTATTATGTAAGTTTAGTGGTGGGCTGCCTCGTGCACAGCCCATGTATCGTCACGTGATCTGCTCAGATGTTTAGGTACAGCCATGGTTGGAATTCGTATGACTCACGAAAGTCTGGCTGCAACCAAAGTCTAGTCTCAGGCTTATTCCAAGGCTTTGCTGACTATAGGCAGTACATTTGGATTGACCTTACATAATCGCAATGCATGAGACAGAGTCTAGCTATTACCTAGTCTAGGTACGGAGTAGGTATAGCACAGACAAAGTCTGTCTTGCTACTTCGTGACCCGTTTTGTGCATCTGCCAGTTTTGTGCATCTCAAATCTTGGGGCGGAATGTCGGGAGTGAGGTCATGCCGATCTGTACATAAGTCACAGACTGAGGGTAATCATGCACCCCCTGTATGATGGACGATGTGAACATAGAAAGGCTACCGGTACAAGGATTTCCAAGCTGTAAACCATGTTTAGGCTTCCGTCTTTGAAAAAGTACAAGGGCAATCCGTGACCATCTTCGGGGTTTATGGGAGCCAGCAGGAGTGGTGCAGGGCGCGAAATATACGGTATCACTTGCCTACTTGTAGCTATTCCCTTCTCAATATTACTAGGTATGAAGTATGGTCAGCGCCCTACGAGATTGCTAGCCTAGGTAGCGCAGACCATACGGTATGAGGGTTGTTTCAAGAGAAATTCCGCAATGCAGGGTTGGTCAACTGGGATGTTGCTTTGCGGAGCATTGCACATGCTCCAAAAGTTTCAGGTTTACATGCTGTGTCAGTCCACCACCTTGTACTCGAGTACCGTACGTATATAGTTGCCGCGAAAAACTAAGGCTACCGATCTGCCCATACCACAAAAGGGAAAGATCTAGATACAGACAAGGGCAAAGTTGAGGGTAATAGTATGATCGATGGTGCGACGACTTCCATGGGTCCCAACCAGACTACATGGACCCAGGGCCTTGCGTATGTCAGTTCCCTATTATTTTTTTTGGTGGTGGGTTACTGAGTAGATACAAACAGGTAACTATTGTAAATCTAGCAATGGTGGGCTGGTTGGGCAATGCTCTTGCGGGTATCTGCAGGTCATAGGAAACAACCATAACTCGGGTGTAGACTCTGCTCAAGTGTCTCCTTGACCCATTGAGAATTCAACTTTCCCTCCAAAGTCAAAAGTCGTACAAATTTCGATCTGAAAGTTCTCGCAGCCAATTATCTCCCTGTCCCATATCTGGCCACTGATGAGCAACTGGGCCAGCTACGAAGGCCTGTCATCGGCCTGGCATTTCCCCGTGATGACCCTCGGCTAGGGTTGGGGCGCCCCAAAATCTTTGAAGGAGTCCTCAGCCTATGGAGTGATTTCGCTCTTGCGGAATAGCATTTGCCTCACCCAATCTCCTGCTCTTTTTGCTGAAATCAGTTTTAATTGTTGGTTGGATAGATATTCAACTCTTATGATCTCACAAAAAATGTAGCGGCGTCACAAGAAACCGCCCTGGATATTATAATACATGAAGTAATGTGCTATGCTCCAACCTAGTTCTTTACATCAGTATTAGCAGTGTTTATAGCTATGTAACTATTTTTAGCCTTTGCCTCCCTATTGGAATAAATAGATACCTCTCAAAACTGTGTCACATATAGAAACTTGCCCAGATAGCTCACTTTCCGTAGGAGCTGCCCCGGCCGCAACCAGACTACCCACTGTAGGGGCACCTACTACGTATGGCTTACCCCTTACAAACCTGTCTCCGTACACAGTCTCGTGAGTGAAACTATCTCTTGTCTGCCCGGGCCCTTTACCCCTTGCACTCCATCCAGTTCGTGAGCCAGGCCCTATAGACTGACACAAAATCTGCTGGTGGACCTCCTTCTCTTCAGATATATTTGCCTGACACTAATATTGTATGTAGCTTTCGAGCTACTGTATAAACAACGTAAGTAGCCTTGAACCCAGTAAACGATTCTCCTCCCCCACACACTGCGACGTAGCGATAACCAAACCGTCCGGAGAAGGTCTATAGCCACCCCAGCTGGTAGTAGAAATGCAGCATGGGCACCGGGAAATGGTTTGAAGGTGATGTGAGCATTGTGTTCAGAGATCCAATGTTCAGGTTGTAGGGTCAAATTGCCAGTCAATATGACAAACGAGGAAGGGTTATTAGTTCTGGGATTGGAAACTGCCAAATCTCTACAAAGGGATCTTTTGTCCGGCTCTTATAGCAGTCTCGTAACCACTCTGTAGTAGTCTAACCTGGGACCCCGCCTTTGTCTTTCTTTTTTTGGCACTCCAGGCACATATGTTGGAGCCAATTGAACCAAAAGGAGATCTCGAGATGTTATATAGGTTTATAGAGAGGGTAACACTGCAATGCCACCAGTATGAATACGATGTCACTCTCAGGCTTAATGTAACTCCTGGGTAGGCTTATCATAAATTAGTCAAGGGTTCCACTACGCATTCTCCTCGAAACAAGCATTCTCCATTCTGTTAATGTGGCTCTAGAGTACTACCAAGTAGTATGGTTACCCTAGTACTTACGTTGTATTTCAGCCTTTTTTTGGGCAACGTGCTCGCCTTCACATCGGTATATATGCATATTGTCATTGTAGATGAATATGTTGAGGAATGGGTGTACTACGGATACAGCCTCGCGGTTGACTATGCGTTGGCTGCATCAGTCGGGGTATGCAGGATATGTACATGATTACTGTAGGCACAGTAGTTTTGTATCTGATTTGAGAACTGTTTGCTGGGGGACATTTGAAGAATTTCTACTTTACTGGTCCTGGTACTTGGTTCTGAAGTAGGTGTGCACGCTGTAAGTGGCCCAGGAGATGCAGGCTCAGATGAGAAATGCCACCTCAGCAAGTTATCACATACCCAATGCCGACCCTCCAGATCTCACTTGATCCATCTGTCCGTACTAGCGAATCAGTAGTCAACGTCATGACAAACAATACTAGGAGCTAACTCACATCTGGATTCACTGACAATAGTCTGGTTCTAGCGTATCCGCCACAAATTTACTTAATAAAACAATTAAATATAATTAATTCCTATATACATATCATCCCTTCCCATCGTATCCGATCATCACCTCCAAACCAAACATGTGCCCAGCAATACCATAACTATCCCAACAAAAGCAAACAATCTTGTACTTATCCTGCAATTCCATGTTAGAAAACCATTGGAAAAGTAAATAGATATGCAACTTACACCGGGTCAATACGTCATAACTGTCAAACAGGATATGGTCAGTAACAAACCATTTTGTACTGAATTAATTAGAATCCAGTAACCCTCATACGCTAACGGAAATATGTGGAAGCCCCTCCAACTCCCAAACCCAGCATTAACCACATCTCTGATCTCTTTGCCCGAAACCTCTTACCAAATTTGTTCACACCCATCACCGACATCTATTACTAGTCAGTATCCTTTTTACCTTTCACGCCTCAGTACCCTCATAACCACCATACCATCTTCATGTCCCAAAACACACTTGCTATCGGTAAGCAAGAACAATTTCACCATCAAATAAAAATTGCATTCGTTATACCATTTGTAGGGATAAGACCCCCGGGACTGTATCACGATCGTTGGTATCCCTGCTGAGCGATTTGCAGCTCTACCTACTAGTTGCCCAACATTCTGCATTAGGCAACTTGGTAACATTACTTGACTAACCCTTTTAAGAAGAGCAGAACACCAAACTTAGGCACCCAAAAATCTAAAACCAATTTTGCGGGTGGGATAACAAGAGAACCTCATAACACCAGAACGCAAGCATACCAAAAAACAGAAGTTCATTGCAGTTACCGATAAGTCAGTCTCACACCCGATAAGTAAGATCTATAATGCTCTGACAGTAGAAGGACGCTACTAATAATACAACTATAAATGATTAAGTCTCTGAGAGAAAAATATGAGATCTGTCTGGAGTGGCAGAAGCAGATTAATGCGGGAAAAAGATGTCCAACTCAACTCTCTATTCAAGACTTGGTTGATACTATTAGTCAGGTGCAAGAAGGACTTAAATATTATCAACAGATCAGGCATCACTTAAGGGCTTCTGGGCTCCGACTCCCTCTACCTTGGATGCCCCGTCTGGTTCTGCTAATTAATTTTCTATGTATATAATTTTTTTATTCTTGAAATTCCTCGTCCGGTCCGGTTTACTATTTGTCCAATATAACCAATAAAATTTTGCCCTGTTCCAAAATCGCCGCAGCCCGTCCGTAATAGCAGTTAAAGGCGTTGCAGTATACAGTCGAACCTCTATATTAGCCTAGCGTCGGGACCGGAAGATCCGATGCTATTAGAGAGGTTATGCGTTTATAGAGGTTTTGTCTAAGCATAGTCCCAAATTCGGGCCAGCATGCTCAATGCTAATAGGGAGGTTATGCATATATAGAGTATGCTAATATAGAGGTTCAACTGTAGCAAGTTGCGAGTGTAGTAGTCCAATTTGGAGAGTGTTGTGCGAACCAGACATAAATCCAAGCGGAATCTGGTGGGGAGTATGCCTGGATAGGGTGAAAAGAGAAAACCTTTGAAATACTCTGGCGCCTCGCAGAGAGTCCTAGCGAAGACCTGAACCATTGCTGGCATGTCTTGGCATAACACTTTCCAGACCCATCCCACAGCTATATAGAGGGTGGCCAAGATGACCGTCATGCAAATTCCAGATATACCTTTGATCCCATGCTGCGAGGGGAAAGGGATTCGGAGGTGGATAGTGAGAAAATGACCAAAGCTTCCCTGACGACATGCGAGTATCACCAATGGTTCAAAGAATGACTGGGTAGGTAGTTGCTGACCACCCTGCAGGCTCTCTCGACTTGAACATCTTTTGTCATATATGAAACGCCAACTTTACAAAAGGCTTCCTGATTTGTTGGATATGCATGGGGGCCCAGCAGTGGGCGGGTGATTTAGAAGGATAATCCGGAGTCTAGAGTCTCTATAGCTCTATGCCTCGCCGTGTAGCGGCTGTCATTGTTGGTATTAAATCGTGGGCTTCCTACCGCATATGGATTTTTTGCCAACTAGGTAGCTGTATTAAAATCGAACCGGGAACAGGGCCGCGTCATAGCCTAAGGCTCCCTTCGGGGAAAAGGCGTATAGCCTCCAAAAAAAAAAAAATTAAAATCGAACAGAGGCAGACCCATTAGCGACTTGGTTGTTGTCATCATCAGTCTGATACTGTTCGACCTCTATGACAGCGATTATTTCCGTCGGTGGGAGAGGAGGAATTCGCTGGGTGGTAGAGGTCTTGGATAGGACACGCAATGAAACAGTATTTACTTTCTTTAAAAGATATGGGAGACAAAAATCGGGGAGGTGAAGTATACGGATTTGTTACGCCATGAGAAAGCAATAGGTTTCACGCAGCATTTGATTCAATGGCGGATGAAAAGAAAAGTGGATGAAGGACTATTCCCTTGTGGTGGATTGCATGTATTTTGCGTTGGACAGGTTTGTGCGAGAATGCTTTTTTTGCTGTACGATACCTAGTTTAGTGTCGATTGTTTGAGGGGCCCCTGTCTCAAACGGCAAAGGGAGATATGTTTAACCACAAACGTTGGCTCCCCTGACCTCAGAGCCACCTAGAGACGGATAATGATTTGATCCCCGAGTCCTGCTTTGGAGACCTTACAGGGCTTGGCTCCAGGTAGGTGCATAGCGGAGGCCTCCGGGTTGGGTGTCATGATACTGCTATCTATGGAGTATAGCTGGGGAGATGTTACAGATATTCTGCATGCCAATGCGCTTAGGTACCAGGGTTCCGATCTCGAGATGCAATGGGGCTCGGTAAAAAAATCTTTTAAACCATTCTTTGTTGAGATTACTACCCTCCTTTCAAGTTCGTTTTTCCTTTGCGCTTTCTCCGCTCACCAAGGAGTGATCTATATTTGCTTGCATTCGCATAGCTCCCCCCAGAGCACTCTTTTATTTTAACGGAATCGAGACACAGCGCAGGGTAGAGTTGCGAAGGCCAGAACTTTTCCGAATCCGACTCGCCGTATACATTTTGAATAGGAAACTACTTCTTGTAATAGTCGCTATTTGCTACAGCTACCCTTACGCACACGCGCGCCACCGTTCTCTCTGCGGGCCAGGAGATTTCTCAAATACGCTTCGACCTCACTCTCTTTGCATCACAAGTCAGCCCTTACGTATAGACCAGTTTGCTCTTGATAGAATATCACGGCACAGCAAGAATTTGCAGCCAACTCTCGCAACCCCGAGCTCCTTCATGGTCATTGCCTAAGTCGCCGACGAAGCAACAGGCCCTACCGGTAGACATTATTCACAACCCAACTATATCCCAACCCGTCACAAGCCATAGTTTATCGTGTCAACAAATTTAGCTCGAGCTCTCGTTTCGCCTGCCAGAGTCACAAGGCGATACCAGACGACTTCAGCGGTGTCACATTGCACCGTTGGCAGTGCAGCAAATACCGAATTTGAGGTGCTACTTCGTGACCCCACTAGAAACTAGGAGCGGGTGGTTGCGTTTGGGGGACGGGATAGCCAGGACAGCAGACGGCATTGCTCTAGCCTTCGCTACCTTCGGCCATACATTAACTCTTCGCCGTGATCTAGTACAGTATACCATCGCCCTTTTCAATCATTACTATTCAAGAATTTTTACGACTTTTGACCTTTATAGCTAAATAGAGCATCATGGCATTTCTATTACCGTACACCTCACCCCCAAGAGCCATACGGAGCATAAGGGTGCTAACATGCATTCAGACGTTACTACCGCCGGCGTTTCAATCCGGAAATCAACCTCGAAGACATTCAAAGCGCCAAGCTTCATATCGAGCCTGTTCTCACTCGGCTACGGGATGTCGACAACTCTCTCCGTGCAATCATCAGCCGTGTTAGCCGAACTTACAACATCCCCGTCCCGGGCGCTGGGATGGGCCTCTCAACAATAACATCACCCACTTCCCCGACAGGAGACATCACCCGGGACTCTGCCCGGTTACTACTCCTTTACCTCCGCACAGTCCTCAGCAAAGGTTATTTCCGGGAAGTAGATCGGACATGGGCCAAGGTAGAGAAATTCGAAAGGAGCTACTGGGACGAGGATGAAGGAGAGCAGAACAACCAGGGATTCTGGAAGAGACTTGAGCTGGGAGATGAGGAGCTTGAGGAGGGCATCGGGTTCGTGAAGAAATGGAAGGATGGCCAGGCGAGAGAGCGAGAATGGTGGCCGAAGATAAAAGAAATGGAGGATGCAATTAGGGAAGGGACACGATGGGAGCAAGATGTTGGCCTGCGAAGGTCTAGTATTGGCTCAAACCCAAGCGTGAACGGAAGTATGAATGGGAGTATTGAGCCACCCCTGAGGGGCTTTAGAATGAGCTTAATCGGCGCTAAACCTGCTGCGAGGGGAAGCATTGGCGGGGCAAGCTCAACAGGGAGCATGGTTGATAGTGTGGTGGAGGAGAGCGAAGCAGAACGAGAAGGGTCAAGAGGGCGAGGCCGATGGCGACGAAATATGGAAATCCGAAGAAGTACAGAGCCTACAGGAGCCTAGTGAAACTTTCTCGCCTGGTGCCCTTTTTCTTTACTTATACCATTTTCCCTCTTCTTCCATTTATAAAGTCTTGGCCCCTCTTTCTCTGTTCTGGTATGGGTGTTATTTGTCTTTTACAAAAATATATATTCCGCATGCCCGCCTCGCCTTTGGAGAAAGGACTGGATATTGAGCATGGTGGCGATGAGTTCACAGCATCGCTCCTTTTATTTTGCTTATGCACTCAGAACTGGTATTTTTTGTTGGGCCCCCCAAGTCGTGGGCAATGGAGACCTTCAGTTGCCTTGACCGCCCACTTCACAGGTCGTTTTCGCAGATCTTTATTTTTTTTATTCCCTTATACATGAACTTAATGTTGCAATATTTGCGGAGTGTCTGGCTGAGCGCTCCAGCCTAGATACATAAGAGCAGCAAGCGTGGGCTGCTCAACTGGCGGCGGTGGTGTTGGTTGTATGTGTAACATTGATGTCCTGTCTGTATATGTTTTAGAATCACTGAGAATATTTGAGGGGAAAGTGCTTAGTGGGTTATGCATGCCGGTTCTTAGTGGAGGTGGGAACATGGAATACAGGGCCTTATGCTCTCCAAGGCTGGTTGTGCTCTCTGTTGATAGCTTGGGCGTTTATGCAAATATAAGATGTGCAGTTAATGGACTTCTAGAGGAGAACAAGTTGTGGTTGTCTGTGGCATAGGGAACATTAATACCTGGACGTATGCTGCTCATACTTACCCTCAATACATATGCTTGCGTAGTGTGGCACAAAGCCTGTGCACTAGCCACATCTTCCAACTGCACAAGCCTCATCGCCCACCAGCCTTTTTCGCACCCCTTGTCAGCTTCTCCGAACGCATTCACGTTTGCCTTAGTCGACGTCTGCCCATACTATTCCCCCCTCTCGAGTTCCAAACGAGAGTCCTCAGCAGCTCGCATCAGGGCGCCAGGGACCAGACACACGTATACGTATTGCTCGATTCACCTCCGTGCTGTCCAAATTCTACCACCCCAACGCCCGTGCCACCATTCACGTCAGCCGGCTGCCACTCCAATCCTCCCAACCCATCGAAACGCGGACCGGACCGAAATATAGCTGCTAACAAGCCAAAGCCTTCTCAACCACACATACTGTCATAGACTGGACCACGAATCGCCCAACGTGCGGTACATGCAGCATCTGCATTCACGTTTCGAATCGAGGTCTTCTGTCGCTCTTTAAAAGTACCACAGGCTTGTCGCGACTTCGCTTCTTTTCGGTTGCTTCCTTTCTTTTTCTCAGTATATCTGCCTTGGGGCTCGGGGATTCTGCCTTATTTTTTTGCGGATTTCCGTCAAGCTATAGTAGCTCCCTTCACACGGCACGGTCATCAACAAACACCATCAAATCGCCGCAACGGCATATAGAGCGTAGAGCGGGAAACGAGTAGGCGAAGAAAAAAAACATGGCAAAGCGGCTCCAGGATACACAGCTTACAAAGGATAACTTTGACGCAACAGATGATAAGGAAGATCACGGCGGGCCAGGCAGCCAAGTTGATCCAGTCCTTGCGACTTCTGAGGTGATGAGGACAAGAAAGTAAGTGTTTTTATTGCTTGTTTTCTCGCGCCGGCGTAGTTTTGCTTGCTGTCCGAGTTTGGCATGGATGCCGCATGCCGAGGTGATGGAGTGACTGCCGTTGATCTGTGGATGATATGTTGCTTGAAGAGTACTAGAGGTTGATGGTCATGGCTGTTGATAGTGGAGGGGAAGGAGACCGGGAGATTATTTAGGAGAATTGCGCCGACGCGAAGACTCGAACACTTCAGCTCTACATTTCTCTCTCCCGCTATTCTTCCTCTCTGCTTTCACAGCTGTTTACCTGGACCCTGCAATAGCTACCCAGTCGTCACCCTATATTTCCCTCCCGCCAGCCAGAGGCCCTCCCTTTGAACAGACCGTTCACATCCAAAGGGCCCTATCAGTTTTTGGCTCTGGCGTCACAATCACACGGCTGTTGATGCGTCCTACATAACCTTTATGCCGCATCTGTCTCTCCAACCCCCCACTCTTCCTAACTTTCTCCCTCTACTCTCTTTATTGTTTGCGTCGTTGCCACCTTCATCTCCGCCCTGCCGGTTCAAGCAGAGAATGCCAGCCTAAACACTATGTTCCCCGCCAAACCAGATTAGTTTCCCCATTCGCTAACTCTCACTTCATTTCATTGAATTCAGTATCAAGCAACCAAAATCACGGTTTACTACTCCTCGCTCGTCAGTCTCACAGTCGCCATTCTCGTTTGGAAGCGGTGTCATATCGACCACACCCGCAACCCCAGCACCTATGGCAAATGGAAGTTCCCTTGGGCTTTCTTTCGGAGGTACTCCTGCGACACCAGCTCCCAAATCAATTTTCGCAGCTCTCCCTACATTGAATGGTGATACGCCCACTCCCCAGTCTCAGCAGCCAGCAATAAAATCCACAAACCCCTTTGGCTCATTGGATTCCACTACACCAATGGGTAAGCCACCAGCAGGAGTGTTTGGCACCACTACACCGTTTGGGTCTACTACACCTGCAGATATGCCACCTACCCCAGCAAGCCAGCAAATTTTTGGTGGCTCTACGGTCAAATTCCCCGTACCTGAAGAGAAGAAGGACCGGGCAAGTGATTCAGCAGTGGCGAAGCCAACATTTGGTGGTGTTTCGGAGTTCAATTTCCCTACTCCGGCGGCGAAGAAGGATGAAGTGGGCGAGCCTGCAGGGCCAAAACCAATGTTTGGTGGGGTGTCTTTTAATATTTCCGAGCCAGCAGCAAAGAATGATACCGACACTGGAAAGCCCCAACCAACATTTGGTGGTGTCACTGCCTCAGGTATTTTTACACGGGACTATTTGGACAAGGCCGCCGAAGAGAAACCAGCAAATCCATTCGCAGGCGTGTTTGGGTCGAAAAGTGCTACCACCCCAGTTGCTACCCCACCTACTGCATCCAGCACCCCTGCACCTGTGGGCGGAGCGTTATTCGGGAATTTGTCATCGACGGCGAGCGCCGGTTTATTTGGTAGTGAAGCAAAGATTGGAGAGACAAAGAAGGTTGATGGTGGAATATTTGGGGGCAGCACGGGTGGGTCATCGGCACCAGTCTCTGGAATTTTTGGCAACAAGCCCGAGGAGTCATCCAGGGGGATTTTCGGAGAGAAAGTCCCTATAGGCCTAAATGCCCCTTCGACAGGCGCAGTTAATTATCCTGCTTTACCACCAGCTCCACCCGTTACGACCAATGGCAATACCGCATTAATACAATTCAATCAGGTACCACCACCACCAGACGACCTGACGGAGGCACAAGGTGAGGAATTTGACAGGGAATTCAAGCTGAGGACATTGAATTCTACATTTGTACATGCTCTACAGGGTGCTGATGTAAGCACTGTGGATTTGAGAGTTGTGTTCCGGGAGTATGAGAGACTCTATGAACATATCATGCATGGCACCAAGCGGAAAGATGAGTCGCAGGCAAATGGTACCGAATTTAGTCCTAAGAGGCCAAAAACCGATGAACCAAAACCTGCTGCAAGTTCCGCGGCGTCAGTATTTGGTGCTATTGTGGATAAGAATATTAGGCAGCCCGCAGCATCGACAACCAAAGAGAATCAACCAAAACAACTATTTGGTGGGTTCAATTGTGAGTGCTGAGCTCCCGCTGGTCGAAGAGGATGAGGCTAATATGTGCCGCTAGCCCAACTGAAAAATACTTCCACCCTTGATAAACCTGCAGTCACGTCCTCGACCTTTGGGAACTCCTTTGCTACACCCCCTGTTGCTACTAGCCAAAGCAGCACTACACCTACGCCACCAAAGGTAACAAGTATGTTGTTTGGTGCGGGTGGAGGCGCTGCAGTTAGTGCGCCCGCTCCTTCTAGTGGTGGATTGTTTTCAAATCTTAAGCCTATCTTACGTGATCAAAAGGATAAGGGTGAGGAAGACTCTCCAGAGAAACCCAAATCTGGGGGACTTCTTTTTGGTGCTGAGCCAACAGAGTCCACGACTACTCCACCTGCATTCAGTTTCCAGACAGCGAACACTGCAATCCCAGAGAAGCCATCGTCTGGTTTTACGTTCGGCACGCCAAAGGCTGGTAATCAGACTTGGAAACCTGGTACGCCGATCAAGTTTGGTGGATCTTCAAGTGGGGGTTTTGGCTCGCAGAGCCCCACTAGCACTGCCCCATCACAAAATTTCAGCTTCAATAGTCAGGACACAAAAGCGAGTACAGCACCTTCTGATGCCCCGAAGGCATCTTTCTCATTCACTAACAGCACCCAACCACATGTCAGCCAAAATGCTTCCTTTGATGGAGTCACCAGCAGTGGCGTTTCCGATGCCAGTGCGCCCGCTTCTACAACAAGCGCAGGAGGGAGCAAATCCAATGAACCCTCTGACGAAGTCCATGCGGATAAAGTCGATATGTCTGGTCCCGGGCCAGGGGAGGAAAATGACGAGGTGCTATATTCTGTGCGTGTGGCGGTGTACATTAGGGATGACAAGGGCACAGTGAAGAAAGTCGCTGTTGGAGCGAGCAGGGTGTTGAAAAATAAGGATACTAAGAAGCTGAGGTTTTTGGTTAGGACGGAGCAGGGGAAGGTAGCGGTTAATGTGGGGCTGCAGAAGGAGGTCCAGTATACGCCCCTCCCGGAAAAGAAGGTTATCCTGATACCAGACTTTTCGGGGCCGAAGCCCAAGGTGTATACGGTTAGGACGAAGGAGAGTTCGGCAGTGGTGGAGTTGGGGAGAATTATTGCGGAGGTGAAGGGGTAGATTTGAGGTTTTTGCTCGGACGTCATCACGTGCAAGCTGTGAATAGCCAAAAAAAGTCTTAGTACATGTAGAGTGTAGAGATAGCGTGCTCTCCCCCCCCTTTTTTGTTTCCAATTTTTCCAATTTTTCCATTTCATCCTGGTTTGAGGGGAGGATAATAGTTTGTTTCTTTCATCCCATCCATTTGCTTTTTGCTCTTTTTGCTTTCTCTTCTCTTTTTTTTGATTTATTACTCTGGAGTGACCATGCGTCAGGATTGCTTTGGAATTCATTCTTCATTTTTTTTTTCTCATTTTTTTTCTCATTTTTTTTTCCTTTTTCTGGCCATGAGTGTCTTTACTTATTTTTTTTTTTTTAACTTTGCTCATTCATTAGTGGGACGTCTGTGACATTTTGTACCTTCTACCTACTTCTTTCTGCACTTTAGTTCGGCCAGACAAACAACGAAATGTGGCTATGGAAATGGAAGGTGATGAGGGATGTAAGTGCGGTTGGTAGTCATGCTTGATGGATGGATACAGTACATAATTGCTAAAGATATATGCATTGATGAAGATTTGCTGTAGCTTGACATTCCTGCTTTTTTTTTGTTGGGGGGGGAGGGGGAAGGTAGAGGAAAAGTTACCCTGAAGTGAAGGGAAAACAGGTTTCATGGGTGCCCCGCCCCCCACAATGCAAGGGGGCACCTCCACCTGGTAGTATTCGTTCAAAATCGGGCTTTGCATGTTTGTAACAAAATACAACACCTATCTCGAGCCTGCCAACGTTGAAGTTGGATACTTGGATACTTGGATACCAAAAGCACAAAGGTATAGGTAATATATGCTTGTAAACACAAGTACAATATTTAAACGAGCTACTTCGCCCCAGTGAATGCTGTCACTGCTAACAAAATGGCATCCTCACCAGCTTCAGTAAAACGCACCTGCTTACTTCCCCTCCCACTCACCATACTCTGCGATCACCCACTCACAAAATTCCTTCCACATAGTTTCCCACTCCGCTACTCTCACTCCCTTCTCCTTCTCCCCTCCAGCCCAACACACCATCTCCACACTCGTCCTGCACAAGTCACCTAATCCCTCAAGCCCCACATTATCAAACGCCTGCAACACCTGCCACATATCATGCGTAGCACTCCCTGTAGTCTTCTGTCCCAGAATGCCCGGGTCGTCATTACTCACAGCGACAGGAATCCCCTGAGCCAATAACGCTGGAAGAGGGTGTTGCAAGACGGAAGCCGTAAGCCGAAGGATCTCGTTAGAAATAGGACAAACCTCTACACAAATATTCTTCTCCTTGACAAGTTCTAGGAGGTAAGGATGCTTATACAGTGAGAACCCATGGCCAATACGCTTCGTCCCCAAGAGGATTGCATCATAGAGATTCTCATCTGCGGGTGTGCCATCCCCTAGTGTCTCTCCTGCATGGAAAAAAAACGGAATGTCTACTCCAAGCCTTTGACATTCATTTTTGAACCAGAGTAGTTCCGGGAGATGAGAGAGTAGAGACCTCCCTGGATCTTCTTGCCCGACTAGATCGTACCCAGATACGACTTCGGGATGCACAAGTTTTGCTGTGATACACTCCCGCATGTTGTTCTTGATGATTTCTGGACTAAGAGCTCGGATTCCGGTCCAGATGATCCTGCTGCCCCAGAATCCAGGGTTGGCACCCTTGTATGCAGAGACTTCCTCACCATAGATCCGAACGACGTCAGTGTGGGTTAGTGGAGCACCGGTATCTGCTTCCTGCAGGGACATGTGAAAAGCCGACCTCATGTCTACCCAGCATACACCATCCTTGTGAAGGCTATCCATTAAGTGCGTAATGAACTTCCGTAGTATAGGCTCGTAATAGATCATTCCTTGGATAACGGTGAAGATGGATCGGAATTTGGCCCAGATTTTGTTTACGCCGTGGTGGTGGAGAAGAGATTCATGGGGGGTTATTGTTGTTCGGGATTGGAGCCATGCTAGGAATGCATTGGTTTGGCGACAGGAAACAGGGGAGAGAGGGAGGGAGCCATGGGGTGGGGTGAATTGGAAGGGGAAGGTCGATGCTGCTCTTTTGATGGGGATTGGGGTGCCCAAAACATAATCTGGATGGTAGATGTTATGAGTAGATGATGATTGATGGACTGGGTCACTGGGAGGGAGATATGTGAATTGGATATCTGCTGTGGCGAGGTCCTTCTCGGCCAATATAGGACCAGTATTTGAGAATATACAGATTCCGTGAGTATCTATTGCCAGCCCTAATAACCAGTCCATGTCCACCATAGCTTCCAAATGTGCATGGAGTAATGCTCCCTTAGGCATCCGCTTCACGATCTTCCATAACATCGTTCTCTCCATCCTTTCCTTTGCTAAGGTGAAAACCATCCCTGGAAAGGCCTCCACATCGTTTTCCCCATCATTACTGGAGGTACATGATTGAGTGTTGTCGGCCCAGATGTTCTCGGCTTCCCATTTACGAATCTTCTTGACGATCTGGCAAGCGCGGTGGGCGGTAGGAGAGAGGGTGCTACGGAATACATAGTCGTGGCGGAGGGACCTCTCGTGGGCGATGAGGGAGGAGCGGGATTTGTGGTGGGCGGAAATTTGGGCTTGGATTTCGGCGCTGCTGCCGTTCGGGATGGGGTCGGTTATCATGATAGAGCAGGCTTTTGGGTGTCGTATGACACTGTAACTCTAGATGGTATAGGAACACAGATCCAGGGGCGAGATATTACTGATGTATAAATAAGTAATTTGGAGTATCTAAAAAAAACAGTTGTACTCTGTCTGGTTCGAGACATATGACCAGTCCACCCCACACAAGCTTACCCATTTTGGGAAGTCAACGCTTAAATGGGGAAGTACATCTAATGAGGAAGCTCGCTCGGAAGTCAGCGGAATAGTAAGCAATACGGATTACTAAGTAGTAGAGTACATGTACTTATGTATGTAAGTATTGGAATTGCTCCGGTGAGGCTACGATAGGATTGGAGTGATGAGATGGGGAGCAGTTGGCAGATTGAGAACATGTATATGTACAATACAGTGGGGACTCTACCTTTAAACGCCTATTAAACAACCCCCCCGCAAGGGGGTTACCCTCAGAAAGTTTTCCTCTGCTATCCACATAAAATACATCTAATCTCCCATGCCTGAGGCTATACGGAGTACTCACTCAGAGGATCTGGTAAGGTCTGCAGTGGTCACTGTGTATCCAGGGTGATGGATTGAGAGGGTTCGTGTGGGTGGGTGGGCAGGCGATATGAGCAGAGGGGGGGTATGATAGAGAGACAGTGTAAGTAACATTCCAACTGAGTTCCCGATGCAGAGTGGTTGAGTCGGGGGTGCGAATTGGGGGGGGGGAGCGCGAATGATAGGGAAGTGTGTGAACTAAGATTGTTTCCAGGGAGACCAAACACCCGAGGTACTTATAATACTTCCTTAACTTGCACATAGATACAACCTCCCCCATGCGGCCTGCACTCTATTTACCATATCCTCATCTTCTACCTCTCCCCATAGCAACATGCAGTGACAATGTACAATTTAATCCTTTTGCCAACCCCAAAATGCATCATACTACCTCTCAGAAGACCTCCTTTAATAGCGAGATTTTAGCTCAACTGTTTTTTTGATAGGAGAGAGCCATTTTCGAAATATCATCAGTTAGCAATAAGATCCAGGTCTGGTACCACAGGTGTGTACTACATGTGGCATACAACTAGCAATATAAGTAATTTCGGGAAACAAAACATGATTTCTCTGAGTAATATAACCTACCTTGTGTGAGTAGATGCATCATTTCAATCTTGGTAAAATAATAGAGTAAGCACCTAAAGTATCTGGGGTTGTGCGTGTTATAAAGCTCCATTAACACTAACATAACCCTTCTACCGGTATTATACCTATCTACAAGGTCGTGCACCCACCCCATGGCGAAGTAAGCAATGAACCTGTCAGACTATTGTTTCTGTATAGTACATAGTACATAATAGGGATTTGCAAGGTAATTTCATGAAGAGAGTTCATACGTAATACGATATAATGTATCCGTACTGCAGGATCAACATGCGAGTCACCTTTTACCCCTGGTAGGTCCTGGCCCGTTCTACAGAGTCTGTGTTCGATTCCATTAACAATTGTCCCAAAAATGTGACTTCTTGGCTTTCAAATATGGTGACTCCTTGGCAATATGGTGGCTTCTTGGCTTTATCTAAAACTGCGTGCTACTACTGGGGCGTTTTTGCCCTCCTCTCATGCCCTCTGCCCTCAGCCCTTCTCATCTCCGTCAATTCGGACATAAGTAAATCGAAATTAAAAAAAAAAAAAAATTGGCACCCCCCACAGCGGCCTCCGTACTTACATCTAGGGCTCCTTTGCTCAGGGCAAGAAAACCAGGGCAGAGGGCAAGAACTGCAACACCAGCCAAACCCCCCGATGGCGTCGGACCAAGGTGGCATGCCGCCGCCGGCAGGCACCTTGGATCATGTCGGTATTGATCAGGTCTCGCATCACATAGATCACTCCAATGACCATGTCCCGCACCACATTGGCATCAGCTCTTCACTAGATGCCTCAACAATAGGTACTGCAACACAGCAACAGCTTCTAAGGCAATTCGGGCACCTTGCCCAAGCACTAGACCCATCGCAGTTGCAATCAGTTCAGTTCGGCACGGAAGCTGGAGATCCTAATCACGGCATTACTGGTATGTCTTCTCTCTTTTCGTATGTTTTCGGCGTGTTTCCCTTCTCCTGTTGCCTTTTTCTGTGCATTCAAAGATGTGTAAATCTGCTATAGCTGATGATAAAACTCTACCCACAGATACTCTGTCCGCAATCTCTGCCTTCAATGCCTCTTACGATACGAACACCTGGGGTAAACGTACTGCCGATGGCGGATCGCTAGATGATGAACCGTCTAAGAGGCAGCACCTAGATGCTCATCACCAACAGACCCTTGGGCAAGATGCCCACCTACATCTTGACCACTCACAGTTGGATCACCCCTCCCTTCATGATGCTGTGAACTATCCGGTCAATGTTTCTGTCAGTGAGTTACAGGCCGCTGTCGCTGCAGTGGCTGAACAGCACCAACAGCAACAACAGCAAAGGCAGCAGCAACAGGACTTTGGACAGCAGCAGCAGCAATTCGAGCAACAACAGCGATTCAAGCAGGAGCAGCAGCAATTCGAGCAGCAGCAGCAGCACTTTCAACAGCAGCAACAACAGGAGCGAAGTATTGTGTCAGATGAGCAAGATCCTATACCTAATGGAGATGATGGAATGGACCAGCGATTACAGAGTGAGGAGGCAGAATACGAAGACGACGAAGAAGTAGAAGGGTCGCCGTTTCAGGCACATCAAGACCACCTCATGAACCCCTTTGGACACTCTCAGCACGAATGGGCAACACCTACAAACTTGATGGATGATAGCACCGCCGTCTTGTGGTCAGCAAATCATGGCATGAGGGTTCGATCCTTACCTGTTGTAGACAATTTGGTAAGCAAACTACGTTCACCATCCTGACCCATGCACTAATAGATGTTTGGTGCAGTCGACACAGATTTTGATGACACTGGGGAAGGGAGGATATCAAGAAACGCTCAACATCGTTACATGCCCCGAATCTGACTCTGGTCAAGCGTACAGTTTACTCAAGGCACTTTTTGATCAGACGAAGAAGATCTACACGCCAGACGCGTTTCTGAACTGCGAGGAGCTCAAGTTGGAATCCCCTGAACAGCGGGCCATTATTCGAAAGGTGAACCTCGCCACTTTCGTATCTTCAGTTTTTGGTTCCCAGGAAGTTGGGTTCTTCCACCTTAATGAATGCTTCCTGGATACCTTCATTTCTGAAGGAGGACGACTGTTAAAAAGTCAAGGGGCATTATATTTGGACTTGAAAACGCAGGCATACATATCTGCACTCTCAACTGGAGAGCGTGATAGGATGGATATTTTGAATGACCTGTTTCCCGATGATATGCCCCATTATTTGCTTCTCCGACGGCCAGGGGCGAAGGGTCTCACCCCCAGTGAGGCAGATTTTGTTCAGCGAGCTCACCAGCGAAAGCAGCATTTAATGCAACTCCCGGAAGATACTACCCTTTCAGAAAAATACGTTTGGCAAGATTTTTTACAGGACGTAAGTTCATATGTGTCAAAGCACTTTGACCAGATCATGGCGCAACCAGTCCGCAAAACCCGAAAACGACAGTCTTCTCATGGGGGGCATCGCCCTGCCCCTACCTCTTCTTATCAAGCACAATCACACTATAGCACGATGACAGTTCAGCTGCCAATACAGCCCGAGGTGGTGGAGCATCAGCAGCAGCAAGTGTATTCGCAACAGCCGGAGTATGAGATACCACAGCACCCTACTGCAGATGATGTGGATGCTGCTACTGCGGCTGCATTGAGTGCACATAACGCAGCACATACTGCTGCCCAACGGCAATTTCAGCAACATCAGGAGCTGCCTAGTGATCATTCGACACAAGTCCAGCAGCTTCAATCTCCAGAAGGACAAACCACCCCCGGGCTTTATGATCCTACCACTGCTCAACACCATCTGCAGAGTCATGACAACGCCCCTATGGCTAATATGACCATGAACTTGGGACACCCACCAGTTGTTCCGCCGTCGCTACCGGCACAAACAACACCTACACAGGTATTATACGAGCGAGCCCGCCTTGCAGCACAATCAAAAGCCTCACCAAATGCACGCAGATCTGGTCTTCCTTCGCAACGCCGCCCTTGGACTCCTGAGGAAGAGACGGCACTAATGGCGGGTCTTGACAGAGTTAAAGGCCCACATTGGTCACAGATCCTTGCTATGTTTGGTCCTGGAGGAACTATCAACGAGGTGCTTAAGGACCGCAATCAGGTACAGCTCAAGGATAAAGCCCGTAACCTAAAGCTTTTCTTCCTCAAATCTGGTATTGAAGTCCCCTATTACCTTCAGTTCGTTACAGGAGAACTTAAGACCCGTGCTCCAAGCCAAGCTGCTAAGCAGCAAAAATTGAAGCAACAACTGGCGGCAAAGACTGAAGGCGGCAGCAGTCAGTACTCTGGCGATGGTAATGCTTCGTCTGACGAGGACTCTGGCACAAACAGTGAAGCCCTGGCCCAAGCTCGTGCACAGGCGCAGGCACACATAGATGCTGTGAACGCCTTGAATGGAGAGATTAACCGCCAAGATAGTTTAAACATGCACCATCAACAGGTTCTCCAACAAGCCGCAGAGCACCACCACCTGAATAGTCAGGACCATCATCACCTGAGTAGTCAGGAACACCACCAGGAGATACTTCAGCATGATCCCAACCAGCACCATCATCATACCCTTCAAGATGGCCCCGTCAGTCTCAATGGCATGGTTCTCGATGCTAACTCAGCCGTAACACTTGGCCAGGCCATAATGATGCAACAGGCGCAGCAGCAGAAGGAGGAAGCTGAGCAACAAGCGGAACTTCAGCAGCAGATGGAGCAGTTGGAGAGAATGAGCCAACAACAAGCAGAAGCCGAGGCTCAAGTCCATGCTCAGGCGCAGGCTCAAATGGGTCATGTACAGGAACAGCAGAATATTGAGGGGATTGTTTAGGTGTCATTCACTCAGTTACTCCAATCCGAAGCTTGATTCAGTATTTACGGAGTCTTATCTTGTTGTTTACGCTATTTGTGGGTGTTTAGGAGTCACTCACTCAATTACTCCAATCAGAAGCTTGTTTCAGTGTTTACGGAGTCTTATCTTGTTGTTTACGCTATTTGTGGGTATAGTGTTTTGATGGAATATAGGGTGGCTAGTTTTTGACTTTTGTTTGGGATGGCTTCCTGGCTTTTTTTGTTTGGTGTTCCTGTGGGGTGATTGATCTATGTTCTGTTCTTCCATGTTCTAGGTTTTATCTTCAGTTCGTGGTTAGGTGGAAAGGAGAGGAGGGTGTTGGAACCACACCTCACCACCTAAATATTATGGTGGCGCCCCCCACAGCCGGCGCCCAAAGTGTCTTGGCCTCTTCTCAGTCTTGTGGATTGTGCTACGCCTGCATGTGGCGACTATGTATACCAGCGTGAAAGGTTTAATTCCCACGTGAGGGTGTCTTTTTGTTTTTTGATATTACATGCACTTGGCTCAGGTTTGTTATGATGGTGCAATGGTTTTTCGACTATCTTTGCTTCTTATACTACATATCTGATAAGGGATCTGGAAAGTACAAATTATTTGACAAATTTTCATTAACCTTGACAATGGGGGTATTCAAAGTGTCGTTCAACACTTTTCAACCTAGACTTGATCCGTGATGGTGACTTGATCCATATCAGCCAGCTACCGTAGCACGGCCTCTTGCAGCATGGGTTCGCTCGTATAGCTTTGTTTCGCCCATTCAGGCTCTCACAGTCTACATAGGCTCTACCGGCTCCGGTTTGCCCACACATGCTCTCTCAGCGTAGCTTGCTCATATGGGCCTCCCTTACTTACACAAGCCTGATTGCATTGACCCTTTACACTCGCTTTTGGCCCAGTTTTACTAAATAACTTTCATCAGCTCCTACTGTTTCATGGTCATACTCTCCAACTTAGGTTTGCTCTTTGACCTTTGAACTTCTCTCAATTTTTAACTGTTCAATGAGCTCATATGGTATAGGCCTATATAAGCGAAACCGAGCTGGAAGAGTTCATATGAGCGAGCCTATGCTGGAAGAGCCTATATGAGCGAACCTGGCCTTTATGAGCAAAACCGAGTCGGAAGGGCCTATTTGAGCAAAACCGAGCGGAGCCTATATGAGCGAACCTATGCTGTAAGAGCCTATATGAGCGAGGAGAGCCTATATGAGCGAGGAGAGCCTATATGAGCGAGGAGAGCCTATATGAGCGAGGAGAGCCTATATGAGCGAGGAGAGCCTATATGAGCGGGGAGAGCCTATATGAGCGAGGAGAGCCTATATGAGCGAGGAGAGCCTATATGGGCGAGGAGAGTCTATATGAGCGAAACCGAGCCGCGTGGTTGCAACGGCTGGCAGAGAGAAGCCAGAGGCAAGCCGCTGGCGATGGTAAGGCGACCTAGCAGCGACTTGTTAGCTACTGTGCATAAATAAGGGGTTTTTGCATATAGTTATACTGAGACTGGTGATTCCAGCAATTCAAACGTTTTCTTACACTGGGAAAAACGTATACCGGTATCATACACTCAAAAAATAGAAAAAAGTCATTCATACAGGGGTCCAAAACCTCTCTAATGCTCTGCGCCACAAAAACACTGGTATATATACGGTTGAATTGCCGTGTCTCACACAGGCTAGTACATGTACTCTACGGATCCAGAGAAGAGACCATACCATGCAAGCATTCAAATAGCTCTCCAAAAATACACCCATATGAATTCCGGATATCCGCTTAGACATATAAAATTCACCCTCCATAGACACCCCGGGTATCATAGGGCGGATAAGAGAAATATCAAGGGGAGTGGTTATGGGGTGGGTGGATGGAGCATCTACAATGGATTGAGGAGGGTGAGCACAACTAAGAGTGGGAGTTCGTTGGATGGAGGAGGGAGTGTTAGGGAATGGATACAATATTTACTTCTATAATGACCGCGTGGCCCATGGCGACTACGACTTCCAAAAGGCCTATTTGGGTCTGGTTGGACTGCATCAGATGGAGGTCATCCAACCAGACTAAGGTCATCCTGATCACCGGAACCCCAAGCATCATCTTCAGCTCCCATCACCCCTGACATTGATACTTCCTTTGTTCAGTTCCTCGCAGCCAAATCTGCCCATAATGTGCCTGGCCTGGAGCTTCTTGCCTGTGGTGAGTGCTATGACAAACACCTGACCTTTCCACCAGCCCTGCTAACCAGTGTGCTTCCAGGACTTAAAAGCCTTCGCTTCCAACTGCTCTATGTCCTAGCCTTCTCTCTTCCCAGACTACAACCGCCTTTACACATAGGTCCGCTCTCACTACGTTTCCTTAGTTGCCCAAGGGTTCCACACCACTGGATGTTGAATCGGCTTATTTGGCAGGCTACTGTCGTTGCTGTATTTGCTACTTTAGTCCAGGCCGTCAAAAACAATGGAGTTTCAACAGATCTAGAGACGCCCAAGGTGACAGTGTTAGAAGGCACTGTCGAACCTCTCACTATGTTGGTAACCTCTGGGTCATTGATACCAACTGCTACGATCTCAGAGGTTTCTCTGCCTACGAATACCCAGCCTTGCAACGGATATGTAGAGTTTTGCACCAGATCATATGGAAATATTACTTATGTTGCTGCGCATAACTCGCCCTTTGTGATGCAAAATAATGTGGCTGCGAATCAAAACTTGGGGGTTACTGAACAGTTGAATGACGGAATTAGGATGTGTAAGTTTGGAGAACCCCATAATGACATGAAGATGCTTATTGTTAAAAAAATATGCAGTACAAGGGCAGACCCATGAATTGAATGGGACCTTACATTATTGCCACACTAGGTATGGTTGCCAGTTCCATTCATTCAGCAGACTACTGAAAATCTCCAACAGTTGTGATCTTTTGGATTCGGGTCCTGTTGAGAATTACCTCGTTGAAGTTATGAACTGGCTTCGTAAGAACCCATTTGAGGTTATCAGCATTCTCATAGGAAACGGGGACTTCGTCGACGTCGAGAAGTTCGTTGAACCTCTCAAAAACTCTGGCATAGCAGACATGGCGTATATCCCATCGTCCAACACTACGCTACAGTACAATCAATGGCCAACTCTAGGTGAGCTTATCCTTCAGGGTAAGCGGGTCATCGTTTACATGGACTATAAGGCCGATGAAGCTCGGGTACCATACATACTGAGTGAGTTTACATATATGTGGGAAACACCATTTTCCCCTACGGACGCCAATTTCCCATGCACAATTGACCGGCCGTCTGGGATGACTAATGACGGGGGGAAGCTGTATATGGCAAACCATAACTTGAATGCACAGCTCTCGGTATTTGGAGAGACAGTTTTAATCCCGGATAAGGTCAATCTGAACCGGACAAATGCAGCATCTGGGTATGGGAGCCTGGGGTTAGCCGCCGAGCAATGTATTGGTATGTTCTTTCATCCTTTTTACTCAGTTGTTTCTCTTTCGGTAACTGACAAAGGGGGACAGCCTTATGGGCTCGACCTCCCACATTTCTACTCGTAGACTTTTACGATGTTGGTGGTGGGTCTGTGTTCGAGGTTGCAGCAAAGATGAACGACATCACATATAAGAACACCTGCTGCAGCAAGCCTTCAACTAGCGCTGGAGTCTCCCTAGCAAGATCTGTACCCAGACAGAGGGAGTTGGTGGTGTTTTTCTTGACTGGTATATTTTTGAGAGGGCTTTTTTGAGATTTTCCAGCTAGCGGGCGTTAAATTGGGTTTCTGATCCTACCACATGCATATATATGTATTATAATTAGAGGCTATATACCACCCGAGGGGCTACCAATAGAATTGGTTCTTGATAAACCTTACTCAGTTCTCTTCTCCACCCCATGTTCTCAAAATCTCTTTCCTTTCCACTTTCTTCCTCTCCAGTACCTTTGCCTCCTCAATTTTCCGATAATAACTTCCCAGTACGACTACCTCCGCTACACCGACCGTGAGAGCGGCTACAAAAGCAAGGGAAAACCTTTCAGCCACCGCCCAGGATGACGCCACCGCCCAAACTGCGCCCCCTGTGGCCAGTATTGAAAAAAGAACATTGACGATGAGTGATAAGTCCGACCTGAGCTGCTTCATAGTGTATTCCTCTTCCTCTTCCTTCAGAGAAATTAAGGCGTGGTCAGCCAGGCTCAGCATAGTGCGGTATGACTCGGCTTCGGCCTGGGCCCGGAGGCGGGTCATGAGGGCTTTGTATTCTTCGGTCTATTTGCTGTATTAGTAGGACATGCATGTGATAGCATCATGGGGCTGGCAAATACGCACTGGTTCAGGCCTTGGCGGCTTGGGAGGGATGTATACCGCGCACCCCCGCAGTAGGTGGTTCAGCCGATAGGTAGCTCCATTCTCAGGGCTCGTTGCGTGTGCAAGAAGTGTGGAAGAGATCTTTTTGATGACCTGGTGATCGAGGTAGTTTGGTGGGGGGTCACATTGTATTGATTCGGTGTCTAGAGGGGGGGGGAGCT